>Ga0208370_100258_pt1 | contig 15757 bp, 11 predicted proteins | sample Subbio12Jun_QV11_FD_184822 | JGI IMG/M metagenome (GOLD analysis project Ga0208370, IMG submission 184822) | Serpentinite rock and fluid subsurface biosphere microbial communities from McLaughlin Reserve, California, USA -CR12Jun_QV11 (SPAdes) | ecosystem: Environmental > Terrestrial > Deep...
CCGCGAAGACCGACCCGCGGACCACGCGGCGTTAAAGCCAACACCGAAGCCGCGAACCCCACCGGAGCCGACAATTAGCGCCGCGTGGGCCGCCTGCCTGGACAGAAGCAAGCAACACACCAAACCGTACCGGAAGACGGGATCCTCTGCCACCCCGAACCCGCTTCCCAAGCCCACCTAACTACTTTTCGGCCTGAGGGGCCAGATGAAGCCAAGCCTGCCCGCTGTCGTTGGGCGCGTCAACGGGGAAAACCGACCCCCGAACAAGACGTTGGAGGACAGCCGGCAGGCCATGGGCGTGGCAGCCTGCGTGCATGGACCACGAGTAGCCCGGCATGAAGCCTTCTCACCTTGAACGCCCGTGTAAAACAGCCGCTGGCGCGGAAACGGAGGCTCCCCGCCTTTTGCAGCGTGTTCGCGAACGGATGCGGGTCAAACACTACGCGTTGCGTACCGAGAAGGCCTACCTGTACTGGATCCGCAGGTTCGTGGAGGCCTCGGGGCGCCGCAATCCGCGGGAATTGGGCGGTGCCGAAGTGGAAGCCTTCCTCACCCTGCTCGCCACCCGCGACCGGGTTTCGGCCAGTACCCAATCGCAGGCGCTGGCCGCGCTGCTCTTCCTCTACCGCGAGGTGCTGGGCATCGAATTGCCCTGGATGGAGTCGGTGGTGCGCGCCAAGGGCAGCCGCCGGCTGCCGGTGGTCCTGAGCCGGATGGAGGTGGCGCGGCTGCTCGAACAGCTCGCCGGCCGCGAGTGGCTGATGGCCTCGCTGCTCTACGGCAGCGGCCTGCGCCTGATGGAATGCCTGCGCCTGCGGGTCAAGGACGTCGATTTCGACCGCCGCGAACTGGTGGTCCGCTGCGGCAAGGGCGGCAAGGATCGCCGCACCATGCTGCCGGCACGCCTGGTCGAACCGCTGCGCCGGCAACTGGTGGCGGCCCGGCTGGTCCACCTCGACGACCTCGCCGCCGGCCACGGCCGCACCTCGCTGCCCTTCGCGCTGGCCCGCAAATACCCCGAGGCTGACCGCGAGTGGGGTTGGCAGTACGTGTTCCCGGCTTCGCGCCGCGGCACCGATCCGCTCGACGGCACGATCCGCCGCCACCACCTCGACGAGACCGTCCTGCAGCAGGCGGTGCGGCGTGCGCTGCGCGCCGCCGGCATCGACAAGCCGGCGAGCTGCCATACCCTGCGCCACAGTTTCGCCACCCATCTGCTGGAATCCGGCTACGACATCCGCACGGTGCAGGAGTTGCTGGGCCACAAGGACCTCACGACGACCCAGATCTACACGCATGTGCTGAACCGCGGGGCCGGGGCGGTGCTGAGCCCGCTGGACCGCTGAACGCGACGCGCTTCCACACGGGCCGGCGGCGGCGGGGCTCCCGTACAATGCGGGATCTATGCGCCTGTACCTGCAACGACGCCCGACCGCCGGCGAAGCCCCGAAATACCTCCAGATCACCCTCGAGCAGGACCTGTTCGGCGGCTGGTTCCTGGTGCGCGAGAGCGGCACGACGGGTGCCCGCCCGACGGTGAAGCGCGAGCAGTTCCTCGACCGCGAACAGGCCCTCGCCGCCTTCGAGTCGGCGCGCGACGCGCAACTCAAGCGCGGTTTCCAGGTGATGTTCGCCCAAGGCGCGGAAGCGCCCCGTTGATGACGCCCCGCGGACGCGCCGCGTTGATCGCATCCCGCGAACACACCCCGTTGACCCCGCGGCGCCCCTGCGCCGCCCAGCCGCCCGGAGGGCGACCGTGACCACCCCGCTTTCCTCCCCTCCGCTTCGCAACGACACCTTCCTGCGCGCCCTGCGCCGCGAGCCGGTGCCGCACACGCCGGTCTGGCTGATGCGCCAGGCCGGCCGCTACCTGCCGGAGTACCGCGCCACCCGCGCGCGGGCCGGCAGCTTCCTCGCCATGGCGAAGAACCCCGAGCTGGCTTGCGAGGTCACCTTGCAGCCGCTCGAACGCTTCCCGCTCGATGCCGCCATCCTGTTCTCCGACATCCTCACCGTGCCGGACGCGATGGGCTTGGGCCTCTACTTCGCCGACGGCGAGGGCCCGAAGTTCGAGCGCACGGTGCGCTCGATGCGCGATGTCGAAGCACTCGGCACGCCGGACATGGAGACCGAGCTCGGCTACGTGATGGACGCGGTGCGGGTGATCCGCCGCGAGCTGGCCGGCCGCGTGCCGCTGATCGGCTTCTCTGGCAGCCCGTGGACGCTGGCCTGCTACATGGTGGAAGGCGGCGGCTCCGACGACTTCGCGCGCATCAAGGCGATGGCGCTGAACGAGCCGGCCACGCTGCACGCGCTGCTGCGCCGGGTGACGGATGCCGTCATCGCCTACCTCGACGCCCAGCGTCTCGCCGGTGCGCAGGCGCTGCAGGTGTTCGACACCTGGGGCGGGGTGATGGCGCCGCACCTGTACCGCGAGTTCTCCCTGCCCTACCTCGTGGAGATCGCGCAGCGGCTGCCGCGCGGCGAAGGCGCGAGCCACGCGCCGCTGATCCTGTTCGGCAAGGGCAACGGCCCGTATCTCGAAGAACTGGCCGCCTCGGGCGCGGAGGCGCTGGGTGTGGACTGGACCGTGTCGCTCGGTGACGCCCGCCGCCGCACCGGTGGCCGGGTGGCGCTGCAGGGCAACCTCGACCCGGTGACGCTCTACGCGACGCCGGAGGGCATCGCCCGCGAGGCGGCGCGTGCGCTCGACGATTACGCCGCGGCGAACGGCGGCTCGCGCGAGGGCCACGTCTTCAACCTCGGCCACGGCATGTCGCCGGACATGGCGCCGGAGCACGTCGCCGCGCTGGTGGCGGCGGTGCACGCGCACAGCCGGCGCTGAGCCACGCCCTCGAAGGCCGGGGCATCCGGCCGGAACTCGCCCCCCTGCCCGCACAGCCCGCCATGTTCGGCGAGGACCCCGATTCCGCCCGCTACATCGGCGCCCTGGCGGAAGAGGAGGAATCGGTGGGTGGCGTCATCGTCGAGAACGGCGCCAGCGCCGCGTCGAGCACCGCGCCACCGACCGGCTTGCGCAGGTAGGCGTCCATCCCGGCGGCCAGCGCGGCGCGTTCGGAATCGGCGTCGCCGCGGGCGCTGACCGCCACCAGCGGCAGGATCCAGCCCTGGGCGCGGATCAGCCGGGCCAGCTCGAAGCCGTCCACCGCCGGCAGGTCGATGTCCACCAGGCCGAGGTCGATGCGTTCGGTTTGCAGCAGGGTCAGGGCCTGCAGGGCCTGGGTGGCGTGGTGGACGCGGTGGCCGCGCGCTTCCAGCAGCCCGCACATCACCTGCGCCACCACCGGGTCGTCCTCGACCAGCAGCAGGGCCATCGGCCGTGGCGCCGCGGCCGCCGCCTCCGCCGGCACGGGCGTGGCGGCGGCCTCGGTCGCCTCCAGCGGCAGGTCGATGTGGAAACGGCTGCCCTCGCCCTTGCGGCTCTCCAGGCCGAGTTCGCCGCCCATGGCGCGGGCCAGTTCGCGGCTGATCGACAGGCCGAGGCCGAGACCGCCGTAGCGGCGCCGGGTCCGCTCGCCCTCGGCCTGGGTGAAGCGCTGGAACAGGCGGCGCTGCTCGGCCTCGTCGAGGCCGATGCCGGTGTCCTCGACGCTGAAGCGCAGGCCGCCGGCCGCGCCCGGCTCCACCGCCAGCAGCACCCGGCCGCGGGCGGTGAACTTGATGGCATTGCTGCCGAGGTTGAGCAGCATCTGCCGCAGCCGCGCGGCGTCGCCGCCGTAGTGCGGGGCGAGACCCGGCGCGATGCGCAGTTCGAACGCCAGGCCCTTGGCCTCGGCCTGCGGACGCAGCAGCCGGCCCACCTCGGCCAGCAGCGCCGGCGGCGAGAACGGCGCCTGGTCGAGCGGCAGCCGGCCGGCCTCGATGCGGGCCAGGTCGAGGGTGTCGTTGACCAGCCGCAGCAGGTGCTGGCCGGCCGCGAGCACGGTCTCGGCTCGCTCGCGCTGGGCCGGCGGCAGGGGCTCGTGGAGCATCAGCTCGGTCATCCCGAGCACCCCGGTCAGCGGCGTGCGCAACTCGTGGCCGAGGTCGGCGAGGAAGGCGGTCTTGGCGTCGCTGGCCTGCTGGGCCAGGGCGCGCAGCTCGACCTCGCGGCGGCGCTCGGCCTGGGCGCGCAGGCGGCGGCGCAGCAGTTCGAGCACAGCGAGGATGGACAGCAGCAAGGCCAGGCCGTAGCCGGCGAACGCCCACCAGGTCGCCCACCACGGCGGCAGCACGGTGATATCGAGCGTCAGCGGTGGGGTCCAGCGGCCGTCGGCACCGGCGGCGATGATGTCGAGGGTGTAGCGGCCCGGCGGTGGCCGCGGCAGCGGGCGCTCGCCGCTGCTGCCGACCTCGACCCAGTCGGGGTCGTGGCCGTTGAGGCGGAAGCGGTAGCGCGTCGCGGTGGGTTCGCCGAAGGCCATCAACCGGGCCACCACCCGCAGCTCGCGGTCCTCGGCGCGCAGTTCGATCGACGGGACCGCAGGCAGTTCGACCAGATCCTCGGCACGGCGCACGCTCACCGATTCCAGCACCAGCGGCGCGACTTCGGCATCCGGCGCGACCCGCAGCGGATCGAACAGCACGGCACCGCCGACCGCACCCAGCAGCAGGCGACCGTCCGCCAGTTGCAGCGGCGGGCGCAGGCCGAACTCGCGCAGGACCAGGCCGTCGCTGGCGCCGAAGCGGCGCAGGCTGCGATCGATCGGGTCGTAGCGCACCAGCCCGCGCACCGTGGGCACCCAGACACGGCCGAGGGCATCGACGGCGATGCCGCCGGCCTCGGCGGCCGGCAGGCCCTCGTTGCCGGGCGTGGCCTCGTGCTCCAGACGCAGGCCCGCATTCTCGATGGCATAGCGGCGAAGGGTGCCGGAGCTCCAGGTCCAAAGCCGGCCGTCGGGGGCGAACGCCAGCCCCTCGACGGCGACCTCGGCCTGGCCGGGCAGGCGCAGCAGGCCTTGCCCGTCGAAGCGCAGCAGACCCTGCGCGCCGGCGATCCAGGGCTGGCCGTCGGGGCCGAGCAGCAGGGCCTCGATCACCCCGGATTCGAGGCCCCGGCCGTCGCCGGGACGCAGTTCGCGCAGCACCCGGCCGTCGCTGGCACGCTGCTGCAGGCCGCCGCCGTAGTTGGCCAGCCACAGCGTGCCGTCCGGCATCGGCAGCAGGTGGTCGACCGGGCCGGGCAGCAGGGCATCGGGACCGCTGCTGCGCCAAGACTGCCAGCGGCCGCGCGGGTCGCGGCGGGAAAGCTGGCCGCTGCCGACCCAGAGGCTGCCGTCGGCGGTCTCGCGCAGGGCGAACACCCGCCCCGGCCCGAGCGCGGCGGCCGGCAGCACGCCGCGTTCGACCCGCCGGCCGTCGGCCAGCAGCCGGTCCACCCGGCCCTCCTCGCCGCCGATCAGCAGGCTGCCGTCGGCCAGCGCCGCGAAGGCCTTGGCCTGGCGCACCGACAGCCGCAGCGCCGGCGGCCCCTGCCGGCTCAAGGTGGCGAAGCTGCGCCAGTCGGCGGCGAGGTGGACCAGCCCGGACTCGGCGTCACCGAACCAGAGGCCGCCGCGGGGGTCGAGCAGCGCCTGCTGGTAGTCGCCCTCGTCCGACTCCGGTGTGCCGAAGCGCCGCAGCCCCTCGGCGTCGGCGAAGAAGAGGCCGCGGGCGGTATGGATCCAGCGACCGCCGCGGCCGTCGCGCAGCACGCCGTGGACCCGCGTGTCGCCGAGTTCCGCGGTCCAGGGCGCGGGCTGGAAGCGGCCGTCGGGAAGGCGCCGCCAGAGCCGCTCGCCGCGGGTGCCGATCCACAGGCTGCCGTCCGGTTCGGCGCTGAGCCAGATCACCGGCACGCCGTCCAGCGGGCCGGCCGCCACCGGCTCGATGCGCCCGTCGACGACCCGCGCCAGCCCGGCCATGGTGCCGATCCAGAGCACGCCGAAGGCGTCCTCGGCCATGCCGAACACCGCCGCCTGCGGCGTGCCGGCGGCCCCGGCCGGCACCGGCCCCAGCGCCTCGAAGCCGCCCGCGCCGTCGCTGCGGAACAGGCCCTCGCCGAAGGTGGACAGCCAGAGCCGGCCATCGCCGGTCTGGGCCATGGCCCAGACCACCGCCGCCTCGTTGCCGGGCAGGGGCGGCAGCGGCCGGACGCCGCGGCGCTCGCGGTCGAACACGGCCAGCCGACCGTCGTCGAAGCCCAGCCAGAGTTGGTCGTCGCGGTCGACGAACAGGGTCTGCACGTTGTTGCCGGGCATGCCGTCGATCACCCCCGGCTCGACCCGCCAACTGCGGAACCCGGCACCGTCGTAGCGCACCAGGCCGTCGTCGGTGGCGATCCAGAGGTAGCCGCGGCGGTCCTGCGCGAGGCCGTTGATGCGGCTGGAGGGCAGGCCCTCGGCGGTGCCGAGGCGACGGAACTGCGGGGTCTCGGGCAGCGGGCCGGGCGTCGCCGTCGCGGCGGCCTGGGCACGGAGCGGGGCAGCCGGCAGCAGGGCCGCGGGCACAGCCAGCGCCCATGCCAGCGCGAAGATCGCAGCCGCGCCGGTTCCTTCCCTGTCCCGCATGCCCACTCCCCGAAGTCGGCCCGGCACGTCGTGGCCGTCACGCCACGCCCGCAACACTGCATTGCGGGGACCGCCCGGCCGGGAGCGCGACGGCCGCCCTAGAATGCCGTCCGCAGGCGCACCGCGCCATGCCGCCGATCGACGCCACGCCGGGGACCGGAACCATGCCGTACCGCAACACGCGCGAGCACTGGGGCCACGTCAGCATCGCCCTGCACTGGCTGACCGCCGTGCTGGTGCTCGGGCTGCTGCTGGTCGGCTTCCTGATGGAGTCGCTGCCCAACACCCCGTTCAAGCGCGAGGTCTACGTCTGGCACAAGAGCTTCGGCCTGATCGTCGGCGCGCTCACCCTGCTGCGGATCGGCTGGCGGCTGGCGCAGCCCTCGCCGCGGCTGCCGGCCGAGATGGCGCGCTGGAAGCGCTACGCCGCCCGTGCCGGTCACGCCGGGCTGTACCTGCTGCTGCTGCTGATGCCGGTGAGTGGCGCGCTCTACAACTACGCGTCCAACTTCCGCACGCCACTGTTCGACCTCGTCCTGCTGGAGCGCGCCGGCAGCATCGACCGCGAACTGCGGGCGGTCGCCGGTGCCATCCACGAATGGGCGGCCTGGGCGCTCGTCGCCCTGCTGCTGGCGCATGCCGCCGCCGCGCTCTCCCACCACTACCGCTGGAAGGACCGCGTGCTGCACCGGATGGCGCCGTGGATCAAGCCACCAACCTGACTCCCTCATGCGCACCCTCTTCGCCCTGCTGTCCGCCCTTGCCGCCACGCCGGTCCTCGCGGCCGCGCCGCTTGCCGCCACCGCGCAAACCGCCGCTACGCCGCCCGCCACCTTGGTCGCCCACGCCGGGGCCGACGCGGTGCTCGGCTTCGCCTCCAGCTACGACGGCGAGGCTTTCGAAGGCCGCTTCGCCCGCTTCGAGGCACGCATCGCCTTCGACCCGGCGACCGCCAGCGGCCGCTTCGACGTGGTGATCGACCTCGCCTCGGCCGGCACCGAGAACGACGAGCGCGACGAGGTGCTGCTCGGGCCCGAGTTCTTCGACGTGGGAGTGCTGCCGCAGGCGCGCTACGAAGCGACGCGCTTCCGCAAGCTGGCGGACGGCCGCTTCGTCGCCGAGGGCACGCTCCAGCTGCGCGGGGTCTCGCAGCCGGTGCCGCTGACCTTCACCTGGACCGCCGGGGCGACGCCGGTGCTGGAGGGCGAGGCCTCGGTGCCGCGGCTCGCCTTCGGCGTCGGGGCCGGTCGCGACTGGCGCGACACCGGGTTGATGCCCGACGCGGTGACGGTGCGGACCCGGCTACGGCTTCAGCCGGCGCCTTGAACGCCGGCGGCGAGGAAGGCGCGCAAGGCCGCTTCGTCGAACGGCCAGTCCAGTTCGGCGCCGCTACCTTCCTCGCGCAACACCGGCACGCGCCTGCCGTAACGGGCCTCGAGGGCGGTGTCGCCGTCGATCCAGACGCTCTCGAACTCCGGCGTCCCGGCACGCGCCAGCACGTCCAGGGCGGCATCGCAGAGCGGGCAGTCGTCGCGCTGGTACAGGGCAAGCGGCATGGGGGCTAGACTAGCCGCCTGCCCCACCGACCCGCCAGCCACGCCATGGCCGTCAGCCTGTTCGACCTCTTCAAGATCGGCATCGGGCCGTCCTCCTCGCACACGGTGGGGCCGATGCGCGCCGCGGCGCGCTTCCTCGAACGCTGGCTCGCGGAACCGGGCCGGCTCGGCGAGGTGGCCCGCGTGCGCGCCGAGCTGTACGGCTCGCTGGCCCTCACCGGCCGCGGCCACGGCACCGACAAGGCGCTGCTGATGGGCTTCGAGGGGCACTGGCCGGACCGCATCGACCCCGACCTGATCCCCGCCACGCTGGCGCGCATCCGCGCCGAGAAGCGCCTCCGCCTGCTGGGCACGCACGCGATCGACTTCGACGAGAAGCACGACCTCGTCTTCAACAAGCGCGAGAAGCTGCCCTACCACAGCAACGGCATGCGCTTCACCGCCTTCGACGCCGAGGGCGGGGTGGTCGCCACCCGTGACTACTACTCGGTCGGCGGCGGCTTCGTGGTCAACCAGGACGAGGCTGCCGAGGACCGCATCGTCGCCGACACCACGGAACTGCCGCACCCTTTCCATTCCGGCGACGAGCTGCTGGCGCGCTGTCGCGAACGTGGCCTCACGATCGCCGGGCTGATGTTCGAGAACGAGCGGACCTGGCGCGACGAGGCCGCGATCCGCGCCGGCCTCGACGCGATCTGGGACGCCATGCGCGCCTGCGTGGCGCGCGGCATCCGCGAGGAGGGCGTGCTGCCCGGCGGCCTCAAGGTGCGGCGGCGCGCGCCGGCCATGGCGCAGGACCTCGCCAGCCGACCGGAAGCCGCGCTGCGCGACCCGCTCACCATCCTCGACTGGGTGAACCTCTACGCGCTCGCCGTCAACGAGGAGAACGCCGCCGGCGGCCGCGTGGTCACCGCGCCCACCAACGGTGCTGCCGGCATCATCCCGGCGGTCGGCCACTACTACGAGCGCTTCTGCCCGCAGGCCAACCGCGAGGGCATCCACGACTACCTGCTGACCGCCGCCGCCATCGGCATCCTCTACAAGGAGAACGCCAGCATCAGCGGCGCCGAGGTGGGCTGCCAGGGCGAGGTCGGCGTGGCCTGCTCGATGGCCGCCGCCGGCCTCACCGCCGCCCTCGGCGGCACGCCGGCGCAGGTGGAGAACGCCGCCGAGATCGGCATGGAGCACAACCTCGGCCTCACCTGCGATCCCATTGGTGGACTCGTCCAGATTCCCTGCATCGAGCGCAATGCCATGGGCGCCGTCAAGGCGATCAATGCCAGCCGCATGGCCCTGCGCGGCGACGGCAGTCACAAGGTCTCGCTCGACAAGGTCATCAAGACCATGCGCGAGACCGGCCGCGACATGCAGGACAAGTACAAGGAAACCAGCCGGGGCGGGCTCGCGGTCAACGTGATCGAGTGCTGACTCCGGCCTGCAATACGCCGCCCTACACTGGCCCTACCCCTTCCGGAGTCGATCCATGCCCTTTCGCCGTACGCCGTTCCGTCCGCTCGCCGCCGCCCTCGCCGCTGCCCTGCTGCTGGTCCCGACCTTCGCCGCCGCCGAGGTCGTTGCGGGTTCCAACACCGCCACCGAGCTTGCTGCCGGTGTCAGCCCCGCCGCCGAAGCGCCGCGCAGCGCGATCTTCGTCCACCCCGACGGCATGGGCGCCAACACCTGGTCGGCCACCCGCCTGCTGCATGTCGGCCCCGACGGCCGGCTGGCCTGGGACCAGTTGCCGGCGGTGGCGATCTACGTCGGCCCCAGCCTCGACGCGGTCGAGCAGAGTTCGAACGGCGGCGCCACCACCCACGCCTACGGGGTACGCGCCCGGCTGGCCAGCTTCGGCCAGATCGACGGGCAGGTGCCGGTGGCCGCCTCCGGCCAGCGCCTGAGCCTGATGCGCGAGGCGCAGGCGGCCGGCAAGGCGGTGGCCCTGATCAACACCGCTGCCATCACCGAGCCCGGCACGGCGGTGTTCCTCGCCTCGGTGCCACGCCGTGGCGACTACGAGGCGATCGCCGTGCAGCTGCTGGAAGCCCGGCCCGAGATCCTGCTCGGCGGCGGCGAGCGCTTCTTCCTGCCGCGCGGCGTGCAGGGCCGCCACGGCCCGGGCATGCGTCGCGACGGCCGCAACCTGGTCGAGGAGGCGCGTGCCGCCGGCTATGCGGTGGTCTTCACCCGCGAGGAACTGGCGGCGCTGCCGGCCGACGTGACGCGGGTGTTCGGCCTGTTCGCCAGCGAGGACACCTTCAACGAGATGGACGAGGCCGGCCTCGCCGCCGCCCGCCTGCAGCCCTTCCAGCCGCAGGCGCCGCGGGTGGACGAGATGCTCGCCTTCGCGCTGGAGCGCCTGCGCGGCGCGCCGCAGGGCTATTTCATCGTCGCCGAGGAGGAGGCCACCGACAACCTCTCCGGCGAGAACAACGCCATCGCCACGCTGGAGGCGGCGATCGGGGCCGACCGTGCGATCGCCCTGGCGCTCGCCGAGGCGAAGGCCAACCCGGCGCTCACCGTGGTGGTCGCCTCCGACTCCGACAACGGCGGCATGAACGCCACCAGCGACGACCTCGGCGACCCGGCCGACCCGCCGCGCCGCCTGCCGCGGCGCACCGAGGGCGGCTCGCCGATCGACGGCGACCCGAGCGGCCGGCCCTTCCTCGCCGCCCCCGACCGGCACGGCGTGCGCCTACCCTTCTACGTCACCTGGTCGAGCGACTCCGACAGCGCCGGCGGCACGGTGGTGCGCGGCATCGGCCCGGGTGCCGGCGTGATCACCGGCACCGTCGACGCCACCGCGGTCTACCACGCCCTGCACGCCGGCCTGTTCGGTGGCAAGCCCGATCAGAACTGATAGCGGACGATGAGCTGGAGGGCGCGGCCGCCGACCTCGCTCTCCAACTCGTACTCGTCGTAGTCGCGGGCGAACTGGTCGGCGATGGTGTCGAACTTGTCGAACACCTCGTCCTTGCTCTGGTCGAGCAGGTTGACGCCGGTCAGGCGCAGGGTCCAGGCCTCGCCGAAGCGCTTCTCGACGAAGGCCTCGAGGTCGCCGTCGTAGCGGGTCACGACCTCCTCGCCGACGATGCGGCTCCTGGCGTCGCCCTGCTTGCGGAAGCTGGCGCCGAAGGCGGCGTCCAGCGCCGGCAGCTCCTGGATGAAGCCGACGTTGTAGACGTAGTTGCTCTGGTTGTTGAAGCGGCGGGTGCCGAACACGTCCTCGATCTCGCTGTCGAGCCAGCTGTAGTTGAGGAACACGCCGGTATTCTCGAGGCCGAGCGCCGTGAGCGGGGTCGAGAGGTCGAACTCGGCGCCCCAGACCCGGCCGTCGCCGGTGTTGCGCGGTTGCAGCACGAGGGTGCCGGGGCCTTCGCTGCCCTCGACGCCGGTGCTCGCCACCTCGACCAGGTTGCGGATGTCGCGGTAGAACAGGTTGACGCCGAAGATGCCACGCTCCCCGAGCCGGCGCTCGAAGCCGACGTCGAAGCCCCAGGCGTCCTCCGGCTCCAGCGCCGGATTGCCGAGCAGGTCGTTCTCGCCGAGTTCGGTCAGCAGCAGCGCCGGCGAAAGCGCGTTGAAGTCCGGCCGACGCACGGTGCGCGCCAGCGAGCCGCTGACCCGGGTGCCCTCGTCGAGGTTCCAGCGCAGGTGCGCCGAGGGCAGGAAGAAGGCGTAGTCGTTCTCGCTGCGCGCCAGCGGCCCGGCCACCGTGCGGTCGTGCAGGCGGGTGTCGGTCCACTCGTAGCGCAGGCCGGCCTCCCACTCCAGCGCGCCCTGGCGGCCGTCGAGGCGGACGAAGGGCTCGATGCGGTCCTCCTCGAGGGCGTTGAGGCCGCCCGGCGTCGGGACGAGCGGCTGGGTCGGGCCGGGGATCGGCGGGCGCACGCCCGGCGCGTTCGGGATGGTGACGCGGTAGCGGGTGGCGTCGAGGATGCGGGTCTCGCGCTCCTTGCGGGTGGCCAGCATGCCGAACACCAGGTTGTTGTCGCCGAGGGCGCGCTGGTGGCGGAACTCGCCGGTCCAGTCCCTGTCCTCGATCAGCAGGTCGCGCACGTCGCGGGTGAAGCGGTCGTCCTCGGGGAAGGGGATGGCGTCGCGCAGGTACTCCCAATCGTTCTCGAACTCGAACTGGTCGTCGATGATCGCGGCGTGGTCGAAGCGCCAGCGGTTGCGCCCGCCCCAGGCATCGAAGTCGAGGGCGGCGGCCAGCGTGTAGTTGTCGGTCTGGATGTCGAGGTCGTTGTCGTTGACGGTGAGCAGGTTGGCGTTGTCCTGGATGCCGCTGCGGTACTCGATCGAGTCCTCGTCCTGGATCCGGTCGGTGCGCACGAACATGCCGCTCAGCTGCAGCTCGGCCTCGCCGATGGCGGTGCGCCAGTCGGCGTTGAAGGCGTAGTCGTGGCCGCGCCGCACGTCGGTCTGGACCTCGGTGTTCTCGAGGGTGCCGCCCGGTTCGTCGAAGCGCTCGCTGAACTTGTCCTTCGGGCTGCGCCGGCCCTGCATGTTGGCGCCGACCAGCAGCCGGCCACCGAGCGCCTCGCCGCCCCAGAAGGCACCCAGCGTCGGCTCGAAGGCGTCGTCCACGTAGTGCGTGGCGCCGACCCGCACGTAGCCGCCCTCCAGCGACCAGCCGTCGCGCAGCACGATGTTGAGCGCGCCGGCGACGGCGTCGCCGCTGCGATCGGCCGAGGCCGAGCGGACGATCTCGATGCGCTCGACGATCTCGGCCGGGATGCGGTCGACGAAGAAGCTGCGGTCGAGGCCGGCGCCGGGCACGCGCTGGCCGTTGATGAGGATCTGGGTGTAGCCGGCGTCCAGGCCGCGCAGGCGCACGCCGTCGTACTCCAGCACGTCGGAGAGGAAGGTGACCGAGGGCACGCGCTTCAGCATGTCGCCGACGGTCAGCGGCTCGAAGGGCTGGAAGAAGGCGAGGTCGTAGCTCAGCACCGGCGCGGTGGCCTCGGTGCGGTCGCGGAAGATGATCTCGCCGCGCACCTCGATGCGGTCGAGCCGCGCGGCTTCCGCCTCGGCGCTGCGGGCCGGGGCTTGGGCGTGGAGGGCCGGGACCGAGGCGGTGGCGAGGGCGGCGGCGATGGCGGTGGCGAGAGCGAGGCGTGGCATGGGGCGTCCTGGCGTTGGGGATTCGTTATTCGAAGCCCCTGCCATGACGACGCGGTGACAGGAAGGACGGCGGAGCCGTCACGGGACGCGGCCTCCGGCGTGGCGGGGCGCCGCGGCGGCGCTAGGATGGATGCCCAACCGACCCGCCCCGATGCCCGAACGCCTGCGCCCCGTGCTGCTCGTCGTGCTGTTCGTGGCCCTCTACTGGGGCGGCATCCTGCTGGCCGACCACCTGATCGTCGGCCCCGACGCCGTGGTGCTGCTCTGGCCACCCGGCGCACTGGCCTTCGTGCTGCTGCTGCGCGAGGGCCGGCGGCGCTGGTGGATGATCGTGCTGGCCGAAGTGGTCTCGGCCCTCTTCTGGATCCAGGCACCGCTCGTCTTCCTGCCCTTCGCGCTGGCCGCCAACCTGGCCGGTGCCTTTGCTGCCGTCACCCTGGCACGTCGGCTTGGCCTGCACCGGGACAGCCCCTTCGACCTGGGAAACCTCCACATCCTGCCGCTCGGCGGATTGACCCTGGCCTTGGCCAGCCTGCCGTTCGGCCTGACCGGCCTACTGCTGACCGGCATGAGCCCGCCCGAGGCCGCCGGGGCCGCGGCACTGAAGTGGCTGACCGCCAACACCCTGGGCGTGGTGCTGCTGGCCCCCTGCGTGTGGCTTCTGTGGCCCACGCACGATCCCCGCCCCCCCGCCCCTCCCCTGAACCCGCTGGAGCGTCTGGAACGCGGGACCTGGAGCGCCGCCCTGCTGGCCAGTTTGGCGGCGTTGGGGCTCCTGCCCTACACCGCCGTCGCCAATGCCGCCGCCATGGCCGCCCTGCCCGGCCTGGTGCTGCTCTGGGGCGCCATCCGCCTGCCGGCGCGCTGGGCGGCCGGCGGCTGCCTCGTGTCCGGCCTGATCCTCGCCATCCTCGCCGCCACCGACACCGGTGCCCTGCGAGAACCCCAGAACACCGTCGATGCCCTGATCCTCGTGGTGCTGCTGTTCACCCTCACGCTGGCGCCCTTGGTGCTGATGGCGGCGGTGGCCGAATCGCGGCGGACGGCGGCCGAGATGCTGCGGCGCTCGCGCACCGACCCGCTCACCGGCCTGCCCAACCGCGGCGGCCTCCAGCACCGGGCCGGGAAAGCCCTGGAGGCGGCACCGGCCGACCTGCCGATGCTGCTGCTCTACCTCGATATCGACAATTTCGAGCGCATCAACGATGCCGCCGGCCTCACCGAGGGCGACCGCTACCTGCAGGCCATCGCGGCCCGGCTGCGCGAGGCGCTGGGGCCGGACGACCTGCTCGGCCGGCTCGACACCGACCGCTTCGTGCTGCTGCTGCACGGCATCCCGGCCGCGCAGGCGGAGGCACGCGCCGAGGCCCTGCGGCGGGCCGCCGGCGACTACCGCCACCCCTGCGGCGACCGCTGGCTGTCCTCCACCGCCAGCGTCGGCGGCATCGGTTTCGCCGCCGGCGAGAACGGCTACGACAGCGCCCTCGCCCTGGCCGCCGCCGCCTGCGCCGCCGCCAAGGAACAGGGCGGCGACCGCTGCCAGCTCACCGACGCCCGCAGCGGCAACGAGGCGGTGGCCGAGCGCCGGGCCGCCCTCGGCTGGGCCACCCGCGTCGACCAGGCCCTGCAGGAGGGCCGCTTCCGGCTGTTCGGCCAGAGCATCGTCCCCTTCGACCCGGCCTACACCGGCGGCCGCCACCTGGAGATCCTCGTGCGCATGGTCGAGCCGTCGAGCGGCGAACTGTTGACCCCGGAGCAGTTCGTGCCGGCGGCTGAACGCTTCAAGCTCGGCCCCAAGCTCGACCGCCACGTGCTCGATCGCACCCTCGCCTGGCTGGAGCGCAACCCGGCGGCCCTGGCCCAGGTCGAACTGTGCGCCATCAACCTCTGCGCCGCCTCGGTCAACGACCCCGCCTACCTCGCCTTCCTGCGCGAGCGGCTGGCGCGCAGCACCGTGCCGCCGGAACGCCTGTGCCTGGAGATCACCGAGACCTCGGCGGTGCGCGACTTCAACGAGGCGCGCAGCTTCATCGCCGCCGCGCGCAAGCTCGGGGTACGGCTGGCACTGGACGATTTCGGCGCCGGCTTCAGTTCCTTCGCCTACCTGAGCCGGCTGGAAGTCGATTTCATCAAGATCGACGGCGGCTTCAGCCGCGACATCGAGCATTCCGTGCTGTCGGTGTCGATCGTGCGGGCCATCACCGAGATCGCCCGCATCCTGGACAAGCGCACGATCGCCGAATTCGTCGAGAACGACGCCATCCGGCGCCGCCTGACCCAGCTCGGGGTCGACTACGGGCAGGGCTACGGCATCGACCATCCGCGGCCGATCGAGCAGTTCTTCCACCGCCCGGCGCCGCTGTTCCCGCGGCACTGAGCGAGCCGTGGGCGAGCCGCGGCGGCGAGGGCCGACCTGCGGCAGCGAGGCAGGAGCCGAGCGCCGCGCGTGAGCCCAGGGATGGGCGATCGCGCGGAAAGCAGGTGGCCCGATCCGCCGACAGGCTCGCCGCCTCCACGAGCGCGCCTGCC
>Ga0208370_100259_pt1 | contig 15685 bp, 18 predicted proteins | sample Subbio12Jun_QV11_FD_184822 | JGI IMG/M metagenome (GOLD analysis project Ga0208370, IMG submission 184822) | Serpentinite rock and fluid subsurface biosphere microbial communities from McLaughlin Reserve, California, USA -CR12Jun_QV11 (SPAdes) | ecosystem: Environmental > Terrestrial > Deep...
GGCCCCCCCAAGCGCGCATCAGGCCGCCAGCGTTTCCGCCTTCGCTTGTGCCGCCGCGATTTTTTCCTCGCCGCCTTCGCCCATGATCCCGTCGGCATAGACCATCTCGACATCGGTGATGCCGAGGAAGCCGAGGAAGTGCCGGAGCCAGCTTGTCATGAAGTCCGCGCCGCTGCCCACCGGGGTGCCGCCGCTGGCGATGGCGAGATAGGCGCGCTTGGCCGTCAGCAGGCCTTCGGGGCCGGTGGCGGTGTAGCGGAAGGTCGTGCCCGCGCGCGCGACCAGATCGGCCCAGGCCTTGAGGCTGGCGGGCGGGCCGAAATTGTAGATCGGCGAGGCGAGCACGATGGTGTCGGCGGCGGCAAGCTCGGCGATAAGCTGGTCGGCGATGGCGGCGAGTTCGGCCTGTTCGGGCGTGCGCGCTTCTGCCGGGGTGAGGTTCGCTGCAAACCGCTCGGCGCTGACATAGGGCAGGGGTTCGGCGGCGAGATCGCGGGGGGTGACCGCCGCGCCGGTCTTGGCGACGAGGCTGTCAACGATGCGCTGGCCGAGGCCGCGCGAGACGCTGTCGGCGTCGGAGCGGATGCTGGCGGTGAGGTAGAGGATATGGGGCATGGGAGAGGTTCCTTGTCTGACTGCTCCCCTCCCTTGAGGGAGGGGTTGGGGGTGGGTGTGTGCGCGTTGCGGCAAGGTGGGAGCCTCCACCCCCCGGCCCCCTCCCCGCGGGGAGGGGGAGGAGGACAGGGAGCGGCGTTGGGCCTTACGCGGCGTCGACCAGCACCACCTCGCTGTCTTCGAGCGCGGTGATGGTGACTTCGGCGAGCGCGGTGATCGCCACGCCGTCGCGCGCATTGGCCTCGACCTCGCCGATCCGCACCCGACCGGTAGCGGGCACGAGATAGAGGTGGCGGTCGGCGCTGCGCGGCGTGTAGGTCACGCTCTCGCCCGCCCGGATCGTCGCCCCCAGCACCCGGGCATCGGCGCGGATCGGGAGCGCCTCATTGTCGTTCGCCACGCCGCTCGCCAGCGGCACGAAGGCACCGGCGCGGGCGTCCTTGGGAAACTGCCGCGCGCCCCAGCTTGGCTCGCCGCCGCGCTCATCGGGGACGATCCAGATCTGGAACAGCGTCGTCTCGCCGTCTTCCAGATTGTATTCCGAATGGCGCACGCCATTGCCTGCGCTCATCACCTGCACGTCGCCCGCCTCGGTGCGGCCCTCGTTGCCCATGCTGTCGCGGTGCGTGATCGCGCCGGTGCGGACATAGGTGATGATCTCCATGTCGCTGTGCGGATGGGTGGGAAAGCCGCTGCCCGGGGCGATGCGGTCATCGTTCCAGACGCGCAGGGCACCCCAGTGGACGCGGGCGGGATCGTGATAGCTGGCAAAGGAGAAGTGGTGGCGCGCATCGAGCCAGCCGTGGTTGGCAGCGCCGAGCGTGTGGAAGGGGCGAAGTTCGATCATGGCGGGTCTCCTGTTGCGGGGATGTACGACAGATAGAGCACCGGGTTCGTGCGGATAAGTGCGATAAAACTTGCCAAGATGTTCGGAATATCTGAACGTAGGCATTGTAAACGATCAGGCCTTCGGAAGGCAGCCCGTTCGCCTCGAGCGAAGTCGAGAGGCGCTGCGCAAGGGATACCGACTTCGCACAAGGGGAGGGGATGAAAGCACGTCCATGAAACTCGGCGAACCCACGCTCGATCAGCTGCGCCTGTTCATCGCCGTCGCCGAGCATGGCAGCTTTGGCGGCGCGGCGCGGGCGCTGGGGCGGGCGGTCTCGGCGGTGTCTTACGGGATCGCGCAGCTTGAGGCGCAGCTCGCGCTCACGCTGTTTGCGCGCGAAGGCTCGCGCCGCCCGGTGCTGACCGCGGCAGGCGCAGGGCTGCTGGCGGAGGCGCGGGGCGTGGCCGATGCGGCCGATGCGCTGCTGGCCAAGGCGCGCTCGCTCCATGCCGGGCAGGAGCCGTCGCTGACGCTGGTGATCGACGTGATGGTGCCGGGCGAGGTGACCGCGCGGGTGCTGGGCGCGTTCCGCCGCACCTTCCCGACCTGCGCGCTGACCTTGCGGATCGAGGGGCTGGGCGCGGTCGCCGCCTGCCTGATCGAGGGCGGGGCAGACCTCGCCCTTGGCGGCCCGGTGATCGGCGATCACCCGCTGCTCGAGCGCCGCGCGGTGGGGGCGATCGAGCTTGTGCCGGTGGCCGCGCCGTCGCACCCGCTGGCGCGGCCGAGGGATCGGGGGGCGGTTGCGCCCGGCGAGAGCCGCCGTCACCTGCAACTGGTGCTCACCGATCGCTCGCCGCTGACCGAGGGGCGCGAGTTCTCGGTGCTCTCGCCGCTGACCTGGCGGCTGGGCGATCTCGGGGCCAAGCACTCGCTGCTGCGCGAGGGGCTGGGCTGGGGCAACATGCCGCGCGCGATGGTGGCGGGCGATCTGGCGGCAGGCGCGCTGGTAGAGCTGGACCTGCCCGAGCGGCCGGGGGTGCATTATGCCTTGTCAGCCCTGTGGCGGCGCGACACGCGGCTCGGCCCGGCGGCGGGCTGGCTGGTGGAGGCGTTCCGGGCGGGGCTGGGGGGTCAGCCCTCGCACAACGGGCACGCGCCGCCCACCGGGTAGGGCCGCCCGCAAGGCTGGCACCGGGTATGCGTCCCCCGTGCAAGGCCATGGCCTAGGCTTACGCGTTCATCAAAAACGAAGCACTCACCCTGCCACAGACTCTCGCTTTCAGGCACGTGCTCCAGATATTTGAGAATGCCTCCGCGCAGGTGATAGACGGCTTCCACGCCCTCGGCGCGCAGGAAGGCGGTCGATTTCTCGCAGCGGATGCCCCCGGTGCAGAACATCGCGACTTTCGTCTTTCCCGCCATCAGTTCCTCGCGGTGGGCGCGGAACCAGGCGGGAAAATCTCGGAAAGACGGCGTGGCGGGGTCGACCGCTCCGGCGAAAGTGCCGATCGCGACCTCGTAATCGTTGCGGGTGTCGATCACGAGGGTGTCGGGATCGGCGATCAACGCGTTCCAGTCCTGCGCGTCGACATAGGTGCCGACGCTCAGGGTGGGATCAATGCCGGGCTGGCCCATGGTGACGATCTCGCGCTTCACCCGCACCTTGAGGCGGCCGAAGGGCATGGCGGGGGCGGTTGAAAACTTGACGTCGAGCGCATCGCACCCCGGCAGCGCGCGGATGTGAGCGAGGACGGCGTCCAGCCCCGCCGATGCCCCGGCAATCGTCCCGTTGATCCCCTCGCGCGCGAGCAAGACTGTGCCCTTGACGCCTTGCGCCTCGCACGTTGCCAGCAGCGGCTGGCGCAAGGCCTCGGGGGCGGGAAAGGGCGTGAAACGGTAGAGCGCGGCAACCGTGACCGGAGCGGCCATCAAACCCGCATGACCCAACCGTGGCGGTCAGCGATGTGGCCGGTCTGGATGCCCACCAGCGTCTCGCGCAGGCTCGCGGTGGTCTGGCCGATGCCGCCGCTGCCGATGGTGAAGGTGCCGTCCGCCCCCGCGACGGTGCCCACCGCCGTCACCACCGCCGCCGTGCCGCAGGCCATCACTTCGACCAGATGCCCGCTCGCGGCATCGGCGCGCCACTGGTCGATCGCATAGGGCGCCTCGGAGACGCTGAGCCCGCGCTCGCGCATCAGCGTGATCAGGCTGTCGCGGGTGATGCCGGGCAGGATCGTGCCGGTCAGCGGCGGGGTGATGACGGTGCCATCGGCAAAGACGAAGAACAGGTTCATGCCGCCCAGCTCCTCGACCCAGCGGCGCTCGACCGCATCGAGGAACAGCACCTGATCGTGCCCCATGGCGAAGGCCTGTCCAGTAGGCACAAGGCTGGCGGCGTAATTGCCTCCGCACTTGGCTGCGCCCGTCCCGCCGGGGGCGGCGCGGGTATAGTCCGAGATCCAGATGCTCACCGCCTTTGCACCCGATTTGAAGTAGTTGCCGGCCGGGCTGGCGATCACGATGAACTTGTATTTCTTCGCCGGGCGCACCCCGAGGAAGGCCTCGGTGGCGATCATGAAGGGCCTGAGGTAGAGCGCGCCGCCTTCGACCGCCGGATACCAGTCGCCATCAGCCGCGAGCAGCTCGCGGATCGCGCCGATGAACAGCGCAGGGGGAAGCGCGGGCATGGCGAGCCGCTCGGCCGAGGCGTTGAAACGCGCGGCATTGGCTTGCGGACGGAACAGGCCGAGCGCGCCGTCGGGGTGACGATAGGCCTTGAGCCCCTCGAAGATTTCCTGCGCATAATGCAGGACGCTCGCCGCCGGATCGAGCGCGATGGCCTGGCGCGGGCCGATCACCGGGGTCTGCCAGCCGCCGCGTGCTTCGTCGTAGTCGATCGTCACCATGTGATCGGTGAACACCGTGCCGAAGCCGGGATCGGCGATCAGCGCTTCGCGGGTCTCGGCGGGCGTGGGCGAGGGGTGGGGCAGGCGGGTGAGGTGCATGGTTTCAGCGCCTAATCCTGCAAGGCGTGAAGGGCAAGCATCCTTCCTTTTGGCCGAGGCGGGGCAGCGGAGACGGGGGAGGGGCAGGTGCGGTCGCTCCTTTCGGCGCATCGGTGCGTAAGCCGGGGGTGCCCCTGCACCATCCTGCGGATGCTCCGCCTTCGCCGTTCCGGGGCGGATGATCGGACCGCAGGCCCGCGAGCGAGCGCGCTCGAGCCGCAGTTGCCCCGCAATGCAGCGGGGGGACCAGCACCGAGAATAGGCCGGCGGAGGCCGGTTCGCAAAAGCGCACATGAAAAGGGCGCTTCCAGCCCGTCGGTGGAAACGCCCTTTCATGGTCAGCGGCCAGGAAGTGCCGCTCACGAAGCCTCTAGAGGTAATGAATTACCAGTAGTGCCTCGCGCGGAAACTTGCCGACCTCTCTGCTGAACCATGAGACATCGGATCACCTCCTTTCGCGCTAGTGTGCCAGGACCCAGCCGTTTCACCGGGGGCCGAGAACCGCGTTCGCCGCTGGCCTCGGAACTATATGTGAATCATGCGCCGCCCTTCGACAAGACTTGTATAAATCTTTTCCCGCGTCATAATTGCACCTTGTCGCATAAAGCGGGCAGGCCAGCGCCAAGGGGAAATCCCGGGCGCTTTTTTCGTGCCGCCCGGCGGATGTGGACAGGCTGGGCACAAGCCTGTGGATATTAATGTATGGAATCGGCGCGCATGTGTGTGTCCGCGTCTCCGCGCGAACATCCTCGGTGCTGTTTCGGTCCCTTTGGGATCGCGCACCTGCGGGGCGGCCGCTTTGCCTTGCGGACCCTTCGGCACCGGTTCCAACGCTCTTTTGCTGTCCCTATCTGCAATCCTCGATCACCCGGCTGACCTCGGCCCAGCTAGGGAGATAAAGCGTCGGCAACCCCTCCGCCTCGACCGCGAAGCGCCCTCTGGACAGCGCCATGGCATCGAGCAGCGGATCGGCCGGGGCGAGCGCTGCGAGGGTCTCGCGCCCTGCGGGCTCGGCTGCAAGGGTGCGGGCAAGCGTTCTGGTGCGAAGCGTCACGACCGGGCTGAGCGCGCCGCTTTCGGGCAGCGAGAGGAGGATGCGGCCTGTATCGGCCTCGCAGCGCAGGCGCAGCATCGGCACGCCGCCAGCGCTCCAGAAACTCGCCTCGCTGCGGGTGCCCTGCGCCGCATAGCGCCAGTCCCCCGGGGTCGCAGGCGCGTCCATCCAGTTCGCGCTTGGCGGGGCCTGCGCAACGGCGGGGGCCGGGCGCGCCGGGGCGGCGCGAGGCGACGCAGCGGCGGCTGCGGGCGCGGGCTTGGCCTTGGGCGAGGCGACGCAGCCGGCGAGCAGCAACGCGCCGGCAAGAAGCGGGAGAGCGGCTTTCATCCCGCCATTGTGCGCGCTAGAGCCTGCGCTTGTCCATGCCCGACCACCCGTCTCGTCCCCCGAAAGCGCCCAGGCGGCGCGTCGATCAGTTGCTGGTCGAGCGCGGCCTCGCCGAAAGCCGCGCGCGGGCACAGGCGCTGGTGATGGCGGGGCTGGTGTTCGCGGGCGAGAGCAGGATCGACAAGCCCGGCCACCAGATCGCCGAAGACGCTGCGCTGGACGTGCGCGGGCGCGACCATCCCTGGGTCAGCCGCGGCGGGATCAAGCTTGCCCACGCGATCGCGCATTTCGGCCTCGATCCGGCGGGCGCGGTGGCGATGGACATCGGCTCGTCCACCGGCGGCTTCACCGACGTGCTGCTGGCCCACGGGGCCGAGCACGTGTTCTGCGTCGACAGCGGCACCAACCAGCTCGCCTGGCGATTGCGCGAGGATCCGCGCGTGACTGTGCTCGAGCAGCTGTCCGCCCGCCTGCTGACCCGCGATCACATCACCCGCGCGTGCGACTGGGTGGTGTGCGATGCGAGCTTCATCAGCCTTGCCAAGGTGCTCGAAGTGCCGCTCGGGCTGGCGGCCCCGCAATGTCGGCTGGTCGCGCTCATCAAGCCGCAGTTCGAGGTGGGGCGCGAGGAGGTCGGCAAGGGCGGGGTGGTGCGCGATCCCGCCTTGCACCAGCGGGTGTGCGAGGAGGTGCGCGGCTGGCTCCAAGAGGTGGGTTGGCAGGTGGAGGGTATCGCCACCAGCCCGATCACCGGCCCGCAGGGCAATGTCGAATTCCTCGTCAGCGCCCACAGGGGCTAGGCCCAAAAGAAAAGACCGGCGGCAACCCGAAGGTTGCCACCGGCCTTTCCTGAACCTGGTTTCCGGCATAGCCGGAACCGGCAATCCTTGAGGCACTTGGCCCGAAGGATTACTCGGCGGCAGCCGGGGTTTCGGTCGCGGCCGGGGTTTCGGCAGCCATCGCGTCAGCGGCCGGGGTTTCGGTCGCGGCCGGGGTTTCGACAGCCATCGCGTCTTCGGTGACGGCGGTGGTGTCGGCTTCGGTGGCGGCTTCTTCAGCCGGCTTCGAGCAAGCGGCGGTGGCGAGGGCGAGGCCGGCGACGGCGACGAGAGCGATCTTCTTCATGGTCATTTCCCCTATCGGCCCGTCAGGGCCGGTAATGAGCAAAGCGCGTTATTCTGAACCTCCTGCCGCCAACGCGCTGTCGAATCGCGGCAGGAATGTGGCAGCCTCTAGCAGACAGATTGCACAACCTGCAAAGCGTTTCGTGACGGCCTGCCCAAATTTCACCACAATTTTTATCGCCGCCCTCGGCAAGGGCTCCGGGTGTGGCCCGATGCGGGTCAGGCCGAGGCCCGGAAGTTGGCGCGGGCGTTCGGCTCTGATATCGGAGCGCTCCCGCCTGCCGGAGACCGATGACCTATGAACGTCCTTGCCTCACCCGTCCAGTTGCGCGCCAGCTTCCTGCGCTGGGCGCTGTTCATGGTGCCGCTGGTGCTGCTGATCGGCTTTGCGGCAGGCCAGCTTGGCGGACCGGACACGCCGTGGTTCGCCGGGTTGGCGAAGCCTGCGATCTATCCGCCGCCCGTAACCTTCGGAATCGCATGGAGCGTGCTGTTCGTGCTCATCGGCCTCGCGCTCGCGCTGGTGGCGAGCGCTTGGGGCGCGCATGGGCGGGGGGCGGCGCTGGTCGCCTTTGCGATCCACTTTGCCATCACCCAGAGCTGGACGGCGGTGTTCTTCGGGATGCAGGACATGTTTGGCGGGCTGATGGTGCTGGGCGCGGGGATCGCGAGCCTGCTGATCGCGCTGGCGCTGGTGGCGCGGGTGCGGCGCAGCGCGGCGCTGCTGCTGCTGCCCTATCTCGGCTGGCTGTGCTTTGCGGGCGCGCTCAACTACCAGTTCATCGCCGCCAACCCCGACGGCGGCCCGCAGGACGCCAGCGGCGCGGCCACCCGCGTAGAATTCTGATCGCGCGATGCGGATGCTTGCACTTCGCTGCAAGCATCCCCAAGAAGAGCTTATGCAGAGCCAGAATCCGATCATCGCCGACCTCGTCAAACTCGCCAACAGCGCCGCCGGGACAATGGCGGGCATGACCCGCGAAGCCCGCGAAAGTGCGCGCGAGCGGTTGCGCGAAGCCTTTGGGGGCATCGACTTCGTCAGCCGCGAGGAGTTCGAGACGGTCAAGGCGATGGCCCGCAAGGCGCGCGAACAGGCCGATGCGCTTGAGGCGCGGCTCGCGGCGCTGGAAGCGAAGTCCCCCGAAAAGTAACCGGCACGCGCGGGCCATGAACCTGCGCAATTCCGCGATCCTGCTCGCCGCCCGGCCGCAGGGCGAGACCGGGGCGCTTGCCCTCCTCCTGACCGGCGATCAGGGGCTGGTTGCGGCCTATGTCGCAGGCGGGCGAGGGCGGCAGATGCGCGCGGCGATGGTGCCGGGCAACCGCGTCGCGGCGGAGTTCACCACGCGGCCCGGGAACCGGCTGCCCTCTGCGCGGCTGGAACTGGAGCATTCGCGCGCGGCGCTCATCACCGAGCCGCTGCCGGCCGCCGCGATCCAGTGGGCCTGCGCGCTTACCGCCGCTGCCCTGCCCGAGCGCCAGCCCTACCCCGCGCTCCACGCCGCGCTCGATGCGCTGCTGGAGGCCGTCGCCATCGCGCCCTCGGCGCGCGGCTGGGTGAGCGGGCTGGTCGCCTACGAGACGCTGCTGCTGTGCGAACTGGGCTATGGCGGCACGCCGCCGCCGCCCGCGCCCGACTGGCCCGCCCAGATCGCGCAGCTGGGGATACTCGAACGGCGGCTGGCGCACTACCTGCTTGCAGGTGACCGGCGCGATGTTATGGGCGCGCGCAGGCTGCTCACCGGGCGGCTCCAGCGAATGGGGTGACAATGAAGATCGCAGTTCTGCCCGGCGACGGGATCGGGCCGGAGGTTGCCGCCGAGGCGGTCGCCGTGCTCGAAGCCTTGGGCCTGCCGGGCCTGACGCTGTTCACCGGCGATGTCGGCGGCGCGGCCTATCACCGCCACGGCCACCCGCTTCCGCAGGAAACGCTCGACATGGCCCGCGCGGCCGACGCGATCCTGTTCGGCGCGGTGGGCGATCCGGCCTGCGACGCGCTGGAGCGCCGCCTCAGGCCCGAACAGGCGATCCTCGGCCTGCGCAAGCACCTCGGCCTCTTTGCCAACCTGCGCCCGGCGCGGGTGTTCGCCGGGCTGGAGCGCCTTTCGCCCCTGCGCGTCGACATCGCCGCCGGGCTTGACCTGCTGATCGTGCGCGAGTTGACGGGCGACGTCTATTTCGGTGCCAAGGGCCGGCGCACCACCGATGCGGGCGAGCGTGAAGGGTGGGACGCCATGTCCTATGCCGAAAACGAAGTGCGCCGCATCGCCCATGTCGCCTTCCGCGCGGCGCAGGCGAGCGGGCAGAAGCTCACCAGCGTCGACAAGGCCAACGTGCTCGAGACCAGCCAGCTGTGGCGCGACGTGGTGGAGGAGGTCGCGGGTGAATATCCCGGCGTCGCGCTCGATCACATGTATGTCGATAATGCCGCGATGCAGGTGGTGAGCCACCCCGACCGCTTCGGCGTGGTGCTGACCGGCAACCTGTTTGGCGACATCCTTTCGGACCTTGCCAGCGCGGCGGTGGGCTCGATCGGCCTGCTGCCCTCAGCCTCGCTGGGCGAGCGGCAGACCGCGCGCGGCACTTTCGGGCTTTACGAGCCGATCCACGGCAGCGCCCCCGATATCGCCGGGCAGGGCAAGGCCAATCCGATGGCGATGATCCTGTCGGCGGCAATGATGCTGCGCCATTCCTTCGGACGCGAGGCCGAGGCCGTGCGGATCGAGACGGCGGTGGCGCGGACGCTCGCCGACGGCATTCTCGGCGGCGATCTGGGCGGAAGCCACGGCACCGCCGCGATCGGCGCCGCCGTGCGCGAGCGGCTCTAGCGCGGCCCCGGGCGTCTCGCCGTTATGGTTTATAAAGGATTATGGTGCATTGAACGGGCATGGAACAGCCCTCCTTCCTGCGCCCCGATCCCTGCGAGGATGACCTCGCCGAAACCGGGCCGGTGCCGGTGCCCATGACGCTAGACCTTGCGATCATTCTGCCCACGCTCAACGAGCGCGGCAATCTTGCCCCGCTGGTCGAGCGGATCGACCGCGCGATCCGTGACGCGGCGCGCTGGGAGGTGATCATCGTCGATGACGACAGCAAGGATGGCACGGCCGACGAGGCCCGTGCTCTCGCGCTCGCCGACCCGCGGGTGCGGGTGATCCAGCGCATCGGGCGGCGGGGGCTTGCCAGTGCCGCGATTGAAGGCTTCTGTGCCACCGCCGCGCCCTTCGTGGCGGTGATGGACGCCGACCACCAGCACGATCCTGCGCTGCTGCCGGGGATGCTCGCCGCGCTCAGGGCGGGAGAGGCCGAGATCTGCGTCGCCAGCCGCTTTGCCGAAGGGGCGAGCACTGCCGACTGGGCCGCGCCCGAACGCGAGAAGCTTTCGACCTATGCCAACGCCCTCGCACGGCGGCTTACCGGGGTCGAACTCAGCGATCCGATGAGCGGCTATTTCATGATGCCCACGCACGCCGCCCGCGCGCTCGCACCGCGGCTGTCGGCGATCGGCTTCAAGATCCTGCTCGATCTGCTGGCAACCGCCGACGCGCCGATGAAGGTGAAGGAATTTCCCCTCAATTTCGCGGCCCGCCGCGAAGGAGAAAGCAAGCTGGACCGCGCCATCCTGTTCGATTTCCTCGCCGGGCTGTATGACAAGACCTTCGGCAAGGTGATCCCGACCCGTTTTGCCCTGTTCGGCACCGTCGGCGCCTTTGGCGTGGTGGTGCATTTTGCAGTGCTCAGCGTGTTGCTGTTCATGCTGGGCCGCGATTTCTCGCAGGCGCAGAGCCTTGCCGTGCTGGTGGCGATGAGCTTCAACTTCTGGCTCAACAACTGGCTGACCTACCGCGACAAGCGGCTGGTGGGGGCGGCGGCGCTGCTGCGGGGCTGGCTCGGCTTCATCGCCACCTGCGCGGTCGGGGCCTTCGCCAATGTCGCGATCGCCACCTTCCTCGAAGGGCGGGGGGTGTTCTGGGCGCTTGCCGCGCTGGCGGGGATCGTGGTCGGATCGGTGTGGAACTACGCCCTGTCGAGCCGCTTCGTATGGGGCCGGTTCTGAGCCGGTCTTGGTCGTGGCGAGGATCGCCCGCAAGGACGCAGCGGACGCCTTGCCTCACCACCAACCCGGCAGCCACATCCAGGTGACGAAGCTGTTCGGCCCCTTCAATGGCAGGGCGGCCAGGATCGGGAAGAAAAAGACAAATACCCCCACCGAAGCGAGCAGGATGCCGTAAGCCGCCCAGCGACCATAGGCCACGCGCCTCAGGTCGCTGCACGCCAGCGCCAGGGCGGCCAGCAGGAAGAAGCTCGGGGCGAAATAGTGGTAGTAAAACTGCACCGGCTTGGGCGCGAACAGCCACAGACCTAGGCTTGCCGCATAGCCCAGCGCCGCCGCCAGCCGCGCCCGGTCGCGCCGCCACAGGCCGGCCGCAAGGCACCACGCCAGCGCGGGCAGGCCAAGCCACATCGTCAGCGGATTGCCGACCAGCAGCACCCCGCGCTGATGCCCGTCGACCACCTCGTAGAGATACCAGATCCCGCGCGTGTTCAGCACCCATTGCGGCCATTGGCTCATGTAGCGGTGCGGGGTCATGAGCTGGCTTTGCAGCGCGAAGATCTCGCGGTGCAGCCCGATCAGCCCCTTTTCCGCGAGCGGCGAGGGGTGGAGATATTCGGCCAGCCAGTAGCCGGGAATGAAGGTCGCGGCATAGACGAGCAGCGGCACGATCCCGAGCCACACGAAAGCCTCGACCAGCGTGATCCCGGGCACCGGTGCGCCCCGGCGGCTGAGGAACAGGCGGCGGCGACCTGCCAGAGCGCGGGCGAGGAAGAAGGTGATCCCCGGCACCACCGCCAGCGGGATCGCGTTCCACTTCGCCCCCATGGCGGCGCCGATGGCAAGGCCTGTGAGCGCGAGGCGCCAGCGGCCCTGTTCGGGCTGGGCGCAGGCGGCGGCGAAGTGCCACGCGGCGCTCGCCAGCGCGGCGATCATCACCATGTCGAGCATCGCGATGCGGGCGTGGATGAAGAGGTGGAAGCCGCTTGCCAGCAGCACCGCGAAGGCGAGGGTGGCGAAGCGGTCGTGGCTGGCGTGCCACAGCGCGCGCGCGGCGGCGAAGAAGGCGAGCGCTCCGGAGAGCCACGGCACGATCCGCCAGCCGAGCGGATTGTCGCCCAGCGCCGCCATGCCGAGCGCGATCAGTTCCTTGGCCAGCAGCGGGTGTTCGCGGTTGCGATAGGCCCCGTGCCCGCCCTCGATCAGGGCGAGGATTTCGCGCGCGGCGGGGACATAGTGGACTTCGTCGAAATAGGCGATCGAGGGGATGCCGAGCCGCCAGCCGGTCAGCAGCGCGAAGAGACCGGTCAGCGCGGCGATCCACGCCAGCGGATCGCGCGGGCGCGGCGGCGGGGGGGCGGCGGGAGAGAGGGTCGCTTGCGCCTCGGCCATGACGGGGCTGGCGCTTAGGCAGGCCCGCCCCTGCGGGCAAGCGGGATTATGCGCGCGCGGCGGCGCGCCTTGCCTGATGACGGTGATCTAAGGTGCGTTGCTGCTTGCCGCGGAGGGGCACGCTTGCGGGCGGGCGCATGGCGTCCTAAGCACGCGACCCATGAAGAAAACCACCGGCATGGACCGCGCCGCCACTTCGCGCTGGCGCCCCGCGACCCGCGCACTGCGCGGCGGCACCTGGCGTTCCGAACATGGCGAGACCAGCGAGGCGCTGTTCCTCACCTCGGGCTACACCTATGACAACGCGCAGACCGTCGCCGACCGTTTTGCGGGCGAAGCGGCGGGCATGACCTATTCCCGCCTTCAGAACCCGACGGTCGCGATGCTCGAGGAACGCATCGCCCTGATCGAGGGGGCAGAAGCCTGCCGCGCGCAGGCGAGCGGCATGGCGGCGATGACAGCGGCGCTCCTGTGCCAGCTGTCCGCCGGCGACCACGTCGTTGCCGCGCGCGCCGCCTTCGGCAGCTGCCGCTGGCTGGTCGATACGCTGCTGCCCAAATTCGGCATCGCCACCACCGTCATCGACAGCGCCGACAACGCCGCGTGGGAGGCCGCGATCCGGCCCGAAACGAAGGTGTTCTTCTTCGAGACCCCGGCCAACCCGACGCTCGACATCGTCGATCTCGCCCATGTCTGCGGCCTTGCCAGGGCGCACGGGATCACCACCGTGGTCGACAACGCCTTCGCCTCGCCGGTGCTCCAGCGCCCGATGCAGTTCGGCGCGGACGTGGTCGCCTATTCCGCGACCAAGCTGATGGACGGGCAAGGCCGCGTGCTGGCGGGCGCGATCTGCGCCAGCCGCCAGTGGATCGACGAGGTGCTGATGCCCTTCCAGCGCAACACCGGCCCGACGCTTTCGGCCTTCAACGCCTGGGTGGTGATGAAGGGGCTGGAGACGCTTCCCTTGCGCGCCTTCGCGCAGAGCCGCAGCGCCGTGGCGCTCGGCGAATTCCTCGAACCCCGGGTGATGAAGGCGGGCGGGCACCTGCTGCACCCGGGCCTGCCCAGCCACCCGCGCCACAACCTCGCGTGCGCGCAGATGGACGCGACGGGGCCGATCTTCGCGCTCGACGTCGGCACCCGCGCGCGCGCCTTCGCGATCCTCGACGCGCTGGAGCTGATCGACATCTCGAACAATATCGGCGACGCCCGCTCGCTGATGTGCCACCCGGCCTCAACCACCCACGCCGGCCTCACCGACGAGGCGCGCGCGGCGATGGGCGTGACCGAGGGCCTGCTGCGCATCAACGTGGGCCTGGAGGATCTTGCCGATCTTACCGAGGACATGGACCAGGCGCTCGCTGCGGCGGGCCTGTGAGGATCGCCCGACATGGCAAACCGCGTTGAACTCGCCTTCGATTTCGTCTCCCCCAACGCCTACCTGATCTGGTGGCCGCTGCGCGAGCTCATCAGCCGCTACGAGGCGGAGCTTGATGTCGTGCCGGTGTTTCTGGGCGGGATGCACAAGCTCACCGGCAATGCGCCGCCGATGATCCGCGACAGGGAGGTGAAGGGCAAGAACGAATACGCGATGCTGGAGATGGAGCGCTTCATCGTCAGGCACGGCCTCACCCGCTACCGGATGCACCCGCAGTTCCCGTTCAATTCGATCCTGCTCCAGCGGATGCTCTACGCCGCCGACCAGGACGGGCGCGGGGTGCAGTTCGCCGAAAGCCTGCTGCGCCCGATCTGGGAGGAGGGGCTGGACGTGTCCTCGCCCGAGACCGTGGGCGCGGCGGTGAGCGCGGCCGGGTTCGACGCCGCCGATCTTCTCGCGCGCGCGCAAAGCGACACGGTCAAGCAGGGCCTGGCGGCCAACACCGACGCGGTTGTCGCGCGCGGTGCCTTCGGCATCCCGACGATGTTCGTGGGGCCGAGGGGGCGGGGCGAGATGTTCTTCGGCAAGGAACGGCTGGGGCAGATCGAGGAACTGCTGGCGAGGGGTTGAGCGGGCCGGAGGCTATTCGGGATCGTAAGGCCCAAGGAACCTGACGCCGTTGAAGTGGATCAGGTGGGTCGGCGCATCGGCAACCCACACCTCGGTTTCCCACGCGATGTCGGCGAGATATCTTGCCATGACGGCGCGGTTGGGAAATGCCGTGACATAGACTAGGCCGTGTTGACAAAAGGGATTCCCATTTGCCCCGAGTTCTGATTGAAGACTGCTTTTTGAGGAGCAGTCATGGGTCGTGGGGACTTGTCGGATGCGGAGTGGGAACTGATCGGCCCGCTGCTGCCGCCTGAGCGGGGACGCTGGGCGCGTCTAGCTGGCGATAACCGGCGCTTTCTCAACGGCATGCTCCACGTGCTGAGAGTGGGCTGCCCTTGGCGCGACATGCATGAGCGCTACGGCAAGTGGAACTCGGTCTATGTCCGGTTCCGGCGCTGGGCCGAACAGGGTGTCTGGGACGCCCTGCTGCAAACGCTGGTTGATCTGGGGCTGACCGACGACTGGCAGCACATGATCGACAGCACTTCCGTTCGCGGCCACGTCTCGGCAGCGGGCGGAAAAGGGGGGCTTGTGCGAACGCTCTTGGTCGATCACGCGGCGGCTTTACGAGCAAAATCCACGCCCGCTGCGACAATTAGGGACTGGGCATTCTCGCGGCCTGCTTGTGTGCAGTGCTTGCGAGTTGTGGCGGCACCAACGCCACGGAGAGTGAATTTTTGACCGACAAGCCTCAGGAGAAGCACGTGGAAGAAGATGCAAGCGAGCGGCCCGGTGCGATCGTCATCCGCCCTGAGCGCAACCCCGATATGGTCTATGATCCGGAAACGAAGAGGGTGACGGATATCAAGACGGGGGAATCGTTCGAGAGTCGCTATCAGACGCGCAGCAGCGGTAACTACCTTGCCGGCATCGCAGGGGCCGACGGCGCGAGCATTTACGTTTACGAGTTGAAAGATGGCACAGTTCGGCATCCCGATGGATCAATCAAGCGGACGGTTTGGCAGGTGCTTTGGGCGAGGCGGGGTGACTACAGGGAAAGGTTCGGCGGTTCTAGAGAGGCGGGAGAGAAGGCGGAAGAAGAGGCCCAGCATGATAGCCTCGAGCGTCTGGCGCAGTTTCTGCGTGCAAAAAGAGAAGGGATTTCGATCAAAAATAAGGGGAGGATAATCGGTGAAGTGGTGATCGTCGACCGCCGGATGGAAGACACAAGCAGCGAGAGGAACTGGGAATGAACCTGTTTGCGATCTTCGAAGCCGAACGGCTCGCGC
>Ga0208370_100263_pt1 | contig 15502 bp, 12 predicted proteins | sample Subbio12Jun_QV11_FD_184822 | JGI IMG/M metagenome (GOLD analysis project Ga0208370, IMG submission 184822) | Serpentinite rock and fluid subsurface biosphere microbial communities from McLaughlin Reserve, California, USA -CR12Jun_QV11 (SPAdes) | ecosystem: Environmental > Terrestrial > Deep...
CCCGCCCCTCCACCATGCTGCGCATGGTCCCCCTCCCCTTGCAGGGGAGGATCATGACCCCAGCCGCCCGCGTCCAGGCGGCGATCGAGCTGCTCGACGCCGTGATCGCCGCCGCGCGCGGCAAGGGCGCGCCAGCCGACCGGTTGATCACCGACTTTTTCCGCGCCCGCCGCTATGCCGGGTCGAAGGACCGGCGCGCGGTGCGCGATCTGGTCTACCGCGCGATCCGGCTATGCGGACCGGTGCCTGCGAGCGGGCGGGCAGCGATGCTGGCGGTAGCGGAGCAGGATGAGGCTGTGGCGAGCCTGTTCGACGGCTCCGTCCACGGACCAGCACCGCGCGGGGAGGGCGAGAAAGCGGCCGGCACCGGTCTTGCGCCCAAGTGGCTCGCCGCCGCCCTGCGGGCCTCGGACCTCGGCGGGCGTGAAATTGCTGCGCTGCTGGACCGTGCCCCGCTCGATCTGCGGGTCAACGCGCTCAAGGCCGACCGCGAAGGCCTGTCGCTCCCCGAACCGGGTAAACCCCTCGCCAGCGCACAGGGCCTTCGCTTCGCCTCGGGCACGCCGGTCGAACAGTGGGAAGCCTATGCGCAAGGCCTTGTCGAAATCCAGGACCTCGGCTCGCAACTGATCGTCGAGGCGCTGCCTGTCGCTCTCGGCGATACCATCGTCGACCTGTGCGCAGGCGGCGGGGGCAAGACCCTCGCGCTCGCCGCTCGCTTGGGCAATGCTGCGAGCCTCGTGGCTGCCGATACCGACAAGCGCCGTCTCGGCAACCTCGCCCCCCGTGCCGCGCGGGCTGGGGCCGTGATCGATCATACTGTGCTGCTCGATCCGGGCCGCGAAATGCTTGCACTCCAACGCTTTGCCGGGAAGGTCGATCATGTGCTGGTCGATGCGCCCTGTTCGGGCAGCGGGACATGGCGCCGCAGCCCCGAGGGGCGCTGGCGGATTGACCCTGCGGAACTCGCGCGGCTCAATGCCTTGCAGGATCACCTGCTGGATGTTGCGGCGCAGCTCGCGCGGGGCGGCGGCAGCATTGGCTTCGTCACCTGCTCGGTGCTCGATGCGGAAGGGCCGGACCGCATCGCTGCCTTCCTCGCGCGCCATCCCGGCTGGACCGCCGAGCCCCTCGTGCTCCCGCTCGGCGCGCGGCGGGGCGCAGGGATGCGGCTCGAACCGCTCCGCGACGGCACTGATGGTTTTTTCGTCGCCTGCCTGCGTTCACCATGATAATCTCCCATGTTATGACCCAGCCGTCCGGTTCCCGGTCTCAAGCACTGAAGGAGCTTCTGATGCGTTACGCGCCTGCTGCCGCCGCTCTCTCGCTGTGTTTCGCTATGACGGCCAGCATCTCCAGCGCGGGCGGCGTGGGCGCGCCGGACCCGCGTGCGGCAGTGTTGATCGTGCAGGGGCAGACCGCCCTTGAAGCGGGTGACGCCCAGGCGGCGATCGACGCCTTCGAAGCGGCGCTGGCGGTCGATCCGGGCCACACCCCGATTTTCATCGACCTTGCCGAGGCCGCCCGCCGGCAGGGGCTGCAAGGCAAGGCGATCCGCTATTACCGCGAGGCGCTGGAGCGCGATCCGGGCAATTTCGCCGCGATCTCGGGCGAAGGCGCGGCGCTGGTCGAGAAGGGCGCGGTCGAGAAGGCCAAGCGCAACCTCGCCAAGCTGAAATCGCTGTGCGGCGATCAGTGCCCCGAGACACTGGCGCTGCAATCGACCATCGCCCGCGGCGTGCCCGCGCGTCTTGCGGTGGAGAGCAAGGCTGACGGCGCGCCCGCGTCGAATTGACCGCTCAGATCAGGCCCCTGAACTCGGCCAGCACCGCTTCGTAGACCGCGCGCTTGAAGGGCACGATCAGATCGGGCAGCAGGCCCGGGTCGATCCAGCGCCATGCGTTAAATTCGGGCGGATCATGCGCATCGAGGTTCACGTCGCTGTCCTCGCCGAGGAACCGCCCAAGGAACCAGTGCTGCGCCTGTCCGCGGTATTTCCCCTTCCACACCTTGCCCAGCAGTTCGGGCGGCAGGTCGTAAAGCAGCGGCCGCGAGGCAGGGGCGATAACCTCGACGAGGGCGTGGGTGATCCCGGTCTCTTCTTCCAGCTCGCGCAGGGCAGCGGAGCGAATATCCTCGCCCTTGTCGATCCCGCCCTGCGGCATCTGCCAGAAGCCGTGTGCCGTGGGGTCGATGCGCTGGCCGACGAACACCTGGCCTGCGCGGTTTACCAGCATGAATCCCGCGCAGGGGCGGTAAGGGAGGGTTTCGGGATCGATCACGCGGGGCTGCCCAGCATGAAGCGCATGGCCGCGATCACGCGTTCGAGGTCATGTTGCGTGCTCGGAACCATCTGGCGCAAGTTGGTGAAGGAGTGCGTTACCCCGCGCATTTCCAGAAACACGCAGTCGCGCCCGGCGTCGACCAGCGCGCGGGCATAGGCGCGGCCCGAATCGCGGATCGGATCGAGGCTGGCGGTCACGATGATGGTGGGGGGCGCGTCGGAATGGTCTCCGAGGATCGGGAACCCGCGCGGATCGGCGCGGTCGGCGCCATAGGCGGCATCGAAGAAGCCCATGGTTTCGGCGGTGAGCAGGAACCCTTCGGAGAACGCCGTCATGCTCACCGAGCCATTGGCATCGGCGATCAGCGGGAAGATCGGCACTTGCAGCACCACCGGCACGGCGGCGGGCTGCTTCGCGAGCAGCTGGCCGACGACCACGGTCGCGTTCCCGCCCGCACTGTCGCCGATGGTGACGATGCCGCTGGCGGTAAGGCCGAGTTCGGCGGGGCTCCCTGCCACCCAGCGCGTCGCCGCCTCGCAGTCGAGGATAGCGGCGGGGAAGGGCGCTTCGGGCGCGCGGGCATAGTGGACTGCGACCAGCGGCAGGTCGATCAGCGCAGCGATTTCGGTGCACAGCGCGTGATGCGTGTCGAGATCGCCGATCACGAAGCCGCCGCCGTGGTAGAAGACGATGACCGGCGTTGCGCCGTCGCGGCTCTCGCGGGCGTCGTAGAGGCGCAGGGGAATTTCGCCCGCCGGGCCGGGACAGGCAAGATCGCGGATTACCGGCAGCGCGCGCGCCGGGCGGTCGGCGAGGTTGTGCATCGCCACATAGGATGCGCGCGCTTCCTCCAGCGTCATGTCGGCGAGCTTGGGCCCGTTCACCTGCGCCATCATGTCGAGGAAGGCCTTCATGTCGGGGCGGATATAGGGCGCTTGCGTCATCGTGGTTTTCTCCCTTGGTCTCGGGCGATGCGATAGGCGAGGGCACCCCAAACTTCCAAGCGCGATTTCCAAGCGCCTCCGGCCGCGCGCGCGGCAGGAGGCGCGGTGCGAGCCTTTACAATGGCCTGTCTTGCCGAACTTGTTTCAGCACCCATCGTGCCCCAGCGAACGCAATGTACAAGAGAAAGAGCGGAACCTGAAACAAGTTCAGCATCACGGCGTTGATGGCCGAACGAAAATTCAGAGAACCCGATGACCCACATCGTATGGCTGCGGCGCGATCTGCGCCTGGCCGACAATCCCGCGCTGTATCACGCCGCCAAGGCTGGGCCGGTCGTCGCGGTCTATGTGCTGGACGACGAAAGCCCCAGACACCACGCCTATGGCGGGGCCTCGCGCTGGTGGCTGCACCATTCGCTCCAAAGCCTTGCCCGCAGCCTCGAAGCCAAAGGCAGCAGGCTGATCCTGCGGCGCGGGGAAGCAGTCGCGGAACTCACCAAGCTCGCCGCCGAACTCGGCACCACCACCATCCACGCCAATTGCCATTACGAACCCTGGTGGCTCAATGCCGAGCGCAAACTGGCCAAGAGCCTCGACCTGCAATTGCACCACGGCAATTACCTCATGCCGCCCGGCAGCATCACCACCGGTACCGGCGGGCAATACAAGATCTACACGCCCTTCAGCCGCGCGGTGCGGGCCGAATTCCCCCCGCGCGCTGAGGTCCCCGCGCCCGAGCGGCTCGATGCGCCCGCCACTTGGCCCGCCTCGGATGACCTCGCATCATGGAACCTGCTCCCCACCAAGCCCGATTGGGCAGGCGGGCTGCGCACCTTCTGGCAGGTCGGCGAAGAAGCCGCCCACGCCCGCCTCGCCGCATGGGTGGCGGATGTCGACGACTATGACGACAAGCGCAATTTCCCCAGCGTCGACAAGGTCTCGCGCCTGTCGCCACATCTGCATTTCGGGGAGATTTCGCCGATCCGGATCTGGCACCGCCTCAAAGACCGCACCTCCAAGGGCTGGGATACCTTCGAGGGCGAACTGATCTGGCGCGACTATTCGCAGAATGCGATCCTGCAATTTCCCGCCTATGCCAGCAAGAACTACCGCGAGGATTTCGACCGCTTCCCCTGGCGCGATCCCGCCACCGATGAATCCGCCGCCCGCGATCTCAAGGCATGGCAAGAGGGCCGCACCGGCTACCCGATCGTCGATGCCGGGATGCGCCAGCTGTGGCAGACCGGGTGGATGCACAACCGGGTGCGGATGATCACCGCGAGCTTCCTTATCAAGCACCTGCTGATCGACTGGCGCGAGGGGGAAAAGTGGTTCTGGGATACGCTGTGCGACGCCGACTACGCTTCCAATGCCACCAACTGGCAGTGGACGGCGGGGACGGGGGTGGACAGTAACATGTTCAGCCGGATCATGGCGCCGCTCTCGCAGTCGGAAAAGTTCGATGCCGCGCGCTATATCCGCACCTATGTGCCCGAGTTGAAGGGGCTGGACGAGCCTTACGTCCACGATCCGGAGGAATTCGGGCGCAGGCCACCGGGCTATCCGCGCAAGATCGTGCCCCACAAGGCCGCGCGTGAGCGGGCACTGGGAGCGTTGAAGGCGATCAAGCAGGGCTGAGCGGGGCTTGCCCCCGGCGCCTGTGTCCGCCTATGCCTTGCACGGGTAACGACCGGCGAGGGTGAGATCATGGGCATGAAAGCGGGCTGCGTCAGGGCGGCGGTTTCGGGGCTGGTGCTGGCGGTAACGCTGGCAAGCGGCGGCGCGACGGCCGAGCAGCAGGGCCCCGCTGCACCGTCCGTGCGGCTGACCCAGCCTCCGCCGCGCGACCAATCCGAACTTGAGGTTCTGTTCTGGACCAATGCCCAGCGGTCCGAGCGCTTCCGGGCGATGGAGCAGTGGTTCGCCGGGCACGAGATCCCCGCCGCCGCCACGCCCCGGGCGCTGCCTGCTGGCAAGCCGCTGAACCCCGCGTTGCGTGCCGAGATCACCGCCGTGATGAAGGCGACCGACACCGCCGGAGTGATGGTGCTGGTCGATGGCAAGCTGGTGCATGAAGAATATGGCCTCGGCATGGGGCCGCAGGACCGCTGGACCAGCTTCTCGGTGGCCAAGAGCTTCACCTCGACCCTGCTCGGCGCGGCGGTGAAGGACGGGCATATCGCCAGCCTGGATGATCCGGTTACGAAATATATCCCGGGCCTGGTCGGCAGCGCCTACGAGGGCGTTACCGTTCGCCAGCTCGCGACGATGACGAGCGGGGTGAAGTGGAACGAGGACTATACCGACCCCGGTTCCGACGTCGCCCAGATGAACCGCTTCGTGATCGAATATGGCCCCGAGGCAATCGTCGCGCAGATGCGCGCGCTCCCGCGCGAGGCGGAGCCCGGCGCGAAGTGGGTCTACAAGACCGGGGAGACCAACCTCATCGGTTTGCTGGTGGAAACTGCGGTGGGCATATCGCTTGCCGAATATGCGAGGACGCGGATCGTCGCGCCCGCCGGGTTCGAGGGCGGGATGTTCTGGATGGTCGATCCGCGCGGTGGCAATATCGGCGGATGCTGCCTCAGCCTGCGGCTCTCTGACTATGCCCGGATGGGCCAGCTCGCGCTCGAAGGTGGCGCAGGTGCGGTCCCCGAAGGCTGGTTTGCCGAGGCGACGGACAGCGCAGTCGATTTCGGCGACAGCGGGTTCGGCTATGGCTACCAGTGGTGGACCTATCCGGGCGGCACTTATGGCGCACAGGGGATTTTCGGGCAGGGGATCACGATCTTCCCCGACAAGAAGGTGGTCTTCGTCCATGTCGGCAACTGGGCGCAGGCGAGCGGCGGACCGGGGCGCGCCCGGTTCCTCGAACTCGCCCGCAAGGTCGCCGCCGAGGTCAATTAGACTTGGCGGCCGTCCTGCCTCAGATCACCTGGCGGTAGACACCGACGTTGCTGTAACGCTGGAGGATGTTGTCGTGCACGATCGGGCTGAGCAGTTCCGAGAACGCGCAGCCGACGATGCAGTTGTCCCACCACACCACCTCGGCCTGGAGCGATTCGAGCCCGGGCAGGGTCAGCCAGCACATCTGGCCTTCATGCATGCGGTTGATTGAAGCTGCCGAGAAGCCCGAGATCGACAGGTCGTGGACCACGCTCTGGAAGGCGCGGCCTCCGGAGGCACGCAGCGTCGCGGGTATCGTCAGCCGCGTGCGCGGGCTGCAGCGGTCTTCCTGCGCGGCGGCGCGATAGGGATCAGAATTCAGCGGCATCGCTGTCTACCTTGGAATCGAAGCCTGCGGTCTCACGGGGCGGATTGGTCCGCGCGCAGGTCTGCCCCGGCGAGCCTTAAGGACAGGTGTGCGACAAGGGTTAACGGCGCGGCAATCCTGCCTCGGCTGGTCAGCCGATGCGTTCGCGGTGCAGCCCGTCGAAGCCATCGGCCAGCAGCGCCACAATCCGGTCTGCGACCACTTCGGGCGGCTTGACCGTCTCGGGATCCTCGCCCGGATAGGCGCGCGCGCGCATCTCGGTGCGGGTCGCGCCGGGGTCGATGATGGCGACGCGCAAGGGGCTGAGGCGCTCGACCTCGGCGGCGTAGGTCGCCAGCAGATTGTCGAAGGCGGCCTTGGTGGCGCTGTAGGCACCCCAATAGGGCCGCGGGGCAGCGCCGACCGAGCTGGTGAGGCCGATGATCCGCCCCGCCTCAGCGCGCCGCAGCAACGGGTCGAACCCTGCGATCAGTGCCTGGGTTGCCACGACATTCGTGAGCAGCGCCTGGTTGAACTGCTTGGGCTCCATTTGCGAGGCCGGGGTCAATTCCGGCAGGTAGGCGGCGGCGAGCACCATGATGTCGAGCGTCTGCCAGCGCCCCGCGATCGCACCGGCAAGGCGGGTGACGGCATCGGGCTCGGTCAGGTCGATCGGCGCGATGGTCGAGGTGCCGCCGAGGCCATGGATCGCGTCCTCGACCGCTTCCAGCGCCTTGACCTTGCGCGCCACAAGGATGACGTGCGCGCCTGCTGTGGCGAGCGCCTTGGCGGTGGCGGCACCGATGCCGCGGCTTGCGCCGGTGACGAGCGCGGTCTGACCGGAAAGCGGCTTGGCGGTGGTGTCGTTCATGGTCGGTCAGGCAGCCTTGGGATCAGCAAAGGGGAGCTGGGCACTCTTCGCCTCGGCGAGCGCGAGGTCGGTGAGCGAAGTGGGATATTCGCCGGTGAAACAGGCGTCGCAGAACTGCGGGCAGGCCGTGTCGCGCTTTTCCGTGCCGACTGCGCGGTAGAGCCCGTCGATCGAAATGAAGGCGAGGCTGTCGGCCTTGATGAACTCGCGCATCGGCTCCAAGTCCATGCGGGCCGCGAGCAGCTTGGAGCGTTCGGGCGTGTCGACCCCGTAAAAGCAGGAATGCGCGGTCGGCGGGCTGGCGACGCGGAAGTGGACTTCCGTGGCACCCGCCTCGCGCATCATCTCGACGATCTTGAGGCTGGTGGTGCCGCGCACGATCGAATCGTCGATCAGCACGATGCGCTTGCCCTCGACAAGGGCACGGTTGGCGTTGTGCTTGCGCTTGACCGAGGAGTGGCGCGCGCCGTCGCCCGGCTGGATGAAGGTGCGCCCGACATAGTGCGAGCGGATGATGCCGAGCTCGAACGGCAGGCCCGATTGCTGGGCAAACCCGATCGCGGCGGGCACGCCGCTGTCGGGCACGGGAACCACGAGGTCGGCCTCGCACGGTGCCTCGTCGGCCAGCTGGGTGCCGATCGCCTTTCTCGCTTCGTAAACCGAGCGGCCGGCAAAGACCGAATCCGGGCGGCTGAAATAGACGTGCTCGAAGATGCAGGGGCGCGGAGGCGGGCTGCCGAAGGGGCGCACCGAGCGGACCTCGCCGCCAAAATCGACCAGCACCAGTTCGCCCGGTTCGACCTCGCGGATGAATTCGGCACCGACTACGTCGAAGGCGACGGTTTCCGAGGCGAACAGGATCGAATCTCCCATCCGGCCCATAACCAGCGGACGGATGCCGAGCGGGTCGCGGCAGGCAATCATGCCCTCGGGCGTCATCACGATCAGGGCATAGGCCCCCTCGACCAGCCGCAGCGCATCGACCAGCCGGTCGGCGATGGTGGGATAGCGCGAGGTGGCGACGAGATGGATGATGACCTCGGTGTCGGAGGTCGACTGGAAGATCGAGCCCTTGCTCACCAGATCCGCCCGCAGCGCCATCGCGTTGGAGATATTGCCGTTATGCGCGACCGCAAAGCCGCCGCTGGCGAGGTCGGCATAGAGCGGCTGGACGTTCCTGAGACCCGATCCGCCGGTGGTCGAATAGCGCACGTGGCCGGCCGCCATGTGGCCGGGCAGGGCAGCGATCGCTTCGGACGAGGAGAAGTTCTCGGCGACGTGGCCGAGCCCGCGGCTGGCGTAGAATTCCTGCCCGTCGAAGCTGACGATTCCCGCCGCTTCCTGCCCGCGGTGCTGGAGCGCGTGGAGCCCGAGCGCAGTGGTGGCGGCGGCATCGTTCGCACGGATCGCGCCGAAGATCCCGCATTCCTCCCGCAGCTTGTCGCCATCGGCATCGAGGAAGGGGTGGGTCACATTGTGCGGTGTGATCGGCATCACCAGACTTGTCCCGTGAAGTTCGCCCCTGCGGCGCACCGCCCCAATGGCGATGTGACGGATCAATTACAAGGGCAAGCAGGGCCACCGTGCCCGGCTTTTTGCCGACCGGAGTGTGACAGGCAGCCGCAGGCGGCGCTATTGCGGGGGCGGCCTTGCCGCACTACAGGCGGCATTCAGCCAACAACAGGCACCTCCTCGCACCCATGCTCTCTCCCTTCGAATGGATGATCGCCAAGCGCTACCTCTGGCCCGGCAAGGGGGAGGCCTTCATCGCGCTGGTCGCAGGCATTTCGGTGGGCGTGGTTGCGCTGTCCGTTGCGCTGCTGGTGGTGGTGATGAGCGTGATGAACGGCTTTCGCGGCGAGCTGCTCGACAAGATCACCGGCCTGAACGGACATGCCGTGGTGCAGGCCTATGGCGGCCGGCTGGAGAACTGGCAGAGCGTGCTCGCCAATCTCCAGAAGACCGATGGCGTGGTCGAAGCCTCACCGATGATCGAAAAGCCGCTGCTGGTGAGCTTCAACGGCAATGTCGAGGCGATCTTCCTGCGCGGCCAGTCCGACAAGGACATCGCCGGGCTGGGCGATAAGGTGCTGCTCGGCGACATCCGCACGCTCGGCCAGGGATCGAGCAAGGTCGCGATCGGCAGCCGGCTGGCGCAGAACCTCGGCATCCGCGTCGGCGACACGATCACCATCATCAATCCCGCAGGCCGCTCTACCCCCTTCGGCACTACTATCCGTCAGGTGCCCTACGAGGTCGGCGCGATCTTCGAGGTCGGCATCTTCACCTTCGACGAGAAGTTCGTGATGCTCCCGCTGGCCGATGCGCAGCAGCTGTTGCTGATGGGCGATTCAGTCGCGCAGATCGAGGTGACCGTTACCGATCCCGACCGCGTCGGCGAAATCCTCGCCCCCGTCGCCGACCGGCTGACGGGCCGTGCCGTGATCGCCGACTGGAAGTCGATGAACGCGGCCCTGTTCGAGGCCTTGCAGGTGGAGCGCGTGGCGATGTTCTTCGCGCTCTCCTTCATGGTGCTGGTCGCGGCCTTCAATATCCTGTCAAGCCTCGTAATGCTGGTGCGCGCCAAGACCCGCGACATCGCGATCATGCGCACGATGGGCGCAACGCGGCGCAGCTTGCTCAAAATCTTCGTTACCACCGGCACCACGGTGGGCGCTATCGGCACGGTGGCGGGTCTTCTGCTGGGCGCAGTGGTGCTGTTCTTCCGCGAGCCGATAGTCTCTTTCATCGCTTTTGCCACAGGGCAGCAGATCTGGGATCCCGAGGTGCGCTTCCTCTCGACCCTGCCCTCGCGCACCGATCCATGGGAGGTTTTCGGGATCGTGATGCTGGCCTTGACGATGAGCTTCCTCGCCACGCTCTACCCGGCCTTCAAGGCGGCAAATACCGATCCCGTCCAGGTGCTGCGTTATGAATAGCGGCCCGATCGTCAGCCTTCAGGGCCTCAGGCGCTCCTTCGAGCAGGGCGGGCAGCGCATCGACGTGCTGCGCGGGGTCGACCTTGCGGTCATGCCGGGCGAGATCGTCGCGCTGCTCGGCCCTTCGGGTTCGGGCAAGTCGACCATGCTCCAGGCCATCGGGCTGCTCGAGGGCGGGTTCGAGGGCTCGATCACCATCGCAGGCGAGCAGGCCGAGCACCTCGCGGGCGACGCGCGCACGCAGCTGCGGCGCGAGCATCTCGGCTTCGTCTACCAGTTCCACCACTTGCTCCCCGATTTCGACGCGCGCGAGAACGTGGTGATGCCGCAGATGATCCTCGGCAAGCCTCGTGCCGCAGCCGAGGCGCGGGCCGACAACCTGCTAGCAAGCCTCGGGCTCAGCGCGCGTCTGACCCACCGCCCGAGCCAGCTGTCCGGCGGCGAGCAGCAGCGCGTCGCGGTCGCCCGTGCGCTCGCCAACCGGCCAAACCTGGTGCTCGCCGACGAACCGACCGGCAATCTCGACGAGCATACCTCTGATGCGGTGCTCGCCCAGTTCCTCGAACTGGTGCGAGGCGAGGGCAGCGCCGCGTTGGTCGCCACCCACAACGAACGCCTCGCGGCGAGGATGGACCGGGTGGTGCGCCTCAGGGAAGGCTTGCTGATCGAGGGGCTGTAAAGGGGATACCAAGACATGACGACGATTGCCGATTTCACTGTCACCACCAATCGCGGCGAGCTGCTCGAACTCAAGGACAAGCTCGGCACCGTGCTGCTGGTGGTCAACACCGCCAGCAAATGCGGTTTCACCCCGCAGTATGACGGGCTGGAAAAGCTCTACCAGACCTACAAGGATCGCGGGTTTGAGGTGCTGGGCTTCCCCTGCAACCAGTTTGGCGCGCAGGAACCGGGCACTGCCGACGAGATCGCCGATTTCTGCAAGGTCAATTTCGGCGTAACCTTCCCGCTGATGGCCAAGATCGACGTCAACGGCGCCAACGCCTCGCCGCTCTACGACTGGATGAAGTCGGAAAGGAAGGGGCTGATGGGTTCGACCTCGATCAAGTGGAACTTCACCAAGTTCCTGATCGGGCGCGACGGCAAGGTAGTGAAGCGCTACGGCCCCACTGACACGCCTGCGGTGATCGCGAAGGACATCGAGGCGCTGCTGTAGCCGACTTTCCTGTGGAAGCCGCCCTTGGCGCTGCGCCTGGGTATGCGCATATTCCCGCCCATGCCCTTCGCCCCCTTCGTTCCCTTGCGCGTGCTGTCGTCCTATTCGATGCTCGAAGGGGCGATCGATCCCAAGGATATCGCCAAGCTGGCGAAGGAGCGCGGCTTTCCCGCCATTGCGATCTGCGACCGCAACGGGCTCTACGGCGTGATGGCCTTTGCCGCCGCCTGCAAGGGCGAAGGCGTGCAGCCGATCATCGGCGCGCTGCTCGGCGTTGCCCGCGACGAGACCCGCAGCATGGTCGATTATCTGCCGCTCTTCGCGCAGGATGATGCGGGCTATGACAACCTGTGCCATCTGGTCTCGGCAGCGCATCTCGACCGTCCGCTGGAGCGCGATCCGCACGTTACCCTGGCTGATCTTCAAGGCCGCACCGATGGCCTGATCGCGCTTACCGGCGCGGGCGAAGGCGGCTTGACGCGGCTGCTCGCCGAGGGACAGCAGGAGGCAGCGGCGCGTCTCGCCGAGCGGCTGGAAGCGCTGTTCCCTGGACGCCTCTACATCGAGCTTGCGCGCGCGGGCGACCCCGTCTGCGAGCGTGCCGAGGATGCGCTGCTCGACCTTGCCTATGCGCGCGATCTGCCGCTGGTCGCCACCAACCCCGCGAATTTCGCCGAACCGCAAATGCACAAGGCGCATGACGCCATGCTGTGCATCGCCCATTCGACCCAGATCGAGGCTGAGGATCGCCCGCGCTCCAACCCGCAGGCCTTCGTCAAGCACGCGAGCATGATGGAGGAAGCCTTCGCCGATCTGCCCGAGGGCGTCGCCAACACCCTCGTTATCGCCCAGCGCTGCGCCTTTGCGCCGCCCTATCGCAAGCCGATCCTGCCGAGCCTTGCGGGCGATCTGGCGGGCGAGGCGCGGATGCTGGCGGAGGATTCGCGCGCCGGGCTGGAGGCGCGCCTTGCCGCCTATCCCGATCTCACTGAGGAAGAGCGCCGCGTCTATTTTGATCGTCTCGAGTTCGAGATCGACGTGATCGCGGGCATGGGCTTCCCCGGCTACTTCCTGATCGTTGCCGACTTCATCAAGTGGGCCAAGGAACAGGGCATCCCGGTGGGGCCGGGGCGCGGATCGGGGGCGGGCTCGGCGGTGGCGTGGGCGCTGACCATCACGGACCTCGATCCGATCAAGCTGGGGCTGCTGTTTGAACGCTTCCTCAACCCCGAACGCGTCTCGATGCCCGATTTCGATATCGACTTCTGCGAAACCCGGCGCGGCGAGGTGATCCGCTATGTGCAAGCCAAATACGGCGGCGATCACGTCGCGCAGATCATCACCTTCGGCAAGCTCAAGGCGCGCGCAGTGCTGCGCGATTGCGGGCGCATCCTTCAGATGAGCTACGGGCAGGTGGACCGGCTATGCAAGATGGTGCCCAACCACCCCACCGACCCCTGGACCCTGCCGCGTGCGCTGAACGGGGCAGCGGACTTCAGGCGCGAATACGACAACGACAAGGAGGTGAAGCGCCTCGTCGATCTGGCGATGCAACTGGAAGGCTTGCCGCGCAATTCTTCGACCCATGCGGCGGGCGTGGTGATCGGCGACCGGCCGCTCGCCAAGCTGGTGCCGCTGTATCGCGATCCGCGCTCGGATATGCCAGTGACGCAATTCGACATGAAATATGTCGAAAGCTCGGGGCTGGTGAAGTTCGACTTCCTCGGGCTGAAAACGCTTTCGGTGCTCAGGAAAGCCGTGGACCTGCTGGAAAACCGCGGCATCGCCATCGACCTCGGCGCGCTGCCGCTGGACGACGCTGAGGTTTACCGGCTCATGCAGGCGGGCAATACCGTGGGGGTGTTCCAGCTGGAATCCGAAGGGATGCGCCGGACGCTGAAGGCAGTGAAGCCGACCAATTTCGGCGACATCATCGCGCTCGTCTCGCTCTACCGGCCCGGCCCGATGGACAACATCCCGCTGTTCGGCCAGCGCAAGGCAGGGCTTGTCCCGATCGAATACCCGCACCCCAAGCTTGAGGGCATCCTTGCCGAAACCTATGGCATCTTCGTCTATCAGGAACAGGTGATGCAGGCCGCCCAGGTGCTTGCGGGCTATTCGCTCGGCGATGCGGACCTTTTGCGCCGCGCGATGGGCAAGAAGGTGCAGGCCGAGATGGACGCCCAGCGCGGGCGCTTCGTCGAGGGGTGCAAGGCGGTTTCGGATATCGAAGCGAAGCGCGCCAACGAACTGTTCGACCTCATCGACAAGTTCGCAGGCTACGGCTTCAACAAGTCGCACGCGGCCGCCTACGCGCTGCTCGCCTACCAAACCGCGTGGCTGAAGGCCCATTACCCGGAGGAATTCTACGCCGCCTCCATGTGCTTCGACATGCATCAGTCCGAAAAGCTGAGCGTTTTTGTCGACGATGCGCGCCGATACCCCAACGGGCAGGGCGGGGTCGAGGTGCTGGCACCCTGCATCAATGCCTCCGGGGCCGAATTCACCGTGGAGCAGACCGATACGGGCTACGCGGTGCGCTATGCTTTGGCGGGCATCCGCAATGTGGGCGAGAAGGCGATGGAGGCGATTGTCGCCGAACGACAAGCGAACGGGCCTTTCGCCAGCCTCAAGGACCTGTTCGAGCGGCTTCCGCAAGGCACCATGAACCGCCGCCAGCTCGAAGGGTTGATCTGCGCCGGTGCCCTCGATGCGCTGGAGCCCGACCGCGCGCTTTTATTCGCCAATGCCGAGCACCTGATGGCGGTCGCCGATGCCGCGATACGCGAACGCAGCAGCGGGCAGGCGGGCCTGTTCGGCGGGGATACAGGCGAGCCCGAGGGCCTGCGCCTGCAACCCTGCACCCCGTGGTCGCGCACCGACCGCATGGCCAAGGAGCGCGAGAATTTCGGCTTCTATTTCTCCGCTCATCCGGTGGCGCAATACCGCGATGTCGCCTCGGCCAACGGCGCGCGGACCTTCCAGAGCCTGATGGAGGCGGGCGCGCCGGTTGGCGGGCGCGGGTCAGCGGTGATGGCGGTAATGGTCGAAGGCATCGCCAAGGCGCGCACCCGCAAGGGCGGCACCTTCGTGCGGGCGGATTTCTCCGACGCTTCGGGCCAGTTTTCCGCCGCTTGCTTCGAGGAGGCGCTGGTGCCCGATTTCGAACGCTGGGCGGCGGCGGGTGAATGCCTGCTGTTGACGGTGGAGCTTGACTCACCCACCCCCGACGAGCCCCCGCGCCTCACCGTTCGGGGCGCGCGCCCGCTGGCGGCGGTCAGCGGGACGACGGTGCTTGAGTTGACCGCCGACATCGCCAGCATCGAGGCGCTGCTCGCATTGCAGATCGAACTCGATCTTGCGCGCGGGAACGGCATGAGCGGCAGCGGCGAAGTGGTGGTGCGCTTGGCCCTTGCGGCCGGCGGGCAGGCGGCGGTGCGGCTCGGGCGCGGGTTCGTGCTCGATGGCGACCTGGCCGAACGGCTGGCCGCGATCGACGGGATTTCCAATGTCGCGCTGGTGCCGCTGAGGGGCAAGGCGCGGCTGCGGCTGGTGGCCTGATCGCCTCGCGCACCCGCAAGCCCCCACACGCAAAAGGGGCCGGATCGCTCCGGCCCCTCGTGTGGTTTGAGCGGCAGTGAGCCTTACATCCCCGAACCCGGACCGTAGGTCACTTCGACGCGGCGGTTCTGCGCCTCACGCACGCCATCGGCGGTCGGCACGCGCGGCTGGGTCTCGCCGAAGGCCTCGCCGCTGATCTGGCCCGCCGGAACGCCGCGCGAGACCATGTAGCTGCGCACCGCCTCGTTACGGCGACCGGCCAGCGCCATGTTGTAGCGTGCGCTGCCCGCCTTGTCGGTATGGCCCGCCAGCATCACGCGCGCTGTGCCGCAATTGGCATAGGCGGTAACAGCATTGTTGAGGATGCTGGCCGCTTCGGGGCTGATGTCCGACCGGTCGAAGTCGAAGAAGACGATATAGGGCCCGGTGTTGCACATCGGCCGCGGGGGCGGCGGCGGGGGCGGCGGCGGGGGCG
>Ga0208370_100267_pt1 | contig 15033 bp, 16 predicted proteins | sample Subbio12Jun_QV11_FD_184822 | JGI IMG/M metagenome (GOLD analysis project Ga0208370, IMG submission 184822) | Serpentinite rock and fluid subsurface biosphere microbial communities from McLaughlin Reserve, California, USA -CR12Jun_QV11 (SPAdes) | ecosystem: Environmental > Terrestrial > Deep...
CCCCCGCCCCCCCCTTCCTGCCCCCCACCATCGAAGCGCGTTACACGGTGCGCGAACTGGCCTATGCCATCGCCACCGAGATCCACGCGGTCAACAACCTGCCGGTGCTCAAATACCTCAAGGATCGGCTCGGCCACACGCAGGACCAGATCGACATCTGGTATCGCACCTGGCTGGAGCGCACGCTCGCTCCGGTGGAGGCGCGGCTGGCGCAGATCGGCACCGGCGATTTCCTCCACGGCGATGCGCCGGGGCTGTTCGAGATCGTGCTGGTGCCGCAGCTCTACAACGCGCGGCGCTTTGCCTACGACCTGTCGGCGAGCCCCCGCCTCACCCGCATCGAGGCCGCCTGCCTCGCCCTGCCCGCCTTTGCCGCGGCGCACCCCGACAGGCAGATCGACGCCCCATAAGAACACGTCTCGGGAGGACACATCCATGAAACTCGCAACCCTCGATAACGGCACGCGCGATGGTATGCTGGTGGTGGTCAGCAAAGACCTCACCCGCTGCTGCGCGGCGGGCTATATCGCGCCGACGATGCAGGCCGCCCTCGACGACTGGGAGCGGATCGCGCCCGAACTCGAAGTGCTCGCCCGCGATGTCGAGCACGAGGCGGTGCCGTGCGAACGGTTCCACGAACGCCAGGCCCACTCGCCATTGCCGCGCGCCTACCAGTGGGCCGATGGCAGCGCTTATATCAACCACGTGGAACTGGTGCGGCAGGCGCGCGGGGCCAAGGTGCCCGAAAGCTTCTATTCCGACCCGCTGATGTATCAGGGCGGTTCCGACAGCTTTCTGCGCCCGCGTCAGGACATCCCCTTGGGCGACCCTGCGTGGGGCTGCGACATGGAGGGCGAAATCGCCTGCATCACCGGCGACGTGCCGATGGGCTGCACGCCGCAAGCGGCGGCGGGGCACATCCGGCTGCTGATGCTGGTCAACGACGTTTCGCTGCGCGGCCTCATCCCGGCCGAGCTGGAAAAGGGCTTCGGCTTCTTTCAGTCCAAGCCTGCAAGCGCCTTCTCGCCGGTCGCGGTGACGCCCGACGAACTGGGCGATGCATGGGCGGACTGCCTCATCCATCTGCCGCTGATGGTGGACCTGAACGGCCAGCCCTTCGGCCGCGCCAATGCCGGGGTTGATGCGACCTTCAATCTCGCCCAGCTCGTCGCCCACGCCGCCAAGACCCGCAACCTTGCCGCAGGCACGATCATCGGCACCGGCACAATTTCCAACAAGGGCGCCGATGGCGGGCCGGGCCTGCCCGTGGCCGAGGGCGGCGCAGGCTATTCCTGCATCGCCGAAATCCGCATGATCGAGACCATCCGCGACGGTCAGCCCTCAACCCCGTTCATGCAGGCCGGCGACACGGTGCGGATCGAGATGCGGGACGACCACAACCACTCGATCTTCGGCGCGATCGAGCAGCAGGTCGTGGCGGTCTAGCGCGGCCCGCTCAGGCCGGCGTCTTGCCTTCGAGCGGGCGGTGCGCCTTGCGGCTGTCGAGTTCGGCGACAAACCAGTGGTTCACGTCGCGGTGCTCGGCCTCGTCGGCCCGCACGGCGATAATCACGTCGCGAAGGCGGGCATCCTGCGGCAACTGCCAGTAATCGATCGCGATCTGCGGGGCAGGGATGTTCTCGTGCCGCCCGGCATCGACCTCGGCGAGATACTGGGTGTAGCTGAACACCGCCTCCTCCTCGAAATAGGCGACCACGCGGTGCGCGGTGCGCGGCGCAAGCACGTAGAGGAAGAAGTAGCAGTTGTAGAAGATGAACTGCACCGCGACGATCAGATACCGCTCGAACCAGTTGGGCTGGGCGATCTCGATAAAGGTCATGAGGTGCATCCGCTCGTTCTCGGCCTCGTCGAGCAGGGTGCGGATCCAGCCATCGTCGCAGCGCATCTTGCGCAGCGCGGTGAGGTGCTGCCACAGCCCGCCGACCATGCCGGGGACCGCAGCGACCGTCTCCAGCACCACGGCGCGGTGGCCGTAGCGCTTGGCGAAGAACCGGTCGGCGAAAAAGCGCAGCAGCTTGACGAAGGCGAAGGCGACCTTGTCGCTCGCGGTGGCGGGGGCCATGTGGGTGTCGAGCGCGATGTCCGGGTTGTTGTGGCGGACCATCGGGCTTGTGTCGAAGGGCTTCATCATCGGATCGCCTGCGTGTGATTGTGTGGTTTGCTTGCGAAACGCGCAGAATGGGGAAATCTATCCCGGGCACCGCGCCGAAACGGCTTGTTTTTGCGCTTATGTGTGTTGCATGGATTGCAACTTAAGGCCGCGACGGGCATGGGGTAGTCATCGCGTGGTGGTTGCGTGGTCGTCGGCGGGTCATTGCAGGCGGTGCGCGGGCGCTCGCGTTGTAGTGGGCGCGCAGTGGTGGGCGCGCTGCGCCTTTCTGAAATCGACCCGATGTTCTTTTAATGTTTCACGTGAAACATTGCCAGCGCCCGGCAATTGACGCTAGAGGCCAGGGCCCCTTCCCGACACGTGAGACTGGCGATGACCCACTACCCCAACCCCTCGATGCTGATTGCCGGCCAATGGATCGCCGAGGGCGAGGCCGGCACGATGGTCGTGGTCAACCCCTCGACCGGGTCGGTGATCGGCCATTGCCCCAAGGCCTCGATCGCCCAGCTCGACGCTGCGCTGAAGGCGGCGGGGGATGCCTTCCCGGCCTGGAGCCGCACCCCCGGTGCCGAGCGTCACGCGATCCTGCGCCGCGCCGCCGACCTGCTGCGGGCGCGGGCTGAAGGCATCGCGCGGGTCATCACCGCCGAGATGGGCAAGCCCCGTGCGCAGGGCATCGGCGAGATCCTGTCGGCGTGCGATACCATTGATTTTCTTGCCGAAGAAGCCAAGCGCCGGGGCGGACGGCTGATCCCGACCCGGGGTCAGGCGCTGATCGCGCAGATGGTTTCCCACGAGCCGATCGGCCCTGCGGTGCTGCTCACCCCGTGGAACTTCCCCGTCAACCTTCCCGCCAAGAAGATCGCCGGCGCGCTCGCGGCGGGCTGCACCGCGATCTTCAAACCGGCCGAGAACACCCCGGCCTCGGCGCAGCTGCTGGTGGAATGCTTCGTCGAGGCCGGGTTGCCTGCCGGCGTGCTCAACCTCGTCCACGGCGAGCCCGGCATGATCGCCGAACACCTCATCGCCTCGTCCGTGACCCGCAAGGTAAGCTTCACCGGATCGACCGCGATCGGCAAGCAGCTGGGCGCGCTGGCGGCCGCCCACATGAAGCGCTTCGCCCCCGAATTGGGCGGCCATGCCCCTGTGATCGTGAGCAAAAATGCCGATCTTGCAAGGGCCGTGGCGATGTGCGCGACGACCAAGTTCCGCAACGCCGGGCAGGTCTGCGTGTCGCCCACGCGGTTTCTGGTGGCGAGGGAGGTCTATGACGAATTCGTCGCCGAATTCGCCGCCCGCACGGCCAAAATCAGGGTCGGCGACCCCGGTGCCGATGACAGTGTCGACATGGGCCCCCTCGCCCACGCCCGGCGGGTGGCGGCGATGGAGCAGGTGGTGGCCGATGCGGGCGGCAATCGCGGCGAGGTGGTGACCGGCGGTTCGGCCATCGCCGGGCAGGGCTTTTTCTTCCAGCCTACGGTGATCGCCAATCCCGCCCCCGACAGCCGCTTCATGCTAGAGGAGCCCTTCGGCCCAATCGCCGGGATCGTTCCCTTCGACGACATCGCCGAAGCGGTGCGGATCGCCAATTCGCTGCGCTATGGTCTTGCAGCCTATGCGTTTTCCGCCGATCTCGACGAGGCCCACGAACTCGGCCGGGCCTTGCGAGCGGGGATGGTGGGGATCAATCAACTCATCGTTTCATCGCCCGAAACCCCTTTCGGCGGGATCGGCGACAGCGGGTTCGGATCGGAAGGGGGCGAGGAAGGCTATCTCGCCTTTACCGACACCAAGCTGGTGATGCTGGCCAAGGCCGGCGGCTAGGGGCCGCTCAGGCCAGCGGGATCATCCCCGCGATGCGCGACAGGAACGACTTGCGCGTCTCCATGGGCTGGATGCGACCATAGCGCGCGCGGCGCGAATGCTCGTCGTGAAGACAAACCGTACGACGCATCGGATCCGGTCGGCTCGACCAGATAGTCGGTCTTTCCATATGTCGCGTCCCCGAATCGCGGGCCTGTGTTTATCCTGACAGCTAACACCGAACCTGTGGATAAAACGAGTCTTAACACCCTTCTGCGGAAAATTCCTTATCAGAGTGTTACTAAGAACAAGGCCAGGCTTGACGCTTTGGTTCCCGGGTGTGGCAAATTTGCCTAACGGTCGGTGCGGCGGGCTCCTGCGGCCCGGACGTCGGCAAGCGTGGGATAGCCGTTGACCGCCATCAGCAGGTCCGCCTCGGCGAGAATCGAGCGCAGCACCCATGCGGCCCCCTCCGCCCCGCCCAGCGCGAGACCATAGGTATAGGGCCGCCCCACCCCCACCGCGCGCGCGCCCATCGCCAGGGCCTTGACGGCATCGGTGCCCGAGCGGATTCCGCTGTCAAACAGCACCGGCACATCGCCCGCTGCGGCAACCACATCGGCGAGCAGGTCGATGGTGGCGATGCCGCCATTGGCCTGCCGCCCGCCGTGGTTCGAGCAATAGACCGCATCGGCTCCGTGATCGACCGCACGGCGGGCATCATCGGGGTGGCAGATGCCCTTGAGGACAATGGGAAGCTTCGTCACCGATTTGAACCACGCCATGTCCTCCCAGGTCAGCACCTGCCCGAAGATCGCCGCCCAGGTGAAGATCGCCGCCGCCGGGTCTTCCTCGGGCGGGCGGGCCAGCAGCGCGCGGAACACGGGATCGGTGAAGTAGTTCTGAAGCACCTTGCCGCGTAGCTGCGGGAAGTTCGAGGCGTTGAGATCGCGCGGACGCCAGCCCGTCACCCAGGTGTCGAGCGTCACCACCAGCGCGGCATAACCCGCCTCCTCGGCGCGGCGGATCAGGCTTGTCGCGACTTCGCGGTTCCTCGGCGTGTAGAGCTGGAACCATGCGGGGGTATCCCCGCAGGCGGCCTTCACCTCCTCAAGCGGATCATTGGCCAGCGTTGAAGCGCAGAACGGCACCCCCGTCATGGCAGAGGCGCGCGCGGCGGCCATGTCGCCGTGGCGATCCTGCGAAGCCTCGCCGTTGAGGCCGATCGGGGCCATGAACAGCGGGGTGGGATAGGTGTGCCCGAACAGCTCGATGGAAAGATCGCGGGTAGAGCAATCGACCATCATTCGCGGCACCATGCCCCAGTGATGGAAGGCGGCCGCGTTCTGATTCTGTGTATGTTCATCCCCGCAGCCGCCCGCGACATAATTGGTGAGCATCGGCCCCAGGGCCTCGTGCGCGCGCTTTTCGAGGGTGGCGAAATCGACCGGATAGGTGGGCAGGATGCCCTTGAGGCCGGCGTTGTAAATCTCGTTCTGCATCGCGCCGAAATAGGTCATGGTAGGTGGTCTCTCCCGTCTCTCTCGGGCGCGAATTCAGACCATCGGCCCCGGCCGGGCAAGCGGTTTTTCAGGCGAACAGGCGCTGGAGCCGCGGGCGGACCTTGAGGAAGCGCAGATAGGCCGCCTCAAGCACGCCCAGCACCGTAGGCGAGCGTGCCGCCAGCCCCAGCGGGCGCAGCAGCGGAATGGCCCGCCACATCGCCGCAAAGGCCGCCGCGCCGGAGTGGATCACCCCGTCCTCCTCGGCATGAAAACGGGCGAGAAGCTGCGCTCGGTCGATGGGGCAGGAAGGGTCTGCATCGAGCGCGACATCGACGAAAGTGATGCGCCCGCGCCGGTCGAGCCGACGCATCAGCGCGATCTCGCGCAGGCACAGAGGGCAGGCGCCGTCATACCAGACCTTGACCATCAGGGCGCGATCCACAGGCGTATCACATAGGCGACCGCGCCCAGCACCGCGACGCTCGCGGCCCAGATACCCGCCATCCAGAGCAGGCGCTGCCAGAGCGGCGGCTCGCAAGAGGGTTCGGGCGGCGCAAGCATCATTGTTGTCCTACCGCTGCGCTACTTGAGGACATCAGTGATACCCCTCATCCGCCACCTTGCCGCGGAACACCCAGTAGGCCCATGCGGTGTAACCGATGATCAGCGGCATGGTGATGGCGACCCCCACCAGCATGAAAATCTGGCTCCGCTCCGGCGCGGCGGCGTCCCAGATGGTGAGACCCGGCGGCACGACATAGGGCCAGATGGTGACGCCCAGCCCGGTCATCCCGAGGAAGAACAGCGCGATGGCGAGCCAGAAGGGCTTGGAATTTCGGTCATTGAGAATGCCATGAAGCAGCGAGAGCGATACCACTGCCGTGACGATCGGCACCGGCGCGACCCAGTATATCTGCGGCGCGGCAAGCCAGTGGGCGGCGTATTCCTCGTTAAGCGCGATGTTGTAGAGGCTGACAGCGCCCATCAGCACGATGGTTGCCCCACCTGCCCAGATGGCGAGCTTGCGAGCGTGGACCTGCTCGGCACCGTCGAGCTTCCAGATCAACCAGGTGCTCCCCAGCAGGGCATAGCCCGCAACCGTGCCGAGGCCGGTGAGCAGGGTATAGGGCGTGAGCCAGTCGAACCAGCTGCCGGCATAGGCGCGCCCTTCCACCTCGATGCCTTGCAGGAGCGCACCCAGCGTCATCCCCTGCGCCAGCGCCGCAACCAGCGAGCCGCCGGTGAAGGCCATGTCCCAGAACTTCTGGTGCCCCGGATCACGCCAGCGGTATTCGAAGGCAACGCCCCGGAACACAAGGCCCAGCAACATGGCGATGATAAGCGGGTAGGTGGCGGGCAGGATCACGGCATAGGCCAGCGGAAAGGCGGCGAAGAGCCCGCCCCCGCCCAGGACCAGCCAGGTCTCGTTCCCGTCCCACACCGGCGCGATCGAGTTCATCGCCCTGTCCCGTTCGCGCCCGACGGCGAAGGTGGGGAAGAGGATGCCGATGCCGAGATCAAAGCCGTCCATCACCACATAGGCGAACACGGCAAAGGCGATGATGAAGGCCCAGACAACGGTGAGATCCATCATGCGGGCTCCCGCTCGGCAGGCCTGGCCGAGGGGAGCGTTTCCTCCCCGCCCGGGTTCTGTGTTGGCCCGGGAGTAATACCGGCGGTGCGGATCGGGCCGACATCGCCGCGCTTCACCCCGTATTCGCCCGCCTGCGGGGCCTTGCCCATCAGCTTGAGGATATACCACACGCCGACCCCGAAGACGGTGAAATAGACAAGGATGAAAGCAAGCAGCGAGGCTGCGACTGCGGGCGCATCGAGCGGGCTCGCCGCATCGGCGGTGCGCAGCAGGCCGTAGATCACGAAAGGCTGACGCCCGACTTCGGTGGTGATCCACCCAGCAAGCACGGCCGCAAAGCCCGATGGCCCCATCACGACTGCGGCACGATGCAGCAACGGCATGTCGAAGAGTCGCCCACGAACCCGCCCCCACAGGCTCCACAGGCCGATCCCGAGCATCGCAAAGCCGATGCCGACCATGATGCGGAAGCTCCAGAAGACGATCCCGACCGGGGGCTCCATGTCGTCGGGCACGGTGTCGAGCCCGGCCAGCGGCGCGTCGGGATCATGCTTGAGGATCAGCGAGGAGGCCTTGGGGATTGCGATGGCATGGCGCACCGTCTTCGCCTCGCTGTCGGGAATGCCGAACAGGATCAGCGGCGCGCCTTGGGGGTGGCTCTGATAGTGCCCCTCCATCGCCATCACCTTGGCGGGCTGGTGTTCGAGCGTGTTCAATCCGTGCATGTCGCCCGCGACGATCTGGGCCGGGGTGACAATCGCGGCCATCCACATCGCCATCGAGAACATCGTGCGCGCGTGCGGGTTGGTGCGGTCCTTCAGCAGGTGCCACGCCCCCACCGCGCCCACCACGAAGGCGGTGGTCAGGTAGGCCGCCATCACCGTGTGAACGAGGCGGTAGGGAAAGCTCGGGTTGAAGATGATCGCCCACCAGCTTTCGCCCGGGAGATACTGGCCGTTATCGCCAAGGATGTAGCCCGTCGGCGTCTGCATCCACGAGTTCACGCTGAGGATCCAGAAGGCCGAGACAAAGGTGCCAAGCGCCACCATCAGCGTCGCCGCGAAGTGCAGCTTCTTGCCCACCTTGTTCATCCCGAACAGCATCACCCCAAGAAAGCCCGCCTCGAGGAAAAAGGCGGTCAGCACCTCGTAGGCCATCAGCGGGCCGATCACCGGCCCGGCCACGTCGGAGAACACCGACCAGTTGGTGCCGAACTGATACGACATGACAATCCCCGAAACGACGCCCATGGCAAAGGCGATCGCGAAGATTTTCAGCCAATACTTGAACAGGTCGAGATAGACTTGGCGGCCGGTCTTAAGCCACAGCCCTTCCAGCACCGCCAGATAGCTCGCCAGCCCGATCGAGAAGGCCGGGAAGAAGAAGTGGAAGCTCACCGTGAAGGCAAACTGGATCCGCGCGAGCAACAGGGCATCGAGGTTCTCAAGCATGATCGGCAGCTAATCCCCTGGCGGCAGCGATCAATTGCAATGGCTGCACCTGATATACGGTCGGACGCGGAAAATGTTGCAGCGAGGCTTGCGTCAGGCTCCCAAGGCCGATCCGCTCCGCCAGAGCATATAGACGGCCACGGCGAAGATCAGCAGCGCGAACACGGTCTTGAGCTGTCCGCCGTCCGAAAGCCGTTGCGATAGCCGCGTGCCCGCCAGCCCGCCCGCGACCCCGCCGGCGATGAACACGCCTGCCAGCACCCAGTCGACAAGGCCCGAGAAAGCATAATTGCCCGCCGTCGCAAGCCCGAAGGCGGTCACCACGACAAGGCTCGTGCCGACCGCGTTCAGCATCAGCATATCGGTCGAGGCGATCAGCCCGGGCACGATCAGGAAGCCTCCGCCGATCCCGAAAAAGCCGCTGAACGCGCCCGTGCCGAGCCCGAAGGCGAAAAGGCGCGGCGCGTTCTCGCGGTTCAGCCTGACGCCGGGCGTGCCGCTTTCCTTGCGGCTGCGCAGCATCATTGCGCCCACCGCCAGCATCAGCAGCGCGAAGAGGAACAGCAGCTTCTGCCCGTCGATGCTCTTGCCCAGCGTCGATCCGCCGAGCGCGCCCAGCACGCCGAAGCCGGCATAGACAAGCCCGCAGCGCCAGCGCACATGGCCCGCGCGGGCGTGCTGGGCAAGCCCGGTCGCAGCGTTGGCAGCAACCGCCAGCGCGCTGGTGCCGATCGCGACATGGGGGTTCTGGACCCCGACGAGATAGACCATCAGCGGCACCGCGAGGATCGACCCGCCCCCGCCGACGAGGCCCAGCGCAAAGCCGACGAGGACGCCCGAGACGGTGCCGAGCGCCAGATGGAGCGTGTCGATCACGCAGGCGGACCCTCGAACAGGCGCACCAGCACCATCCCCGCCAGCATCGCCGCAACAAAGAGCGCCGCCTCGCCCGGCGCGATTGCCAGCGCGGCAAAGCCCGGCCCGGGGCACAGGCCCGCGATGCCCCAGCCCACTCCGAACAGCGCCGATCCGCCGACAAGGCGGGGGGTGAGGTCGTTGCGGTCGGGCAGCGCAAAGCCTTCGGCGAAGAACGGACGCCGCATCCTCGATTGCAGCAACCAGGCCAATGCCATCACCAGCACCGCCCCGCCCATCACAAAGGCCAGCGTCGGATCCCATGCGCCGAACAGGTCAAGAAAGCCGCGCACCCGCGCCGGATCGGTCATGCCACCGATCGTCAGCCCCGCGCCGAAGATCGTGCCCGCAGCCAGCGGCACCAGGCCGTCGCGGATCACGACAGCACCTCCAGCCCGAGCGCGTTCATCGCCGCGACCGTGGCAAAGCCCGTCGCCATGAAGGTCAGGGTCGCGACCAGCGAGCGCTGCGACAACCGGCTCATCCCGCACACCCCATGCCCGCTGGTGCAGCCGGAACCGAGCAGTGTGCCGATGCCGACAACCAACCCTGCGATCATCAGCGTCACGGGCCCGGCGAAGGCGGGCGTGGCCGACCCGTTGATTGCGGTGATAATCAGCGCGCCCAGCGGCAGGCCGATCAGGAAGGCCCACGCCCCGGCACGCGGGAGCGCGCTTTCGGCAAGGCCGAAGGCGCGCGCGGCGATGCCGGATACACCGGCAATCCGCCCCGCCCCCAGCAGCATCAGCGCGGCGGCAAGGCCGATCAGCACGCCGCCGATCAGCCCCGGAAGGGGCGCGGCATCGGGAAAGCCCGGCAGCATCATACCGCGTTGACCGGAAGCTTGAGGTAGACCACGCCGTTGTCTTCGGGCGGCGGCAGGTGGCCGGCGCGCATGTTGACCTGCACGCTCGGCAGGATCAGGCGCGGCATGTCGAGCGTTGCGTCGCGCGCTTCGCGCATCGTCAAATATTCGTCCTCGGTGATCCCGTCATGCGCGTGGATATTGCCCGCACGTTCGGCGGCGACGGTGGTTTTCCAGACATAGGTCGTGCGGCCCTTGGGCAGGTAATCGTGGCACATGAACAGGCGCGTCGCGGGCGGAAGCGATAGGATGCGGCGGAGCGAGCGGAACAGGGTGCGCGCATCGCCCCCGGGAAAGTCGGCGCGCGCGGTGCCGGATCGTGGACGACATAGGTGACGGTGAAAGTGGCCGGATCGAAGAACCCGGTGATTTCAGGGCGGAGCGCGGCGGTGCGCACCACCTTCTTCATCGACCCGCGCGGCGTGATCCGGACGATGACGTGCTATCCGGCCAATCTCGGCCGCTCGATCACCGAGATGCTGCGCATTCTCGACGGGCTTCAGGCGATCGACGCCCGGGGCGCTCTGGCACCGGCCAACTGGCAGCCGGGCGAACCGCTGCTGCAATCGCCCTCCCACGATCTCGATGCGGTGTTCGACGCCGAGGAAGCCGCCGCGTGGTTCCTGCGCGAGGCCGAGGAGCCGCATTGATGGCCGAGGAAGCGCTGATCGAGGCGCTCAAGGCGCTCGCCCACCCGCTGCGCTGGCGCATCCTGACCGCGCTGGCGGCGGGCGAACGCAATGTCGGGGACATCGAGCAGGCGACCGGCATCGGGCAGCCGGGCCTCTCGCAGCAACTGGGGGTGCTGAGCAAGGCGGGGCTGGTCGTTACGCGCAAGGAAGCCAAGCTGGTGTTCTATGCGCTGGCCGCCGAGGACCTGGCCGTGATCACTGCCGCGCTGGCGCAGCTGGTTCCCGGAGCGGTCCTCCCGGCGGACAAGCCCCTCGCCCGGCGCAAGCCTGCGCCGGGAGCGGCGAACTTCGCTCGCCTCGCGTGAGGCTCCGGCCCGTCACATCGTCCAGCGAAAGCCGAGGAAGAACGAACGCCCGATCGGACTCACCGGATAGGCGCGTTCGGTGACGAAGGGCTTCACGTCGCTGATATTGTTGACCCCGCCGAAAACCTCGAGGTTGTAACCGGTGAAGATGTAGGACGCCGCCAGATCGTGGGTCCAGGTCTCCCCCACCATCCCGGCCGGCCCGAACTGGGCGTTGATCGTCTCGATCTCGACCCCGCGCAGCGCCATCTTGCCGAAATAGGTGAGCGTGTAATTGAGGTTGAATTCGCCGATCCCGTAGGTCGCGGTCGCGCGGCCCGCCCATTCCGGGCGGCCGATCTCGGTCAGTTCGGGATCAATGCGGGTGAGATCGGTGGGGTCGAAGAAGAAGTTGAGCCTGTCGACCCACGATGCGGAGGCATTGAGACCTAGCCGGTGCTGGCCGATCGCGGTGTTGTAGATGATCGAGGCGTCCACCCCGGCGGTCTCGATCCCGACGAAGTTGATGGTCTGCAAGGTCAGCGAGTTGAACCCGAGGAACTGCGCTGAGGTGCGGTCGCGGTTGCGGGTGAAGGAGTTGCAGAAGTCGTTGGGGAAGGTAGTGCTGTCGTAGCAGTTGTTGACCACGTCCTGCGCCGACACGGTGCTGATCGCATCGTCGATCTTGATGTTGTAATAGTCGGCCGTGATCGCGAGACCCGGGATGAAGCGCGGCTGGAACACCACGCCTGCGGTGTAGGTGTCGGCGGTTTCCTCGCGCAGGTCAGGATTGCCCGAGATGGTGCCCGCAAAACGCGCGCTCAGCGGATCGGAGAAGCCTTCGGGGATGCCGTCGGCGCGGCAGTTGTTGATGCGGTTCTGGATATTGGCGAACCCCTCGTTGCGCAGGCGATCGATCTCGGTCTGGTCGCACGGGTCGAAGGGCCGGAAGAAGGCCGCCTGCGGGGGCGCGAACAGCTCGGAGATGTTCGGCGCACGCACCGCACGCGAATAGGTGCCGCGCAAGCGGACATCCTCGATCGGCGACCAGAAGCCGTTGATGGCGTAGGTAAAGACACTGCCGACTGTGCTGTAATGCGAAAAGCGTCCGGCCAGTTCGAGCCGCAATTCCTCGAAGGCGGGCACGCCCTCAAGCAGCGTCGTGCCGACTTCGCCGAAAATGTCGACCACGTCGTAGCTGCCACCCGAGTTCTGCGCGAGTTCGTCAGAGGGTGTCGCCAGCGAGGTCTGCGAGAAGCCGAGATCGCCGACGAAATCCCCCGCATTCCCATCGACCGTGGTGACCGGCAGGATCCCGCGCACCAGCGGGTCGAAGACCGAACGGCTGTTCTCCCTGCGGTATTCGGCACCCAGCGCAAACTGGATCGTGTCATAGGGCAGCCCGAGAATGCCGGTCTCGCCCGACACAAGGCCATGAAGCTCGAACAGCTCGGTGCGGAAGGTATTGATCGTGGTGGTGGTGATGAAGTCCACCGCCTCGGCGCTGATCGAGGGAATGCCGCCGAGGATATTCGCGGGCTTGCACTGGCCCTGCCCGGGCACAAAGGTGAGATAGCCGAACTCGCCCGTCGGGATGCCGAACACCGTCGAAGGCGAGCGCGTGGCCGGATTGATCTCGCTGCGGCAGACCGGGTTGCCGTCCGGCCCTCGCACCACGTCGATGGCCGCGAAGAAACGGTCGAGCAGCACGTTGTTGCGGTTGATCGACTTCAGGTCGTAGCGGCCCCAGTTGGCCGAAAGCTCGAAGGTGATCTCGTCAGTGACTTCGCCCTGAACCCCGCCGACGAAGCGCCAGGTTTCGGCAATGTTGGAGTCGATGTTGGGGCCGAGATCGGTCGGGTCGCGGGTCACGAACAGCCCGCCGGCATTGGTGGCGATGGGCTGGAGCACGGCAGGGATGAAGGGGTTTTCGGGCGCGATCGTGAGCAAGTCGTAGAACGAGTTCTGGTTGGTGCCGAAGGTGGTTTGCTGCCGGAAATACTTGCCTTCGAAAAAGACGTTGAGGCCATCGGAGATGTCGTAATCGGTCAGCACGTTGATTCCGAAGCGGTCGGTCTGCGGGATCAGGAAGCCGTTGTTGTCGAAGATTATGCCCTCGCCGCCGAAGGCATTGAAGTTGCCGGCGATCAGGCCGTCGTCCTCGAGCACCTTCACGCCGTTTTCGGTGACGATGTAGCAGCCGCCAAGCGCGCCGAAGCCGTTGTAGTCGAACAGGCCGTTGAAGCCGGTGAAGCTCTCGGTGCAATCGCTGCGGCCGTCGCGGTCGATATCGGAGAAGGGATCGGCGAAGTCGGCGGGGATCACCACGCCCCCCGCCGAGGTGATCTGGAAGCCGTATCGCGGCCCGATCGCCCGGGTCGGCGCGGCAAGCGCGCGGTCGATCAGCGCCTGTTCGGCTGCGGTCGGCGTCACACCGGCCGGGAAGATCTGGTTAAAGCGCGTCGTGCCAGGGGTGGGGATGACGAAGCCGTAGGGGAAGCGCCCGCGCGCGAGGCTGAAGAAGTCGCTGAAGTTGGGCGTGTCGGCACCCAGTTCGCCGCGCTGGAAGCGCAGGGCGGGGTTGGGGCCGTTGGTCGAGATGTTGCCGTCGCGGAAGCCTGCACGGTCGCCGAAGCGCAGGCCGTCGTCACGGTTGTATTCGCCGACGATGGTGAAGTTGCCGCGCCCGTCGTCGAAGTTCTTGCCGAGCTTGACGAAGCTGTCGAAGTTGAGCCCGTCCCCGTTGTCCGAAAGGCCGCCGGTCATGCCGAATTCGATGCCATCGAACTCGCGGTCGAGCACGAAGTTGACGACTCCGGTGACAGCATCCGCGCCGTAGACCGCCGAAGCCCCGCCGGTCAGCACTTCGACATTCTTGATCAGCGCGGCCGGGATCGAATTGATGTCGACCACCGAGGTCTCGGCGACGCCCGCGACGTGGCGTCGGCCGTTGACCAGCACCAGCGTGCGCTGCGCGCCGAGCCCGCGCAGGTTGAGCGTGGCCGCGCCCACCGCCCCGCCCGAGCCGAGCTCGCCCGGCGCGATCGACTGGGCCGAGGAGATCGAGGCGGAGAGCGCCGGCAGGGTGCGCAGGGCATCGACCACGTCCTGTTCGCCGCGCAATTCCTGCCCATCCAGCGAGACGACCGGCGAAGGGGAATCGAGGTTGGAATCGCGCTTGAGCCGCGATCCGGTGACCATGATCGCCTCACCGGGAGCGGTGGCCTGGGCGGCGAGCATGGCTTCTTCCTGCGTCACCGTGACCATCGCCTCGCTGGCGGCTGCGGCCTGCGCGGCCTGGGCCGAGGCGACCGACGGATGGAGGAGAGCGAGGCCGGAACCAAGGGTGGTGGAGAGAAGGGCCGGACGGCCCGAAACCTTGCGCAACACGATCATCAATTTGCCCCCGAAAAAGCTGGGTGTGTTGTTCCTCCCCTGATTTTCGGCGGGCTGGCGTCATTAACCGCACCAGGCTCCCCGGAAAGGTGCGCAGCATCCCCTTTTGCTACGCTCCGGCGACAGTGATGCAGAGGGCGCACAGGCTCCGCTATGCGCCATTTGACTTATATTTCTTTTTTGTGATGATTTGACGATATTTTTAATGCAAGCATTTGTCTTCAAACGCTATTTACATTCTACTACCCGAATATTTACCGCTGGATAGATTGTTCCACGTCTTGCGTGACCAACGACGCCAGCCGCCCGCCCCGTAGGATCAACCTGCGCTGCCTGTCGTCTCCGCCGCTTGCGGGTGCGAGAGGGCGCGGCGCAAGCGGCGGCGCACCAGCCACGG
>Ga0208370_100272_pt1 | contig 14840 bp, 14 predicted proteins | sample Subbio12Jun_QV11_FD_184822 | JGI IMG/M metagenome (GOLD analysis project Ga0208370, IMG submission 184822) | Serpentinite rock and fluid subsurface biosphere microbial communities from McLaughlin Reserve, California, USA -CR12Jun_QV11 (SPAdes) | ecosystem: Environmental > Terrestrial > Deep...
GAGACGGTATCAAGCTATTCGGCATCGCGGGCCTTGCCCTCGACCCCGATCCGCTCGGCCGCCGCGCTAGCGGAAGGCGCGGCGATCGCTAGCGTCAGGTATTTCTGATACTTCGCCCCGCACCTTGCTTGCGGCAAGCGGGGCGGCGGCGCTAACGTAGCGGACGATGGACGCCCCGACCCGCCCGATCCATGTGCAGGCACTGAAGGTGCAGCGCGGCACCGTCAGCGAAATCGGCCCGCTCGACGTCGCCACCTTCGACGGGCCTGGCTTCGTCTGGCTCCATGTCGAGAATATCGGCCATCGGGGGGGCGGGGGCACGAGCATGGACCTGCCCGGCTACCTCCCGCCGATGGCCGCCAATGCCCTTGTCGCTCACGAAACCCGCCCGCGCTGCGACGATGTGGATGACGGCGCGCTCATCAACCTGCGCGGCACGGCCTTCGACACGATGCAAGGCACCGACGGCCTCGTCTCGATCCGCGTCTGGGTCGAAGGGCAGCGGGTGACTTCGGTAAGCCGCCACCGCCTCGCCGCGCTCGCCAAGGTCGAGGCAGCGATGCGCGCCGGTCGGCTGACCGACGGGGGTGACTTCGTCGCCGCGCTGGCGCAGGCGATCTCGACCGAGCTCGATCCCCAGGTCGCCGACCTCGGAGACAGCCTCGATGATTGCGAGGGGATGCTCGACAGCGGGGATGTCTATGCGCTCAGGCGCAAGATCGCCCGCATCCGTTCGCAGGCAATCGTGCTCCGGCGCTTCGTCGCGCCCGACCGCGATGCGCTGGGGGCGATGGCGCAGCTCGAATTCAAGTGGATCAGCAAGGACGACCGGATGCACCTGCGCGAGGCGGCGGACCGTTTCGCGCGCATGGCGGAAGAACTGGAGGCGGTGCGCGAACGCGCGGCGCTGCTCCACGAACAGATCACCGACCTGCGCGCCGAAAAGATCGACAAGAGGAGCCTTGCCATCGCGGTGACGGCCTTCATCTTCCTGCCGCTGACCTTCATCACCGGCCTTCTCGGGATGAATGTCGAGGGGATTCCCTTTGCCGCCGAGCCCTGGGCGTTCTGGGGGGTGGTGGTCTTCTGCTTTGCCATCGCGGCGGCGGTGATAGCGTGGTTTACCTGGCGGCACTGGCTCGACGACTGAACCGTGTCGCGCCGCCGCCCGAGAAGGGGTGTTGACCAGCGCCGCCCCCTCGTGGCAAGGAACCTGCGCATCGCGGCAACCGGACACCGGCTCCGCCGAGGCGATGCGGGTGTAGCTCAATGGTAGAGCAGAAGCTTCCCAAGCTTACGACGAGGGTTCGATTCCCTTCACCCGCTCCAGCCTTCCGACATCACCGCATTTTCCGCCCGCGCCGGACAGCATGGGGCGGCGTTGCGGCCGGGCGCGTGGCCCGGTCAACGTTTTTCGGGGTCGTCAGGCTGCGGGGGTGAGGATCAGGACCTTGTCGCCATCGGCATCGGCGGAGAGCCTTTCGTAGAGGTCCTTGCCGGCCGCGCAGAAGCCGTCCGGGTCGGCGGCATGTTGCGCCAGCGCCCCGCCCAGCATGGTGTGGTAGTGCCGCAGGACCTGGTTGATGGTCGACTGGGCCTTGTCCTGCTCCAGCCCTTCGAGAGCGGGGGCGATGCTGCCGAGCATGGTTGCCACCTGCCGCTTCCTGTCGACCGAATAGGCCGCACAGTTCGCGCCGACCGCCTCCTGCTTGGCGACCAGCACCATGCGCATGAACAGCGGGCCGAGCTTGGCCTGGTCGGTGATGACCGGTTTGAGGTCCTCGAGCACGTGCCCGTTGACGGCGACAGCGATGCGGGTCGAAAGCGTGGTCTCGGCGCGGCTGATCTTCCTTGTCGCAGAAGCGGTGGCCGGGGCCTCGGCAGACTGCGCGGCCACCGGACAGGCGAGCACCAGCGCCACCAGCGCGGGGATCAGGGTAAGCGTGCGATGCATGATGAATGATCCTTGCAATGGCTTGGAATGGCGGGCGGTCAGAGCTTCTTGAAGTCGGTCCGGCCCGAGCTGTAGGTGTATTCGCAGCGCCAGCGATCATAGTTCGCCGTGACCGAACTGCGGCGGGCTTGCAGATAGACCCGCGCGTGCCGGGAATCGTGCGGCTGGCTCGATTCCACGTTGATGTTCCTCAGGCCGCGGTCGCGGGCGCGGCCGACACATTCCCGGCGCGCGCGGTCGAGATCGCCGTTGCCCCAGCTGCCGCCCGACCCGCCCCAGTCCGAACCCGAACCCGAGCCGAAGATGCGCTGCGTCCAGTTGTAGGAATAGTGCCCGCGTTCGTAGCAGGTGCGCTGGTGCGGGAAGCATTCGACATTGCGCGCAGGGGCGAAGGGATCGCCGTAGCGGTCGCCGTGCCACTGGTTCTTGTCCTTGTCCCTGCCTGCGGTGGCGATAGCGATGCCCATCCCGAGCGCGGCGATGCCCGCGACGACGGCGGCGGTGTTGTCCTTCTTGTCCTCGTCGCTACGCCGTTCGTCCTGGGCGATGGCAGGCATGGGGGCGAGGGTGCTGGCGAGCAACGCGAGCGTGGCGGCGGTGATTGCGGTCCGTTGCATGATCCGTCCTTGCGCACTGGTTGACGGCGCCCCGCAGCCGGGACGCTGGGCCTGCGATGTCAGACGAAGCACCCACGGTCCGGCACCAGCGGCAAGGCGCGGCCCGGTCTGGTGCGCAATCCCAATCCCCTGCCCCGGCGCAAGATTACGACAGATCAACCCGGTGCGCCAGCCACAATCCTGCGCCGGAGCGCGCGGGCGTCATTCTCTGATGCGGCGCGGCTTGCCGATTGCTTCTGCGCGGATGTCGGCGCGGCGGAAAGGCAGGCGGTGCCAGCGTTTCTCGGCATAGGCGCGGGTCTGATCGAAGGCGTGGGGCGAGGCGGGGTCGGTCGATTGCGAATAGCTGAGGATCGCGTCCGCCACCGGGCCCTTATCGTCGAAGCCGACGATCTGGATGTAGCTCGTCCCGTGGCGCGGGGTAAGGCCATCGGGGGAGGGAACCGATTCCTGCATGTTGAGGATGCCGAGCGTGCCCGGCCCGCCGTGGATCGGGATGGCCGCGTTGCCCGCCATCACCCGCTGCACCTCGCCCCAAGGGGCATCGGGCGCGATGCCCGCCTTGTCGAGTTCCTCCACCGCTTCGCCCAGTGCGGCGAGCAGCTTTTCGCCCTTGTCGCCATCGGTGGCAAGGGCGCGGGGGGTGTTCACCGGATCGGCCGGGTCGAACGGCACGGCCCATAATTGCGGCAGCCGGGCCGCCATGGGCCAGAAGGCGCGGAACAGCGCTGCGCCGCGGCTCTCTGCCTCGAACCGGCGGTCCCAGCCGCCAAGAACCGCGCAGCCGCGCGCGACCGATTGCGGAAGGCTCGCCCGGTCGGCGCACAGCGCGACAAGCGGTTCCACCGCCATGTCCGCCGCAAGGCTCTTGTTGCCGAAGGCAAGCGCCTGTGCGCGGGCGTGATCCATCTTGCCTGCTGCCAGCAGGGCCTCGGTCTCGATGAAGTTGGAGCGGGTGCGCAGCGTGCGCGCGGTCGCATGCTTGCCGAGGATCGGAGACAACGCCCGGTGCGGCATCGCCGGGTTGCTGATCCAGTAGCTGTCGTTGGAATTGGTGAGGTAGCTGCGCACCACCGTGGCCGCCTGATCGCCCGCAGGCATCAGTCCGGGCACCGGCGTGCCTGCCGCCACATCCCAGTCGCAGGCTGATTTGCTTCCGTCGAGCAGGATCGCAAGTTCCGCGAACAGGCCCGAGATCGGCGTTGCGCACGCCCTTGCCTTAGCGGCCGAGACGTTGGGCACTGCGGTGATATCGGCGTGGAGCGCGTCGCCGTGGCGGTCGGCGGCGATGGTGTTGACCCAGGGGATGCCGAGCGTTTCGCTGACTGCTGCCCTGACCTCGTCCACGTTCCGCGCCTCGCCGATCCGCAGCCAGGTCTCGATCCCGCGCTGGTTGCCGCGGTTGGCATCCTTGAGGGCAAAGGCGGTCTGGGTGCTCCACGCGATCCCGCGCGCCGGGATGACGAACACCGGACCCCAGCGGGTCGACCAGAGCGTGCGGGTCACGTCGGGCGTGCCATCGGGCATCGGCACGGTGACGGTCTGCGCCGTCATGGCCTCGCTTGTGCCGTCGACCATGTAGCGGGTCGGATCAGCCGGATCGAGCGCCAGCTGATAGAGCGTGAAATGCCGCGCCTCGGTGACGGTGTGGGTCCAGGCGACATCCTTGTTGAAGCCCAGCGTCGGCATCGGCGTTCCGGCGAGGCCCACGCCCATCACCTCGTAGCCGCCCGGGCCCTTGACATGCATCTGCCAGAAGCGGTTCGGGCCTTTCCACGGAAAGTGCGGATTGCCGATCACCATGCCGCGGCCATCGGCGGTGACATCGCTGCCGAAGGCCCAGCCGTTGCTGCCCATGCCCAGTTCCTTGGGATCGGGCATGTGGATCGCGACCTCGGGCGGCGGGCTTCCCGGCGGGGCGGCGTTGGCGATGGCGGATGCGAGGTTGAGCGAGCTTGCCAGCAGCATCTGCTTTTCGTTGAGGCGCAGCATGTCGTCGGCGGTGATGGGCCGCACCCAGGGCTTGCCGCGACATGCGGCGGGGATGCCATCGGTGCCTGCATCCTTGAGGAAGCGGTTGTAGCCCGCGACATAGCCCGCGATCAGGTCCCGCGCGCGGGGCGTCAGGGTCTTGGCACCCTCGCGCAGGGCGGGCAGGTTGATCGCTGCGCGGAAAAACACGTCGGACGAGAGGTTGTCGACCTCCTCGAAGCCGAGCACCGCCTTGGCCTCCGGGCCGAAATGCTTCGACCGCTCGCCTGCGATGGTGAGGAATTCCTCGGCCAGCAGGCACAGATTGTCTTCGGCATAGGCATAGGCGACCCCGAAGCCGACGCCGCGCCAGTCACGTGCTTCGATATGGGGAATGCCATAGGTGGTGCGGGTAATGGTTGCTGCGGTGCGCCCGGCGGCCTGGGCCGCGCCCGGCAGTGCCATCACCATGGCGGCAGCGACCGCCGCCCGGACGAAGTTGCGCATCATTCTCTCTCTCCCGCTGCCCGTTCGGGGGGCTGGGCAGAGCCTATCGGGGGCCTGCGCAAAAGAAAAGGGGCGCCCCGCCGGTGGGAACGCCCCATCGGGCGCCCGGATCGTGCGGGCCGCGGGGATCGCGGCGGCGCACCGGCCCGGTCCCGGAACACCAGGGGCGCTGCCGCCATCTCTGGCAGCGGCGCCCCTGGCTGGCTCGGAGCCGGGCGATCAGAACGACATGCCGACCGCAAGCTTGTAGAAATCGCCGCGGTTGCCTGCCGCACCGCCGCCTTCCTCGACGCCGCCGGTGAAGCGGGCGAAGAAGCCCTTGTTCAGCGAGAACTGCACGTAGGGGCCATACCATTCATAGACGTTCGACGCGCTTCCGCCGGGCAGATCGACGCGGGTGTTGGCAAGCACCTCGATATGGGCACCGGCCGAAAAGTTGCTGGTGAACTTGTAACCCGCGTTGATCCAGGTGTGCAGGAAGTCGAGCGCGCCGACATTTTCGGTGCGGTTGCGCAGCGCGGCATAGTAGCCGCCGTAGAACTCGCCTTCGAACTTGTCGTCGCTGTAGTTGATCGTGAGGCTCGGCACGAGGCCGTCGAACACATTACCGCCGTTGAGCGTGGTGGTGGTGTTGCCCGGCCCGCGCCCGAGGTTGCCGCGCGAGAGGAGCGCGCCGTTGGTGATGCCGATCTGAGGCTTGATCGCCAGCCTGCCGTCGGCGGCGATGAAGTTGGCGCCGATGCCGAATTCGGTCCACAGGTCGGAGCCGAGGCCGGTGGCGCTCGAGAAGTCCGGGGTGGTCCACAGGATGCCGTAGAAGCTCAGATCAATCTTCTCGCCGACCGGGATGAGGCCGTTGAAGGTGGGGTAGAAACCGAAGAAGGAATCCTGGTTGAGCACCACCGAGAAGCGCTCCTCGCGCCCGCCGGAACCGCCCTGCGCAGCGGCGGCGGCGGCCGCCATGACCGCGCTCGAGACAGCCGTCTCGCCGGTGCCGAGGCCCACGGGGATGGCGGCCCCGGCCGGGGCGGCACCCACGGCGAGGTCGAAACCGGCGGCCTCGTCATCGGCGGGTTTGGCGGCGTTGGTGACGACGATGGTGGCGGCTGCGGCGTCGATCGCCGCGGCATCCGGGCCTTGCGCGAAGGCCGGGGTCGACAGGGCGCAACCCAAGGTCAGCGCCGAGACGGCACAAGCAAGACGAAGTTTCATATGGAACGCTCCTGAAAGAGAGGTGGGACCGTTCCGCCTGCGTGCTGCGCCTTGACCTTCTTTTGTTTCGACCGGGTTCGGTTCGCAGCAACAAACAAATTAGCGCGCCCTGCGATCCGCACAATTCGTAATGTTTCCGCGCTTGCAACATTTGCCGCCAGTGTTGCCGGGAGGAAACAACTTCAAATCATCATAGATATGAGTATCGTCATACAAACTGACGCACCTCCCCGGCGGCGCGCGGGCGGGCAAGGGGCCGACAAGCCGCGCGCAATGCCTATTTCGGCGGCATCCTGATCGCTCCGTCGAGCCGGAACTGGTGTCCGTTGATATAGCTGTTGCGCGCGATTTCGAGCACGAGGCTGGCAAACTCCTCCGGTTCGCCGAGGCGCTTGGGGAAGGGGACGCTGGCGTTCAGTTGCGCCCACATCGCTGGGTTCCTGTCCTTCATCCCCAGCATTAGCGGGGTGGCGAAGATGCCGGGCATGACCGAATTGACCCGGATGCCCATGTCCATCAGGTCGCGCGCCATCGGCAGCACCAGGCCGTTCACCCCGGCCTTGCAACTGCCGTAGATCACCTGCCCGATCTGCCCGTCCTGCGCGGCGACGCTGGCGGTGAGGATGATGCAGCCGCGCTCCCCGTCGGCGTTGACCCGATCGGCATGGGCCATCCCCAGCGCCGAAATGCTCGCGACGCGGTAGCTGGCGACAAGGATGCCCTCGGCACCGAAGGCATAATCCTCGGTGGAAAGACGCCTGTAGGCCCCCGCCTCCTTGTCCCAGCCCAGCGTCTTGCCCCGGCGGCTCGCCATCGCGCAGTGGAGCGTCACGCGTTCCTGCCCGTGCGCGGCGCGCGCGGCGGCGAACCCCGCCTCGACGCTTGCCTCGTCCGTGATGTCGACATGGTGGAAGGTGCCGCCGATCGCCGCTGCATGGGCCGCGCCCGCTGCGTCGTCGATGTCGAAGATCGCGACCTTGCACCCCGCCGCCGCGAAGGCCTGCGCGCTTGCCTTGCCCAGCCCGCTCGCCGCGCCGGTGACGACCACGGCCATGCCGCTTTCGAGTTTCATGGCTTTGTCGTTTCTCCCACAATCTGTTTGGCCCGTGGCTAGGCCTTTCGCGGCGGCGGCGCTAGCTCTCCAAATTGCAATATCGGCCGGATCGCCGATGCGCGGGAACGGTCGCCTTACTGTCACGCTTGCGGCGTAGGGATGAGGTATTCGGGACGACGAACGGGGCAGAATGGCATGATCCGACCTTTCCACGGCTTTGCGCTGATCGCGCTCGGTATTGCAGGCGCCTGCGCAACGGTTCCGGCGATCACCGGCGATCCGGCGGTCACCGTCACCGCCCGGGCCGAGACCCCGCCGGTCGGCACGGCGCGCGAGGATGCGGCGGACGATCCGGCAATCTGGCGCAATCCGGCGAACCCGGCGGCAAGCCTGATCGTCGGCACCGACAAGAAAGGCGGCCTTTACGTCTATGATCTCAAGGGCGCGCAGAAGAGCTTCCTGGCGGGCCCCGGCCTTAACAATGTCGACCTGATCGAACTGTCCGGCGGCCGTGTGCTGGTGGTGGCGAGCGACCGCAGCGACCTTGCGACGGTGCGGCTGTTCCTCGCCCTGCTCGACACCGCCACAGGCACGCTCGCCCCGGCGGGCCGGATCGCGGTCGGCCCGGGCGAGGGCTACGGCATCTGCATGGTCAAGCCCGCCGGAAGCGAGGGCGTGATCGCCTTCAGCGCGCCCAAGCAGGGCACGATCTACCGCACACTCATCACGCAAGGGCAGGACGGCACCTTCAGCGGCACCACCACCACGCTCGCGCAGGTGCCGACCCAGACCGAGGGCTGCGTCGCCGATCCGCGCACAGGCACGCTCTACATCGGCGAGGAGGACGCCGGGATCTGGGCAATCGACATGGCCACCGGTGCCAAGCGCATGGTCGCGGCGATCGACAACAAGATGCTGGTTGCCGACGTCGAGGGCCTCGCCATCGCGCCCGAGGGGGCCAACGGCGGTTATCTCGTCGCCTCCTCGCAGGGCGACAATGCCTATGCCGTCTTTCGCCTGCCCGACGTGACCCCCGTGGGCCGCTTCCGCATCGCTGCCGGGGCCTTCGGCAGTGTCGAGGAGACCGACGGGATCGAGCTCGACAACCGCGACTTCGGACCCGATTTTCCCGGCGGCATCTTCATCGCGCAAGACGGCATGAACGCGCCCCGGGCTCAGAACTTCAAATTCGTACGCTGGGACGATATCCTTGCCGCGCTTCAGACAGGACTGTGAACCCCCGACCATGACCGCCACGCCCATCGCGCCCGACCGCCGCCGTTTCCTCGGTGCCACCGCCACCGCCTTCGCGGCACTCGTTGCCAGCGGCTGCATGGCGCGGGGCGGCGGCGGAGCGCCCGGCGGATTGGGGACGGCAGGCGGCGGAGCGGGAGGCGGCAGCACATCGGCAGCGGGCACCAGCGCCGGCCCCTACAGCCCGCTGCGGCCCGACCCGGCCGGTTTCCTCGATCTGCCCGAAGGCTTTTCCTACCGCATCATCTCGCGGCTGGGGGCGGCGATGGACGACGGCGGCACCGTGCCCGACAATGCCGACGGCATGGGCTGCTTCGACCTCGGCGGCGGCGAGATCGCGCTGGTGCGCAACCACGAGCTTCTGCCGCATCACGCGTCCGGCGGGCCGATCGCGAAGGGCTATGGCAGGAGGAACGGGGTTTTCGTGCCGGGTGGCACCACCACGATCGTGCTTGATGCGGCGAGCCTTGTGGTCAAGCGCCAGTTCCGCAGCCTCGGCGGCACGATCCGCAACTGCTCGGGCGGGGAGACCCCGTGGGGCAGCTGGCTGACCTGCGAGGAAGCCCCGACCGGCCCGGGCCAGCCGCGCGGCGAGGGGCTGGAGCAGGATCACGGATGGGTGTTTGAGGTGCCTGCCTCGGCCCCCGGCCTCGTCGATGCCGTGCCGCTGAAGGCGCTGGGCCGCTTCAACCACGAGGCCGCTGTCGTCGATCCGGCGACCGGCATTGTCTATCAGACCGAGGACCGCGACGATTCGGTGCTCTACCGCTTCCTGCCCCATACGCCCGGCCGCCTTGCCGAAGGCGGGCGGCTTCAGGCGATGGTGGTCGAGGGGCTGCGCGATACCCGCAACTGGAACAGCGCGGCGATGGAGGTCGGACGGCGCTACAGGGTGAGCTGGATCGATCTCGACGAGGTCGAATCCCCCCGTGACGACCTGCGCCAGCGCGCAGCGGCGCGCGGCGCGGCGCTGGTCGCGCGGGGCGAGGGACTGCACATGGGCACGCGCGAGGTCTTCGCTTGCTGCACCAGCGGCGGGGCGGCAAGGATCGGGCAGATCCTCAAGCTGACCCCGGGCGTCGCGGGCGCTGCGGACACCATCGAGCTGTTCTTTGAAAGCCGCAGCAAAGCCCAGTTCGACTACGGCGACAACCTCACCGTCGCCCCGAGCGGGCACCTGATCGTGTGCGAGGATCAGTATACCAGCGTGGTCGACAATCACCTCCGCGGCATCACCCCGGCCGGGCAGGCCTATCCCCTGGCGCGGCTGCGCGCACAGACGGAGCTGGCCGGCGGCTGCTTCTCGCCCGATGGCAAGTGGCTGTTCGTCAACGCCTATTCCCCTACCGTGACATTCGCGATCACCGGCCCCTGGGCAGCCTGACCGGGACGCGGTGGACGGATTTCTCCTGTCGCTGCTGCTGGTTGCCGTGCTGGCCAGCGGCGGGCGCGACCAGTGGATGGTGGCGCGCTGGGCCGGGGCATTGGGGCAGAGCAGGCAACTGCTCGCTGCGGCCCTGCTCTCGTCCTGCCTTGCCGCCGTCGCCATGGCCTGGTTCGGGGCCGAGTTCGCGAACCTGCTGCCGCGCCGCGCGGGCCAGATGCTAGTTGCCTTCGCGCTTGCCATTGCCGCAGCCGAACTTGCCCTGCCGGTGCGCGTGAAGGTGCCGGACGAGCCGACCCGGTCGCTTGGCGCCATCTTCGTGGTGCTGCTCGCCCGCCAGATCGGCGATGCCGCGCGCTTTGCCGTCTTCGCCCTTGCCGCCTGGACCACCCTGCCGTTCACCGCCGGCCTCGGCGGCGCGCTGGGCGGTGCGGTGGCGGTGGGGCTGGGCTGGGCGGCGGGGGCCGAGACCCTCGCGCGGCTTCCCTTGCGGGCGGTGCGGATCGCGCTTGGTGTGGGCCTCGCCATAGCAGCGCTCTTCATCGGCCTCGACGCCCGCTTCGTCGCATTCTGATCGCTTTTGCCGATCGCCGCGAAGACAATTCTTGCGAAACCTGATCCCCGTTCATGCATTGGAATCATGACCACAGGGGCGATACCCGTAAGTCGCCCGGCAAACCACAAGACGGAGAAATGCAATGGCCGACGCCAAAGCCAATTCAAAAGCCGCCCTCATCGACGAATTGAACGGCCTCTTGGCCGATCACTTTGCCCTGTTCGTCAAGACCAAGAACTTTCACTGGCACGTGCGCGGCCCGCGCTTCCGCGATCTTCATCTCTTGTTCGACGAACAGGCGCTGGCGATCCGCGACCAGATCGACATCATCGGCGAACGGGTGCGCAAGCAGGACGGTGCCACGCTGACCTCGGTCGGATCGGTCGCGAAGAACACCCAGATCACCGATCAGGACAGCGCCACCCTGAGCGCCGAGGAGATGATCGCCGAACTGCGCGACGACAACCGCAAGCTTGTCGAGCGCCTCAAGCGGATGAAGGAACTTGCCGATGAGGCCGGCGACAACGCCACCGACGGCTTGCTCGACGACTGGACCGACATGGCCGAGGAACGCGTGTGGTTCCTCTCCTCGCTGCTCGCCTGAACGGCTGGGCGAGGCGATCCACGAAGGGGTGCCCCCATTGCCGGGGACGGCCCTTTTGCTATGGGAAGGCATGGCCGAAATCACGATCATCGAGAGCGCCGGGACGGCCGCGATTGCCGACGGGCTGGCCGCGCATCTCGCCGGGCCGGGTGCCGTCAGCCTGCCGGGCGGCTCCACCCCTTTCCCGATCATCGCCGCGCTGGTCGCGGGCAGGCGGGTCGACTGGGCCGGGCGCGCCGTCTGGCCGAACGACGACCGCATCGTGCCAGAGGATCACGAGGCCTCCAACACCGGTAAGCTGCGCGCGCTGCTCGAACCCGAAGGCGCGGTCGTGGTGCCGCTGACAGAGCAAGCCCGCCCGCCGCATTTCGCGCTGACCTGGCTCGGCATGGGGCCTGACGGGCATATCGCCTCGCTGTTCCCCAACACCGATCCGCAGGTGGACGATGCGCTGGCGGTGCGCCGCCTCACCCCCGATCCGCTGCCGCCCCACGCCCCCTTCGATCGCATCACGCTGACGATCCCCGCCCTTACCGATACCCAGGCGATCCTGTTCACGCTCGGCGGGGCGGCGGACAAGCGCGCGGTGTTCGCAGCAGCGATGCGCGGCGAGAACGACCTGCCCGTCGCCCGCCTGCTCGGCGCGGCGCGCGCGCGGGGCATCCCGGTCACGGTCTTTGCCTGAGCCGACGCCGCAAGCGATGCAACGCCTTCTGCCCGCCGCGATTCACCGCGCCCTGCTGCCGCTGGCGCACGCGGTCCGCCACGCCTGGCGGCGCTGGCGCAAGGCGCGGATTGCGGGGGTGAGCGTGATCGTCACCAATCTCGACGGCGACGTGCTCTTGCTCAAGCATTCCTATGGCCCTGCGGTCTGGGCCCTGCCCGGCGGCGGCCTTGGCCGGGGCGAGGATCCCGCCGACGCAGCGCGCCGCGAGCTGCGCGAGGAACTGGGGGTGGAAATCGTCCGCCTCGAAGCGGTCGGCATGCTTGAGGAGGTGCTTTCGGGATCGCCGCATACCGCGCATGTCTTTACAGGCGTGTGCGACCGCCATCCCGAGCCCGACCGGCGCGAGGTGACAGAGGCGCGCTTCTTCCCCTCGCACTCGCTGCCCGAACCGCTCGGGGACACCACCCGTGCCCGGATCGCCTTGTGGAAGGCACGCGGGACAGGGCAAGGCTAGAGCAGCAGCGAAAGCTGCGCTTCGTCCCTGGGCGTTTTCTCGTCCTCGGCGCCCTCCAGCCCCGAAAGCGTCAGGCCCATCAGCCGGATCGGGCCGGGCAGGGGCAATTCCGCCTCCAGCAGCGCGCGCGCTGCGGCGGCGAATTCGCTCTTCCCGCTGAACCCGTGCGGGAGCGAGGTCGCGCGGGTCATGATGCGGAAATCGGTGAACTTCAGCTTGAGCGTCACCCTGCGGCCCTTCGCGCCCGCAGCCTCGATGCGTTCCCACACGATATCCACAATCTTATCCAGCGTCTCGCGAAGCTGCGCGCCGCTCCCGATGTCCTCCGAGAAGGTCCGCTCTGCGCCGATCGACTTCCTCACCCGGTGCGCTGCGACGGGGCGCAGGTCGATCCCGCGCGCGGCACGGAACAGGTAGTCGGCCATGCTACCGAAATGCTGGCGCAGGAAAGCGATGTCCTTGGCCGCAAGGTCCGCGCCCGTCGCGATGCCGAGCCGCTGCATCTTCTCCTCCGCCCGCGGGCCGACGCCGTGAAAGCGCCGGATCGGCAGGCCCGCCACGAACTGCGCGCCTGCGCCGGGGCGGATGACGCACAGCCCGTCGGGCTTGTTCTGGTCGCTGGCGAGCTTGGCGAGGAACTTGTTGTAGCTCACCCCGGCGCTCGCGGTCAGTTGCGTCTGGCTGCGGATTTCCTCGCGGATCAGCATGGCGATGCGGGTGGCGCTGCCGATGCCGAGCCGGTCCTCGGTGACATCGAGATAGGCTTCATCAAGGCTCAGCGGCTCGATCACCGGGGTGTAGCGCTCGAACACGCGGCGGATCTGGTGGCTCGCTTCCTTGTAGGCATCAAAGCGCGGGCGCACGAAGACAAGGTCGGGGCACAGGCGCAGCGCCGTCACCGAAGGCATGGCGCTCCTCACCCCGAATTTTCGTGCCTCGTAACTCGCAGCGGCGACGACCCCGCGCCCGCCCGCCCCGCCGACCGCGACGGGCCTGCCCCTCAGCTCCGGATTGTCGCGCTGTTCGACACTGGCGAAGAAGGCGTCCATGTCGACATGGATGATCTTCCTGAGGCCTGAGGTTTCTGCGGCCTCGTTGTCGTCGTGGGCGTCGTCGGGCGGTGCGGCGCTGGCCATGACCGGCAAATAGAAGCTTCCCCTGCACGAAGGAACTGTTGCCGGAACAATTCGCCCCGCCTGCCATTTTGTGCGGATGCGAAAAGAACAGTGGTCATCCGGCGAACCGATGGGCAAGGGGCCCGCCATGGCCACGTCGCTCGCCCCCGTCACGCCTGCCCGCAAGGCGCTCGGAGAAACCGAGCTGCTGTGGATGATGGCAATGCTGATGGCATTGAACGCCTTCGGCATCGACGCGATTCTCCCCGCGCTCGACGCGCTGGCGGCCGATCTGTCGGTGAGCGGCAACGACCGGCAGTTCGTGATCGGGATCTACCTCCTGACCGGCGGCATCGGATCGCTGGTTCCCGGCGCGCTCGCCGACCGGTTCGGGCGGCGGCCGATCCTGCTGGGCTCGGTCGCGGTCTATGTCGTCCTGTCGCTGCTCTGCGCCCTGGCGCCGGGCTATGATGCGCTGATCGCCCTGCGCGCGGTGCAGGGCTTCTTTGCCGCCGGGATCCTCGCGCTGCCGCCCGCGATCATCCGCGACCGTGTGGGCGGCGACAGGATGGCGCGCATGATGAGCCTCATCTTCGTGATCTTCCTGATGGTCCCCGCCATCGCCCCGACCGTCGGCGAGGCGATCCTGCGGGTCGGCAACTGGCGCGCGATCTTCGGCGCGAGCGCCGTGCTGGGCGTGGCGATGGGCCTGTGGGTCTTTGTCCGCCTGCCCGAAAGCCTGTCCGAGGCGAACCGCCAGCCGATCCGCCCGCGCACCATTGCCGCCAACATGGGCCGCGCGCTGGTGCTGCCGAGCGTTGCGGGCTACGTGATCGGCAGCGCGCTGGTGTTCGGCGCGCTGTTCGGCTTCATCAATTCCTCGCAGCAGCTCATCACCGAGACTTTTGGCGCGGGTGACATCTTTCCGATGATCTTCGCGATCTGCGCCGGTTCGATGGCGCTCGCCAGCTGGTCGAACTCGCGCATCGTCGAACGGTTCGGTGCACGCCGCGTGAGCCACAGCGCGCTGTTCGCCTTCATCGCGGTGAGCGCCGCGCAGGTGATGTTCGCCTTCCAGCCGCACGAAAGCCTGTGGGTGTTCGTGCCGCTGATGGCGATCAACATGGCGCTGCTCGGCTTCATCGGCAGCAATTTCGGCGCGATCGCGATGAATCCCTTCTTCGCCATCGCGGGCGCGGCAAGTTCGGCCCACGGCTTTGTCCGCATGACCACCGCAGCGCTGCTGGGCGGGGCGATCGGCTATGCCTATGACGGCACGGCGCGCCCGCTGGCGCTGGCCCTGCTGGCGAGCGGGCTCGCCTGCCTTGTGCTGGTGCTGTGGAGCGAGAAGGGCAAGCTGTTCGGGCCGAGCGACGCTGAACTTTCGCGCTGATCCTCCCCCTTGGGGGAGGGGGACCATGCGAAGCATGG
>Ga0208370_100273_pt1 | contig 14802 bp, 12 predicted proteins | sample Subbio12Jun_QV11_FD_184822 | JGI IMG/M metagenome (GOLD analysis project Ga0208370, IMG submission 184822) | Serpentinite rock and fluid subsurface biosphere microbial communities from McLaughlin Reserve, California, USA -CR12Jun_QV11 (SPAdes) | ecosystem: Environmental > Terrestrial > Deep...
TCGCCCAGCACCGCCATGATCAGATAGACCCGACCGGCGCGCCAGGCGTCGGCGCTGCGCGCATGCACCACCAGGCCGTAAGCGGCAAAGCTCATCAGGGCAAAACCGGCGTAAAAACCGATGGCGTCTTGGGCCACGATCAGCCACAGGTTGCCGCTCAGCGCCGCCAGCCAAAAGAAAAGCCCCACAGCGCGTGGTGCCGTTCGTCGTGGCGGTGATAGATCTGTGCGGCCCAACCGGCTAGGCTCCACAGCAAACCCGCGAGCAGCAAAAAGACGGTGCCTAGGCCGTCGAGCCCAAAGCGCAGGCCCAGCGGCAAGGGCGCGCGCGCCTCAAAGGCTTCGGAAGCCGGCAAAAAAGCCAGTCGCAACACCCGAAACACGTAGGCCGCGCTGAGCAGGGTGCCGCCCAGCAGCCACAGCAACCAGGGCCACTGGTCGGCCAGCAGGGCGGCTTGCATCATCTGCCACTTGGCGGCAAAGCCCAGGCTGGGGGGCAGGCCGATCAGGCTCACGCCGGCCAGTGTGAGCGCGGCAAAGGCCAGCGGCTCGCTCGCCACCGCGCCGCGCAGGCTGGCCAGATCGTCGCGCCCGGCCGACAGCACCAGCACCCCGGCGGCCAAAAACATGGCGGCCTTGGCCAGGCCCATGCGCCAGCAGGTGCAGCACCCGTGGCCCCCAGCGCCGTGGCGGCGATGGCAATGACGATTCCGGTCAGGATCAGCGCCTGCGCCACCGGGTCGGCCACGCCGCTGGGGCCGGGCGGGCGCAGCGCCAGCAGCAGCACAAAGATGCCGCTGCCCATGACGTTGAAGGCCAGCAGTTTGCGCAAAATCGAGGGCGCCAGCAGCATGCCCAGCAACCCAAGCAGCACCAGCGCACTGCCCGTGGGCAACCAGACCGAAACCCCGGCCGACCACAGGCCCGAAATCCCTTCCCACCCCGTGCTCAAAGCAGCACCCCAAGCCTCAATCATTGCGCCACGGCTTGGGTGGCGGCGCCAGCCAGCGGCTCGATGCCCAGCACGGCCAGCAGCAGCAGGGCGGCGCAGGCCAGCGCCAACGCCCCCAGCAACCAACCGTCGGCCCCCGGCCAGACCCCGGGCTGGCGCAACAGCAGCAGCCAGACCCCGGCCAAGGCCAGTGCCGCTGCCAGCAAGCGCTTGAATACGACCGGTTTCATGCTGCCCCTACGAATTTGCACGCGCAGCCCATTGCGCGCAAACGATTGTAGGGGGCAGGGGGCCAGTTCAGCGGCTGGATTGGCGCAGTTGCTGTGCCGCCTGCACCATGCGTTGCAGGGCTGGCCTGACCTCTGGCCACTGGCGCGTTTTGAGTCCGCAATCGGGGTTGACCCAAAGGCGTTCGGGCGCGATGCGCTGGGCCGCGCTGCGCAGCAGCGCCACCATGCGCTCGACTTCGGGTTGGTTGGGGGAGTGGATGTCGTAAACCCCCGGGCCGATGGCGTTGGGGTAGTCGTAGCGCTCGAAGGCTTCGAGCAAATCCAGTGCCGAGCGGGCGGTCTCGATGGTGATGACGTCGGCATCGAGGCGGGCAATGTGCTCGATGATGTCATTGAACTCGGCATAGCACATGTGGGTGTGGATCTGCGTGGTATCGCGGACCCCGTTGGCGCTCAGGCCAAAGCACGCCACTGCCCAATCGAGGTAGGCTGCCTGATCGGCTTTTTTGAGCGGTAGGCCTTCGCGCAGCGCGGGCTCGTCGATTTGGATCACCGCAATGCCAGCCTGCTCCAGATCGAGCACCTCGGCGCGCAGCGCCAGCGCCAGCTGTCGGCAGCTGAGCTCGCGCGGCTGGTCGTCGCGCACAAAAGACCAGTTGAGCATCGTGACCGGCCCGGTGAGCATGCCTTTCATGGGTTTGTGCGTGAGCGACTGGGCGTAGCGGCTCCAGTGCACCGTCATGGGCAGCCGGCGCTGCACGTCGCCGTAGAGTATGGGGGGCTTGACGCAGCGCGAGCCGTAGGACTGCACCCAGCCCTGGGTGGTGAAGGCGAAGCCCTCGAGTTGTTCGCCAAAATACTCCACCATGTCGTTGCGTTCGGCTTCGCCATGCACCAGCACGTCGAGCCCGAGCGCCTCTTGTTCGCGCACGCACAGTGCAATCTCGTCGCGCATGGCCTGCTCGTAGGCGGCGGCGTCGATCTGACCGCTTTTGAAGCGCTGTCTGGCCTGCCGGATCGCGCCGGTTTGCGGGAAAGAGCCGATGGTGGTGGTGGGCCACTGGGGCAGTTGCAACACCGCTTGCTGCTGGCGCGCGCGTTCTGCGTAGGGGCTGGGGCGGTGCGCGGGCAAGGCGTTGCTGGCGCGCAGGGCGGCTTGCACCTCGCTGCGGTGCACCCGCGTGGATTGCGCACGCTCGATCAGCCCGTGCTGGTGCAACTGCAGTTGGTCTGCGACGCTCTGGCGCCCGTGGTTGAGGGCGCGCGCCAGCAGGTGCAGCTCCTGCAGTTTTTGGCGCGCAAATGAGAGCCAGCCGCGCAGCGATGGATCGAGATTGGGTTCGGCATCCAAGTCCAGCGGCACGTGCAGCAGTGAGCACGAGGGCGCGATCCAGAGCCGCTCTTGCAGCCGCTGTGCCAGCGGCTCGAGCCAGCCGAGCGCTGCATAAAGGTCGGTTTTCCAGACGTTGCGGCCGTCGATCACGCCCAGCGAAAGCACCTTGGTGGAGGGCAGCAGGTTGAGCAGGGCGCTCACCTCATCGCGGCCGCGCACGGCGTCGATGTGCAAACCCGCCACCGGAAGATTGGCAGCCAGATAGCGGTTGTCGCCCAAGCCCCCAAAATAGCTGGCCAGCAAGATTTGCACGGGTGCGTTTTTGAGCTGGTGGTAGGCCAGATTGAAGGCGTGCTGCCAGTCGGGGTCGAGGTCTTGCACCAGTATCGGTTCATCGATCTGCACCCACGTGGCGCCCCACGCATGCAGGCGCTTGAGCAGTTCGGCATACACCTCGAGCAAGGCGGGCAGCAGCTGCAAGCGATCGCCCCCGCCCCGCATCTTGCCCAGCCACAGGTAGGTGACGGGGCCAATGAGCACCGGCTTGCCGCGCACGCCCTGGGCCAAGGCTTCGCCCCATTGTTGGCGCAAGCGTCGGTCGTCGAGCTCGAAGCGGGTCTGGGTGTCAAACTCGGGCACCAGATAGTGGTAGTTGGTGTCGAACCATTTGGTCATTTCGGCAGCTGCAATGGCGCCGCCACAACACGCGGCCCGACCTTGGCCGCGCGCCAGCCTAAAGTAGTGCTCGAGTTCATCACCCCCAAAACCCTGCGCCCGCTGGGGCAGGTGCCCGAGTGTGAAACTCATGTCGAGCATGTGGTCGTAGAGCGAAAAATCGCCCACGGGAGCCCAATCGAGCGTGTCTTGCCAAGCCCAATGGCGCTGGCGCAGCGCTTGCGCGCAATCGAGCAGCGCCGCCGAGTCGGTTTCGGCGCGCCAGTAGGCCTCGAGGGCGAATTTCAGTTCCCGGCGCATACCCATGCGCGGAAAACCCAAGTTGTGGGTGGTAACCATCTCACTCCAATGCGGTTGCGATTCAAACGGACGCAGCGCCCCCAGCGGGCGCTGTGGCCGGCTTGCAGCAGCGCAAAGCGTTGCTGCGTAAGCCGGTCAGGCCGATGATGCCCTTGACAATGGATGAAGTAAAATGGTCTTATTTCAGATTTCAATGAACATCAATCATGATTGAGCGCACTCATTTGGCGATCTTGCGCGAGGTGGAGCGCACCGGTTCGCTCACCGCTGCGGCGCAGCGCCTGCACCTGACGCAATCGGCGCTGAGCCACAGCATGCGCAAGCTCGAAGACCGTTTTGGCACACCCATTTGGCGGCGCGAAGGTCGGCGCCTGATTCCAACCCAGGCCGGGCAGTACCTGCTGAACCTGGCGCAGCGCTTGCTGCCGCAACTGGAGCACGCCGAGCAGCGCATGCAGCAGTTTGCGCGCGGTGAGCGCGGCAGCTTGCGGGTGGGCATGGAATGCCATCCCTGCTACCTTTGGCTCATGCAGTACGTGGCCCCCTACTTGGCGCGCTGGCCCGATGTGGACTTGGATGTCAAGCAAAAATTTGAATTTGGAGGCATTGGGGCCTTGTTTGCGCACGACATCGACGTGCTGGTGACGCCCGATCCGCACCACAAGCCGGGGCTGCATTTTGAACCCGTGCACGCCTACGAGCAGGTGCTGGTGCTGGCCCAAGGGCACGCGCTGGCGCAACAGGATCGGGTGCAGCCACAGGAGCTGTCTTCCGAGGTGCTGCTGACCTACCCGGTGCCGCCCGAACGGCTGGATGTGTACAGCCAATTCCTGACGCCGGCTGGGGTGGCGCCACGCTTGCACAAAACGGTGGAAAACACCGAAGTGTTGTTGCAGTTGGTGGCCAGCGGACGCGGTGTGACGGCGCTGCCGCTGTGGGTGGTGCAAGCGCACCGCGACCGCCTGCCCATCGTCGCCGTGCGGCTGGGTGCTCGGGGCATACAAAAGCACATACACCTGGGTCTGCGCAGCGCAGACCTGGATGTGCCGTACGTCAACGACCTGCTGGATCTGGTGCGTCAGGGCTCAGCCGCCCCGCCGGGGGCAATGGCGGCTTGACCCGACCTTCAGCGCGCCGCCAGCAGTTCGGCCACGTCGAGCAGCACCAGTTCGTTGTCGTCGGCGCGGTTGGGGTGGCGGCTGCTCGAGAACGGCAGGTTGTTGTCGTTGCCGACCACGATGTGGCGCGCATCCACCTGATCGACGTTTTCGATCGTGAAGAAGGGGAAGGTCAGCACGCCGTCGTTGAGCGGCACGCGCGCCAGCCGGTTCGGGTCTTGGATGCGCATCAGGTCGATGAAGCCGATCTTGCGCACGGCGTCGTTGACATTGGCTTCGCTCATCTCGATTTTGTAAACGCGCTTGAAGCGGGCGATGTCGTGGAAGCAGTCGGCGCGGCGCTGGCCGGCAGGGCAGGCGCGGTCGGCGGTGCCCTCGCCGTTGTCGCGCTCGATCACCAAGGCGGTGGTGGGGCTGATCAGATTGAAGTCGCCGATGGCGTGGGTGTCGGCTTCCAAGGTGTAGCGCCACTGGCGGCCGGTCCAGCGCTCGGTGGCCACGTCGAACTCGAGCACGCGCAAAAAGCCGCGGCCGTCGCGCTGTTCAAAGGCGCGCGTGCTGGCGTCCCACAGCGGCCCTTCGAGCATGGCAAACAGGCGGCTGCCGTCGGGTGATGACGCCAAGCCTTCGAAGCCGCGCGAACGGCGCACCTGAAAAGCCACTTCGCCGCCCGGCACGGCGGGGGTGCGCACGTTGGGGTGGTCGGGCGAAATCACGGTGCGGCCATCGACCTGGGTTTCGAACACACCCCGCACACGGCCCTGCATATCGACCTTGATCAGGTAGGGGCCGAACTCGTCGCCGATCCAGAAATGCCCGCCAGCGATCTGCACGCCCTCGGGGTCGAAGTCGGAGCCGGTCAGGAAACGCTGCGGCGTGCCCTCGTGGATGATGCGAAACGGCACCCGGCGATCGGGGTCGTGCAAGAACACGGTCTCGAGCCGATCCCAGCGGTTGGTCTGAAAATTGATGCGGTAGCGGCTCAAATGCAGCATGAAGTCGGGCGAATTGGCGCGGTTGCCGGCACCGTTGTCGGTCAGCAGCCAGAAGCTGCCGTCGGCGTTGTGCAAAATGCCCGAATGGCCTTGCATGGGTTGGCCTCGAAACGGCACCTGCACCCCGGTGGGGCGGCCAGCCGAGCGGCCCTCGATGCTGCCGATGGCCTCCACCCGCTGGCCGGTGGTGAACTTGCCAGCGTGTTGCAGGTCGGCGGGCGCCCCAGCAGGGGCCGGGACGAGCGTGAGCGCGGGCAATATGGCATGCCCTGCCAAGCGGGCCGGAAATTCGGTTTGAGCCAAGGCGGGGGCAGACAGCAGGCCCAGCGACAGGGCGGCGGCGGCGCAGAATGACAGTTTCATGGGCGGTCGGTGGCTTGGGTGGGTGGGTTTTTCGGGGGGCGAATTGCGGCAGCGCGCGCGGGGTAGCGCGAGCCGAACGATTCGAAAACCACTGTGCCAGCGGCATATGAAAGCGCCGCGACCGGATGATGAAGCTTGCGTGAAATCGCCGCCAGCCGCTTAGCCCGGTGCCAGCAGGCTGGCGAGGTCGAAGGCGGGGTCGGCGGCCTGCTCTGGGGTGGGCGAGAGGCCGGCGTCGAGCAGTTTGCGCGCTTGCAGGTGCTCGCGGGTGGCGTTGACGCTGTCCACGGCGAGCAGGCGCGGGCCGCGAAAGTGGTACAAACTGAAAGCGCCAGCGTCCATTGTGCCGCGCAGCACCCAATGGTCGGCCCCGGCGCTCAGGCCGGCCATTTGCAGTTTTTTGTCGTACTGTTCGCTCCAGAACCAAGGCGTGGCGACAAAGGGGCGCTCTTGCCCGAGGATGGCGGCGGCCACGCTTTTGGCCTGTTCGGTGGCGTTGTGCACCGATTCCAGCCGCAGCAGCGTGCCATCGGGCAGGCGGCGGGCGGTGCAGTCGCCGGCGGCGTAGATGTGGGGGTCGCTGCTGCGCCCGCAGGCATCGACGACCACGCCGCGCTCGCAGTCCAGCCCGGCGGCCTGGGCCAGCGCGTCGTTGGCTTGCACCCCGATGCCCACCAGCACGGCGGCGCCAGGGCAATGGCTGCCATCTTGCAGCCAAGCGCCGCGCACCTGCCCGTCGGGCCCGGTTTCCAGCGCGGCCAGTTGTGCGCCGAGCCGCACCTGCACCCCGTGGTGGCGGTGCAGATCGGCGTACCAGTCGGACAAAGCCGGTGCCAGCACGCGGCCCAGCAAGCGCGGGGCGGCTTCGAGCACGGTGACTTCGACCCCGAGCTTGCGCGCACTGGCCGCCACCTCGAGGCCGATGAAGCCACCGCCGATCACCAGCAAGGGCTGCTGCTGGCGCTGGCAGTCGGCCAAGCGCGCCGCCAGCGCGGTGGCGTCGTCGAGGCCGCGCAGGCTGAGCACACCCAGAGCCGGTGCGCCCGGCAAGGCCAGCGGGCGCGGGCTGGCGCCGGTGGCCAGCACCAGCGCGGCATAGGGCAGGGTGCTGCCGTCGGCCAGCCGCAGCCGGCGCTGGGCGCGCTCAATGGCTTGCACGCGCACGCCCACGCGCAGATCGATGCCTTTGCGCGCCAGCGCCTCGGGGGCGCGCATCAGCAACTGGGCCGCTTGCAGCTCGCCACACAGCCAAGCTTTGGACAGCGGCGGCCGGTGGTAGGGCGGGTGTGGCTCCTCGCCCAGCACGGTGAGGGGGCCGGCGTAGCCGCCGCTGCGCAGCGCCTCGGCGGTTTGCACGCCAGCCTGCCCAGCCCCGATGATCAAAACGCCGCTCGGTTCGCCACCCGGTTCGCCACTTTTTTCTAGGGTCTGCGGTGGCGCACCCAGGCTGGATTGGATCAGGCTGGGCGGGATCATGGTGTGCCCTTGGGCTGGGACTTCATTCGGGACTTCAATTGGGGCTTCATTCTTGCGCCGCCGGCAGGCGCAGAATCAGGCCATCGAGGCGCGCCGTGGCCTTGATCTGGCAGGCCAGGCGACTGTTGGGGCGGCGCTCGGCGGCCACGTGCTCGAGCATGTCGAGTTCGGTCTGGCTGGGTTCGGCCAGATCGGGCAAGTGGCTTTCATCGACGTAGCAGTGGCAGGTGGCGCAAGCGCAGGAGCCGCCGCACTCGCCCAAGATGCCCTCGATGCCGTTGGCGATCGCGCCTTGCATCAGGTTCCAGCCCTCGGGCAGATCGACGGTGCAGGTCTGGCCGTGGGCCTCGATGTAGGTGATTTGTGCCATGCAAGTGCGTCCGAAAAGTGCGTCCGAAAAATAAAAAATCAGCCTGCAGCCAGTTCGAGCACCAGCGGGCTGCGAAAGGTGGAGGAAGGCATCCAAGGCAGTTGCTCGGCCACCCGATGGTATTCGGGCACCACGCGGTGGAACTCCTCGAAGGCTATTTTGAGCGCCAGCCTGGCAATGGCCGTGCCCAAGCAGGCGTGTACGCCGCCACCAAAACCCAAATGGCCGCGCGGCTTGCGTCCGATGTCGTAGCGGTCTGGGTCGGGGAACTGGCGCTCGTCGCGGTTGCCGCTGCCATAGGCCAGGCAGACGAAGTCGCCGGTGCGCATGGTCTGGCCGTGCAGCGTCACGTCTTTCATCAGGCGGCGGCGAAAGCGCTGCGCCGAGGTGTTGTAGCGCAGGCTTTCTTCGATCGCGTCGGGCAGCAGCGAGGGGTCGGCCACCACGGAGCGCCGAGCCGCGTCGAAGCTGGCGAGGTTGTAGGCCAGCATCATCATGAAGCCCCCCAGCGACTCGACCCCGGCCATGATCAGGGTGGTGGTGGTGAGCAGCACCTCGCGCTCGTCGAGGCGGTCGCCGTCGATTTCGGCCATGGCGAAGTGGCTGATCAGGTCGTTGCGCGGCTCGGCACGGCGCAAGGCGATCACTTGCGCGGCGTAGTTTTGCATCCATTGGTAGGCGGCGATGTGCTCGGGGCCCTTGGCGCGGGTGCGGGCATCGCTTTGCACCATCAGCACCGCGTGGTCGCGCACTTCGTGCTCGGCCACCAGCGCTTCCTCGCCCATCGGTAGGCCGAGCGCGCTCATCAACACCTTGACCGTGAACTGCGAGGACACGTCTTTGAAATCGAACTGCGACACGCCGCGCAGCTGGCCAAACACCTGCTGCGCCATGGCGCGGATCGGCTCTTCGAGCGCCTGCAGGTTGCGCTTCATAAAGGCGTGTTGCACCAGGGCGCGCAGGCGGTCGTGCCGGGGTGGGTCGGAGCTGCCCAGGGTGGCGCCGGCGCGGCCCGGCAGTTCGGTCATCAGGTTGCCGCTGGCGCTGGAGTACGTTTGCCAGTCGTTGAGCGCGCTCACGATGTCCACATAGCGCGACAACACCCACATTTGCGCCTGCTCGCTCCAAAAGCAGGGGTGTTCGTCGCGCAGACGGCGGTAGTAGGGGAACGGGTCGGCGTCGATCGCCGGCGCATAGGGGTCGAACTGGAAGCTGAACATGGCGCGCGTCTCCTGTGTGTGCTGGGCCTGCTGGGGCCGGCTTGGTGTTTTGTTTGGCTTTGCTTGATTGCTTGGCCAAGGCCCGAACTGTAGGGCCGAGCGGGCTTTGAAGGCGTGCAAAAATCTAGGCGATTGCTGGTACTTTTGGATCAAAATGCAACCATGACCAATCGCTCCTCTGTGCGCCCCGCTGTGCCACCCCCCGCTTCTGGCCGGCCAGCGCCGCAGGGCCCAAGCCGGAGCAATGGCGCTGGCGTTCCCAGCCAATCGGCCGACTTGGCCGGCCCACCTTGGGCGGGCGGCACGCACATCCCCAGTTTTGCGCTCTATGGCGAGGCGGCGTCGCTGGGGCAGGAGCTGCTGCACATCGAAGAGGTGCAGTCGCGCAGCCGCCTCTACCATTGGGAAATCCAGCCGCACACGCACCAAGGGCTGTACCAAGTGCTGTGGCTGTGGCGCGGCCAGGCCGAGGTGTTGCTCGACGAGCACCGCAGCGCTGCGCAGGCGCCGGCGGCCATCGTGCTGCCGCCCAATGTGGTGCATGGCTTCCGCTTTGCCCCCGAAACCGACGGCCGCGTGCTGACGCTGAGCGCACGTTGGCTGCTCGAGGGCGAGACGGGGGCGCTTGGAGCGGCCTTTCAGGAGCTGTTTGCCGCCCCGCGCCTGTTGCACTTTTGGGCCGAGGAAGCTGTGGCACAGCGGCTCGATGCGCTGTTTCGGGAGCTCACGCACGAGTTTCAATGGCCCACCGGGGCGGGCGGTTCGCCGGTGCTGGGCTGGCTGGCGCGGGCGCTGGTGTGGCGCCTGGCACAGGCCAGCGCGCAACAGCGCCAAGCCGCCCCGGCGGGCACGCGGGCACACCAGCACCAAGCGCTTTTCACGCGATTTTTGTTGCTGCTGGAGCAGCATTTTCTGGAGCACTGGCCGCTGCAGCGCTACGCGGAGCGGCTGGGGCTGTCGCTGCAGCGCTTGAACCGCCTGACGCGCAGCGCCAGCGGCCGCAGCGCCCTCGAGCTGGTGCACGAACGGCTGACCCGCGAGGCCTGTCGGCGCCTGCTCTACATCGCCGCACCCGCTGCCAGCTTGGCGCTCGAGCTCGGTTTCGACGATCCTGCGTATTTCTCGCGCTTCTTCAAGCGCCGCACCTTGGGGGCTAGGTGTTGCAAGCGCTGCAGCAGCGGCGGCAGCAGCAAGTCGCGCTGCAGATCGTTGGCCGCTACGGTGACGCTGCCCTCCCACAGGGCTGGCTCGAAGCGCTCGCGCTGTGCAAAGCGCTCCATTTGCTCCAGCAGCGCCTGCGCCGGTTCCAACAAAGCCTCGGTGCGCGCCGTGGCCACGATGCCGCGCCCAGACTTGACAAACAGCGGGTCGCCCACGATGGCGCGCAGCCGATCGAGCTGGTGGCTCACCGCCGACTGCGTCACCCCCAAGCGCTGGGCGGCGGCGGTCACCGAGCCGGTTTGCGCCACCGCCACCAGCAGGCGCAGCAGGCGCGCATCGAGCGCGTACCAATCAAAATCATTCATGGGTTGCATGATGCCTCCTGGCTTGATCGAAGTCAATTCATGCGCCACACTGGGGCACCCGTCACAGCCAAATCGGTCAGCGCCCCAGCCGTGCTGGACCGCCCTTGCAGACCACACCACCCAGGAGCCCAAGAATGAGCAGCCCCATGCGCAACCCCAGCGATCCCAGCGCCCCCAGCGATACCCATGACATCCCCGGCACGACGCCGTTTGACGGCGCGCTCGCCCAAAAGGGCTACGCGCTCAACAAAATGTGTTTTTCGTTCAATCACCAAGCCAACCGCGAGGCCTTTGTCGCCGACCCCGAGGGCTACATGGCGCGCTACGGCCTGAACCCGCAGCAGGCCGAGGCGGTGCGCTCCAAGCAGGTGCTGGCGCTGCTGCAAGCCGGTGGCAACGCCTACTACCTGGCCAAATTTGCCGGCATATTTGGCCTCAACATGCAAGACATCGGGGCACAGCAGACCGGCGTGAGCAAGCCCGAGTTCATGGCCAAACTGGCCGCGGCCAACCAGCAGCCCGACTGGCCTGCGGCCAAGCTCGGGGTCTAGCGCTAGACCCTGCGCCACCCCCAACCCCATTTTCCCTATAGCGCCTCAAGGAACCTCATGGCAACCCTACTCGGTGGCTTGGCCACTTCGCACATTCCGGCCATCGGCAACGCATTGGCCAAAGGCTGGCAGCAAGAGCCCTACTGGAAGCCCTTTTTCGACGGCTTCCCGCCCATCCACCGCTGGCTCAATCAAGTGCGCCCCGAGGTGGTGGTGGTGTTCTACAACGACCACGGGCTCAACTTCTTTCTCGACAAAATGCCGACCTTCGCCGTCGGGGCCGCCGCCGAGTACCACAACGCCGACGAAGGCTGGGGCATCCCGACGCTGCCGCCGCTGGCCGGTTGCCCGGATCTGTCGTGGCAGATCATCCGGCATCTGGTGGCGTGCGAGTTCGATGTCGTGACTTGCCAGGAGATGCTGGTCGATCACGCCTGTACGCTGCCGTTGAAGCTGTTTTGGCCCGAATACGAGGTGGCCCCGGTACAGATCGTGCCGATCGACATCAACACCGTGCAGTTCCCACTGCCCACGGCGCGGCGGGTCTATAAGCTGGGCCAGGCGGTGGGCGAGGCGATCCAGCGCTGGGACAGCGACAAACGGGTGCTGGTCATGGCCACGGGCGGGCTGAGCCACCAGCTCGAGGGCGAGCGCGCCGGCTTCATCAACAAGGCCTTCGACCAGCAGTTTCTCGAAAGCATGGTCTCCAACCCCGAGTGGGCAACCCAGTTCAGCGATCTGGAACTGGTCGAACGGGCCGGCACCCAGGGGGTGGAGCTGCTGATGTGGCTGGCCATGCGCGCCGCCCTGACGCGCGGCGGGGCTGGGGTGCGCAAGGTGCACAGCAACTACCACATCCCGATCTCGAACACCGCCACCGGGGTGATGGCGCTGGAGTGTCTGGCCTGATCAAGGCGCAGCGCTGCCGACCGGGGCAGCTCCCTGGACGAGTTCCCGGGGGGCCACCAGCGGGCAGGTGAGGGTGAAGCGGGCCCCTTGGCCCGGGCTGCTCTCGAGCGCCAAGCGTCCGCCCAGCACCCCCGTCACCAGGTTGTGCACGATGTGCAGGCCCAGCCCGCTGCCGCCCTGGCCCAGCCGGGTGGTAAAAAAGGGCTCGAACACGCGGTCTTGTAGGTGCGGCGCAATGCCCTTGCCGTCGTCGCTCACGCTGAGTGCGAATTGCTCGCCCTCGAGGGCCGATGCCTCGATGCGGATGCGGCCGCTGGCGCGCCCTTGCAGCCCGTGCACCCAGGCGTTTTGCACCAGATTGGCCAGCACCTGCCCGAGCGGGCCGGGAAAGCTGTCGAGCCAGATGCCGGCGGGCACCTCGACCTCGAGCGCATAGGGGCTATGCTTGAGCATCGGCTGCAGGGTTAGCACGATTTCGTGCACCAGTTCGGACAACTGAAACCGGCGCCGCTGCGAACTGGCCTGGTCCACCGCCACCTGTTTGAACGAGCTGATGAGCTCGGCGGCGCGCTCGAGGTTGCGCGTGGCGATGTCGTCGGCCGTGCCCACTTGTTGCACAAAGGCGTCGAGCTCGCTGCGCCGCAGCCCCTGCTGCAGGCGCTCGCGGAACTGACGCAGGCTCTCTTGTAGCGTGCTCGTCGCCATCAGGGCGTTGCCGATCGGGGTGTTGAGTTCGTGCGCCACCCCGGCCACCAGGCTGCCCAAGGCGGCCAGTTTGTCGGCTTGGACCAACCGGTCTTGGGTGGAGCGCAGTTCGTTCAGGGTGCGTTGCAGTTCGTTATTGGCCTGTTCGAGGCTCTGGGTGCGCTGCTGCACCCGGTCTTCGAGCTCGCTGTTGAGGCTGCGCAGCTCGGCTTCCAGCCTTTTGATTTCGCTGATGTCGATGTCCATGCAGACGAAGCGCACTTCGTCCGCCTGCTGCCCAGGGATCGCAAAGGTGGTGGAATAAATCCAGTGCAAGGCGCCGTCAGCGCCGCGCAAGGCGCCCTCGAAGGGGCCGAAGGGTTCGCCGGTGCGGGCGATGCGCTCCAGGATGGCTTCGAAATCGGCCTGTTGCTGGGTGTCGTAGTACAGATCGACCGGCCGCTTGCCTATGGCCTGAGCGCGGCTGTAGCCCAACATGCGCTCCGAAGCCGGGTTCCAGTCCACCACCCGGCTGTCGCGGTCGTAGATCTGCACCGCCACCGTGGGTCCGAGGTCGATGATGGCGCGCAGCTGCTGCTCGCGGCGGCGCACTTCCTGTGCCATATGGTTCAGGCTGTGTTCGAGTTGCTGCACCTCGGCGATGCGGCTGCGGAGTGGCGTGGCCTCGTAGTCGCCGCGCGCCAGCGCCTCGGAGTAGGCCACGCTGCGGCGCAGGTGGCGCCCGATTCGGGTGCCCACCAGCAGGTTGAGCAACAGGCCAAAGCCGATCGCGAACACCACCACCACGGCGGTGAGGGCGATGGCGGCGCGTTCCGAGGCCCGTGCCAGATCCAGCGGTTTGCCCGTAAAAACGACCCACCCGAGGCGGTCTAGGCTCTGGGCGTAGCCTTCAAACGTTTCACCCAGATGCACGATGCGGCCATGGGCCTGCGCCGCATCAAGGGCGCGAGCAATGGGCTCCAGGTGGGCGATGTTGCGCCGGTGCAGGGGGTCGAGCGGGTCGGGCGAGCGGACCAGTTCGCCGCGGCTGTCGGTGAATAGCACCAGCAGGTCGCCGCGCTGGCCCCATTCGACGCTGCCCGTGACCAGCGCCTGCACCGAGATTTCGGCGACCATGAACCCGTTGGACAAGGGCAGGGCGATGCCCACCACCGGCTGCTCCACCAAGGGCGAGAGGTACTGGTCGCTCCAGACCGGGTGCTCGCCTTGAGCAGCCAAACGCAAAATGGGCAGGTTGCTGAGGTCGGCCCCAGAGCGCTCAGTGGTATGAGGGTAGCCGAAAGCAAAGGGCAAGACAAAATCGAGCAGCAACCCATCGGGGCCGACCCAGTAGATGGCTTTAAAAGTGCCGGCCTGATCGACCAACTGCTGCGCAAAGCGACGCACGAGGGGGTCAACCCGCTTGCCCTGAATCGGGTCGCCTGGGCTGGCAGCACGGAGCATTTCGAGCTGCAGTTCGGTGGCGTTGAGCAGGTCCTGCAACTGCTGCACCACCACGGTGGCCATGCGCTGCTGCTCGTGATGCTGCCTCTCCCGTTCCAGCGGCAGGCGCCAGAACAGCATCAGTGCCACCACCAAGGCGACCGACAAGGCAATCACCAGCACGAACTGGCCCACCAACAGCCAGCGGATTGAGAGCGCGCGCGGGGCTTTCATGCGCGTACGGTGCTAAAGCGGCCGTTGCGAATTTCGGTCATCACCAGCGGGCGCAGGTGGTCGTCGTAGGCGTCGAAGACGATCGGGTCTTGCAAGCCGTTGAAGCGGCGCACGCGCAACAAGGTGGCGTTGAGCGCTTCGCCAGCCGCTTGTTGCTGCAGCGCCTGCAGCAGCACTTGGGCGGCATCGTAGGCGGCGACTTCGGCAAAACCCGGCGCACGCCTGAAGCGCTGCTCGAAGCGCTGCAAAAAATCCAGATAGGCCGGGGTGCGGCTGTCGCGGTCAAAGTATTGCGACACCACCATGCCCTCCACCGCACGCCCGCCGCGCACGATCAGCTGGTCGGTCGAGGCCCACTCGGCGGCTTGCAGCGCCGGCGCCTGCGGGCTGCGCCGGGCCAACTGGGCCAGCATGGCGGTGTCGC
>Ga0208370_100274_pt1 | contig 14785 bp, 18 predicted proteins | sample Subbio12Jun_QV11_FD_184822 | JGI IMG/M metagenome (GOLD analysis project Ga0208370, IMG submission 184822) | Serpentinite rock and fluid subsurface biosphere microbial communities from McLaughlin Reserve, California, USA -CR12Jun_QV11 (SPAdes) | ecosystem: Environmental > Terrestrial > Deep...
CCGACTTCGAAAGCCGAAGGTGCCCCTCCACCCCCGACTTCGTCGGCGGTCCCCCTCCCCGTTCCGGGGAGGATCACGCTGTCCAAAGCCCGCGCCAGCACATCGCACTTGAGCACCATCCCCGCCCCGCCCCCCGCAGGCGTATCATCGACGGTGCGGTGCCTGTCCTGCGCAAAATCGCGGATCTGCACCGTCTCGCAGGCCCACTTGCCCTCGGCGAGCGCGCGTCCCGCAATGGAAAGCCCGAGCGGCCCGGGGAACATCTCAGGGTAGAGCGTGAGGATGGTGGCGGCGAAGGTCATTTCCACGCCACACCCTCCTTCGCCCGCGTATCAACCAATAATTCAAACACATCAGGCCGCGAATAGTGCCCGTCGGTGTCGAGGTTGGCCAGACCTTCGGCCACCTCGGCGAGATCGAGTTCGGCGAGCAAAGTCTCCTCCCCTTCCCCCGCCTGCGCGATCACGCGCGTGTCGGGCGCGGCGATCAGGGAGCCGCCGCGGTTGAGCACCTCTGCGGGGATCGCCTCCAGCAGCTCGCGCGCTGCCGCAAGTGCCTTTGTTGCGCTACCGCCTGCGGCTACTTGAGCGCGGCCAACCCGCTCCAGCCCATCGAGCAAATCGTCCTTCATCTGCACCAGCCCCGCCGCCAGCACGAAGCACCGCCCCTCCATCGCATAGTGCCGCGAGGCGATCTGGTGGCTTTCGCGCACCGTCGGCCACGCGGCGATGTGCACATCCTCGCCGAGATTGTGCATCGCCGCGCGGGCGAGCGGCATCCAGTGCTCCCAGCAGATCAGCGTGCCGAGCCGGCCCCATTCGGCCTGATGCACGCCCAAGGTAGAGCCATCCCCGCGCGCCCAGATCAGGCGCTCGCCATGGGTCGGCACCAGCTTGCGGTGACCCAGCATCGGCAGGCCGGGGCGAAAGGTCATCTGGTTGTTCACAAGGCTGCGCCGCACCCGCTCGTGCGCGCCGATGCTGATGATCGCCCCGCTCGCGTCCGCCAGTTCCTGCAAGGGCAAGAGCCGCTCGTCGTTCGCCACCACCGCCTGCTCCAGCATGATCGCATGGAGCGCGCGCGTGCCGGGGTGATCCCACAGGGCCGCACCGGGCGCCTCGTCCAGCCACAGCGGATAGCCGCCGAGGAAGGTCTCGCCGAAAGCCACCACCTTCGCGCCGCTTGCCACGGCTTCACGAGCGAGCCGCACCGCCTTTTCGATCCCGCTCTGGAAATCGAGCGGAACGGGCGCGGCCTGGACAATCGCGACACACAGATTGGTCATGCTCGCCGCTTACGCGGACCGCTCAGCCTCCGCAACCGCCGCAGCCCTATCCGCCATCGCCGCTGCTGTCGCTTTCCTAGCGGCGCATGATGGCATGGAACGCCTCCCATGGCGTCCCGATGAGCACGCCGGTGCCGTAGAGCGCGACGGCCATCGCCGCCTCGTCAGGGCCCGGGGCGCGGGCGAGGCTGCCGTGCCTTGCCCGCAGTTCGCGCAGCACCGCGATCCCGGCGGCGGTGCGCGGGTCGGCCTTGGCATAGCGGATCACCGCCAGCCCGGCAGTGAGCACCAGCAGCATCGCAAGAAATCCGGTCGGCTCACCCACTGCGCTACCGGCGCGCAGGCGGTAGACCCCGATCACCAGCAGCACCAGCAACGGCGCGATCGAAAGCCAGCGCAGCCGCGCAACCTCGCCGCCTCGCATCAGCAGACCCGCGCGCTTGAGCCGCACCGCGACCCTCTCGGCATGGCCCGCGAGCAGCGTGACCGCCGCGTCCGGCGTCAGCGGCGCATCGTGGCCGAGCAGGGCCTGCCCCGCAGAGGTCACCGTCAGGTCAGGAGAGGCAACCCGCAGCCTGCCCTTGCCCACCGGTTCCAGCGCACCGCTTACGAACAGTTCGGCAAGCAGCGCGACCGTCAACCGGTCACGGCCTCCCGCCAGCACGGCGACGCTTTCGAGATCATCGACGCTGCCCCGCCGCCCGGATTTGCGCAGCCGGGCCGGGATCCACCAGGCCCCAAGGCACGCGAATGCCAGCAGCATGGCGTAGACCAGCAGGAACTCGCTGCCCGTCCAGGACGAGAACAGCCGCATCACATCATCCTTCTCGCGAGCCCCTTGCAAGCAGGACGGGGCCCAGCGCCAGCGCGACCCGGCGTGACAGGGGGATAGCATCGAAAAAGTTAACGCCAACTCCACGCGGGTCCACGGCGAAGCGCCGCTGCGCTGTGACACGGAAAGCCAGTCGGCGGTGTCTCGCCGATGGCGGTCACGTAAGCGGCGAGCGTTACGGCATATTGCCGGTCACGGCGGGCGGCGGAGGAAAGCGATGCGCTCGGCGGGCCGAGGATGTGGCCTTGATGCGGTGCCCAAGGTTGCCGCCGGGTTAGGTCGGCCCTTCAGTCCTCGGCGAAAGCGGCCGCGATCACAAGGCGATGCTCGTCCCATTCCAGAACCGCCGCAGGGATCATCGGCACCATGAAAGTCTTGGGGCCTTTCTCGGGTATCGGTGCGCGGGTGATCTCGATTATATCGGTCGCGCCGAAGTTCTCGATAGCAAGCACATGGCCGACCGCCTCGCCCGTGTCGGTCACGACGGGCAGGCCCAGCAAGTCGGCATGGTAGAACTCGCCTTCACCCGGAGGTGGCAGCGCGGCTCGGGGCACGGTGAGCACGGTGCCGCGCAGCTTTTCGGCATCGGCGCGGGTCGTGCTTTCGGCAAAGCGGGCGATGCCGCCGCCCTTGCCGTCATTGCGGACCTTCACCAGCGTCAGCGCACCGTCGTTGAAGCTCTTGTGCCGGGAGAGCGCCGCGACGCCTTCCCCGAACAGCTTGAGGCGCACCTCGCCCGCCACCCCGTGCGCGCCGGTGATGGCGGCAAGGGTAACGGGCGCGGGCACGGCGGCTTAGCCTTCGGCCTGCTCTTCGGCGGCGGCTTCTTCGGCGGCAGGCGCTTCTTCGGCCGGGGCTTCGGCAGCGGCCTTGGCTTCTTCTTCGGCGGCGCGCGCGGCTTCCTCGGCCTCGGCGATCTTGGCGGCACGCTCTTCGGCGCGCTCCTTGGCCTTCTCGCCCGGCTCGCCCTTCTTGGGGTTCACGCGGGCGGCGCGCTCCTTGATGCCGGCGGCATCAAGGAAGCGGGCGACGCGGTCGGTCGGCTGCGCGCCGACGCCGAGCCAGTAGCGGGCGCGATCTTCGACCAGCTTCACGCGCTCGGGGCTGTCCTTGGCGAGCAGCGGGTTGTAGGTCCCGATCTGCTCGAGATACTTGCCGTCGCGGGGCGAGCGGCTGTTGGCGACGACGATACGGTAGTAGGGACGCTTCTTGGCACCGCCGCGCGAGAGCCGGATGGAAATCGACATTGTGTTTTACCTTTCGAGTGAATTGAACTTTTAAACAGAAACGTTTGAACGGAAACTATTTCCTGCGGGGCGGGCCACCAAGACCGGGCAGGCCGCCCATCGGGCCAGACATGCCACCGGGGCCGCCGAGACCGGGCAGGCCGCCCGCGCCGCCGCCCATCCCGCCCATCGGACCGCCCCCGCCGCCGAACATCGCGGCAAGGCCCTTGAGGCCGCCCATCTTCTTGATCTGCTTCATCGCGCGAGCCATTTCCTGGTGCATCTTCAGAAGCTTGTTGACGGTCTGCACATCCGTTCCACTGCCCGCCGCCACGCGCTTCTTGCGCTTGGCGTTCATCAGGTCGGGATTGGCGCGTTCCTTGGGGGTCATCGAGGAAATCACCGCTTCGAGGTGGACGAGCACCTTGTCGTCCATGCCGCTTGCCGCCATCGCGGCCTTGGCCTTCTTCATCCCGGGCATCATGCCGGCCAGCATCCCCAGCCCGCCCATGTTGCGCATCTGCCTCAGCTGCATGGCAAGATCGTCAAGATCGAACTTGCCCTTCTCGATATTGCGGGCGAGCTTTTCGGCGTCCTCTTCCTTGATCGTCGCCGCTGCGCGCTCGACAAGGCTGACGACATCGCCCATGCCGAGAATGCGGTCGGCGACGCTGCCGGGGCGGAAGGGCTCGATCTGATCGAGCTTCTCGCCGGTGCCGGCGAACTTGATCGGCTTGCCGGTGACCGCGCGCATCGAGAGCGCCGCCCCGCCCCTGGCGTCGCCGTCCATGCGGGTCAGCACCACGCCGGTCAGCGGCACTTCGTTGGTGAAGTTTTGCGCGACGTTCACCGCGTCCTGACCGGTCAGGCTGTCGACCACCAGCAGCACCTCGTTGGGTGCGGAAACGCTGGCGACGGCCTTCATCTCGGCCATCAGCGCATCATCGACATGGAGACGCCCGGCGGTGTCGAGCAGCAGCACGTCGAAATTCTGGAGCCGGGCCGCTTCCATCGCGCGCCGCGCGATATCGACCGGTTGCTGGCCCGCGATGATCGGCAGGGTGGCGACATCGACCTGCTTGCCCAGCACCGCCAGCTGCTCCTGCGCGGCCGGACGGTTGACGTCGAGCGAGGCCATCAGCGCCTTCTTGCCGTGGCGTTCGCGGATCAGCTTGGCGAGCTTGGCGGTGGTGGTGGTCTTGCCCGAGCCTTGCAGGCCGACCATCATGATCACCACCGGCGGGCGCGCATCGAGCCGGAGTCCTTCGACCTCCATGCCGCCCAGCGTTGCGACCAGTTCGTCATGGACGATCTTGATGACCATCTGGCCGGGGGTGACCGACTTCAGGACATCCTGGCCGACGGCCTTTTCGGTGACGGCGTCGATGAAGCGGCGGGCGACGGGGAGCGCGACGTCGGCTTCGAGCAGGGCAATGCGCACTTCGCGCATGGCATCGCGCACGTCCTGCTCGCGCAGCGCGCCGCGGCCCTTGAGCTTGTCGAACACCCCGCCAAGGCGGTCGGAAAGCGTGTCAAACATAGCGGAGCGCTCCGCCGCTCGGGGCCGCTCGTTCCGGTTGGGCACGTTTGCGAACCGGAAAAGTGGTGCCCACTTTTCCTGCAAACACGCCGCAGCCCTTGAGCTTGTCGAACACCCCGCCAAGGCGGTCGGACAGCGTATCGAACATTGCCTTGCGTCTCCTGGCGACCGCCGCAGCGCCCGCATCATGCGAAAAACGCCGGCGGACGAAACCTCGTCGGCCAGCGTTGCGAAGGAGGCCCCTTTGGGGAGCGAACTCTCCGACTTTATCAGTTGGTGACTGGTGGAGCCTAGCGGGATCGAACCGCTGACCTCAACACTGCCAGTGTTGCGCTCTCCCAGCTGAGCTAAGGCCCCGAGCCAGTCATCATGCAAGAAAAGCCGAAACGCCCTGCTTGCGGGAGGCGGCCATTATAAGGGCCACCACCCCATTGCAAGCGCAAAATCAGCTTTCGTCGTCTTCGTCGTCACCCGAGGTGGCGACGCCGAGGTCGTCGTCGCCGCCGAGGTCGACATCATTGTCGGGCGAATCGCCGTCCTCGTCGATATCCTCGATGTCCTCCAGGTCGCCCAGATCATCGTCGCCGCCCAGATCGGCATCGGCTTCGACATCGACCTTCTTCTCGGCTTCCTCGAAGGGAATCGGCTGCTTGGACTTGAGCACAGGTTCGGGCGTCCAGGTCTCGCCGCATTCGATGCAGGACACGGGGTCTTCCTTGCCGAGATCGTAGAAGCGGGTCCCGCATTTCGGGCAGGTACGCTTGGTACCCCATTCGGGCTTGGCCATGTGTATTCCTCGATTGGGGCCGACCCTTGGCGAAGGGCGGGCCTTGTCAGTTTCACGAAATTCGAAGGGCGATTGATCGCAAAAATTGCATCCCGGCAAGCTCTTTATCAAGAGCCGGGCGGGCAAACGCGGCGCGCCTTGCCAGAAGCGCGGGGCGCTGTCAAAGACCGCCGCCTTATGACCAGCCACCGCTTCACGTCCATGGGCCCGCTGCGGGGCGCGATCCGCGTTCCAGGCGACAAGTCGATCAGCCACCGCTCGCTGATGTTTGCAGGGCTCGCCGTGGGCCGCAGCACGATCCGCGGGTTGCTCGAGGGCGAGGACGTGTTGGCGACCGCAGCGGCGATGCGCGCCTTCGGGGCCGAGGTCGCGCGCGGGGCGGACGGCATCTGGACGGTCGAAGGGGTCGGGGTCGGCAGCCTGCTCGAACCGAAACAGGCGCTCGACATGGGCAATTCGGGCACTTCGACGCGGCTGTTGATGGGCCTTGTCGCCGCCCACGCGATCACCGCGACTTTCACGGGGGATGCCAGCCTCTCGGGCCGCCCGATGAAGCGCGTCATCGACCCGCTGTCGCTGATGGGCGCGAGCTTCGAGGCTTCGGCAGGCGGCACTCTTCCCCTGATGCTGCGCGGCGCGAGCCCCGCCGTGCCGATCACCTACCGGCTCCCCGTGGCGAGCGCGCAGGTCAAGAGCGCGATCCTGCTGGCGGGCCTCAACACCCCCGGCATCACCCGCGTGATCGAACCCGTCCCGACCCGCGACCATACTGAGCGGATGCTGGCCGGCTTTGGCGCGAAGCTCGAAGCGGGCGAGGAGAACGGCGAGGCCGTGATCGCCATCCACGGCGAGGCGGACCTGCACCCGATGGACGTGGCAGTGCCGGGCGATCCCTCCTCGGCGGCGTTCTTCATGGTCGCCGCCACGCTGGTGCCGGGGAGCGATCTCACGATCATGAACGTCGGCCTCAACCCGACCCGCGCCGGGCTGCTCAACGTGCTGCGCCAGATGGGCGCGGATATCGAGGAGATCGCGGCGCGCGAGGTGGGCGGCGAGCCGGTGGCTGACCTGCGGGTTCGCCAAGCGGCGCTGACCGGCATTGACGTCGATCCGGCCATAGCGCCAAGCATGATCGACGAGTTTCCCGTGCTGTTCGTCGCCGCCGCGCTTGCCACCGGCACCACCCGCACCACGGGCCTAGAGGAATTGCGCGTCAAGGAAAGCGATCGCCTCGCCGCGATGGCCGCCGCGCTCACGGCTGCGGGCGCGCGGGTCGAAGAGCATGAGGACGGCCTAACCATCCACGGCACCGGCGGCGCGCCGCTGCCGGGCACCGGCAACGCGCGGGTCATGTCGCTTCTCGATCACCGCATTGCCATGAGCATGGCGGTGGCGGGCCTTGTCAGCACCGGCGGGGTCGAGGTCGATGACATCAGCCCGATCAGCACCAGTTTCCCGACCTTCATGGGGCTGCTCGAAGAGGCGGCGGCGGCATGAGAAGCCGGATGGTCCTTTATGGCTTGATGGTCGGATGCGTGGCCCTTGCTATCATGATCTACCGCCATCTGTTCGCCGACGAGCCGATCCGCTTTGAAGAGTTGCGGAAGCTTATCATCGTCATTCCCCTCGGCGCATTGCTGCTGTGGTTCCGCACCGACTGGGTGCGGAAGATGCGGCAGATGCGGCGCAATGCGAAGCCGCACGATCCGGAGCAGCCATGAACACCCCGCTCGACTGGCCCGGCATTGTCGGCCTGTTCGGCACGGCCTGCATTATCGGTGCCTATGCCTATCTGACCCTTGCCAAGGCAACCAACCCCTTCCTGCTCCACGGCACCAACCTGCTGGGTGCCGCCTTGCTGACGGTTTCGCTGCTTTACCACACCAACTGGGCGAGCCTCGTGCTCGAAGGCTTCTGGGCCTCGATCGCGCTGTTCGGTCTGGTGCGGGCGTGGCGCGAGCGCGGACGCGGGCGTGGGGAGGCGGCGGAATGATCATCGCGGTCGACGGCCCCACCGCAAGCGGCAAGGGCACCATCGCCAAGGCGCTCGCCGCGCATTTCGGCCTGCCCCATCTCGACACCGGCCTGCTCTACCGTGCGGTCGGGCGGCAGGTGCAGCTCGACGGGGCCGATCCCGACGATCCGCAGGCGGCGCTGGCGGCCTGCAACTTCGCCGATGCCCTGCTCGATGACGACATCCTGCGTTCCGAGGAAGTCGGCGGCTATGCGAGCCGCGTGTCGGTGCATCCCCCGGTGCGCCATGCGCTCTACCAACGCCAGCGCGCCTTTGCGACACAGGAAGGCGGCGCGGTGCTCGACGGGCGCGATATCGGCACGGTGATCGCCCCTGAGGCACAGGTGAAGCTGTTCGTCACCGCCAGTGTCGCGGAGCGTGCAAGGCGGCGCTGGCTGGAGATGGCGGGCTGCGGGATCGCGGGTACCCTTGCCGAAATCGAACGCGACATCGCCGCCCGCGACGCGCGCGACATGGGGCGCAAGGATGCCCCGCTCATGGCCGCGCCAGACGCGCTGGTGCTCGATACCACCCATTTCGGCCGCGACGCGGCGATCGAGGCCGCGATCGAGGCGGTGCTTGCGCGGATCGGCTGAACCGGCGCTTTTCCTTGCCTTCCGCAGCGCTTTGGCATAAGCGCCGCCACGTTCTCGCAATCATCCACGGTTGAAGGAACCCTCGCGTTCGGCATGGGGCCACGTGGGGAAGTCTGCCTCTTGCCCCGCCAGCCCCGGCAATGGTGCCTGGGAAGCGGAGAAAGACCCCGGAAAAACCGGTGGCCGGTAGCACAACGAAACAGGATCCGCTGACCTTATGGCAACCCAGATGCCCACCCGCGCCGATTTCGAGGCGCTTCTCAACGAACAGCTCGGCGGCGCCGGCGATGATGGCTTCGAGGGCCGCGTCGTCAAGGGCACCGTCACCGCGATCGAGAACGGCTTTGCCGTGATCGACGTCGGCCTCAAGAGCGAAGGCCGCATCTCTCTCAAGGAATTCTCGCGTGGCGAGGACGACCACGGCCTGACCGTCGGCGGCGAAGTCGAAGTCTTCGTCGACCGGGTCGAGAACGCCGACGGCGAAGCCATGCTCAGCCGCGACCGCGCCCGCCGCGAAGCCGCCTGGGACAAGCTCGAAAGCGAATTCGGCGAAGGCAAGCGCGTCGAAGGCCGCATCTTCGGCCGCGTCAAGGGCGGGTTCACCGTCGATCTCGATGGCGCCGTGGCCTTCCTCCCCGGCAGCCAGGTCGACATCCGCCCGGTGCGCGATGTCACCCCGCTGATGGACGTGCCGCAGCCCTTCCAGATCCTCAAGATGGATCGCCGCCGCGGCAATATCGTGGTCTCGCGCCGTGCGGTGCTGGAAGAAACCCGCGCCGAACAGCGCAGCGAACTCATCAATGACCTGGTCGAAGGCCAGATCATCGACGGTGTGGTCAAGAACATCACCGATTACGGCGCCTTCGTCGACCTCGGCGGGATCGACGGCCTGCTCCATGTCACCGACATGAGCTACAAGCGCGTCAATCACCCGAGCGAAGTGATCGCGATCGGCGATACTGTGACCGTGCAGATCGTGCGTATCAACGCCGAAACCCAGCGCATCAGCCTTGGCATGAAGCAGCTCGAAAGCGATCCGTGGGATGGCGTGGCTGCCAAGTATCCGGTCGGCATGAAGCTCAAGGGCCAGGTCACCAACATCACCGAATACGGTGCCTTCGTCGAACTCGAACCGGGCATCGAGGGCCTCGTCCACGTTTCGGAAATGAGCTGGACCAAGAAGAACGTCCACCCGGGCAAGATCGTCTCGACCTCGCAGGAAGTCGACGTGATGGTGCTCGAAGTCGATAGCGACAAGCGCCGCATCAGCCTTGGTCTCAAGCAGGCCCAGCGCAATCCGTGGGACGAGTTTGCCGAGAAGCACCCGGTCGGCTCGGTGATCGAGGGCGAAGTCAAGAACGCGACCGAGTTCGGCCTGTTCGTGGGCCTCGACGGCGACGTCGACGGCATGGTGCACATGTCGGATATTGCCTGGGGCATCTCGGGCGAGGACGCGCTGGCGCTTCACCGCAAGGGCGAGATGGTCAAGGCCGTGGTGCTCGATGTCGATGTCGACAAGGAGCGCATCAGCCTCGGCATGAAGCAGCTCGAAAAGGGCGCGCCGTCGGCTGAAGGCAGCTCGAGCGGCTCGAACCTGCGCAAGAACCAGACCGTGACCGTGACCGTGCTCGAAGTACGCGACGGCGGGCTGGAAGTGCAGGTGGGCGAGGACGGCGCGACCGGCTTCATCAAGCGCTCCGACCTCGGCCGTGACCGCGACGAACAGCGCCCCGACCGCTTCCAGGTCGGCAGCAAGGTCGATGCGATGGTGATCGGCTTCGACCGTTCGAAGAAGCCCAACTTCTCGATCAAGGCACGCCAGATCGCCGAAGAGAAGGAAGCGGTGGCGCAGTTCGGCTCGTCGGATTCGGGCGCCTCGCTTGGCGACATCCTCGGCGAAGCCCTCAAGAAGGGGCAGGACTGACCTTGCGGCAAGGCCGGGTGTGAGCCCCCGCCCGGGCGGGGGCCTGCTCCGGCGCGACGGCCCGTGAGCCCGCGCGAAGGCGGGGGCCGCCTGCGGCTTCGCACCCTACCGCCCGAAGTCCCCGCCTTTGCCGGGGCTCGCTCTCCTGAACAGGCCCGCTTGCTCGATCGAGCAGGCGGGCCTTTCATATCGGGGCGTGCAGGGGTAAAGTCGCGCCCATGCTCCATGTTCACCAGTTCCCCTGTCTCAGCGACAACTACGGCTTCCTGCTCCACAATTCCGTCAGCAAGGAAACCGCAGCTATCGACACCCCCGATGCCGCCGAATACCTGCGGCAGGCCGGGGCGAAGGGCTGGCCGATCACGCAGATCTGGAACACCCACTGGCACCCCGATCATGCCGGCGGCAATGCCGCGATCAAGGAGGCGACGGGTTGCACGATCACCGGCCCGGCCGAGATCGAGGGGCGCTTCCCGATCGACCGCATTGTCCGCCACGGCGATAGCGTCGCGCTTGGCGAGCACATCGCCGATATTCTCGACGTATCGGGCCATACCAACGGCCATATCGCCTATCACATCCTCGAAGAAGGGATCGCCTTCGTCGGCGATGCGGTGTTCGCGCTGGGCTGCGGACGGATGTTTGAAGGCGAGCCGCAGCAGTTCTGGGCCAGCCTCGACCGTATCCGCCGGATGCCGACCGCGACCAGCCTCTACTGCGCGCACGAATACACCGCATCGAACGCGAAGTTCGCGCTCCATGCCGATCCCGACAACGCCGCCTTGCAAGCCTATGCCGCAGAAATTGCGGATAAACGCACGCGCTGCGAACCGACCGTGCCGACCACCCTCGCGCGTGAACTCGCCACCAACCCCTTTCTGCGGGCCGATGATCCGGCCATGATGGCCCGCTGGGGCGGCACGGCCCCGCACGAAACCTTTGCCGCGCTGCGGGCGGCGAAGGACAATTTCTAGACCCATGCAGGCCCTGAGGGTCGCGCACCTCTCCCGCGATCTGACGGGAGTCGGCCTAGAAGACATTCCCGTTCCCGAGCGCGGACCCGGAAAGGTTCTGGTGCGGGTGCGGGCCGCCTCGCTCAATTTCCCTGATCTGCTGATGACCCGCGGCGAATACCAGTTCAAGCCCGAGGTGCCCTTCACCAGCGGGCTCGAATTCGCCGGCGAGGTGCTGGAGGCCGATGCCGATAGCGGCCTTGCCCCCGGCGCGCGCGTGATGGGCGGGAACAAGACCGGCGCTTTCGCGGAGATCGCCTGCGTTCCTGCCGACAAGCTTGCGCTGATCCCGCAAGGCATGGACTTCGCCGCCGCCGCAGCGATGGGCACAGCCTATGCGACCGCCTACACGGGGCTGGTCGAACTGGGTGGCCTCAAGGCAGGCCAGTGGGTGCTGGTTCACGGCGCGAGCGGCGGGGTGGGCCTGGCGGCGTGTGATCTGGCGCTGACGCTCGGCGCGCGCGTGATCGCCAGCACCGGAACACCGAACAAGATCGCAGACATCGTTACGAAAGCGGGTGTCGGGGCCAGCCTCGATGCCGTGGTCCTTGCCGAGGGGCGCTTCCGCGATGAAATCGCAAGACTCACCGGCGGCCACCTCGCAGACATCGTGTTCGATCCGGTCGGGGGCGATGTGTTCGACGAATCGACCCGCTGCGTCGCCTTTGATGGCAAGCTGGTGGTGGTCGGCTTCACCTCGGGCCGGATCGCCGAAGTTGCCACCAATATCCCGCTCATCAAGGGCTTCAGCATCATCGGCCTGCGCGCCGGGGAATATGCCCGCCGCTTTCCCGAGCGCGGGCGGGCGATCCAGCAGGCCATCGCCGCACTGGCCGAGACAGGCCGCATCACCCCCGCGATCGACCGCATCCTGCCGCTGTCGCGCTGGCGCGAGGGCTTCGATGCGATGGCGCAGCGGCAGTTGGTCGGCAAGGTGGTGTTCGTGCCGGGGACGTAAGGCACATGCAAAACGGGCGGCCCCGCAGGACCGCCCGCACTTTGATGTTGCGCAAAAGTCGCGCCGCTCAGAGCGAGGCGATCACCTCGTCGGCGAGGCGCTTGTCGGCGGCACTATCATGCGCACGGGCGATCAGCACCTTCGAGGCTGCTGCGGCGGCAGTCACGGCCCTGGCCTTGACTTCGGCGATGGCAGCGCGCTCGGCGGCGGCGATCTTCTCTTCAGCCATCGCCGTGCGGCGGGCAACCATCACCTCGCTATCGGTTTCGGCTCTGGCGAGGATCGCATCGGCTTCCTCGCGCGCACCCGCCAGCATCGCCTCGGCGTCCTTTTCGGCCGATGCGATCTTGGCGGCATATTCGGCGCGCAGGGCCTCTGCCTCGGCGCGAAGGGTCTTCGCCTCGTCGAGCGCTGCGCGGATCGCGGCGATCTTGGCGTCAAGCCCGCCGGTGATAAGACCGGGGACTTTCTTCCACAGAAATACGCCGATCAGCACCGTCATCGCCAGAGCGACCCACTGATACGAATCAAGGCCCAGCACGCCCGGTTCGGCGTGCCCCTCGGCTCCGCTGGCGAGCAGCATCAGAATGTCAGCCATGCGCCATCACCTCCCTGACTGCGGCCTCGGCGGCGGCGTGTTCGACTTCGACCCCGGCGAGGCGTGCGACGATGTCGTGCGCGGCTTCGGCGGCAACGCCCTCGATCTCGGCCATGGCGCTGCTTTGCGCCGCTTCGATCGCGGCTTCGGCCTCGGCGAGGCGGGCATCGAGCCGACCCTGCGCATCGGCAAGCCTGGTTGCAGTGGCTGCGGCCGCCCTCGCCTTGGCCGCGCCGATCAGTTCCTGCGCTGCGGCACGGTTGGCATTCTCGCGCGAGCGCCAGGCCGCTTCCTCGCTATCGGCAGCGTCACGCGCCGCCTGTGCAGCGGCGAGATCGCCCGCGATCTGGTTGTCCCGCAGTTCCACCGTGCCGAGGATTTTCGGAACCATCCCGAGTCCCACGACAAGGAAGGTGAGGCCGAAGAACACCAGCAGCCAGAACACCTGGCTCGACAGCGTATCGGCGATTTGTTCGATCTGAGGCATGGTCCGCCCTTGTTACCGGCGTTTCGCGAGGAGGGCACCGGGCGGAAAGGCGAGGCATGGCCCCGCCCGCGCCCGGCGCACCCGATCTTAGCGGAAGATCAGCAGAACGGCGATAACGAAGGCGAGCAGGCCGAGAAGTTCGGCGGCCGCGAAGCCGATGAACAGGCGACCCTGCTGACCGTCGGCGGCACCCGGGTTGCGCAGCGCGCCTTCGAGGAACGAGGCGAACACGTTGCCTACGCCGAGCGCGGCGAGGCCAGCGCCGATCGCGGCGAGACCGGCACCGAGGAGAGCTGCAGCAGTTGCGTCCATGGTAATAAACTCCTTGAGGTAAATTCGTGGGTTGTTGAGGTTTTCGCAGATCGCCTGTGAAGGCGTCTCAGTGAAGGTTTTCCGCGTCGTTGATGTAGAGCGAGGTCAGGAGCGCGAAGACATAGGCCTGGATCCCGGCGACGAGGATTTCGAGCGCGCTGATCGCGACCATCAGAATGAAGCTCGGCACGCCCACCAGCACGCCGGTGCCGATCCCGCCGCTGCCGCCGGCAATGACGAAGCTCGCCAGCACCTTGAGCAGGACGTGGCCGGCCATCATCGCGACGAACAGCCGCAGCGCGAGGCTGAAAGGGCGGACCATGAAGGAGACAAGCTCGATCAGGCTGATCGGCAGCGCTAGGAACGCAGGCGTGTTAGCGGGCCAGAACAGCGAGAAGAAGTGGAGACCGTGCTTCCAGAAGCCGACGATCAGCACGATCGCAAAGCTCATGATCGCCAGCACACCAGTGGCGGTGAAATGGCTGGTGAAGGTGAAGGCGTGCACCCCGGGGATCAGGCCGAGCGGCACCAGGCCGAGCAGGTTCCCGAACAGGATGAACATGAAAAGGGTAAAGATGTAAGGCACATACTTGCGCCCGGCCTTGCCGACATTGGCCTCAAGCAGATCGTCGATGAAGCCGGTCATCGTCTCGACCGCCATCTGCCAGCGGCCCGGCACCAGTTCGCGCTTCATACCGCCCGCGACGAACACCCAGACGAGGACGGCGGTCACCGCCATCCACAGCGCGGAGTTGGTGAACGCGATGTTGATCCCGTCGGCCAGTTGCCAGTCGGACCCCAGCAGGGGCTCGATGGTGAACTGCTTCATCGGATCGACCTTGCCTTCTTCGGCTGCCACGATCGAAAGATCCCCAAATGTTTCACATGAAACACGCCCCATGGCGGGGTCTGGAGGGGGTCTTGAGGGGCCTATCCCTCGCCGTCCCGGCTCTGGACCTCATCTGCGGGGCGCGTGTTCGCGCTCAGGATGATGCTTCTGAAAGCCGAGGCCGTCCCAAGAAACAGCCCGCCTAACAGACCCCAGGGCGCAATTCCCAGCAATGCGTCCAGCGCAAAGCCGATAACCAGGCCGCCGATGATCCCGCCCAGAAGACTGGCCAGCGCGCGGTTGCCGCTGCGGTAATTCGCATCGACACCCTTCACCTGTGGCCGGTTGCGTTGCTCTTCGCGCTCGCGTGCGGCCCTGAGCCGC
>Ga0208370_100276_pt1 | contig 14714 bp, 13 predicted proteins | sample Subbio12Jun_QV11_FD_184822 | JGI IMG/M metagenome (GOLD analysis project Ga0208370, IMG submission 184822) | Serpentinite rock and fluid subsurface biosphere microbial communities from McLaughlin Reserve, California, USA -CR12Jun_QV11 (SPAdes) | ecosystem: Environmental > Terrestrial > Deep...
ACCTGCGGCAGCGAGGCAGGAGCCGAGCGCCGCGCGTGAGGGCAGGACGCCCGATCGCGCGGAAAGCAGGTGGCCCGATCCGCCGACAGGCTCGCCCCACGACGCTCGCCGCCTTCTCAGCCTCCGCCGAGCAGAGCCTGGCAGCGGGCCTTGAGCGCCAAACCCTCGTGCGAGCGCAGGAACCCGCGCTGCTCGCGCCAGCGTGGTGCGCGCGCCTCGACCTCGCGCCAGTAGGCCGGCGAATGGTCGCGGTGGATCAGGTGGCAGAGCTCGTGCACCAGCACGTACTCGAAGGCCTCTGGCGGGCCGAGCACCAGCGACAGGTCGATCGACACCGTGCCGTCGGCGGCGAGGCTGCCCCAGAGCGAGCGCAGCGGGCGGAAGCGGAAGGCCCGCGGCGCGCGCGGCAGGTCGGCGAGGTAATGCGGCAGCAGGCGCGCCACCGCGGCGCCGGCCTCGGCGGTGTAGGCGGCGCGCAACCGGCGTCGCCAGTCCGCCGGGTCGGCGGCGAGGAGCGCGGTCGCCGGCCGCGTTTCACCCCAGAGCGGCAGGGTGGCCGGTGGCGTGGTCGGATTGGCTTCGGCCCCGTCCACGCCGGCGCGCCAGCGCGGCCACTGCGCGGCGATCCAGCCGAGCTGGGCCTGCACGAAGGCCTCGGCCGCGGCCTCGCCGAGTCGCCACGGCACCGAGAGGCGCAGCCCGGCGACGCCGATGCTGAGCCGCAGCCGACGCGCGCGGCGGTCGCGGACGCGCAGGAAGGGCACCCGGCTGCCGTCGGGCAGGCAGAGCTCGCCCGCTTCGCTGGCGTAACGGGCTATCGGCGGCGCGCGGCGGCGGCCCATGCCCGCGCCTAGTCGGCCCGGCCGAGCTTCAGCGCCTTCTCCAGCACGCTGAACAGGCCATGCAACTCGGCGCTGAAGATCGCGTAACGGGCGTCGAGCTCGGCGGCGAGCGAATCGCGCTCGCTGTTCTCGAGCGGCTCGACGGCGCCATCGAGGAACTTCAGCTTGCGGACGATGAGGTCCTCGCCGAGCACGAAGCTCACGTGGTCGTCGAGCACCAGGGCCAGCTTCGTCACCTGCTTGCCGGCCTGCAGATGCTTCGTGATCTCCTCGGCGGTCAGCTCCTGGCGCTGGGCCTTCACCACCGCGCCGCCATCGACCGGGTCCTTCAGCTCGCACTCGTCGCCGAGCGTGAGGCCTTCCGGCAGCGGCTCGCCGGTGAGCCAGCCGGTCATCACCGCGCGCACCGACACCTCGGCGTCCACCGGCACGGCGGGGAAGCTGCCCATGGCGTGGCGCAGCTCGGAGACCAGCGCTTCCGCCGATTTCTTCGAGGACGCATCGACGGCGAGGAGGCCGTGCTTCGCGTCGATGGAGGCCGAGGTGCGCGAGCCCTTGACGAAGGCCTTGGGCAGCATCTCGTGGACCAGGTCGTCCTTGAGCTGCCGGCGCGCCTTGCCGCCAAGCCTGCGGCCTTCCTTCGCCTCGATCTCGGCCAGCTTCTTGGCCAGCGCCTCGTTCACCACCGCGCCCGGCAGCAGGCGGTCCTCGCGGCCCAGCATGAGCCAGGTGCAGTCCCCCAGGCGGTGTGTCATCGCCGTGCTCTCGCCTCCCATGGGCGCGACGAAGCCGCGGCTGCCGAGTTCCAGCGGGCCGACGGGTTTCAGCGGATGTTCGCCGAGGCGGTCCTCGAGGCGGTCGAGCGCGGCGTTGACGGAGGACGGGAAGCGGAAGAACGTGAGGTTGCGGAAGAACATCAAGGGTTCCAGGTCGGGTCGCCTGCCATCCAGGCGTGCAGGTCGGGCAGGGGCGCGTCGGTGCGGCGGCCGAGGGCCATGAAATCGAACAACGTGCGGTCGGAGAGCTGCGAGGGGCGCACGTCGCCCATGGCGCGGCTGATGGTCTCCAGCCGGCCGGGGGATTCGCGCTCCCACGCATCCAGCATGCGCTTGACCACCTTGCGCTGCAGGTTCTCCTGCGAGCCGCAGAGCGTGCAGGGGATGATCGGGAACGCCTTCGCCGCGGCGTAGGCGGCGATGTCGGCCTCCTTCACGTAGGCCAGCGGGCGGATCACCGTGTGCCGGCCGTCGTCGCTCTGCAGCTTGGGCGGCATGCCGCTGATCTTGGCGTGGAAGAACAGGTTCAGGAAGAAGGTGGCGAGCAGGTCGTCGCGGTGGTGGCCGAGCGCCATCTTGGTGATGCCGTTCTCGGCGGCCCAGGTGTAGAGCGCGCCGCGGCGCAGGCGCGAGCACAGCGAGCACATCGTCTTGCCCTCGGGCACCACGCGCTTCACCACCGAGTAGGTGTCCTGCTCGAGGATGTGGAAGGGCTGGCCGATCGAGCGCAGGTAGTCCGGCAGCACGTGCTCCGGGAAGCCCGGCTGCTTCTGGTCGAGGTTCACCGCCACCAGCTCGAAGCGCACCGGCGCCTTCTGCTGCAACTGGCGCAGGATGTCGAGCATCGTGTAACTGTCCTTGCCGCCGGACAGGCAGACCATCACGCGGTCGCCGTCCTCGATCATCCCGAAATCGGCGATCGCCTGCCCGACCTGGCGGCGCAGGCGCTTCTGCAGCTTGTTGAACTCGTGCGGGTCGGGCGGGGGCGCGTCGCCCACCATCGGGGCGGGGCGCGTTTCGGCAGGGGCCATGGGTCGGTGCAGCCGGGATCGCGGAACGGGGCCGCATTCTACCGCCTGCCCGGTGTAGTCTCGGTGGCCGGGAGGCCCGCATGCACGATCTCGACCCCGGACAACTGGCGATGCGGCTCATGGAGCTCCGCAGCGAGCACCGCGACCTCGATGCCGCGATCGCGGCGCTGGCCGCCTCCCCGGATTGCGACGAGCTGCGCCTGAAGCGGATGAAGAAGCGCAAGCTGGCGGTGAAGGACCAGATCGCCTGGCTGGAGAACAAGCTGATCCCCGACCTCGACGCCTAGCGGCGAAGGTCATCCGCCGTGGTCATGGTGGGCGCGGCCGGTCAGCCCTTGAACGCCGGCCGCTCGCCGGTGTTGCGGGCGGCGGCGTTGGCGTCGCTGGTGATGTGCTGGATGGTGTGCCGCAACTCGCGGCCGAGCACGATCTTGGCGTCCTTGTCCCAGGCCATCAGGGTCTCGTCGAAATCGAGCTTGCCGTCGGCGCAGAGCCAGATCAGCCCCATCTCGCGCAGGCGGGCGATGAATCCGCGGAACAGGCTCTTGTCGAAGAACTCCGGCGCCGCCGGGGCGTAGAGCAGCGAGAGACGCTGCGCGGCGAGCTGGCAGAAGCCCTCCAGCTCGCTGGCGGTGATGGTGCGCGGGCCGCGCCGCACCAGGGTGGCGATGGCGATGAAGTAGCGCTCGAAGGCCTGCTGCAGGGAATGGGCGATGGCGCGCAGCCGGAACACCTCGTCGGTCTGGCCGGGCCCGCGGGTGAGGATGCCGCCCTCGTCCTCGCTGGCGAACGAGAGCAGGCCTTCGGCGACGAACAGGTTGATGGTGGCGTCGAGCCGGGCGGCGAACTCCTCGGCCGTCCACGGCAGGAACAGTTCGGCCCGGAGGAAGGGGTAGACCGTGCGGCCGAGCCGCAGCACGCCGGCGCGGCTGATGCGGCGGTTGTTCTGGAAGCACAGCGCGATCCACGCCGGCGCCGCGAACAGGTGCAGCACGTTGTTGCGGAAGTAGCTCTGCAGCACGGCGGTGTCGCCATCCATCGCCAGCACGTCGCCGAGCGGGTGCTGGATGCGCCGGAGCACGCCCATCGCCTCGCCGTAGGCGACGATCTCGGCCGGCGACATCGGGGTGACGGTGACCCGGTCGGAGTAGGGTAGCGCGGCCAGCAGCTTCTTCGACAGCGCGAGCTGGGCCAGCAGGTCGGCCTCGTCCATGGCGTGCTTCGGCGTCGAGAGCACCGAGAGCGCCAGCAGGTTGATCGGGTTGACGTCGGCGGCGCGGTTGACGTTCTCCTGGATGCGCTGGGCCAGCTCGTCGACCACCCCGCCGAACCAGGCCGGCCGCCCTTCCGGGTCGGGCGGCTCGTCGCGCCAGCCCGGTGCATGGCGCTCCAGCACCTCGTCGAGGTGGATCGGCTCGCCGAAGCTCACCGCGACCTGGCCGTAGCGACGGCGCAGGATGCCCATGGCGGCGACCAGCAGCGCGCCGATGCTCTCCTTCTGCTTCGGGCGGCCGGTCAGTTCGTCGAGGTAGGAATCGCCCTCGATCAGCTTCTCGTAGCCGATGTAGACCGGCTGGAACACCACCGGCCGGCGCGGCGCGCGCAGGAAGGCGCGCAAGGTCATGGCGATCATGCCGCCCTTGGGTTCGAGCAGCCGCCCGGTGCGCGAGCGCCCGCCCTCGATGAAGTATTCGATCGAGAAGCCCTCGCCGACCAGCTGCGCCACGTACTCCCCGAGCACGGCGGCGTAGAGGGCGTTGCCCTTGATGCTGCGGCGGATGAAGAAGGCCCCGCCGCGGCGCAGGATGGGGCCGATGACCGGCAGGTTGAGGTTGATGCCGGCGACGATGTGCGGCGGGACGATGCCGTTGCGGTAGAGCAGGTAGCTCAGCAGCAGGTAGTCCATGTGGCTGCGGTGGCTCGGCACGTAGATGACCTCCCGCCCGGGCGCGACGTCCTTCAGCTTGTCGAGGTGGTGGACCTGCACGCCGTCGTAGATGCGGTTCCAGAAGGCGGTGAGCACGAAGGACAGCGAACGCACCACCGGATGCGAATAGTCGGCGGCGATCTCCCAGGCGTAGCGGTAGGCCTTGCCCCAGGCTTCGGCGGGGGTGCTGCCGTCGCGCCTGGCGGTGTCGGCGATGGCGCGGCGCACCGGCTCGGCGTCGAGCACGCGGTCCACCAGCAGGCGGCGGGTGGAGAGGTCCGGCCCGATGATGGCCTCGCGGACGCGGCGGAAGTGCACGCGCAGCACCCGCGAGGTCTTGCGCACCATGCGCTCGTGCGGCAGGCCGTCGCTGAGGATCTCGCGCACCGGGAAGCCGGGCGAGAAGCGCACCAGGGTGTCGCGGCCGTTGAGCAGGATGGCGAGCAGCCGGCGGAAGCGGCCGACCAGCGCCCAGTTCTCCGAGAACAGCACCGAGAACCAGCCGCTCTGCCGCTCCGGGGTGCGGCCGACCAGGATCGAGACCGGCACCAGCTGCACGTCCTGCTGCGGGTTGAGGCGATGCGCCATCAGCAGCCGCGCCAGGGCTTCCGAGTGGCTGCGGTTGGCCGGCCGGCCGAGCGCGCCCTTGCGCCGGCGCGAGAGCGCCACGTAGGCGCGACCTCGGCCCAGCGGATCGCCGGGCAGCGGAGCCAGCGGCGAGGGCAGGCCGGCCTCGCGGCAGGCGCGGTCGAGGATCAGCATGTTCGACAGCCCGTAGTGCTCCAGCACGTAGCAGACCGGGCGGTCGAGCTGGACCGGCGGCACCACGGGGTCGCGGGTCAGTTCGATCCAGGGGTGCAGCACGGCCTCGAGCAGGCGCGCCCACCAGGGCGGACGCACGTAGCCGGGCAGGGTGCTTGCCGGGTCCACGGGAGGATCGCTCAGGGCGTCGCCGCAGCCGGAGCCGCCGCCGCCGCGGCTTCGGCGGCCATGGCCCGGCGATGGGACTCGACCGCCTCGGCGCGGTACCAGCCGCCGTCGATGCGGACCATCGGTTGCTCGAACTCGACGACCTGGCCGAGCAACGGATAGCGCACCCGCAGGGTGGCATGGTCGCCCTCGAGGGCGATCACCTCGGCCTCGACCTGGGCCAAGGCGGCATCGAGGTCGATGCCGTAGGCCGCGGCCAGCGCCTTGAAGCCCTCGAGGGCCACGCTCCCCTTGGCCAATGCGGCCTCCAGTTCGAGCTTGCGCAGCCCTTCCAGCTCGGGCAGTTGCAAGGCGCGGGCGGTGCGCACCGCCACCGCGATGGCGGCCTGCGCGCGGGCCGGGTCGGTGAGCCGGGCCTGGTCGCCGGCCCAGGCGGAGATCGCCTCGACCAGGCTGCGGGCATGCGCCTTCTCGGCCTCGCTGAGCGCGGGATGGGCGGCGATGGCGGCAGCGGCGAAGCCGGTCATCATGCCGACGGCCACCTCCCAGGACGGGCCGACCTGCTGCTCGAGGTCCTGCAAGCGGGGCTCGACCCGCGCCCAGAGTGCGGCCTCGGCGTCCGGTGCGGTCAATGCCGCCATCAGCCCGCGCCAGCGTTCGGCCTCGACCGGATCGACCGGTGCGGCCGAGAGCAGCGATTGCCGCCAGAGCTGCTGCTGCTCGGCGTACATCGCCGGAGGCACGCTGAGCCGGGCGTAGCGGACCAGGTCGCCCTCGCGCAGCGCACCGGCCAGGGCCTGCACGGCCTCGACCGGTTCGGCCGGTGCTCCCTCGATGGCGGCGGGCTCGCGGCGGCAGCCGCTGCCCAGGGCCACGACCAGCAGCAGGCCGAACAACAGCGGCCAGCGGGTCGCCGGCGTGGTGGGCGGCGTTCGGGTGCAGCGGTTCGGCAAGGGTCGCCCTTGAAGCGGACCGAAGGGCAGCAGAGCGTAGCAGATCGACCCGCACGCCCCGTGGCATCCGCACCCGGACGGCGGGAGGCGGCGGCTCAGAGTTCCGGCAGGCGCGGCTGCATCGGATCGATGCGGCCCTCGCCGGCCATGATCTTCTTGAATTCGCCGCGCGAGACCGAGACGTAACGCTCGTTGCCGCCGATCTCGACCTGCGGGCCGGCGGTGACGGCGCGGCCGTTGGCGTCCACGCGGACCACCATCGTCGCCTTGCGGCCGCTGTGGCAGATGGTCTTGATCTCGACGAGATTGTCGGCCCAGGCCAGCAGGTACTGGCTGCCCTCGAACAGCTCGCCGCGGAAGTCGGTGCGCAGGCCGTAGGCGAGCACCGGCACACCAAGCGCATCGACGATCTCGGTGAGCTGCCAGACCTGCGCCCTGGAGAGGAACTGCGCCTCGTCGACCAGCACGCAGTGCAGCGCGCCGTGCGCCGCCACCGCTTCGCGGGCGATGCGCTCGAGGTCGTCGCCGGGACCGAACACCGTGCCGCGGGCCTTGAGGCCGATGCGCGAGGCGATGACGCCCTCGCCGGCGCGGTGGTCGAGCCGCGGGGTGAGGATCAGCGTGCGCATGCCGCGCTCGTGGTAGTTGTGCGCGCTCTGCAGCAGCGTGGTGGTCTTCCCGGCGTTCATCGCCGAGTAGTAGAAGTAGAGCTTGGCCATGGCCGATTGTAGCGGCGGCCCACCGCTCCACGGAGCGGTGCGCGAGCTCAATCCGTGCGCTCCTCCCGCTCGCCATCCGGCTGCGCTGCGTCCTCGGCAGCCATGATTTCGCCCACATCGACGGTGCCGGCGCGAGGCTCGCGCCAGATCGCGTCCTGCCAAACCCAGTAGCGCTCGGGCTCCCAGAGTGTCGGGTGGTAGAACTGGTCGCCGCGGATGCGAATGACCGACCCGCCCGGGCCCGGCACATGGACGGTGAGAGCGCCGACGGACCCAACCCGGCTTCCCGTGATGTTGCGCCTGGCGCGCTCCAATACCCTGTTTTTCCTCGGTTTGGCGACCGCGTCGCCGTGGCTCGCGTAGATGCCTTCGCCGACTTCGAGCGCCCGCTTGCGTTCGCTCTCGTTCAAATCGGCCCACATGGCTTCGCGCCGCAAAAGGAAGAGGCGCCAGCCGCGCTCGGCCGCGAGATCCATCCACGCGTAGGCCGTCGCCCGATCCTGCGGCACGCCCTGTCCTGCCCAGTACATCTCGGCAATCATCGCCGCAGAGGGTTTGTCGGCATAGCGTGCGGCCCGCTTGAACCTGACCAGCGCGACGTCGAAGCGGCCGTTCTCGTGGTCGGCCATGGCCTCCAGGCGCCAACGCAGGTCCGGGTGTGCATTCAGCAGGCCGGCCTGCAGCATTTCGGGGGTCATGCGCGGGGCGTCGACGGCGGGCGGCGGTGTATCGCCGTCCTCGCGCGCCCAAGCGGGCGCGATGATCGCGACGGCAAGGGCCAGGGTCACGGCGATCGAAATCGGGGGACGTGCGGGCCGGAGGCTCCGATCCACGGCGCAGGCATCGGTAGGGCGGGCGTCCATCGCTGGATTGCATCGGCAGGTGGGCGATCATGGTACTGCACCTGCCATGGCGGGCCAGCGGCGGCGCGTGGCGGCGGCGAGGCGCGGCTGCGACAATGCGGGCCGTCGTTCCGCCGCAAGATCCCCATGTCCCTCAACGCCCCGCAGCGCGAGGCCGTGCTGTACACGGAAGGCCCGCTGCTCGTGCTCGCCGGCGCCGGCTCCGGCAAGACCCGCGTCATCACCGAGAAGATCGCCCACCTCATCGCCAGCGGCCAGCGCGAGGCGCGGCATATCGCGGCCATCACCTTCACCAACAAGTCGGCGAAGGAGATGAGGGAGCGCGTGGCCCGGCGCGTGCGCGGCGATGCGGCGGAAGGGCTGACCATCAGCACCTTCCACGCCCTTGGCCTGCGCTTTCTGCAGCAGGAGGCCGGGCGTGCCGGCCTGAAGCGCGGCTTCTCGGTGTTCGATGCCGACGACCAGATGGGCATCGTCAAGGACCTGATGCCGCCGGGTACGAAGAACGACGTGCTGGAGCGCCTCCGAGGGCTGGTCTCGCGCGCCAAGAACGAGGCACTCTCGCCGGAGCAGGCGATGGCGGCAGCGAAGTCCGCCGTGGAGCGCGAGGCGGCGAACCTGTACGCCAAGTACCAGCAGCGCCTCGCGGCCTTCAACGCGGTGGACTTCGACGACCTGATCCGCCTGCCGCTGACGATGCTGGAAGCCGATCCGGACTTCGCCGCCGGCTGGCGCGAGCGCATCCGCTACCTCTTGGTCGACGAGTGCCAGGACACCAACGGCGCGCAGTACCGGCTGCTGAAACAGCTCGCCGGCCCGAAGGGCGCCTTCACCTGCGTCGGCGACGACGACCAGAGCATCTACGCCTGGCGCGGCGCGCAGCCGGAGAACCTGAATCTCCTGGCCAGTGACTACCCGCAGCTCAGGATCATCAAGCTCGAGCAGAACTACCGCTGCGGCGCGCGCATCCTCAGGCTCGCGAACACGCTGATCGCCCACAACCCGCACGAGCATCCGAAGACACTCTGGAGCGAGCAACGCGAGGGCGAGAAGATCAAGGTCTGGCGCTGCGAGAACAGCGAGCACGAGGCCGACCGCGTCGCCGCCGAGATCGACTACCTGTCGAAAGCGAAGGAAATCCCGTTCGGCGAGTTCGCCGTGCTGTTCCGCGGCAACCACCAGAGCCGGGCGCTGGAGAAGGCCCTGCAGCTGCTGCGCATCCCCTACCACCTGACCGGCGGCACGGCCTTTCTCGAACGCGCCGAGGTGAAGGATGCACTGGCCTGGCTGCGCCTCGTCGCCAATGCCGACGACGACGCGGCCTTCCTGCGCTCCGTGGCCTCGCCGGCGCGCGGCATCGGCGGCACCTCGCTGGCGAAGCTGGCGGAACTGGCGCAGGCGCACCACCTCTCGCTGGACGGCGCGGCGCGGCAGATGTCGATCCTGAAAGTTTTGCAGCCGCGCATCGCGGCGGCACTGGGCGAGTTCACCGGAATCATTGATCGCCTTCGCGATGATTCGGAGCGCATGCCGGCCAAGGACCTCGTGCTCCAGCTTGCCGAGCGCAGCGGCATGTGCGAGGCCTTCCGCGCCATGGGCAAGGACCGCGGCGGCTTCGAGCGCCGCAAGGCGAACCTCGAGGAGCTCGCCGACTGGTTCGACGGCCCGAAGAGCAGCGTCGGCGACCTCGCCGCGCAGATGATGCTGCTTTCCCACGCCGACCGCGGGGAGCCCGGCAACGCGGTGCGCCTGATGAGCCTGCACGCCAGCAAGGGCCTGGAGTTCCGCGCGGTGTTCCTCATCGGGCTGGAGGACGGCACCCTGCCGCACGAGGCCAGCCTCGAGGAAGGCCGGCTGGAGGAGGAACGGCGGCTGTTCTACGTCGGCATCACCCGCGCCAAGGAGCACCTCGTGCTCTCGCATTCGCTGGAGACCAAGCGCTGGGGCGACACCATCAAGCTCGCCCCCAGCCGCTTCCTCGACGAGCTTCCCCAATCCGACCTGCAGCGCGACGGCGCCGACCCGGAGGCCGAGGCCGCATCGAAGAAGCAGCGCGGCCGCGCGCACCTCGCGGCGATGGCGGCGCTGTTCGAGGCGTCGAAGTAGCGCCAGAAAGCACCACGCCCATCTCGGGCAGCGCTTGGATCAACGCTGGCAGCGCGGGCACCACACGGTGGCGCGCTGCCCCAATCGCCGGCCCTTCAGCGACGTACCGCACACCTTGCAGGCCTCGCCTTCGCGGCCGTAGACGGAGAGCTCCTGCTCGAAGTAGCCGGGCAGGCCGTCCGGGCTCAGGAAATCACGCAGGGTGGTGCCGCCGCGCTCGATGGCCTGGCCGAGGATGCGCTTCACTGCCGCGGCGAGGCGCGCATAGCGCCCGCGCGTGACCCGGCCGGCCGGCGTGGTCGGGCGGATGCCGGCCTCGAACAGAGCCTCGGCGGCGTAGATGTTGCCGACGCCGACCACCACGGCCTGGTCCATCAGGAAGGTCTTCACCGCAGCCTTCCTGCCGCGGGAGGTGAGGAACAGCGTATCGCCGCGGAAGGCCTCCGACAGCGGCTCCGGCCCGAGGCCGGCGAGCAGGGCATGCACTTGCCCCGGCGGCTGCCAAAGGAGACACCCGAAGCGACGCGGGTCGGTGAAGCGCAGCACGCGGCCGTCGTCGAGGCCGACATCGACGTGGTCGTGCGCGCCGGCCGGCGTCGCGGCGGGGAGCACGCGCATCACCCCGCTCATGCCGAGGTGCCAGAGCGCGCTGCCGGCGGCGGTGCGCGTGAGCAGGTACTTGGCGCGGCGCTCGACCGCCTCGATGCGCTGGCCCGGAAGGCGCTGGCGCACCTCGGCGGGGATCGGCCAGCGCAGGTCCGGGCGGCGCAGGGTGACGGCGGTGACGCGGCGGCCCTCGAGCTGCGGTGCCAGGCCGCGGCGGGTGGTCTCGACCTCGGGCAGCTCGGGCATGGCGGTGCGGCAAGGGGCGTGGCGCCAGTGTACGCTGCGGCGTCCACGGGCTCGAATGCATGGCCGCCAACCTCCCGCCGCCCGCCGCTGCGTCCGTCGTTCCGGTCCCGGTCCTGCTGCTGGGCCTGGCGCTGCTCGCCGGCGACAGCCGCGCCACGACCGCCGGGGCGGTGCCGTTCGAGGCCCGCGCCGCCGCCGTGCTGGCACTGGCCGATCGCCGCGAGTTCAGCCGCGCCCACCTCGCCCTGGAGCATCTCCTCGACGATGCCGACCGGCTCGGCGACGCCGCGTTGCGGGCCCGGGCCGGGGTGACGGCGGCGCGCCTGCTCAACCGCGTGCCGCAACCGGACGCGGCCCTGCTGGAAGCCAGCAGGGCACTGGCGACCAGCACCGATCCGGTCCTGCGCTGCGCCGCCACCGTCGAGGTCCTGGAAGCCCGTCGCCAGCTCGCGACCCTGCCCCTCGCTGAAGCCGACTTCACCGCGGCCGCCCCCGTCTGTGCCGCCGGCGACGCCCTCGACCGCGACCGCCTCGCCCTGCTCCGGGCACAGTGGCTGCTGCAGCAGCGGCGCCCGGCCGAGGCGCTGGCCCTGCTCGAGGCGATGCGCCGCAGACTCGATGCCGACACCGCGCCGGAACTGATGGCCACGGTGGCGGCGCAGGCGGCCACCGCGCTGCAGCGCCTCGCCCGCCCGGCCGAGGCGCGCGCCCGCGCCCTCGAGGCGCTGGTGCTGGCGCCACGGCTGTCCAGCCGGGAGCCGCAACTGCTGGCGAACCAGGCCCTGTTCCAGGCCGCCCGCCAGCAAGGCAACCTGCGCGCCGCACTGGCCACCCTGCGGGCGCTGCGCGAGGACCAGATCGCCCTTGCCGAGGAACTGCGGGCGCGGCAACGCGCCTACCTGAGCGCGCGCGGCGGCCTCGCGGAACGGCAGGCCGCCTTCGCCACGCTCCAGAAGCGCCAGCGCGAACTGCGGCTGCGCGCCGAGGCCGCCACCGCGAGCCGGCAGGTGCTGGACCGGCTGCTGACCCTGTTCGGCCTGCTGCTGGTGCTGGCCCTGCTCGCCATCCTGCACGTGCGGCAGCGGCGCGAACGTACCCTGGTGCTGTTGCAGCACGATGCCCTGACCGGTCTGTGGACCCGCAAGCAGTTCCTCGACCACGCCGAGGCCCGCCTCGCCGAAGCCGGAAGGACCGGCACACCGGTGGCGTTCGTGCTGTTCGACCTCGATCGTTTCAAGCAGATCAACGACCGCTTCGGCCATGCCTTCGGCGACCGTGTGCTGATGGCGGTGGCCGAGGCCCTGCGCGGGCTGGAGAGCGGCGGGCACCGCTTCGGCCGGCTGGGCGGCGAGGAGTTCGCCCTGCTCCTGCCCGGCACCCGGCTGGAGGCCGCGCTGGCGGTGGCCGAGGCCTGCCGGCGGGCGATCACCGGGATCGCGGTCGAGGCGCCCGACGGCGAGCGGGTCCAACCCAGCGCCAGCTTCGGGGTGGTCGACAGCACGGTGGCCGGCCACCGCCTGCGCCATCTGCTGGCCAATGCCGACCACGCCCTGTACCGGGCCAAGGCGGCGGGACGCAACCGCATCGCCGCCACCCCGGTCGCCCGGCCGGGCTTCGGTGCCCCGGCGGACGCGGCGGGCGGCGCGGCGTGAGGCCTTGAGCGGATGAGCGGCCACCTCGCCTGCATCGGCGTGGGCATGATGCTGGGGGCCCACCTGACCCCACGGGCGCGCGGCCACCTGGAGGCGGCCGAGGTGCTGTTCGCCCTGGTCAGCGACCCGCTGGTGGAGCACTGGCTGGCCACCCTGCACCCCGGCCTGCGCAGCCTGCAGGGGCACTACGCCGAGGGTCGGCCCCGACCGCAGAGCTACCGTGCCATGGTCGATTCGATCCTTGCCGAGGTGCGGGCCGGCCGCCGCGTGGTCGCGGCCTTCTACGGCCATCCCGGCGTGTTCGCCCGGGTGCCGCATGCCGCCATCGCCGCTGCCCGCGAGGCGGGCTTCGAGGCGGTGATGGAACCCGGCATCTCGGCCGCCGACTGCCTCTACGCCGACCTCGGCCTCGACCCCGGCCAGCACGGCTGCGCCCATTACGAAGCCACCCAGCTGCTCATCGAGGCGCGCCGCCTCGATGTCCACGCCTGGCTCGTGCTCTGGCAGGTGGGCCTGGCCGGCGACCGCAGCCATGCCGTGCGCGAGAGCACGCCGGCACAGCGCCAGGAGCTGGTGGACCGCCTGCTGCGCGACTATCCGGCGCAACACCCGGTCACGCTCTACGAAGCCGCCACCCTGCCGGTCGGCCGGCCACGGATCGACACCGTGCCGCTGGCGGCACTGGCCACGGCGCCGCTCTCGATGGCGACCACCGCCGTGCTGCCACCGCGGGGCCGGGCCCCGCAGGCAGGGGTCGGGAATCCCTGCTAGCATCGGCCGGTCGTCCCGGTCAAGCACCCGCCCATGCACCTGATCGCCGCACTCGAACACCTCGCCCGCCAGCCCGGTCCGGTCGACCTCGACGCCCTGGCCGCCGGCCTCGACGCCCCGCTCGCCGCCGCGCTGCGCGGCAACGACCCGGCCGCCCTGCGGCGGGCCTTCGGCGACACCCGGGCGATGTGGTGCCTGGTCTTGGTGCCCGACGAACAGCCTGGGCGCGAAGCGCCCGACGACACCCCGGACCCGGTGCCGGACGACGCTCCCGACACGCCGGACACCGACACGCCGCGGGAACCGCGGCCGCCGACCTGACGCCATGTGGGGCCGTGCACTCGCGCTGGCCTGTGCGCTGGCCGCCGCCGGTGCCGGCTCGGCCGCGCCCGCACCCGCCGCTGCCCCACCGCCTGCCCGCCTCGACGGGGCACTGGTTTCGAGCCCCGGTTTCGTCGCGCTGGACACCTTGCGCCGCCGCGATCCGGTGGCCTTCATCGCCGCCGTGGAGGCCCAACGTGCGAAGCCCGCACCGGTCAGCCGCGACGAGCGCGAAACCCTCGCCCTGATGACCGCCCACGCCGAACACCTGCAGGGCCGTACGGCGGCCGGCATCGCCCTGGCCGAGGCCCTGGCCCACGACGCCGAGGATCCCGACCTGCGCTTCGTCGCCCGTGTGCTGGTGGTCAACCTGCTCGCCTTCAGCCGCGATTTCGAGCGCATGCTGCGCACGCTCGGCCCGTTGCTCGACGAGGCGGCCAACGGCCGCCTGCGGCCCGCGCAGCAGGCCCACCTCCACCTCACCGCCACCGTCCTCTACAACGAGCTGGGCCATGCCGCGCTGGCGCAGGAGCATGCCGACCGGCTGCTCGCGACCAGCACCGATGCGCGGCACGTGTGTTACGCGACCATCAATGCCTTGGGGGCCCGGGTGGCCGGCCACGACCCGCGCCTTGGCCTTGCCGAGTTCGAGGCCGGCCTGCGGCAATGCCGCGATTCCGGTGACGCCTTCGGCGCGCCGGCGCTCGGTGTCATCAAGGCCCGTTTCCTGGCCCGCAGCCAGGGCCCCGAGGCCGCCCTCGCGGTGCTCACGGCCGATGCCGCCGCCCGCGAGGCCACCGGCTACCGCTGGCTGATGGCCGATGGCGCGAGCCTCGGCGCCAGCCTGCTGCTCGCCCTGGACCGCGATGCCGAGGCCGCGGCCGAGGCCCGGCGTGCCGTCGAATGGAGTACCGACCTGCCGAGCAGCCGGCCGATGGCGGTCGCCCAGGAGGTGCTCTACCGGCTCCCCC
>Ga0208370_100277_pt1 | contig 14698 bp, 17 predicted proteins | sample Subbio12Jun_QV11_FD_184822 | JGI IMG/M metagenome (GOLD analysis project Ga0208370, IMG submission 184822) | Serpentinite rock and fluid subsurface biosphere microbial communities from McLaughlin Reserve, California, USA -CR12Jun_QV11 (SPAdes) | ecosystem: Environmental > Terrestrial > Deep...
GAAGATGCGGCCGACATAGTCCCAGTAGTCCGCGAGCGTTTCGCCCTTGATCGCGAACACGGGAATGCCGCGCTCGGCGATCGCGGCGGCGGCGTGGTCCTGCGTGGAGAAGATGTTGCAGGTCGCCCAGCGCACCTCGGCACCGAGCGCCACGAGGGTCTCGATCAGCACCGCGGTCTGGATCGTCATGTGGAGCGAACCGGTGATGCGCGCGCCCTTCAGGGGCTGGGACGCGCCGTATTCCTCGCGCAGCGCCATCAGGCCCGGCATCTCGGTTTCGGCGATCTGAATCTCGTCGCGGCCGAAGCGGGCGAGCGCGATGTCCTTGATGACATATTCATGGGTCGGGGCGGCAGCGAGGGTGGCCATTCTTCGATCTCCTGCGCAAGGGCGCTTGGGGGTGCACGTTGAGGAAACACGCCCCTAGCGGCACATCCGCTCGGAGGCAAATATAAACTTATCTTTATATGTCTAATTGTTGCCCCGCGACCGCGCGAGGGCTAGAGAAGCCGGACAATTCCCCCGCAGGCAAGGATGCACCCGAAATGACGATTTCCGTTGGCGACAAGATCCCCGAAGTCACGCTGGTCAAGGCCACACCGGAAGGCCCGCAGGCGGTCAAGTCGAGCGAGTATTTCGCCGGCAAGAAGGTCGCGCTGTTCTCGGTTCCGGGGGCCTTCACCCCGACCTGCTCGGTCAAGCACCTGCCCGGCTTCGTAGAGAAGGCGGGCGACCTCAAGGCCAAGGGCGTCGACGAGATCGTCGGCACCGCGGTCAATGATGCCTTCGTGCTGGGGGCCTGGAACAAGGCGCAGGGTTCAGACGACATCACCATGCTCGCCGACGGCAATGGCGAATTCGTCAGGGCAATCGGTCTCACCATGGACGCCTCCGGCTTCGGCATGGGCACGCGCGGCCAGCGGTTCTCGATGGTGATCAACGACGGCGTGGTCGAACAGCTCAACGTCGAAGAGCCTGGCGACTTCAGGGTCTCGAGCGCCGATCACCTGCTCGGCCAGCTCTGAAGCCCAGCGGAAAGCAAAGGCGCGCAAGGGGCGCTTCCCGCCTTGGGGAGCGCCCCTTCCTGATGCACACCCTCACGCCAGCGGCGGCACCCCGAACGCGATCCACAGCGCCAGCCCGGCTGCAAGGCCGCAGGCAAGCAGCCCTCTGCCCCACGGCGTCGGCCCGATCCCCGTGACGCCGACCATCGGCGGGCGGCTGCCGCCCACCATCGGGCTGAGAAGATCATCGCCGCGCACCGCGTAGACGGTGATCGCCGCCAGATGCAGGCCGATCAGCCCGACCACGACCCAGAAGAAGCTCTCATGGATTTCGGTGATCGTGTCGGCCGTCGCCACGCCGACCAGCGGGTTGAGCGGCCCGGTCATCCCGTCATAGGGATCGCCCGCAAACAGGCCGAGGCTGGCCTGGAGCAGCATTGCGCCCAGCAGCGCAAGGGTGCTCCACCCGCCAAGCGGCGAATGGCCGATGGGCGGCCCGGCCTCCCGGTCGCCCCTCAGATAGGCGAGCACCGCACCCGGACCTTTAACGAATTGCGCAAAGCGGGCCGTTGCAGGGCCGACAAAGCCCCACAACAACCGGAATACCAGCAGCCCGATCAGCACCAGCCCCAACCGCTTGTGCAGCGCCCAGCGGGAGTTTTCCGCAGTCCACCACATCGCCGGGACCAGCACCGGGAAGCTCCAGTGGGTAAGGCGCAGGAACGGGTCCCAAACCGTCACGTCACGCGGCCGCGTGGGCGATTCGCCCGCCGGATCGCTCATGCCCGCTTACTTCTTGTCGTCGTACCGGAACTGGTCGTGGCAGCCTTTGCAGACACCGCCCATCGCCATCGCCTGCGCGCCCACGGTCGCCTTGTCGCCGCCCCCGGCGAGGCTGGCGAGCTTGGCGCTCTCGTCGACGAGCTTGGTGGCGGCGGCCTTGAATTCCACCGGCTTCTGCCAGATCGTCGCGAGTGCCTCGGTATCGTAGCCATCCTCGCGGGCGGTGCCGTCGGGAAAGTGGGTCTCGATTTTCTGCGCGCGGGTGTTGATGTCGGTCGCCTTGGCCGCAACAAGCGCGAAATCGGGCGCGCCCTTGTCGAGCTCGCCGCGCACCGCCTTGAAGGCATCGCCGATCGCCTCGAAGTTGTCCTGCCTTTCCTTGAGCACCGGCGGCGCATCCTTGGCGGCGGGCGCAGCCTCTCCGGTGGCACCCTCGCCCGAGCAGGCGGCAAGGCTGGCGGCGAGCGCGGCGACGAACAGCAGGCGGGAAGCAGGCAGGGACGACATCGGCAATCTCCTTGGGCAGTCCGCTGGGGATGCGCGCAAGCTATGCCGCTTCGGCGCTGATCGCAAACGCGAAACAGCTAGCTCCGGCGGAAAGCGCCCCCATCCTTGCAATCCTGAAAGGGCGATCAGCCGCCGCAGCGGTTGCTGGCGGTGATGTCGGCCTTGGCGATGATCGCGGCGCGGGACGTGCCAGCGCGCATGGCACAAGCCAAATCACGCCGCTGCGTTCTGGGCATGTCAAAAGGGAAGAATGACGCCACCGGGAATATGCAAAAAAACCGGAGGAAAATCAGTAGCCCATCAGGCTCATCACTTCCTTGCGGCTGCGATCATCCTCTAGGAAACAGCCGAGGATGCGGCTGGTGATCATGCCCACACCCGGGGTCTTGACCCCGCGCCCGGTCATGCAGCCGTGCTGCGCCTCGATCACTACTGCCACGCCATGCGGATCGAGATGGTCCCAGATGCACTGCGCCACCTCGGCGGTGAGGCGCTCCTGGATTTGCAAGCGGCGCGCATAGCCGTGCAGCACGCGCGCGAGCTTGGAGATGCCGACCACCTTGTTGCGCGGCAGATAGGCGATCGCCGCCTTGCCGATGATCGGTGCCATGTGATGCTCGCAATGCGACTGGAAGGGAATGTCCTTCAGCAGCACGATCTCGTCATATCCGCCCACCTCGGTGAACTGGCGGGTGAGGTGGATCGCCGGGTCCTCGCGATAACCCTCGCAATATTCGAGCCACGCGCGGCCCACGCGCTTGGGCGTGTCGAGCAGGCCCTCACGTGCCGGATCATCCCCGGCCCACGCGATCAGGGTGCGGATCGCCGCCTGCACGCTTTCCGGCACCTCGGGCTTGCCCAGCGGATTCTCGGGATCGAATTCGTCGTCGTGATCGTGGGCGGAGATGTAATTCATGCGTCTGTCGTCTTTCTCACTCATCGGCTCAGTCGGAGCCCCCTCGCCTGTCGATCCCGAATGACGTCAACCATCCACGACGAAAGGCGTTCCTTGACAGATTCGCCGGTTGCGTCGGATGAATGCGTCCCCGCAACGCCCGATGTAGGGGGTATTTCGTGCAAATCATCCCCCCACCCGGCAGAAAGGCGATCACTTTGCGACATCCCAGCACCGCCGATTTCGAATCCGCCGCGCGCGCCGTGCTGGCGCGGCTGCCGGAGGTGTTCCGCCGGGAGCTGGAAGGCGTGGTGCTGCGGGTGGAACAGTTCGCCAGCGCAGAACAGCTCGATTCGCTCGGTATCGAGGATCCTTACGAGCTGACCGGGCTATACGAAGGCGTCGCCCTGACCGAAAGATCGCAATGGGACAGCCAGGGCCTGCCGCCCGTCATCACCCTCTTTCGCGAGCCGCTGCTGGCCGAGATGGAGGAAACCGGCGTCGGCTTTGCCGAACTGGTGCGCCATGTGGTGATCCACGAGGCCGGCCACCATTTCGGACTCTCTGACGAGGATATGCACGCGCTGGAGGACAGCGTCGGCGATTGAAGCGAGGCGCGAATCGCGCGGCCAAACCGACAACGCCCGCCCCGCGGCCGAGGAGCGGGCGTTGCTGGCGCACCCGAAAGGATTGTCCCGCTCGCTGCGCTCGCGCGTCGTCTGCGGCGGCTGCGCCGCCTGCGACTTCCGAAAGTTCGCCCCTTCCCCGATCCGGCATCAAAAAAGCCGGCCCCGATGGGACCGGCTTTTTTGATGGCGCACCCGAAAGGATTCGAACCTCTGACCCCCAGATTCGTAGTCTGGTGCTCTATCCAGCTGAGCTACGGGTGCGCACTGAGGGGGGCCATCTAGGGGCGGCGGCCGGGCTTGGCAAGGGCTTTTGCGGCCCCTCAGCGATTTTGGAACAGCTGTCCGGCGAGCAGGATGTCGAGCGGCGGCTTGGGCAGGGCGAGGACCGCCTCGGCGGTGAACCAGCCCACCGCGCCGCCTTCGAGCGCCTGCGGCTCGCCCTCCCATGCGCCTACCGTGTAAAGCAGGATGACAATCGGCAGAGCCCTCTCGCCGCCACCGCTCTGGGCGAAGGTGGTCGGCACGCAGGCTTCCTCTGAGCAGCGGATGCCGAGTTCTTCGGCCAGCTCGCGCACCAAGGATTGCACGGGCATTTCAGCAGGTTCAACCTTGCCGCCGGGGAACTCCCAAAGCCCCGCATGGTGCTTGCCCGGCGGGCGGCGATGCATCAGCCAGAGACCATCCGACCGGTGCAGTGCCGCCGCGACCACCGGTATCCAGCTATGCGTCATGTCGGTTTTCTTTCCACGCGAAGCCGCTTTCTCAACCATTTCTTAACGCCCGCGCGCGATTCTGGCTGCATCAGTCCTAGGGGAAGGGGGAAGCAACCCGATGTCGCCGAATTTCATCAAAGAACTGATCGACGACACGTCGGGCGCGACCGCCATCGAGTACGGGCTGATCGTCTCGCTGATCGTGATCGCCATGATCTTCTCGCTGCAAGCTGTTGCAACGACGACGATCACTATGTGGAACGACATCGAGACCCGCGCTGTCGATGCCATGACGAATTAATTCCGGCTGAATTTTCGCATTAGGAATTTCTCAACAGGTAGCGACTTATCAAGACCACAGCCCGCCGTGAGCAAGGGGGGCACGGGTACCGAAGACCAAACCAGGAGACTAGACATGACCTTCTTCAAGAACCTCGTCCGTGACGAACAGGGTGCCACCGCCATCGAATACGGCCTGATCGCCGCTCTGATCGCCGTCGCTGCGATCACCGCCATGACCCAGCTCGGCAGCACGCTGTCGGGCACCTTCGCGAACGTGAACACCCAGATGACCCCGGGCACGGGCGGCGCGTAAGCCCAACGCCTCAGGCACAAATAAAACGGCGGGGAGCGATCCCCGCCGTTTTTCTTTGTGTGCGGTTCGTTTGTGGCGCGGACCCCCGCCCCGCGGTTCGCACAAGCGAACCTCCAATCTACCGCGCCCGCACCACCAGCTTGACCTTCTGGCCCGGGGTCAGGGTGTCGTTGCTGCCGAGCGCGTTGAGCACCCGGAAGCGTTCCTCCTGCGCGCTGGGGTAGGCCATGCGCCGCGCAAGGCTCGCGACCGTGTCGCCGCGCGCCACTGTCACCACCTGCAATTGCTTGGGCACCACCGAACCGGCCTCGGCCGGGGTGATCCGGCGCATCGACTGGAACATCGGGTTGAAGGTCGCCGCCCGGCCCGCCGGTGCGATCGCAGTGAAGTGATAGGCCCGGTCGCGCGCGAATTCATAGGCGAACACCACCAGATCCACCTGATTGCGCCCGTTGTTGACGCGCGCCAGCCCGAAGACCGCCGGCAGCCCGTTGACAGTGGTGCGCTCGATCTGTTGCGGGGCAAGATTGCCGTTCTGCCCGCCCGCCGCAGCGAATTGCTGGCGCACATAGGTTTCCAGATTGCCGTTATAGGCCGCCAGCGTCATCTGCGCCTGCGCGCCCTGACCGTTGATGCTGACAGCGCGCGTCCCGTTGACCATGTAGAAGCCCTGGGGCGCCGTGAAGGCAAGACGCAGCTCGGGATGGATGAAGGTGCTGCCCTCGATCAGCCCCTGCGCGGGATCATCGCCATAAAGCAGCCCGTCGATACGGGTTAGGAAGGTGTCGCGATTCGTTACACCGCCCAGGCCGCCCGTGGCCTGTGCCTTGGCAAGCGCGCTCTGCACCCGGCTGGCGGGATCGGGGTGGGTCGAGGCCCATTCGGGAACGCTGGCATTGCGGCCCTGAAGGCGCGCATCGAGCGCGTTCTGCGCGGCGAGACTTGCCAGCACCGTTCCCATCGCCCGGCGGTCATACCCGGCACGGCCGAGATAGGTGATCCCCAGATCATCGGCTTCGAGTTCCTGCTTGCGCGAGAACCTGAGGGTGAAGAGCTGCGAACCCTCGAGCGAGAGCTGCTGGCCCAGCCGTCCCAGATCGCTATTGCCGAACAGCACGCCCGAAAGGATCGCCCCGCCCAGCCCGAGCAGCGAGTTCGTCTGTGCCGCTTGCTGGCGCCGCTGCGAATGACGGGCGGCGACATGGCCGACCTCGTGACCCAGAACGGCGGCCAGTTCCGCCTCGCTGTTCATCAATGTGACCAGCTGGCGGGTGGTGTAAACGTAGCCGCCCGGCACCGCGAAGGCATTGTGCACCGGGGAATTGAGGAGGCTGACCGTAAAGGCCTCTCTGGCATTGCCGAGGCCCGATTGCACGGCGATGTTCTTGCCCACCTGCTCGACATATTGTGCGTGGGCACCGGTCATGGCGCCGCCGAATTGCGCCACGAATTGCGGGTGATACTGCGCGCCCATCTGGGCTTCCCGCGCCGTGATCGGCGATGAGGCCGAGGGCACCTGCGCCCCTGCGCCCATGCACCCGACAAGCGTGATGCTCGCCGCGCCGAAAGCCAGCAACCTGCGTGATTTGCGTCCCATGATCCGTCCCTCGCTTGCACCGTTTCAGGTCTTCCCCGGTTTACCGGGAAAGCCGCACGCGGCAAAGTCTTGGCAAACGAAAGCTTAACGCGGGATGGCAGCCCTAGCCGCCGATGGCGAGGAAACGTGCCTCGCGTGCGGCGACCAGCTGCGCGCCGGCCTGACCTGAAAGCCAATCGAGCTCCTCAGCCACCGCAGCACCCAGCATCCGCGCAGCGCCCACGGGATCGCGATGCGCGCCGCCGACCGGCTCCTTGATGATCCGGTCGATCACATTGTCGCGCTTCAGATGCTGCGCCGTCACCTTCATCGCCTGCGCCGCCTCGGGCGCCTTTTCCGATGTGCGCCACAGGATCGAGGCGCAGCCCTCGGGCGAGATGACCGAATAGACCGCGTGTTCCATCATCAGCACCCGGTTCGCACTGGCCAGCGCCACCGCGCCGCCCGATCCGCCCTCGCCGACGATCGCGGCGACCATCGGCACCTCGAGCGCAAGACAGGCCTCGGTCGCGCGGGCAATCGCCTCGGCCTGCCCGCGCTCTTCGGCCTCCACTCCGGGGAAGGCGCCCGAGGTATCGACCAGCGTCACCACCGGAAGGCCGAATCGGCTGGCCAGTTCCATCAGGCGGATCGCCTTGCGATAGCCCTCGGGCTTGCCCATGCCGAAATTGTGGGCGATGCGGGTCTTGGTGTCGTGGCCCTTCTCGTGCCCGATCAGCATCACCCGCCGCCCTTCGAGCCGCGCGAAACCGCCCATGATGGCAAGATCATCGGCATAGAGCCGGTCGCCGCCCAGCGGCATGAAATCCCTGAAGGCATGCGCCACATAGTCGCGGAAATGCGGCCTTTGCGGGTGCCGCGCGACCTGCGTTTTCTGCCAGGGGCTGAGCGAGGCATAGGTGCGGGCGAGCAGCTCGGCGCACTTGGCCTCGAGCCGCGCGATCTCGCTTGCCACATCCACATCGTGCAACGCGTTGACGCTGCGCAGCTGGGTGATGCGCTCTTCGAGCGCGGCGACCGGCTTCTCGAAATCGAGATAGGAAATCATCGCGCGGCGCTAGTCCGATGTTGCCCTGCTTGCAAGCGGGTGGCGGGAATTGACGAGGGCAACCAGGCGCGCAGCATCGACATGGGTGTAGATCTGCGTCGTTGCGATGTCGGCATGGCCGAGCAGGGTCTGGAGCACGCGCAGATCCGCTCCGCCCTCCAGCAAATGGGTGGCGAAGGCGTGGCGCAGCACGTGGGGGCTGATCCCGGCAGGATCGAGCCCCGCCCGCCCCGCGAGCGCCTTGAGGAGCTGGAACAGGCGGACGCGGCTGAGATGCCCGGTCTTGCCCGAGGGGAACAGGTAGCGCGACACCGGCACGGCCGGACGCAGCGCCAGCCAGCGCCCGAGCGCCGCCAGCGCGCGCGTGCCAACGGGCACCAGTCGCGCGGTGCCGCCCTTGCCGGTCACGGTCAGGAAAGGCGCATCGCGCGGCACTGCGGCAAGCGGCAGGCTGACTAGCTCGGTCGCGCGCAGGCCCGAGCCATAGAGCAGCTCGATCAGAGCCAATAGTCGCACCGCGCGCAGGTCATCGCCCGCCGCTTCCGCCTCGGCACGGGCAAACAGCGCGGCGATCTGGTCATGGCCCATCACCTTCGGCAGCGGACGACGGGCACGCGGCGCGGGCAGCGCGCCGGAAGGGTCGTCCCGGCGCCAGCCCTCGTCGGTGGCAAAGCCGAAGAACTGCCGCAGCGCCGAAGCCTTGCGCGCGACGCTTGATGGTGCGAGGCTCGCCCATGCCCCTGCCAGCAAGGCGACCGCATCGCGCGGCGCAGCGGCGAGATCGCCGATCACCTCCTCGGCCTGCGCAAGATCGCGGCGATAGGCGGCCAGCGTGTTGCGCGCCGCACCGCGCTCGGCAGCGAGCATGGCGATAAACGCCTCTGTCGCGGCGGACATTACCCGCGCGCGACCGCCTCGGCGGCGATCATCCGGGCCTCGGCCTCCATCCCTACGCGGGTCAGCGCGGCGGTGATGTGGTAGAGGTGCAGCGGGGTCATCTGCGACCAGCTCGTGCCCTGCATCCCCAACCCCGCCAGCAGCACAACCAGCGCCGGATTGCCGACTTCGGCTGCGCGGGCAATGGCGCTCGTCCAGCGGGTTCGGCGGGCCAGATCGAAGTCGAGACCGCCCGCAAGCGAGGCGGCATCGCCTGCATCGAGACGCCCGAGCCCGGCAAGGCCGGCGACGAGGAAGGCCGACTTGCGGTTGCCCTCGCTGGGATCGTCGCCGATGAAGCTCTGCACCGCGCCCTGCCCCACCGCGTCGCCGCGCGGCGCGGACAGCGCGATCAGCGCCCAGCCGAGCGAGCCTTCCTCGACCACGCCCGCCCAGCGACCCGCATTGCGATCAAGCCCGGCGGCGAGCATGGCCGCAATCAGCTCTCCTGCCGCACCGGCGTGGTCGGCAGAGGGCGGGATGCGCGCTGCGGCATAGGCCGTCAGCACCCGCGCGCCATAACCGTCTCCGCCTCCCAGCGCCGGCCCCGCCGCCCACAGCCGTTCCATCGCCGCGATCCGGGCGGCGGGATCGGTGGCAAGGTAGGCCTCTCGCAGGGTGGCGGCATGGGTCTGCGGATCGCCGCTCGCCGCTGGATCGGCATGGATCTCGGAATAGAGATCGACCATTGCCTCGGCTGACAGGATTCCCTCGCGCGCCGCGCGTCCTGCAAAAGGCGCGCGCTGGCGGGCCGGCAGCATCGGCAGCAGTGCGCCCGAGCGGGCATAATAGGCGCCGCCCTTGGCCTTCAGGGATCGGTCGAGCAGGGCTTCGGGCAGGGGCTCGCCCACAGCGTTGGCAAGGCCGAAACGCCAGGGGTTGAGATCGTCGACGCCCTGCCATTCGATCTGCACCGCACGCCGCCCGCGCCCCGCCGCTCCGGCGAAGCGGCGCGCCAGCAGCACGTCGATGCGCGGCGCGACCCCGCGAAACAGCGCGCGGTCAAGCTGCGAGGCGGCAAGCGCCGCTTCGCCCGCATAGGCATTGCAGATCGCCTGCCACAGCTGCCATTCCCCGTCCTCGCGGGCCGAGCCCTGGAGCCGCACCGCAGGGCAGGCACCGGTGATATCCCCGCCCGCGAGGTAGGCGCCCAGCGCCTCCTGTGTCAGTGCGGGCGACCAGTTGGCCGTATCGATATCCTGCACCACCGCACGTGCCAGCGCGAATTCGCCGATCCGGTTGAGCACGCCGACGCGCAGGGCCGCGAATTCGATCGGGTCCATGCCGAGCGGTGCGGCAAGGCGGCTCGCGAGCGCGCGGCGCAGAAGGATGTGGCCCCAGCGCGACACCAGCGGACCCTGCGTGCCGCCAAGCACTGCGCGAACCAGCCTGTCGGACTGGTTCGACAGCGCGACAGGGGGCAGCCCGCCCTCGTCTGCGGCCAGCACGCCGACCCGGGTCAGCGCCCGCTGCGCGCCCGGCGGAATGTCTGACTTCGGCTTGAGGCCGAGCAGCTGGTCGAGTTCCTCGGTCGACATGTTCTCCAGTTCCGCAAGGCTCGGCAGGCGCGCGAGATCATCGCGGGTGATGCTCGGCAACGGCGGGAGGGTCGCGGGATCGACCGGCACGCCCGCAGGCGGCAGAGCAAGCGCGCCGCCAGACGGCGGCGGCGGGGTGCCCGGCCCCGTGGCGGGGGTGGGCGCAGGGGTCGGCCCCTGACGCGGGCTCGCGTTGGGGCGCTGAGCGGGCGCGGGCGCAGGCGCAGGCGCAGGATCGTCAAAACCGGGGGGCAGGAGCGATTCGGGCTTGCCCTGCGCTCCGGCAAAGCCGGCAAGCCCCGCCCCGCCCAGCGCACCCGCAAGGCCGAGCGCCAGCACGCTCGCGCCCCATGTCGTCCGCCGCGCGCTCATCGGCCCTGGTCCGGCAAGGGCACATTCTCGGTGATCGGGCGCAGCGGCTCCTCGCCGCCGTCGATCCAGGCGAGCGCCAGCAGACCCGCCACGGCGATCACCGCCAGCGGCCACCACGCCCGTGCCGCACGGCGCGGCGGCGGGACTGCCTCCTGAAGACCTGTCGGGGAGAGACGCGGGGGACGCCGGCTTCGCATATTGCGCGTGCCCTAGCCCATCTATAGGCCTTGCGGCAATGTCCGCCGCGTCTCCCGCCTCGCATCACGACGATCTTGCCGCCATCGCCGCGCGCATCACGCGTCCGGTGGTGCTGGTCGGGTTGATGGGGGTCGGCAAGACCACCGTCGGACGCAAGCTTGCAAGCCTTTTGAAGCGCGATTTCGTCGATGCTGACGAGGCCATTGTCGCGGCCGCCCAGCGTTCGATCCCGGAAATCTTCGAGACCTACGGCGAGGCCTTTTTCCGCGACGGCGAGCGGCGCGTGATCGCCCGGCTGATCGAGGAAGGCCACGGGGTGATCGCCACAGGGGGGGGTGCCTTCGTCGATCCGGCCACCCGCGCAGCCGTTCTGGAAAAGGGCATCGCGGTGTGGATCGACTGCGACATCGACACGCTGGTCGAGCGCACTTCGCGCCGCGCCACCCGCCCGCTGCTCAGACAGGGCGACCCGCGCGAGACGCTCTCCCGGCTGGCGCGCGAGCGGGCCCCCTTCTATGCCGAGGCGCACATCCGCGTCGTCAGCGAGACCGGCCCCCACGCCGACACTGCCCGCGCGATCATCGAGGCGATCGACAAATGGCTGTAATTCCCGTCGCGCTGGCCGGGCGCGCTTATGATGTAGTGATCGAAGAGGGGCTACTCGGCCGGATCGTCGAACATGCAGAGCCCTGTCTCAAAAGTTACAGCCGCACCGCGCGTGCGGTGCCCTTCGTGGCCGACAGCGCCACTCACGGCATTTTCGCAGAGGCATTGAACAAAAGGCTGGCCGGGGCCGGCCTCAGGGCCGAGTGGTTTGTGGTCGAACCGGGAGAGGGCGCCAAGAGCTGGGTCATGCTGGAGCGCCTGTGCGACTGGCTGCTGGCGCTCGGCGTCACGCGGTCCGACCATGTCTTTGCGCTGGGGGGCGGGGTCGTGGGCGATCTGGTCGGATTTGCCTGTTCGGTGGTAAAACGCGGGGTGGGCTTCGTGCAACTGCCCACAACGCTTCTGGCGCAGGTGGATTCCTCCGTCGGCGGCAAGACCGCGATCAACACCCGGGCGGGCAAGAACCTGATCGGTGCCTTCCATCAGCCTTCGCTGGTGCTGATCGACCCGCTTGTGCTTGCCACCCTGCCCGACCGCGAGATGCGTGCCGGCTATGCCGAGGTGCTCAAGTATGGTCTGCTGGACGACGCTGCGTTCTTCGGCTGGCTGGAGGCGAACGGAACCAGGGTGCTGGCGCGCGAATCTGATGCGCTCGAACATGCCATTGCGACCAGTATCGCGATGAAGGCGCGGATCGTCGCCGCCGACGAGCGCGAGACTCAGGATCTGCGCGCCTTGCTCAATCTCGGCCACACTTTCGGGCACGCGCTGGAGGCCGAAACCGGCTTTTCCGACCGCCTCCTGCATGGCGAGGCGGTGGCGCTGGGCATGGTGCTGGCGGCGCGCTATTCGGCGCGGCGCGGGGAGCTTTCCGCGACCGATGCGGCGCGGGCGGCGCGGGCGATTGCGGCGGCGGGATTGCCTGCCAGCCTCGCCGCGCTGGGCCTCACATGCACCGGCGCGACGCTGGTTGACCACATGCGCCACGACAAGAAGGCCGAAGGCGCGACCCTGCCCTTCCTCCTGCTGCGCGCGCTGGGCGAGGCCTATGTCGCGCGCGACGTTGATCTGGCGGATGTTACGGCGTTTCTTGACGAGCAACTGGGAGCTTGAGGAGCGCCCTCATATGCATCGCCAAGGGGCAGGTGGGGCGCTGGGTTGATGGCCGTCGTGATCGTCGCCAACGGCACCAGCAGTTCGGGTAAAACCAGCCTCACCAGAGGCTTGCAGATTCATGCGTGAGAAACAGTGCTGCGCGCGACAATCCGGCGCGGCTTGCAGCCCGATCAAACCGCCGGACGGCTCGGCAGCTTTGCGACGTTGCCGACCGGATCGCCTATGCGCGCCGCCTTCATAGCCGCTTCTTCCTCGAGCATCTTGTCATGTTCGGCGAACAGGCGCTCGATCTCGGCGCGGCGTTCGAGCAGCATGTAGGCGATGCCCGGCGCAAGGCTCTCGCCCTCGCCGATCTGGCCGAGCAGGCCCGCCAAATCGCTCACCGTCGCATCCCGCGCCGTCTTGAAGAAGTTACCCTTCCGGTCGAAGAAACCGGTTCCTGTATGTGCCATGATCAAATCCTCCCACTGAGATTCAATCCCTCGCGCGGGGAATACCGCGACTCGGCATAATCGGAGTTTCTCATGAAACGCGGCCCACGTCAGGGGGATTGGTATTTCTCCGATAAAAATCGCTAAACTGGCGCAAAACTACAACAAATCTTGGCAGAATCTTGCCGTGTGGCGCAGCTTTGCGTCTGCTTGACGCGGTTCGCGTGTTCGGCACGCGGTGGTCAAGCGCGCGCTGGCTCGGAACCCACAGCACTCGGGTCGGGGATCGAACGGGTGTGGACAAGGGTTAACGGGGTCAGGACAAGCTCGACTGCGCGCCGACCTGACGTGCGGCATGGCGCTTAGCGGATTTCGACCAGCCGAAGGCTCGCCACCTGCCTTACCGAGCGGGCGCCGCGCGTATCGCCCTCCACCGCCAGCCGGAACGGGCCGTCGCCCTCGTCCAGCATCGCCCCGTTGCATCGGTCGGCGAGCACCACCGGCGCCTTGCCCAGCAACGGGTCGAGTTCGCCGAGGGTAAAAGCGACCTGGTAGCCATCGCGCCCCGCGATCACGACCGCCATCAGCAGCGCGCCCCCGCGCACATCACCGCGCGATGGCGCGCCGAGCCTCGCCACGACATCGGCAAGCAGCGGGCCGTTGCACACCTGCGTCTCGCCATGAAAGGCGATGGTCACCTCGCGGGTCGGCAGGCCTTCGATCAAGGCCGGCCCGACCGGCACAGCCATATCGAGGGCGAGCGCCTCGAGCATCTATTCCAGCTCCAGAATGACAGCGTCCACCGCAAGGCTCTCGCCCTCGGCGGAGTTGATTTTGGCGATCACGCCTTCCTTCTCGGCGCGCAGAATGTTCTCCATCTTCATCGCCTCGACCGTGGCGAGCGGCTGGCCGGGCTGCACCTTTTCGCCCGCAGCGACGTGCAGCTTCACCAGCGTCCCGGGCATCGGGCAGATCAGCAGGCGCGACAGATCGGGCGGCACTTTTTCCAGCATCAGGCTTTCGTGCCGCGCCAGCCGCATCGGCAGCACGAGCGCTGTGTGCGCCGCCCCGCGCGTCGTGACCTTCCACTGGTTGCCGATGCGCTCAACGATCAGACCGAGCGTGAGGCCCTCTCCATCGGTCGCGCTGGCCTGCGCCATGCCCGGCATCCAGTCGCAGGTGCCCGCGATGCGCACGCCATCAACCACGGCATGGCCCTCGCCTAGCGTCACGGCGAAGCGCCTGTCACCAAGCTTTACCAGCCATTCGGTTGTTAGCCGCACCACGCCTTCGCGCCCGTCATCCCCGTCAAGCTGCCCGGAGATGCGGCGGCTACGCGATTGCAGGGTGAACTCATTGCCTGCGCAGACCGCCGCGATCAGTCGGAGCAGCGCCTCGGAGGTCGCCGCCCCTTGGAAACCATCGGGATATTCCTCGGCGATGAAACCGGTGGTCAGCTCGCCCGAGCGAAAGCGCGGATGCTGCATGATCGCCGAGAGGAAATCGACATTGTGGCCGAGACCCTTGATGCGGAAATGGTCGAGCGCCTCGATCTGCAAATCCGCCGCCTCGTCGCGCGTCGGGGCCCAGGTGATCAGCTTGGCGATCATCGGATCGTAGAAGCGCGAGACCTCGCCGCCTTCATAAACGCCGTCATCCAAGCGGACGTAACCTTCAGTGAGTCCCCGCGCAGGCGGGGACCTCAGGCCGTCTTCGGTTTCGCCTGAAGC
>Ga0208370_100279_pt1 | contig 14671 bp, 13 predicted proteins | sample Subbio12Jun_QV11_FD_184822 | JGI IMG/M metagenome (GOLD analysis project Ga0208370, IMG submission 184822) | Serpentinite rock and fluid subsurface biosphere microbial communities from McLaughlin Reserve, California, USA -CR12Jun_QV11 (SPAdes) | ecosystem: Environmental > Terrestrial > Deep...
GCCTGAAGCACCACACCAGGTCACCAGTTCGATCTATCCCAAACCGAAACGTAAAACGCGTTTTTCACGGCCGACCAGATAGTGCGAAGCGGTCGGGTCGCAGTGCAGATAGAAACTCCCGGTCGGTTTCAGCACCCGGTGGATTTCCACGATCCGCAGCGTCATGTGGACCAGATAGGCCAGCAGACTGCCGCGCCCCAGCACCTTTTCCAGCCCCCGGATCAGTTCCACAGTCTGCTCGGTCCAGCGGGTATCCCCCGCCCGCGGGTTCAGGCGTTCGAGATCGAGGATATAGGCCAGCCCCTCGATCGCCTCCTCGCCCCAGTTCCAGGTATCGACAAAGGCCTGCGCCTGCGCCCGATCCTCGCTACCCTGATTGTTGTAAATCTGGAAATAGTTGCGCTTGGAATTGAACGGCGGGTCGATGTAGCACAGATCGACGCTCTCGGGCGCGATCTTGCGCCGCAGCACGTCGAGATTGTCGCCATAATACAATTCGTTCTGCATCGCGCGCGCCTCCGCCCCGGAAACGCACTAACAGCAGCAAGCAAGGCTGCGGGTCAAGCCCGCAGCAGACGAAAAGGTGGCGCTGGCCCCCTCAATCCTCCTTCTTGCGCTTGGCCTTCTTGCGCTCGTGCGGGCACAGCAGGGCCTTGCGCAGCCGGATCGACTGGGGGGTCACTTCGACCATCTCGTCATCGTCGATATAGGCGATGGCCTGCTCCAGGCTCATCCGGCGCGGCGGGGTCAGGCGGATCGCATCATCCTTGCCGCTCGAGCGGATGTTGGTGAGCTGCTTGGCTTTGAGCGGGTTCACTTCCAGATCGTCGGGCTTGGCGTTCTCGCCGATCACCATGCCCTCATAGACCTTCATCTGGGGTGAGATGAACAGCGTGCCGCGCTCCTCCAGCGAATTGAGCGCATAGGCCACCGCTTCGCCATCGCCGTTGGAGATGAGCACGCCGTTGATGCGGCCTTCGATGGGGCCTTTATACGGGCCGTATTTCTCGAACAGGCGGTTCATGATCCCGGTGCCGCGTGTGTCGGAGAGGAACTCGCCGTGATAGCCGATGAGGCCGCGGCTGGGGGCGGAGAAGGTGATGCGAGTCTTGCCTTGGCCCGAGGGGCGCATCTCGGCGAGATCGGCCTTGCGGCGCTGCATCTTCTCGACAACCGTGCCGGAGTGCTCGTCATCCACGTCGATCACGACCGTCTCGTAGGGCTCGAGCCGCTTGCCTCCTTCCTCGCGGAACAGCACGCGGGGGCGCGAGATGCCGAGCTCGAAGCCCTCGCGGCGCATCGTCTCGATCAGCACGCCAAGCTGCAATTCGCCGCGCCCGGCGACTTCGAAGCTGTCCTTGTCCTCGCTCTCGGTGACGCGGATGGCGACGTTGGTTTCGGCCTCGCGCAGCAAGCGGTCGCGGATCATGCGGCTGGTGACCTTGCTGCCCTCGCGCCCGGCGAGCGGGCTGTCGTTGACCGAAAAGCGCATCGCCAGCGTCGGCGGGTCGATCGGTTGGGCGGCAATGGGTTCGCTCACCGAGGGATCGCAGATGGTGTTGGCGACGGTCGCCTTTTCGAGACCGGCGAGGGCAATGATGTCGCCCGCCCGCGCGATGTCCACCGGCACGCGTTCGAGCCCGTCAAAGCTCATCAGCTTGGTGGCGCGCCCGGTTTCGATCACCTTGCCGTCCATGTCGATGGCGTGGATCGGATCATTGACCCTTATCGTGCCCGATTGGACGCGGCCCGTCAGCACGCGGCCCATGAAGTTGTCGCGGTCGAGCAGGGTCGCAAGAAAGGCAAACTTCGCGTCCGGATCGAGGCCCGGCGGGGGAACGTGCTCGATGATCTTGGCGAACAGCGGGGCCAGCGTGCCTTCGCGCGCGTCGGCATTCTCGCTGGCATAGCCCTCGCGGCCGCTCGCATAGAGCACGGGGAAGTCGAGCTGTTCGTCATCGGCATCGAGGCTGACGAAGAGGTCGAACACCTCGTCGAGCACTTCCTGCGGGCGGCCATCCGGGCGGTCGATCTTGTTGACCACGACGATGGGCTTGAGGCCCAGCGCCAGCGCCTTGCCGGTGACGAACTTGGTCTGCGGCATCGCCCCTTCGGCGCTGTCGACCAGCAGGATCACGCCATCGACCATGGAGAGGATGCGCTCCACTTCGGCCCCGAAATCGGCGTGGCCGGGGGTGTCGACGATGTTGATCCGGGTGGTGGCGCCGTCCTGCTCCCATTCGACGCTGGTGCACTTGGCGAGAATGGTGATCCCGCGTTCCTTTTCGAGATCGCCCGAATCCATCGCGCGCTCTTCCACCCGCTGGTTTTCGCGGAAGGTGCCCGATTGGCGGAACAACTGGTCGACCAGCGTGGTCTTGCCGTGGTCGACGTGGGCGATGATCGCAATATTTCTGAGGGCGGATGACATGCGCGGGAAACTTCCGGTGAAAAGCCGGACGCGGTCGCATCCGGGCGGGGAAACAGGCAACGCGGCCGGGGGCGCTCGCGTTAGGAGGGGATTGTGGCGGGTTGGCGACAGCGCCGGACGCTACGGCAAGCGCCGTGGCCGCGCCCGTGTGCTGCGATGCAACATCGCCGCGGCGCGTAGCAGGGGTGCGGCTCCGGGGCAAGCGCGGGACGCCGGGGGTCGGGAAACCAGTGTGACCCTTGCGCAACATTCTCCTCGCCTGACCATCAAAAGCGTTAGGGCGCGGCTTGTCGGTCGCCCCGCGCTGGCTTATTAGGCGACTCCGACGACTGCGGCAAAAATGCCTGCCCGCCACGGGCACCGGGGTCGCGGGATTTTTGGAGAGGAGCTTCCATGCGTTCGACCTTCACCGGCGCTGCCGGCGCGTATCGATTCACCCTGCTCGCGGGTTCCGCGTCCCTCGCCCTTGGCGTGCCGGGCGTCGCGCTGGCCCAGGAAGAGGAGCCCGGCGTCGAAGCGCCCGACAGCAGCAACGTCATTATCGTCACCGCCTCCAAGCGCGAGCAGACGCTTCAGGAAGTTCCGATCGCGGTGTCGGTGACCAGCGGTGAGGTGATCGAGGCTGCGCAGATCCGCGACGTGCTCGACCTGCAAACCGTGGTGCCCTCGCTGCGCGTCAGCCAGTTGCAGAGCGCATCGGCCACCACCTTCATCATTCGCGGCTTCGGCAACGGCGACAACAACTTCGGTATCGAGCCTTCGGTCGGCGTGTTCATCGACGGGGTATTCCGGTCGCGTTCGGCCGCCGCCCTGTCCGACCTCAACATGATCAACCGCATCGAGGTGCTGAACGGGCCGCAATCGACCCTGTTCGGCAAGAACGCCAGCGCCGGCGTGATCTCGGTCGTCACCAAGGAGCCGCAATACGAATTCGGCGGCCTCGCCGAAGTCAGCTACGGCAATTACAATGCGCTGGTGGTGCGCGGCGAAGTGACCGGCCCGATCACCGACAACGTCGCCTTCGCGCTCGACGGCAGCTACAACCGGCGTGACGGCTTTGCCACCATCGTAAATCTCGACGAGGACCTGTCCGACCGCAACCGCTGGTCGGCGCGCGGTCAGTTGCTGATCGAACCGACCCCCGACCTCAAGATCCGCGCCATCGCCGACTATTCGGCGATCGACGAGGTGTGCTGCCATGTATCGACCGTGGTCGCAGGCCCTTCGGCCCCTGCGGTCTTCGCGGTCGGCGGCGCGCTCGACACCGACTTCTTCAGCTACAACACCTTCCTCAGCCAGATTCCGCGCAACACGGTCGACAATTATGGCGGGTCGATCCAGGCTGATTGGAACGTGGGCAACCTCACCTTCACCTCGATCACGGCCTACCGCGAACTGCAGAACTTCCTCGATCAGGACGTCGACTTCACAAGTGCCGACATCGTGACCGAAATGCGTGACCAGCGGGTCAACACCTTCACCCAGGAACTGCGTCTCGCGTCCGATTTCGACGGCCCGATCAACTTCCTGCTCGGCGGGTTCTACTTCGACGAATCGATCACCCAGGACAGCAGCCTGACAACCGGGGCGGACGCGCGGCAGTTCTTCAGCCTGCTGGCCGGCAACCCCGCCGTGTTCAATGGGGTCGAGGCAGCGCTCGGCCTGCCGCAGGGCGCGATCTTCAGCCCCGGACCGCTGACCGACGAACAGTTTGCGATGGACAACCAATCGTGGTCGGTGTTCGGCACGGTGGACTTCGAGCCGGTTGACGGCCTTATCATCACTGCCGGCTTCAACTACACCGATGACCGCAAGCAATTCGCGCTTTCGCAGCAGGCTTTCGACGAGTTGTCGGGCACCAACCTTGTCGACTCTTTCATCACACTGGCGAGCGGCGGTGCGGTTCGCAACCGGGCGCAGTTCCAGGCGCTTCCGGCGGCCAACCAGCAGGCGTTGCTCGCGGTGGCGACCAACCCGGCGACAAACCCGTTCCTCGGGCTGACGCCGTTCCAGTTCCAGCCGCCGTTCCTGAACGTGCCGAACGCGGTCGAGCAGGGGCGCACCCAGGATGACGCGTTCACCTACCTGCTGCGAGCCGCCTACCAGGTCTCGAACGAGGTCAACGTCTATGCGAGCTATGCGACGGGCTTCAAGGCAAGCTCGATCAACCTCTCGCGCGACAGCCGCCCGGTCTTTGGCGACTTCATCCCCGGCCCGGGCCGTTCGACCTTCGCGGCACCGGCCTCGCCGATCACCAATGCCGGGCTTGCGGTCGCCAACCTCGGCACCGGTTCGCGCTTTGCCGGGCCGGAAGACGCGGAAGTCTACGAACTTGGCGTGAAGGCGCAGTGGGACGGCTTCGGCTTCAACCTTGCGGTGTTCGACCAGAACATTCAGGGCTTCCAGAGCTTCCTGTTCACCGGCACCGGCTTCCAGCTGAACAATGCCGGCCAGCAATCCGTGCGCGGCTTCGAGTTCGACGCCACGGTCCGTCCGACTGACAGTCTGGTGTTCACCTTCGCCGCGACCCACCTCGATCCGAACTTCGACAGCTTCGTCGAAAGCCCGGTGGGCGATCTGACCGGCTTCCGTCCGGGCGGGATCCCGGCGTGGAGCCTCGCCACCTCGGCGACCCACACGCTCGAATTCGGCAACAGCGGCAACAAGCTGGTCAGCCGGATCGACTATGCCCACGAAAGCAACACGGACATCAATAACGGCCTGCCGACATTCAACGGCCCGGTGAATGCCCGCCGCGATCCGCGGATCTTCCAGCGCGAGACCAACCTGGTCAACGCCTCCTTCATCTTCCAGATGGAAAACGGGCTGGAAATCGGCGCGTGGGCGCGCAACCTGCTCGACGACCAGTTCATCATGACAGTGTTTGACGGCGTCGCGCAGGCCGGCACGGTCTCGGGCTATCCGAACATGCCGCGCACCTATGGCGGTCTCGTGCGCTTCCGCTTCTGACCGCGCAGGCCTTTGCCCTCCGGTACGAAAAGGCCCCGCACCCGCAAGGTGCGGGGCTTTTTGGTGTTAGGGGCAGGCCGGCCAATGTGACGCTGTGCGTGGGTCTGAAGCATCAAGGGCGGCAGTCATGCAATGGATGCGCGGCACCATTGATGCCACGCCGATTTTGCGGGCCGCCCTATCCCGGCACGTTCGCCAGTCTGGCCCTGCTGGTCCAAAGGGCGCTGCCGGGGCCGAAAAGGGGGTGAACCGCTTTGGTCCCGACCCCGCAGCCCCCTTCCACGCCGAAGGTGATGGCCTGCGCGACCCTAAAGCTCGCGCAGCGCCCGCGCCGGCTTTGCCCGCAGCAGCGGCAGCGAGCCGCCGAGCGCAAAGGCCAGCACCAGCGCCACCCCGAGGCCAAGCACGCCCAGCACCTCGCCCCAGTCGGGCAGCCAGTCGAATTCGAACAGCTGGGTGATGACCACCCAAGCCAGCCCCGTCCCCAGCCCCAGCGCGACCAGTGCCAGCACGCCGGCAATAAGGCCATATTCGGCAAGCTGGAGCAGCAGCACCTGCCGACGGCTCGCGCCCAGCACGCGCAGCATCACGGTGTCATAGGTCCGCGCCGCCCGCGCCGCCGCGATTGCGCCCATCAGCACCGCGAGCCCCGCCAGCACCGTCACCGCCGCCGCTGCCAGCGTCGCGAGGCTGACCTGCTGGAGCAGCTTTCTCGCCTCCACCAGAATTCCCCCGACCTCGACCACCGATGAGGAGGGCAGTTCCTTCACCAGCGCCCGCAGCAGCCGCCCCCGGGCCGCGCTGTCGGCACCCTCGGGCAGGTCGATGCTCGCCACCAGGTTGTGCGGCGCATCCGAGATGGCGTTGCGGCTGAAAACGAGGATGAAGTTGAACCCCATGCTTTCCCAGTCGATCTCGCGCAACGACGCGACCCGTGCGGTACGCTCGACCCCGAGGATGCCGATGGTGAGGTAATCGCCCACCTCGAGCCCCACCGCGCGGGCGAATTCGGCATCGACCGAGACCAGCGGCTCGCCCCTGTGGAAGGGGCTCCACCATTCGCCCGCCACCAGCCTGTTGCCCTGCGGGATGGTATCGGCATAGGTCAGCCCGCGCTCGCCCCGCAGCGCCCAGGCACCGTCGGGGATTTCCTTCAGATCGGCGACACGCACCATCTTGTCCTTCGGCCCATAGGCCAGCACCGCGCCGCGCATGGTCGGCACGGTGCGGATCCCGGCCTTGGGGAATTCGTTCTGCACAAGTTCGAAGAAGCGCGGCTCCTTGGCTTGCGGCACGTCGAGCACGAAGTAGTCGGGCGCCTCGCGCGGCACGCGGCTCTGGATGTTGCCGTCGATCGCGCTCTGGACTGCCGCCAGCAGCACAAAGGCGGCAAGGCCGAAGCCCAGCGCCGTGACCAGCGCGCCGGTGGGCGCGCCGGGGCGGTGGATGTTGGCGATCGCGCTCCTGAGCAGCGGATTGGCAGGGCGCGGCAGGCGGCGGGCGAGGGCCTGGATGCCCCAGCCGATCCCCGCCAGCAGCACTAGCGCGCCGCCCGCGCCGAGCAGGAACCCGCCCGACAGCATCGGCTGCGCGGTCGTCGCCAGCGCCAGCGCGCAGATCGCCGCAAGGCCGAGCGCCGTCGCCAGCAGTGCGCGGCGGTCACGCGCCAGCGGCACGATGCCCGAGCGCATCAGCGCCATCGCCGGAAAGGTCCGCGCGCGCAGCAGCGGCGCAGCGGCGAAGGCGAAGGCCACCAGCAGCCCATAGCTCGCCGCCAGCAGCAGCGCCGGGGGCGAGACGATGAGGCCGCTTTCGACCGGCAGCAGCCCCTGCAAGGCCCCAGCCAGCAGCGGCGTTACTGCCACGCCCGCCGCCAGGCCCGCAAGGCTCCCCACCAGCGCCGCCACGCCGATCTGCATCGCATAGATGCGCACAATGTCGCCCGAGGTCGCGCCCAGCACCTTCAGCGTCGCGATGCTCGCCCGGCGCTGGTCGAGATAGGAAGAGACGCCGCCCGCGATCCCGATCCCCGCGATCACCAGCGCAGCCAGCCCCACCAGTGTCAGGAAGTCGCTCATCTGCCGCACGAAACGGTCGGCCCCAGGCGAAGCGCGGTCGCGGGTGCGGAAATCGAAGCCGGCATTGGGGAAGGCCGTGGCGAGCGCCTCTTCCACCGCCTCCGGATCGCGGCTCGCATCGGCAAAGGCGACGCGGTGCTTGCTCTGGTAGAGCGCGCCCGGTTGCAGCAGCCCGGCACGGGCGGGAATGTCCCCGGCGGTGATGATCGTCGGGCCGAGCTGGAAGCCTTCGGAGAGGCGGTCGGGCTCGTCGGCGATCACCCCGGCGACGCGCAGGGTAATGGTGCCGACCTTGAAGCTGTCGCCCACCGCGATGCCCAGCCGTTCGAGTGCGGTCGCGGCAAGATAGGCGTCATTGCCCGACGGCGCGCCGACGCGGCGCCCGTCGGCCAGCACCAGCTGCCCGAACATCGGCCATTTCGCATCGACCGCCTTGAGTTCGACCGGCGCGGCCGCATCGGGCGTGTTCGCCATCGCTTGCAGGCGGAACCCGCTCGAGACCGTGCCATAGGCACCGAGCGCCTTGGCCTCATCGGGGCGAAGGTCGCGCTGCCACACTTCGACCTCGAGATCGCCGCCGAGAAGTTCCTGCCCGCTCGCAGCCAGTTCGCGCTCGATCGCGGCGGTCAGCGTGCCGATCGCGGCGAGTGCGGCGGTGCCGAGGAAGATGCACACCAAGAGCAGCCTGAGGCCCCGGAAGCGCGCATTGAGATCGCGCCGGGCAATTGCCCAGGCGGTGTTCAGCGGCAGGCTCATGCGGCGGCCTTGGCCCGGGTGTCGGAAACGATCACCCCGTCCGCCATCGTCAGCACCCGCTCGCAGCGTGTGGCAAGGGCGGCATCGTGGGTGATGATCAGCAGCGTCGCCCCGGTTTCGGCGCGGCGGGCAAGCAGCAGCTTGATGATTTCCTCGCCGGTCGCGGCATCGAGATTGCCGGTCGGCTCGTCGGCGAAGATCAGGTCGGGGCGCGGCGCAGTGGCCCGCGCGATGGCGACGCGCTGCTGCTCCCCGCCCGAAAGCTGGGTGGGATAATGCCCGGTGCGGTGGCCGAGCCCGACCGCTTCCAGCTCCGCCAGCGCGCGGGGGGCGGCATCGGCCATCCCGGCAAGTTCCATCGGGGTGGCGACATTCTCGGCCGCCGTCATGGTCGGCAGCAGGTGGAAGGCCTGGAGCACAATCCCGATCCGCCCTCTGCGCGCGGCGGCAAGACCGTCCTCGTCCAGCGCGGCGAAATCCGCGCCCGCGACATTGAGGCTTCCCCCGCTCGCGCGTTCGAGGCCCGAGAGCACCGCCATCAGCGAACTCTTGCCCGATCCCGAAGGCCCAAGCAGCGCCACCACCTCTCCGCGCGGGATGTCAAGATCGATCCCGCGCAGGATCGTCACCGGCGAAGCGGGGCTGCCGAGGGTCAGGGTGAGGTTGCGGGCGCTGATCGCGAGAGAGGGGCTTGTCACGGGGTTCCGATGGCATAGGTGAGAGGCAGCAACAAGCTACAGGTATGGAAGGTGAGCGGATGCACAAGCGCTCTTGGTCGAATATTGCCCTGGCAGGTGCCGCGTCGCTCGCGCTCGCGGCGTGCGGGGAGGGGGGCGACAAGGCGGCACCCGCCGCCCCGGTGGCCGAAGATGGGCGGCCCGAACTCCCCGCCGTGCCGGTGATGGGGCCCGAGCGCGTGATCCTTGCCTTCGGAGACAGCCTTTTTGCCGGATATGGCCTCGACCCGCGCGATGCCTATCCCGAAAAGCTCGAAAACGCGCTGCGGGCGCGGGGGATCAATGCCGACGTGGTCAACGCGGGCGTTTCGGGCGATACGAGCGCGGCCGGGCTGCAGCGGCTGGAATTCACGCTGGCAGCGCAGCAGAAGCCGCCGGCGCTGTTCATCCTCGAACTGGGGGGGAACGACCTGCTGCGCGGCCTGTCGCCCGAGCAGACGCGCGCCAATCTCGGCAAAATGCTGGCGATCCTGCAAGAGCGCAAGGTGCCGGTCCTGCTGATGGGGATGCGCGCGCCGCCGAACTACGGGCCGGAATATCAGGCCGAGTTCGATGCGATCTACCGCGATCTGGCGAAGGAATACGGCGCGGCGCTGATCCCGTTCTGGCTGGAGGCAATCTACCGCGATCCGGCGCTGTTCCAGTCCGACCGCATCCACCCGACCGCCGAGGGGATCGAGACGCTGGTGGAATCGACCCTGGGCGAGGTGCAGCAGGCGCTGCCGCCGGTGGAGAAGTAAGATTCGTCATTGCGAGCGAAGCGAAGCAATCCACGGCGTGATCGTCAGGCTTGGTGCAGGCTTGGTCCATGGATTGCCACGTCGCCTTCGGCTCCTCGCAATGACGAGGAAAGGGGCACACCTCAAACCCGTTCCACGCCTCCGCCCGATACCCGCCAGACCGCCGCTTCGGCGCGCACCGCGTCGAAGGGGGCAAGTTCGGTGCCGGTCATCCAGACCTGCGCCTTGCCGGTCCGCAGGCGGCTGAAAAGCTCGGCGCGGCGCACGGGATCGAGATGGGCGGCGACCTCGTCGAGGAGCAGCACCGAGGGGCGTCCGGCTGCGGCAAGGATGCCGTGGGCCAGCGTGATGGCGATCAGCATGGCCTTTTGCTCGCCGGTCGAACAGGCTGCGGCGGGCTGGCCGGTGGAGGCCATTTTCACCTGCAATTCGTCGCGCTGTGGGCCGGTGAGGGCACGCCCTGCCGCGCGGTCGCGCGGGCGGGCGCGGGCAAGATCGGCGCGCAGGGCGGTCTCATCGGTCGGGCCGCCGGGGAGGTAGGCGAGGGCTGGGCGCGCGAAGGGCTCAGGAGGAAAGGCGGAAAGTTCGTCGGCGAGGCGCAGGACGAGATCGGCCCGCGTTCGGGCGACCGATGCGGCGTGCTCTGCGACCTGCACTTCGAGGGCATCGAGCCAGCGCGGGTCGGCGTTGTTGTCAAGGAGCTTGCCGCGTTCCCGCAAAGTCGCCTCGAGCGCATTGACGCGGCGCGCATGATCGGGGGCGAGCGCGAGCGCCATGCGGTCCATGAACCGCCGCCGCGCCCCGGCGCTGTCGGTGAAGAGCCCGTCCATCGCCGGGGTCAGCCACGAAAGCGCGAGCCATTCGGCAAGGCTCGCCGCGCTGGCGGGCGCGCCGTTGACCCGCACCAGTCGCCGCGCTGGCTGGCCGGCCTCGGTATAGGTCCCGATGCGGGCGGAAACTGTGCCCGCCTCGGTGAGGCTCGCGCCGACGGCGAAGGGGAGCGGGGGATCGCCGGGCACGGCTCGGCGCGCCAGATCGCCGAGGTTCGCGCGCCGCAGCCCGCGCCCCGGACCGAGCAGCGAGAGCGCCTCCAGCAGGTTGGTCTTGCCCGCCCCGTTCTCGCCGACGAGGAGATTGAAATGCGCGGTCTCGCCGAGGTTGGTCGCGGCGTGGTTGCGGAAGTTTTCGAGGCTGATGCGGCTGAGGCCCATGGCGCGGGCGGGGGTAGCGGGAGGGGGGGCATTTGACCAGCCGCGAGGCGGCGAAATCACAGATCCCAATCCTTCGGAAATATTCCCAAGCTTTCGCTTCGATGAACGGCACGTTTGCGCGCAGCAAGGATCGAAATGGCGGAAGTCGGCCCTTTTTCGACTTTGGCACACCTTCTGCAACGTATCCGGCGTCCCCGGGATGGTCCCGGAAATACCGCAAGAAGCACCACAAGGAGACTTCACATGAACGCCATCGAAACCTCGAACCGCCTGTTCGCCGCCGCTTTCTCGGTCGTGCTCTGCGCCGCCGTCTTCGCCTACGCGATCATCCCCGCCACCCCGACCCTCGTCGCCTGATCCCAGCGCCCGACCCCGACAAAGGACCAATGACCATGTTCTCCTCCGACCAGACCGCCCGCTTCGCCGCGGCTGCCTTCGCTGTCATCCTGACCGTTGCCAGCTTCGCCTATGCGATCATTCCCGCCACCCCCGGCCTGACTGCCTGATCAAACCCGCGAAGGAGGCAAGACTGATGACCAATATCACCGGCCCCGCCGGCGGCAAGCCGCCCAGCCGCAGCTTCCGCCTCGACAAGACCAACGGCAAGATCTTCGGCGTATGCGCAGGGATTGCCGATCACTTCGGGATCGACGCCATGCTGGTGCGGATCGGCTTCGTCGCCGGCGCCCTGCTCGGCTTCGGCAGCTTCATCCTGATCTATCTGGCGATCGCGCTGATCGCGGATTGAGTGCAGCGCCGGGCCGGCGGATCCCCCGGTTATCGGGCCGCTGCACCTGATCCAGACAACCGGGAAGGGGCCGTTGCTGGCCCCTTCTTCATCACATCGCCGATATGCCGCCATCAAGCTTGAGCTCGGCACCGGTCATGAAGCGGCTTTCGTCGCTTGCAAGATAGACCACCGCATTGGCGATATCGTTGGGCTCGCCGACGAACTTCAGCGGGATCTGCCGCGCGAGCTTTTCCAGCAGCACATCCTTGTCGAGCGCATGGGCGCGCGCTGTCCCGTCGAGGATCGGGGTGTCGACAAAGGTCGGGTGGACCGAGTTGCAGCGGATGTTCATGCCCTTCTTCGCGCAGTGCAGCGCGATCGACTTCGACAGCATCCACACCGCAGCCTTCGAGGCGTTGTAGGCGGGCATGGTGTCGCTCGCGATCAGCCCGGCGATGCTGGAGATATTGATGATCGAGCCCGGCGCGTGCTCGCGCATCAGCGGAAGCGCCTTCTGGCAGCCGTGGAAGATCGAATTGACGTTGATGTCGAAGCAGCGCTGCCAGTCGCCGAAGTCGCAGGTTTCGATATTGCCCGCGACCCCGATCCCGGCATTGTTGACCAGCACGTTGAGGCCGCCGAGCTGCTCGCGCGCAGCGTCGATGGCGACTTCCCACTGGGTGGCGTCGGTCACGTCATGGGCCATGCCGAAAGCGGTGCCCTCGCCGATTTCGGCATTGATAAGCGCCGCCGTCTCCTCGGCGCCGGTTCCGTTGATGTCGGTTGCCAGCACCCGCGCGCCTTCCTGCGCCAGCCGGATGCAATGCGCGCGGCCCAGACCCTGCGCAGCTCCCGTCACCAGGGCCATCTTGCCCGCTACCCGTCCTGCCATGTCCTATTCCTCTCCCAGAAATCCCGGTGTCAAAAGCATCGCTATCCGCACATCGACCGCATGGCCAGCCCTGCGCCATTCGGCGACGAACTGCGGCAGATCGCGCAGGGCAACACGGTGAACGACGATGTTCTCGCCTTCGGTTCCTCCGCCTTCGCTCACCCGCTCGAGATTGCGGGCGCGCAGCAGGGTGAAGCATTCCGAGACCATGCCGGGCGAGGAATAGAACTCGCCGAGAACCTCGAGCGTCCCGGCGCGGTAGCCGGTCTCCTCCTCAAGCTCGCGCGCGGCGGCGGTGATCGCCTCCTCGCCTTCCCCGCCCGCGTCATCGCCGACCAGCCCTGCGGGGATCTCGAGGCTGAAGCGGCCGAGCGGGACGCGGTATTGGCTGACGAGGATGACGTGGCGGGTGCCGTCCGGATCGACATCCAGCGCGATGATCGCCGCCGCCCGGATGCCGCGCGCGCGGCCGACATATTCCCACCGGCCGCGCTTCTTGGCGATGATGAAGCGCCCCTCCCACATCACCTCTTCGGGAAGGTCGGCGTCGCGGTCTCGTTCCAAGGGGGGGCTCCGTCGGCTGGGGGAGGACGGCCCTTCGACAGCTTCGCACGGCGGGTCAATAGGGAAGGGAAGCTAGACTTCGATCAGCCGGTCGGGCAGTTCGTTCGCGTCCTCGTTGCCGCGCGGGAAGTGTTGGGCGACGACGAAGCCGACATCGCGGATGCCGACCGCGAGGCCCTCTGCAACCTCGCCCTTGCGGATCAGCGCCAGCATGTCGCCCATCGCCTCGCCCCACACTTCGGCGGAGACCTTCTCGGCGATGCTCTCGTCGGCGACGATCTCGGCGCGGTGCTCCAGCATCGAAAGGTAAATGAGCACGCCGGTGCGCCCGGAGGTGCGCCCCTTCGCGCCGACCTTGAACTGCCGCACCGCCTGGTTGTGGACGCGGATGGTCTTGGTCGGGCCGGGGATCAGCCAGAACTTCAGCGGGGTCCATTGCTGCGCGAGCAACACGGCGAGGAACGCGGCAAGGCCGAGCGCGATCACGTAACTGGCCAGCTCGCCCGCGCTCCACTGGTGGCCCCAGCCCGCGAAGTTTGCATCCCACGCATCGAGGAACGGCGCGGGGACAGCCGCGAACAGGCTCATGACCGTGAAGGCAACCGCTGCCGACCACAGCAGCGCCACATCGGTGTAGCCATCGCTCGCCCCGGCGATCACGGGCACGATCTCACCCGATGTTCCCGCCTCGGCCTCGCGCACGGCGGCCGCGATCAGCGCGCGCCCGGCATCATCGATGGGCGTCATCGCTACCATCCCCCGGAGGCCCCGCCGCCGCCTGATGAGCCGCCACCAAAGCCGCCAAAGCCGCCCCCACCGCCCCAGTCGCCACCACCGCTCCAGCCATCATTGTTGCTGCCCGACAGCATGCCCCGGGCAATCGCGCTGCCCACTTCCCACAGGATGATGTCGCGCGCAGTATCGCCCAGATCGCGGCCGCGGCTGCCCCACGGGCCTTCGCCCTTGGAGCGATACTTGCGCCGCCGTCCGCGCCCCGAAAGTAGCGGCAGGACGAAGAAAAAGAACATGAAGGCGAGCCAGATCAGCACGCCGAAGGGAAAGCCGCCGTCGCTGCGGCTGTCCTGCGCCCGGGCGGCCTCGGCAGCCTCCTCGATCGCGACTGCGTCCTCGGGGCTCTTGGCGAGGTGAGCTAGGATCGCCGCCACGCCTTCGGTCACCCCGGCGTCGAAATTGCCTTCCTTGAAGCGCGGGGCGATCACGTCGTTGATCACCCGGCCAGCCATGATCCCGCCGAAATAGCCGTGCAGGCCGTAGCCCACCTCGATGCGCATCCGCCGCTCGTTGGGGGCGATCAGCAGCAGAAGGCCCGCATCGCGCTGCGCCCCGCCGATCCCCCACTTGTCGGTGTAGAGCGTGGTGGCATAGGTTTCGATGTTCGCCCCGCCGAGCGAGGGCACGGTGGCGACAATGATCGCGCGGCCAGTTTCGGCGTTGTAGGCGCGCAGTTGCCGGTCAAGCTGCGCTACCGTGGCGGGCGAGAGGATGCCCGCACCGTCATACACCGGCCCGTCGGGACGAGGGGGATAGTCCTGCGCCAGCGT
>Ga0208370_100280_pt1 | contig 14652 bp, 14 predicted proteins | sample Subbio12Jun_QV11_FD_184822 | JGI IMG/M metagenome (GOLD analysis project Ga0208370, IMG submission 184822) | Serpentinite rock and fluid subsurface biosphere microbial communities from McLaughlin Reserve, California, USA -CR12Jun_QV11 (SPAdes) | ecosystem: Environmental > Terrestrial > Deep...
GCCCATCCATGGGCTCACGCGCGGCGCTCGGCTCCTGCCTCGCTGCCGCAGGTCGGCCCTCACCGCCGCGGCTCGCCCGACAGGCACCGCGCTCGCGACCGCGGTTCGTCCACGCTCGTGGTGCAGCCATGCCGCAGCGTGTTTGTGATCCCGGCCTTGCCGGGTGCTTCGCTCCACGACCCGTCGGGAACGATCCGCGCCGCGCCCGTGGGCCATGGCGGTCGCAGGAGGCGCACACGACGTGCGCCGTCCGGCGACTGCGGAGCGGGACGCGTAGCCGTCGCCGGCCGCGACCCCATGGGCCACGAAGGCAGGCGCGTCCGGGACCGTCGGCCCAGTGGACCACGAAGGCCAGTGCGCTCGAAACAGCGCGCCCGGAACGGCGCGCCTGATCCGGCTTCAGGCCGGGCCGCCGGCCGCGGCGATGGCGGCGAGCAGATCGGCCCCGGTCACCGGGCCCAGGAACTCGCGCACCACCTTGCCGCTCGGATCGAGCAGCACGGTGTAGGGCAGGCCGCGCGGGGTCTTGAAGTCGGCCGGGGGGTTGAACACGTCGACGATGGCCACCGGGTACTCCGCCCGCACCTTCTCGGCGTAGAACCGGCGCAGCGCCTCGGGCGTCGTCTCCTCGTAGGCGAGCCCGATCACGACCACGTCCTCGCGGCCGGCGTCCAGCGCGTTGAGTTCGGGGATTTCCTTGATGCAGGGCGCGCACCAGGTCGCCCAGAAGTTCACCACCACCCAGCGGCCGCGCTGCTCGGCGAGGTCGAACACGCCGTGGTCGAGGGTGTCGACGCGCAGGCCCGGGCGCTCGGGCCGGCCGGCTTCGGCCGCGGCCAGCGAGGCGGGTGCGGGTTCCGCGGCAGCAGGCGCGCTGCTGCCGGTGGCGGAACCGGTCGCGTCCGGCGGCGGCGCGCCGGTTTCGGGTGCGCAAGCGGCGAGCAGCAGCAGGGCGGGCAGCAGCGGGGCGGAACGGGGTCGAGTCATCGGGGCAGGTCCGTGGGAAAGCGCAGGAATTCGGCCACAGGATGCCGCAGCGCGGCGTCAAGGGGTTGCCGCAGGTGGCGCAGGGCGGCGAGCGCGGCCTGTCCGATCGCGTCGTCGGCACCGGGCAGCGGCGGATCGAGCGGCGGCACCCGCAGGCCGAGGCCCTCGTGCAGCTCGGCAAGCGGCACGGTGGCGAGGTCGCGCACCGGCGACCAGCGCCCGTCCTCGCCACGGCGGGCGATGTCGAGCGCGGCGAGGCCTTCCAGCAGCTGCTGGCAGAGGTCGTCGGTGAGCGCCGGTTCGAGCTGGCGCAGCACCTCGCTGTCGAGGCCGCGGCCATGCCGGCGGCTCGACTCCAGCCGCCCGAGCAGGCGCAGGCAGGCGTACAGCTCGGCTCCCGGCGGCAGGCGCTGGTCCGGGGGCTGGTAGCGGAAGGCGGCGAGCGAGGCGGCAAGCGAGGCACCGAGCAGCACCACCGCCCAACTCAGCCAGACCCAGATGAGGAAGATCGGCACCACCGCCAGCGCGCCATAGATCTGCTCGAAGCTGGTGTTGCGCAGGTACGCGGCGAAACCGGCCTTGGCCGCCTCGAACAGCAGGGCGGCGAGCAGGCCGCCGGCCAGCGCGAAGCGCAGCGGTACCGGTCGGTTCGGCACCAGGCAGTAGGCCGCGGTGAACAGCAGGAAGGCGAGCAGGCCGGGCACCAGAGCGAACCCGCCGGCACGCTCCGCGCCGAACAGCCAGGCGCTCGCCGCCAGGCTGGCGGCGGCCAGCAGGGCGCCCAGGGTCAGCACCATCCAATAGACGGTGAGCCGCCACAGGATGCTGCGCGGCCGGCGCACCCGCCAGATGCGGTCGAAGGTGCGCTCGATCGCGAGCAGGGTCAGCAGCAGCGAGGCGAGCAGCACCAGCAGGCCGGCGATCGGCAGTTGCCGGGCGCTGTCCGCCAAGCCCTGCAGGCTGCCGGCCACGACCTGCGCAGCGGCCGGCACGAAAAGGACGAAAGCGAAGTCGACGAGGCGCTGGGTCCAGGCATCGAACACCGGGAAAGCCGAAAGCACGGCGAACACCACGGCCGACAGCGGCACCAGGGCAAAGACCGTGGTGTAGGCGAGCGCACCGGCCGACTCGAAGCAGCGGTCGTCGACGAAGCGCCGCAGCAGGAAGCGGGCGAAGGTGGTGGCGCGGTCGGCGTCGAGGCGCGCGGACCAGCGGCGGAGGAGGGTCGGCCAGGCCATCGACCGAAGCCTAGCGCAAGCCGCGATGCCCGGATCACGCTGCTTCCGGTAGCCTTGCTGCCATCCTGGTCCTGTCTGCTGCGATGCCCGACATCCTCGTCCTCTACTACAGCCGCGGCGGCTCGGTCGCCGCGCTCGCCCGCCAGATCGCCCGCGGCATCGAGTCGGTGCCCGGCATGCAGGCGCGTCTGCGCACGGTGCCGCCGGTGGCGCCGGTCACCCAGCAGGCCCTGCCGCCGGTGCCCGAGGACGGCGCGCCCTACGTCGACAAGGCCGACCTCGCCGAGTGCGCCGGCCTGGCCCTCGGCAGCCCGACCCGCTTCGGCAACATGGCGGCACCGCTCAAGCATTTCCTCGACGGCACCGGCGCGGAGTGGGCCTCGGGCACCCTGGTCGGCAAGCCGGCGGCGGTGTTCACCAGCACGGCGTCGATGCACGGCGGGCAGGAATCGACCCTGCTGTCGATGCAACTGCCCTTGCTGCACCACGGCTGCCTGCTGCTCGGGCTGCCCTTCACCGAGCCGGCGCTGTCCAGCACCCGCAGCGGCGGCACGCCCTACGGTGCCAGCCACGTCGCCGGACCGCAGGACGACCAGCGCTTAAGCGACGAGGAGAAGCTGCTGGCGCAGGCCCTCGGCCGCCGGCTCGCCGAGATCGCCCGCCGCCTGGCCGGGGCGGCCGACTGATGCGCCGCGCCAACCTGCTGCTGGCCTTCGCCCTGCTCGCCCTGCAGCCGGCCTGGTACCTGTGGCTGGCGGTGCCGCAGGTGCTGCCGCCGCTGCTCGCCACCGTGCTGATGGCCCTGCCGATCCTTCCGGCGCTGGTGTTGCTCCTGCTGCGACGCCCGAGTGCCGGGCTCTGGGCCGGGATCGCCGCGCTGTTCTATTTCAGCCACGGGGTGATGGAGGCCTGGGCCAGCCCCGGAGTGGTGCGGGGGCTCGCCCTGCTGGAGGCCACGCTGGCCACCGCTCTGGTGTTCACCGTGAGTTGGCCCGGGCTGGCGGCGCGGCGCCGGCGTGCCGCCCCGCCGGCGGCGCCCACGGCCGGCGACGAGGGCGGCGAGCGGCGCTAGACTGCCGCCCCGCAACCCCGAGGGCGATCCCGATGGACGAACTGCTCGTCGTCTCCACCGGCGGCACCATCGACAAGGTCTATTTCGACGACAAGTCGGACTACCAGGTCGGCGAGCCGCAGATCGGCAACATCCTGCGCGAACTGGGCGTGGCCTTCCGCTTCACCGTGGTGCCGGCGCTGCGCAAGGACAGCCTGCACCTGACCGACGAGGACCGGGCCCTGGTGCGCGCCCTGATCGCCGCCCAGCCGCAGCGCCACGTGCTGGTCACCCACGGCACCGACACCATGGTCGAGACCGCGCGGGTGCTGGCCGACCTGCCGGGCAAGACCATCGTCCTGACCGGCGCGCTGAACCCGGCCCGCTTCCGCGGCTCGGACGCCGAGTTCAACATCGGCTGCGCGGTCGGCGCGGTGCAGGCCCTGCCGCCCGGGGCCTGGATCGCGATGAACGGCCGGGTCTGGGACCCGGCCAAGGTACGCAAGAACGCGGCCGCCAACCGCTTCGAGGCGGTTGGCGGGGAAGCGCCCGGCTGAGGCGGCTTCAGAACGTCAGGCTCCAGCTGTTGATGAAGCCGGTGTCCCCACTGGCATTGTCGTTGACCCGCAGCCGCCAGGTGCCGTTCAGCGGCTCGGAGGAGAGGTTCACCGTGTAGCTGCGGATGATGTTGTCGGTGCTGGTGCCGGTGCGGTTGTGCAGGGTGTAGAGCGTGCCGTCCGGGGCCACCAGCTGCACCAGCAGATCGCCGATCCAGGTATGGCGGATGTCCACCTCCACGATGCTGGTGCTCAGGGCGTTGCCGCTGCGGCCGCTCACCGCGATGGACGATTCCACCGTGGTGTGGTCGCGGATCGCCACGTCGGTGTCATTGGTGCTGGTGAAGGCACCGGCGACATCGACCGCGGCGCGGGCGTGGACGATGCCGGCACCGCAGCCGCCCGAGCAGGTGCCGGACAGCGGGTAGGCGGTGGCGCGCAGGAACGACTCGACCCTGGCCGGGGTCATCAGCGGCCGGCCTTGGGCGATGCGGCGGCTCTGCATCAGCGCCACCACGCCGGCCACGTGCGGGGCCGCCATCGAGGTGCCGCTCTGGTTGGCGTAACTCTCGGCACCGGGGGTCGTGGTGCCGCTGTTGTGGGTGGAGAGGATGCTCGAGCCGGGGGCCGAGACGTCGATCACCGACCCGAAGTTGGAGAAGCTGGAGCGCGAGGAGGCGCTGGTCACCGAGGCCACGGTGATGACGTTGGCGCAACTCGCCGGGGTGAAGTTGCTGGCGTCGGCATTGCTGTTGCCGGCCGCCACCACCACGGTCGAACCGCGGCCGACCGCGCCGTTGATGGCGTTCTGGGTGGTGGTGCCGCAGCTGCCGGAACCGCCCAGCGAGAGGTTGAGCACGCGCGCGACCTGGCTCGCGGCCAGGGTGGGCACGCCGGTGACGGCACCGCCCGAGGCCCAGGTGATGGCGTCGGCGATGTCCGAGGTGCTGCCGCCGCAGGTGCCGAGCACGCGCACGTGCATCACCCGCGCGCCCCAGGCCGTGCCGGCCACGCCGCGGCTGTTGTTGGTCACCGCCGCCGCGGTGCCGGCGACGTGGGTGCCGTGCCAACTGGAGTTACTGGCCGGGCCGCACTGACCGGTGGTCCAGTCGCCGGGGTCGGCGTCGTTGGAATCGCGGCCGTTGCCGTCGTTGGCGACACTCAGGCTGGAGATGAAATCGAAGCCGGCGACGGTGTTGGCATCGAGGTCGCTGTGCACGGTGCGGCCGGTGTCGAGCACGGCGATGATCACGCCGCTACCGCTGGCGACCGACCAGGCCTGCGGGGCGCGGATGCCGGCGTCGGCGTCGAAGAAGCCCCACTGCTCGGGGTAGCGCGGGTCGTTCGGGGTCAGGCCCGGGCGCAGGATCAGGTCCGGCTCGACGTATTCCACCCCCGGCAGGGCGGCGAGCTGGGCCATGGCCGCGGCGGCCTCCTGGCGGTTCAGTGGCCGGGTCGGGTGGATGACGTCGGCGCCCAGCGCCATCCGGCGGAAATGCCGCAAGCCGGGCGGCAGCCCGCCGGCGGACCTGGTTTGCGCCTGCAGGCCGGCGCTGGCGGGGGTGAGGGCACGGGCGACCGCGGCGGGGTCGGCACGTTCCGACGTGCCTTCACGGAAGCGGACGATGAAGCCCGAGAACTCCGCCCCGGCTTCGACGGCAGCCTGGTTGACGATCTGGGCCGGTTCGGCGGCGGTGGCGGTGAGTGGCGCGAGGGCGGTGGCGAGGGCGAGCGCGAGCAGGTGGCGCGGCAGACGGCGTGAAGGCTTCACGTGGTGGTTCCCCTGGTGGTGCGGCGATGGACGGAAAGGGTGTGCGGGCCATTGCCCGCGGCGTCCCTGGGATGGCGCTCCCGTCGACCCCGGCACCGGGACCGCACGGCGGGCGCCGGCCCTCCCCTGGGGGGCCGGCGGCGCGCACCGTACGGGGAACCGGGACGGAGGTGCATCGGCACGTCACGCGCCGGTCACGGAACGGAGAGAAAAGCGTCGCAATAGTTTTATCAAGCAACTGTTGCGGAACGAAACCCTTCCGCCCGCCGTGGCAAGGCCGACATCACCGCATACCCGCCCGGAGCCGCCGGCGGGCCGTTCCGGGCGTGCCCCCGATGCGCCGATTGATCGAAGTCAAACCGGCCGTTGACCGCGGTCAACGGCCCCGGTTCATGCCGCAATCACACTCGCGGCGTCCTCCGACGAGCCGACGCCATGAGTCCACAAGACCTCCCCGCCCATCCGATCCGGAAAGCCGACACCTACAGCGACAAGGTGGTGATGCAGTTCAGCATCATGACCGTCGTCTGGGGCTTCGTCGGCATGCTGGTCGGGGTCATCCTGGCCGCCCAGATGTACTGGCCGGCGCTGAACTTCGACACCTCCTGGCTGAGCTTCGGCCGGCTGCGCCCGCTGCACACCAATGCGGTGATCTTCGCCTTCGGCGGCTGCGCGCTGTTCGCCACCTCGCTCTACGTGGTGCAGCGCACCTGCCATGTGCGGCTGATCTCCGACAAGCTCGCCAGCTTCGTGTTCTGGGGCTGGCAGGCGGTCATCGTCGCCGCCGTCGTCACCCTGCCGCTCGGCCTGACCCAGGGCAAGGAGTACGCCGAGCTGATCTGGCCGATCGACGTGCTGATCACCGTGGTCTGGGTGGCCTACGGCGTGCTGTTCTTCGGCACCATCGCCAAGCGCAAGGTGGCGCACATCTACGTCGCCAACTGGTTCTTCGGCGCCTTCATCATCGCGGTGGCGGTGTTGCACATCGTCAACTCGCTGGCGCTGCCGACCTCGTGGGTGCACAGCTACCCGATCTACTCCGGCGCCGTCGACGCGATGGTGCAGTGGTGGTACGGCCACAACGCGGTCGGCTTCTTCCTGACCGCCGGCTTCCTCGGGATCATGTACTACTTCGTGCCGAAGCGCGTCGGTCGCCCGATCTACAGCTACCGGCTCTCGATCGTGCACTTCTGGTCGCTGATCGCGATCTACATGTGGGCCGGCCCGCACCACCTCCAGTTCACCGCCATCCCGGACTGGGCGCAGAACCTCGGCATGGTGTTCTCGCTGGTGCTGCTGGCCCCGAGCTGGGGCGGTGCCATCAACGGCATCATGACCCTCTCGGGCGTGTGGCACCTGCTGCGCACCGACCCGATCATCAAGTGGCTGATCGTCTCGCTCTCGTTCTACATGATGAGCACCTTCGAGGGCCCGATGCTCTCGATCAAGACGGTCAACGCGCTCGCCCACTACAGCGACTGGGTGATCGGCCACGTCCACTCCGGTGCCCTCGGCTGGGTGGCGATGATCTCGATCGGTGCCATCTACATGCTGATCCCGAAGATGGTCGGCCGCCGCGACATGGCCTCGATGCGCCTGGTCGACATCCACTTCTGGATGCACACCATCGGCGTGCTGGTCTACGCCGTCTCGATGTGGATCTCGGGCATCGGCCAGGGTCTGATGAGCCGCGCCACGAACATCGACGGCACGCTGACCTACACGTGGACGGAGATCGTCGTGTTCACCTACCCGTACTACCTGATGCGCCTCGCCGCCGGCCTGATCATCCTCGCCGGCATGGTGGTGATGATCGTCAACGTCGTCCGCACCGTGCGCGAGTCGCGCGGCATGGTCGACTCGCCGGTGCTGGCGCCGGCGCACGCCTGAGGAGATCGCCATGAGCCACGAGAAGATCGAAAAGAACGTCGCCCTGATGGGCATCATCATCGCGGTGGTGATCAGCTTCGGCGGCCTCGCCCAGATCGTGCCGCTGATGCACCAGGCCGAGATGATCGAGCCGCTGCCCGGCGTCAAGCCCTACCCGGCGCTGGAGCTGGCCGGGCGCGACGTCTACATCCGCGAGGGTTGCTACAACTGCCACTCGAAGATGGTGCGCACCCTGCGCTTCGAGACGGCGCGCTACGGCCACTACTCGCTGGCCGGCGAGTCGGTCTACGACCGGCCGTTCCAGTGGGGCAGCAAGCGCACCGGGCCGGACCTCGCCCGCATCGGCGGTCGCTACTCCGACGAGTGGCACCGCATCCACCTGATCGATCCGCGCGCGGTGCTGCCGAACTCCAACATGCCGGCCTACCCCTGGCTCGAGCACGCCAAGCTCGACGGCGAGCAGGTGGCCCGGCGGATGCGCGCCCTGCAGCGGCTCGGCGACCCCTACACCGACAAGGACATCGCCAATGCGGCGGCGGCGGTGGAGGGCAAGACCGAACTCGACGCCATCGTGGCCTTCCTGCAAGGCCTCGGCAAGCACGCCCCGAGGGAGTAAGCCATGGTTTCCGGAATCGTCACCGCACTGCTGCTGCTGGCCTTCGTGCTCGGCATCTTCTGGCTGTTCGTGCTGCGCCGCGCCAGCGACTTCGACCGCATCGCGCGGTCGCCCCTTGAAGACAACACCCCGGAGGAGCGGCCGTGAGCGCATCCTGGTCCTGGTTCGTCATCGTCCTGATCGTCATCAACCTCGGCGGCTGCGTCTGGCTGCTCTGGTACACCTCGAAGCGGCGCAGCAAGACCCTGCCCACCGGCGAGACCACCGGCCACACCTGGGACGGCGACGTCACCGAGTACAACAAGCCGCTGCCGCGCTGGTGGATCAACCTGTTCTACCTGACCATCGTCTTCACCATCGCCTACCTGGTGCTGTTCCCCGGCTTCGGCAACGTGCAAGGCATGCTCAACTGGAGCGCCTCGGCCCAGCACGACGCCGACCGCGCCGAGGCCGACCGACTGTTCGCCGAACGCTATGCGCGCTTCGAGCAGATGCCGCTCGCGGCGATCGCGGCCGACCCGGAGGCGCTGGCGGTGGGACGCAACCTCTACGCCAAGAACTGCGCGGCCTGCCACGCCGCCGACGGTGGTGGTGCGCGCGGCTTCCCCAACCTGACCGACGACGTCTGGCAGTGGGGCGGCACGCACGAGGCGATCCTCGTCAGCGTTGCACAGGGCCGGGTCGCGGTGATGCCGCCGCTCGCCGCCGCCCTTGGCGACGACGCCACCATCACCGCGGTGGCTACCTACGTGCAGAAGCTCGGTGGCCTGCCGGTCGACCCCGGCCTCGCCGCGGCCGGCAAGGCCCAGTACGAGATGGTCTGCGCGGCCTGCCACGGCATCGACGGTCGCGGCAACGAGATCCTCGGGGCCTCCGACCTGACCGACGCCGATTGGCTCTACGGCAAGGACCTCGCCAGCATCCGCGAGGGCATCATCGAGGGCCGCCACGGCGCGATGCCGGCGATGGAGCCGATCCTGGGCCCGCTGCGCACGCGCCTGGTGACGGCCTACACGCTCTCGCTCAGCGCCGACGACCCGGCACCCTGAGGCCAGCATGGCCAGCGAGCCGCGGATCGAGCACGCCCCGAGGAGCTGGACCCAGCGCCTCGGGGCGATCCTCTGGCCCTCCTTCTTCACGGCCGGCGTGATGACGACGGTGTTCTTCGCCTTCGTCGATCCGCTGGCCCTGCGCGACATCACCTTCCCCGACCTCGAGATCGGGCGCGGCCTCGGCTACACGATCTGCTTCTTCCTGTTCTGGGCCGCCACCGCAAGCTCCAGCCTGTTCACCTGGATCCTGCTGCGGCCGGCCAGCCGCTTCAACCAGCCGCTGAAGGATTGAGGGCCTTGGGCAAGCCGCTGCCGCTGAAGGTCGTCGACGACGGCGAGATGTACGTCTCGGAGGCCAAGATCTACCCGCGGGAGATGGGCGGGCGCTTCCAGCGCCTGCGCTACCTCGCGGTGTACGTGCTGCTCGGCCTGTTCTACGGCGTGGCCTGGATCGAGATCAACGGCCAGCAGGCCGTGCTCTGGGACCTGCCGGCGCGCAAGTTCCATGTCTTCGGCCTGGTGTTCTGGCCGCAGGACTTCATCTTCCTCGCCCTGCTGCTGGTGATGGCCGGCCTCGCGCTGTTCTTCTTCACCGCGCTCGCCGGGCGGCTGTGGTGCGGTTACGCCTGCCCGCAGACGGTCTGGACCGAGACCTTCCTCTGGATCGAACGCTGGACCGAGGGCGACCGGGCCAAACGGATGAAGCTCGACGCCGCACCCTGGGGCCGGGAGAAGATCCTGCGCAAGGGGGCGAAGCACGCTCTCTGGGTGCTGTTCGCGCTCTGGACCGGCTTCACCTTCGTCGGCTACTTCACGCCGATCCGCGAGCTGGCCGACCGCGCCCTGCCCTTCGCCTGGGGCGGCTGGGAGACCTTCTGGGTGCTGTTCTACGCGTTCGCCACCTGGGGCAACGCCGGCTTCCTGCGCGAGCAGGTCTGCAAGTACATGTGCCCCTACGCGCGCTTCCAGAGCGCGATGTTCGACCGCAACACCCTGATCATCGCCTACGACGACCGCCGCGGCGAACCGCGCGGCCCGCGCAAGCGCGGCAGCCTCGCCAGCGTGCTGGAACGCGCCCGCGGCCTGCTCGGCAAGGACGAGGCCGAGGGCTGGGTGGCCTGGTTCGCCCGCCACCCGAGCGCCGCCAGCCTGGCCAGCGGCGCACGCGGCACCACCTCGGTGGTGGTGGACGAGGCGATCGCGGTGGCCGAGCGCGAGAAACCCGCCGGTGCGGCCCTCGGCGACTGCATCGACTGCACCCTGTGCGTGCAGGTCTGCCCGACCGGCATCGACATCCGCAACGGCCTGCAGTACGAGTGCATCGCCTGCGGCGCCTGCATCGACGCCTGCGACGAGGTGATGGGCAAGCTCGGCTACCCCAAGGGCCTGGTCGGCTACACCAGCCAGAACCGCGTCGATGGCCGGCCGGCGCGGGTGCTGCGCGGCCGGATCTGGCTCTACGGCACGCTGCTGCTGCTGCTCGGCGCCGGCATCGCCGCCGGCATCGTCTTGCGCACGCCGCTGATCGTCGACGTGCTGCGCGACCGCAACGCGCTCTACCGCACCACCCTCGACGGCGGCATCGAGAACCCCTTCACCCTGCGCCTCATCAACCGCTCGGGCGTGCCGCGCGAGGTGCGGATCCGGGTCGGCAGCGGGCCGGACGGGCTCGCCCTGGCGCAGGATCCCGGCCCGATCCGGCTGGCGCCGGGCGAGGTGCACACGGTCGGGCTGGCGCTCGCCGCGCCGGCCGGCGCGGTGCGCGGGCGCGCCGACGTCGTGCTGGTGTTCGAGGACCCCGCCGCCGGCCTGCGCGTCGAGGAGGAGACCCGCTTCTTCGGGCCGTTCTGAGCAGCGCCGGCTACTGCGCCAGCCAGAGCTTCTCGAGGTGCGGGAAGTTCCACTTCTCGGGCGATTCCAGCCCGACGATGCGGTCGGCGCAGCCGGGCGCGCCGAGGTCCAGGTCCTTGATGAACAGGAGTTCGCGCTTGCGGGCATGGAAGAACACCCGCACCTTCGGCGTCAGCAGCGAGGACTCGCCCTGGTCCAGCACCACGGCGAGCCGGTCGGATTCGAGCCGCACCAGCGCGCCGACCGGGTAGATGCCGATGCTGCGGACGAAGGCCTTGAACACCTCGGGGTCGAAATGCCCCTTCCAGGCCGCCATCCGCTGCAGCGACTCGGCCGGCCCCCAGGCCTTCTTGTAGGGCCGGTTCGAGGTGATGGCGTCGTAGACGTCGCAGACCGCGCCCATCTTCGCCATCCGGCCGATGGCCTCACCGGCGAGGCCGTGCGGGTAGCCGCTGCCGTCGATCTTCTCGTGATGGTGCAGGGCCACGTCGAACACGCCCTCCGGCGCCGATCCGCCGACCTTCAGCATCTCCCAGCCGCGCTGCGGATGGGCCTTCATGACGCGGAACTCCTCGTCGGTGAGCGCGCCCGGCTTGTTGAGCACCGCGAGCGGCATGGCCGCCTTGCCGAGGTCGTGCAGCAGGCCGGCGGCGCCGGCGTCGCGGACCTCCGCCTCGGGCAGGCCGAGCCGGCGCGCCAGGGCCAGCATCAGGGCGCAGACCGCGACCGAGTGCATGTAGGTGTACTCGTCGTGCGACTTGAGCCGCGCCACGCTGATGAAGGCGTCGGAGTGGCGGCCGACCGAGGCGTTGATCGCATCGACCAGCGGCATCGCCGATTCCGGGTCGATGGCGCGGCCGAGCCGGGCGTCGCCGAACAGGGCGATGACCTGTTCCTTGCCCTGCTGGACCAGCCGGCGGGCGTGCTGGATCTCGACTTCGATCGCCGAGGCCTTGGCCAGCACCGCCGGGGCGGCGGGCAGCGGGACGGCAGCGGCCCCGGTCTCGCCCGGACCGTCCCCGCCTCCGGCCGGGGGCGGCGGTTCGGGCAGGTCGAGGCCGCGGCCGGTGTCGATGATCAGCTCGTCGACGCCGCCCTGGGCCAGCAGCTCGATGTCGCGGGCCTCCAGCAGGAAGCCGTTCTTCACGAAGGCGTGGTGGTAGCCGCTGCCACCGAGGCGGTGGAACCACATGCCCGGCACGACGCGTTCGATGGGGACGGGTTTCAGCATCCGGGCACTCTACCCGCCGCCCGCGGCCGCCGTCAGCGACGCGGTCCGCGTTTCCACCCCGGCCGCTGCGCCGTGACGGGGATTGACCGAACGCAAGCCGCCGGCCCGGCCATCGCCTAGGCTGGCCGCCATGAGCCTGCCCCCGTCCGCCCCCGCTTCCCCGCCGGCCACGCCGGCGCCGGTGTCGCCGCGCCGTCCGGGCCTCGCCCTGCTGCTGGTGGTCGGCATCCCGCTGAGTGCGCTGGTCTCCGGGGTCACCTTCCTCGCCGTGGCCGGCAGCGGCGGGCTGGATCGGGTGGCCGACGAGGTGCAGCGTACCGGCCGCATCCAGCAGACCAGGCTCGACGCCGACCTCGCGGCCCGTGCCGCTGGGCTGCGCGCCGAGGCGCGGGTCGAGGCGGGCCGCCTGCACCTGCGCCTGCACGGGGTCGATCCGGCCGCGCTGGTGCTGCGGCTGGAACACCCGACCCAAGCCATCCACGATCGCACGCTTGCCTTGACCCCCGATGGCTCCGGCAGCTGGTGGGCCGAGTGGCCGGCCGAAGCGGTGGCCTGGAAGCTGGTGCTTTCGCCGCCCGAGGGCAGCTGGCGGATCAAGGCCCGCTGGCCGCGCGACGGCCACGGCGCGGTGCAGCTCGAACCCGCCCTGCAGGCGCCCTGAGCATGGCCCCGGCCGACGGCCAGACCGCCCTGCTGGCCTGCCGCCACTGCGGCGAGCCGCTGCGCGAGGGCGCGCCGCCCGGCTATTGCTGCGAAGGCTGCGCCGCCGCTGCCGCCTGGATCGAGGGCAGCGGGCTCGGGGCCTACTACCGGCTGCGCGAGGGTCCGGCCCCGCGGGTCGAGGCGCAGGCCGACCTCTCGGCCTGGGACCGCGCCGACCTGCAGGCGGCCTGGGTCGAGCCGGTCGGCGCCGGCCGGCGCGCCACCCTCGCCGTCGACGGCATGCACTGCGCTGCCTGCGCCTGGCTGATCGACAAGGCGCTGCGCCGCGAGCCCGGCGTGCTGGAGGTGCGCGCCAACGTGCTGACGGCGCGGGTGCGGGTGGACTACGACCCGGCCGCGGTGCCGCTCTCGGTGCTGGTGCGGCGGATCGCCGCGCTCGGCTACCGGCCCTCGCTGCCCGGCTCGCCGGCGCGCGAGGCGCAGCGCCGCCGCGACCGCCGAACCATGCTGCTGCGGCTCGGCATCGCCGGGCTCGGCACCATGCAGGCGATGATGTTCTCCGAGGCGCTCTACCTCGACACCACCGGCAGCATGCCGATCGCCACCCGCGACGCCTTCCGCTGGATCACCGCCCTGCTCTCGGCCCCGGTGGTGTTCTACGCCGGTGCACCCTTCCTGATCGGCTTCTGGAACGAGATGAAGCTGCGCTCGCCGGGCATGGACACCCTGATCGGCAGCTCGGTGCTGATGGCCTGGGGCGGTTCGGTGCTGGAAACGGTGCGCGACGGGCCCGAGGTCTGGTTCGACGCGGCGGTGATGTTCGTGTTCTTCATGCTGATCGCCCGCCATTTCGAGCGCCGCGCCCGGCATGCCTCGGCTTCGCGGATCGACGCCCTGGCCGGGGCGCAGCCGGCGCTGGCCTGGCGCGAACGCGAGGGCCGGCTGGAGCAGGTGCCCACCGGCGAACTGGCGGTCGGCGACCGCCTGTACGTCCATGCCGGCCAGGCCCTGCCGGCCGACGGCCACCTGCTCGATGCGGCCGCCGACCTCGACGAGGCCCTGCTCACCGGCGAGTCGCGGCCGCGCCGGCGCCAACCCGGCGACCTGCTGCTGGCCGGCAGCGTGCTGCGCAGCGGCGAGGCCCGCCTGCGGGTGGCCGCGGTCGGCGCCGCGACCGTGCTCTCCACCATGGTGCGGCGGGTCGAGGCCGCGCAGCAGGCCCGCCCGCCCCTGCTCGACTGGGCCGAGGCACTGTCGCGGCAGGCCGTGCTCGCCACCCTGGTGCTGGCGGTGCTGGTCGGCGGCTGGTGGCTGTGGGTGGACCCGCCGCAGGCCTTCCCGACCGTGCTCGCGGTGCTGGTGGTGACCTGCCCCTGCGCGCTGGCGCTGGCGGTGCCGACCGCGCTGGCGCGGGCCAATGGCCTGCTCGCCGAGCGCGGCGCGCTGGTGCTCTCGGGCGAGGCCCTGCACCGGCTCGCCGGCATCGACTGCGTGGTGTTCGACAAGACCGGCACCCTGACCCGCGGCCGGCCGACGCTGGTCGGCACCACCGCCTTCGGCGGCCACGACGCCGAGGCCGCCCGCCTGCAGGCGGTATCGCTGGAGGCCGGCAGCCACCACCCGCTCGCCCGCGCCTTCGGCCACGGCCCGACCCGGCCGGTCGAGGCGCGCCGCACGATGCCCGGGCAGGGCATCGAGGGGCGGATCGACGGCCGGCTCTGGCGCCTCGGACAGGCCGGCTTCGC
>Ga0208370_100282_pt1 | contig 14538 bp, 12 predicted proteins | sample Subbio12Jun_QV11_FD_184822 | JGI IMG/M metagenome (GOLD analysis project Ga0208370, IMG submission 184822) | Serpentinite rock and fluid subsurface biosphere microbial communities from McLaughlin Reserve, California, USA -CR12Jun_QV11 (SPAdes) | ecosystem: Environmental > Terrestrial > Deep...
GTGTCTCGACTTCGCTCGACACGAACGGGGAAGGGGCTGATTAGCGCGCCACGCTCCACACCATGTCGCCCATGCCCACCTCGAGGAGTTCGGCGCTTGCCGGATCGATGGCGATGCCGCCTTCCGCGTCCAGCATCCGCGTGCCGAAGCACGCCCGGAAATCCCCGAGCCGCCCGGTGGCAAGGATCGCGCGTTCGCCTTCGGCTGCGCCGAACGCAGTGATCCGCGCCGTGCAGCTGTTGCGCACGCTGGTGACATTGTCGGTCCGCGCCACCATCGTCGGGCCGCCGTCGAAGATGTCGACATAGCCCTCGAAGCGGAAGCCCTCGTCCTCCAGCATCCGCATCGCGGCGCGGCCCGTGGGGTGAGGGACGCCGATCACGCTGCGCGCATCCTCGCTCAGCATCGCGACATAGACCGGGTGCTTGGGCATCAGGTCGGCGATGAACTGGTTGCCGTTGATCGCGTTGAAATAGTCCGCATCCTGGAAGCTCATCCCGAAAAAGCGCCCTGCGACCCCTTCCCAGAAGGGCGAGCCGCCGCGTTCGTCGATGATGCCGCGCAGCTCGGCAAGAATGCGTGTCGCAAAGCGCGGGCGGTGCATCGCCACGAACAGGTAGCGCGACCGCGCGAGCAGCAGGCCGAGCCCTCCCGCGCGCTCGCCGGGGTGGAGGAACAGCCCGCCGACCTCGCTCGACCCTTCGAGGTCGGTCACGAGGCTGAGCAGTTCGGCCCGCACCGTGCGGTCCAATTCCTGCGAATACTGGGTCAGGGTGTTGAGGCGATAGGAGTAGAACGGCCAGCGCTGGCCGACCTGGCTCATCAGCTGGCAGGTGCCGCGCACCGCCCCGGTGCGGGCATTCTCGAGCACCAGCACGAAGAGCTCGTCGGCGAGTGCATCGGCATCGCGCGCGAAGGCGGCATCGGCACGCTCGAGCTTGGCGCGCAGCGCCGCGCGGTCGGGCGGCAGGTTGGTGAAGCCCCCGCCGGTCAGTTTGGCCATCTCGTAGAGCGCCTCGAGATCGGCAGGGCGCGCGGCGCGCAGGCGGAAGGTCACGATCGGGCTCCCTGTTCCAAATGGCCCATGGCAAGTCGCTCGATCACGCGCGCGGACAGGGCGGCGCGTTCGGCGAGGCTGGGGACGATGAGGTATTCGTCCGGCGAATGGATCGCCCCGCCGCGCACGCCCATCGTGTCGACCACGGGGACGCCGCAGGCGGCGATATTGTTGCCGTCGCATACCCCGCCGGAGGCTTGCCAGCGGATGTCCTGACCAAGTTCCGCGCCGCATTCGCGCACCAGATCGAACAGCGCCTGGGCCTTGGCGTCCACCTTCTTGGGCGGGCGGGTCACGCCGCCGTGGCGGTGGGTGGCGACCTCGTGGGCGGCTCCGATGTCGATCAGCAGGTGATCGAGCGCATGATCGAAGGCGGCGCCCGCTTCGACCGTCCTCGGGCGGATGTTGAAGCGCAGCACCGCGTGGTCGGGCACGACGTTGTTGGCAGCCCCGCCTTCGAGCTTCGCCGGGTTGATGGTGATCTCGGGTGTCTCCAGCGCTTTCAGTCGCAGGATCAGGTCGGCGGCGGCGACCACCGCGTTGCGCCCTTCCTGCGGATTGCGACCAGCGTGGGCCGAGCGACCGGTGACTGTGATCGAATAGTTCCCTGTGCCGCCCCGCTCGTGCGCCAGCGTGCCATCGGGCAGGGCGGCGGGTTCATAGGTGAGCGCCGCCATCTTGCCCGCCGCCAGTTCGGCGATCAGCGCGGCGCTGGCGAGCGATCCGGTCTCTTCGTCGGAATTGATGAGGACGTCGTAGCCCAGCGATGATGCGGCAGAGGTTGCCTCGAAGGCCATCAGCGCGTGGAGCATCACCGCGATCCCGCCTTTCATGTCGGCGACGCCCGGCCCGCCCAGCGTGTCGCCATCCAGCCAGCGCTGGTGCTGGAAGGGATGATCGGCGGGGAACACCGTGTCCATGTGCCCGGTCAGCAGGATGCGCCGGTTGACTTGCGGGCGCACGCGGACCACCAGATGCTGCCCGTGCGGCTTGTCGAAGGCGCTGCCGTCGGCGGCGATGGCGGTGACGGGGGCGGGATCGACCAGCGTGACGGTGCCCGGCAGCACCGCGAAAGCCCCGGCCAGCGCATCGGCCTGCTCGGCCAGCCCGGCGAGATTCGCCGTGCCGGTGTTGATGGCGCTCCACGCGCGCACCTGCGCCAGCATCGCGGCTGGGTCTATCGTTCCCATGGTCCCGTCCATCGCCCCCCTCTAGCCGTCTCGCGGCGGTAGTCCAACCCGTTGCAATCGCGACAGCGCTGCGTCATAGGGCGGCGCGCTTCGGCTACGTCCTCTCCTCCCCGGGTCCGGCTTCAGGCTTACCACACGAGGACACCCATGACTGACATGACCAACCGCGCCGGTGTGAGCATCGATTCCCGGCTCGCGACCTTTCTCGAAGGCGAGGTGCTGGCACCGCTGGGGCGCGATGCGGACGCCTTCTGGCAGGGTTTCGCCGCCCTTCTGGCCGATTTCGCGCCCCGGAACCGCGCACTGCTGGAAAAGCGCGAGAGCCTTCAGGCGCAGATCGACGCATGGCACATCGAACGCGCGGGCAAGCCCCACGACGCGGCGGCCTACAAGGCTTTCTTGTCCGAAATCGGCTACCTCGTCCCCGAGCCGGGCGACTTCACCATCGGCACGCAGAACGTCGATCCCGAGATCGCGACCATGGCCGGGCCGCAGCTGGTGGTGCCGATCCTCAACGCCCGCTTCCTGCTCAATGCCGCGAACGCGCGCTGGGGGAGCCTCTACGACGCCTTCTACGGCACCGACGCGCTCGATGCGCCTGCCGCACGGCCCGGAGCCTATGACGAGGCGCGCGGGGCGGCGGTGGTTGCAAAGGTTCGTGAAGTTCTGGACGGGATCATTCCGGGTTGGGACGAGAATTGGGACAAGCCCGAGGATAATCTGGTGGGCGCCTATCGGGGCGACCCGGCCGACCCGGAAGCGCTGCTGTTCGAGAACAATGGTCTGCGCATCGAAGTGCAGATCGACCGCAATCACCCGATTGGAAAGACCGATCCCTTGGGCATCAAGGACGTGCTCGTGGAGGCGGCCCTGACGACCATCGCCGACTGCGAGGATTCGGTCGCGGCGGTCGATGCCGAGGACAAGTTGCTCGCCTATCGCAATTGGCTCGGCCTTATTCGCGGCGATCTGGAAGAGCGTTTCGAAAAAGGCGGGCAGACGATCGTCCGCACACTTGCCGAGGACCGTCATTGGCATGACGGCGTCGATTTCCGCCTTCCGGGCCGCAGCCTGATGTTCGTGCGCAACGTCGGCCACCTGATGACCAACCCGGCGATCCGTCTCGCCGATGGCAGCGACGTGCCCGAGGGCATCATGGACGCGGTGTTCACCAGCGCGATCAGCACGCTCGATGTCGAGGGCCACGGGCGCTTTGGCAACAGCGGCACTGGCTCGATCTACATCGTCAAGCCCAAGATGCACGGGCCGGAAGAATGCGCCTTCACCAATGACCTGTTCGATGCGGTGGAAGACCTGCTGGGCCTCCCCCGCCACACGATCAAGGTTGGCGTCATGGACGAGGAGCGCCGCACCTCGGCCAACCTTGCCGCCTGCATTCATGCCGTGAAGGACCGCATCGTGTTCATCAACACCGGCTTCCTCGACCGCACCGGCGACGAGATCCACACCTCGATGCGGGCCGGGCCGATGCTGCGCAAGGGCGCGATGAAGGGCTCCGAGTGGCTCCGCGCCTACGAGGCGCGCAACGTCGCCATCGGCCTCAGGCATGGCCTTTCGGGCAAGGCACAGATCGGCAAGGGCATGTGGGCCGCGCCCGATCTCATGGGCCAGATGATGGTCGAGAAGATCGGCCACCTGCGTGCGGGGGCCAATACGGCCTGGGTGCCTTCGCCCACCGCCGCGACGCTCCACGCGCTTCATTATCACCAGATCGACGTCTTCGACGTGCAGAAGCACCTGCCCGAACCCGCCGGCCTCGACGACCTGCTGGCGATCCCGCTGGCCGAGCGCGCGAACTGGTCGGAGGAGGAAATCCGCGAGGAGCTCGACAACAACTGCCAAGGCCTGCTCGGCTATGTGGTGCGCTGGATCGATCAGGGCGTGGGCTGCTCCAAGGTGCCCGACATAAATGATGTGGGCCTGATGGAGGACCGCGCGACGCTGCGCATCTCCTCGCAGCACATCGCCAACTGGCTGCTGCACGGGATCATCACCGAGGAACAGGTGATGGACAGCCTCACCCGCATGGCCGCCAAGGTCGACGCCCAGAACGCGGGCGACCCGCTCTATGTGCCGCTGACGGGCAACGAGACCGGCGCAGCCTTCAGCGCGGCCAAGGACCTGATCTTCAAGGGAGTGGAGCAGCCCTCGGGCTATACCGAACCGCTGCTGCACGCCTGGCGACTCAGGAAGAAGGCGGGTTAGGACAGCGCCCGCGCCAGCGCGACGAATTCGGCGACGCTCACCGTTTCGGCCCGCCGGGTTTCGTCGATCCCGAGGCTCGCCAGCGCCTCCAGCGCGCCGGGCACGCCCTTCAGGCTCTGGCGCAGCATCTTGCGGCGCTGGCCGAAGGCGGCTTCGGTGAGGCGTTCGAGGGTGCGGGCGCTCACCCCCTCGGGCATCGCGGCGGGGGTGACGTGGACGATCGCGCTCATCACCTTGGGCGGCGGGGTAAAGGCGCTGCGGTGCACCTTCATCGCGAGCCGCGCCTGGCTGCGCCACTGGGCGAGCACGGCGAGGCGGCCATAGGCGTCCTCTCTTGCAGAAGCGACAATCCTTTCAGCTACTTCGCGCTGGAACATCAGCGTCAGCGATTGCCACAGCGGCGGCCAGCTCTCCCCACCGAGCCAGCGCACGAACAGCGCGGTCCCGACATTATAGGGCAGGTTCGACAGCACATGGAACGGCGCCCCGCCCATCAATTCGGCGTGATCGAGCTTCAGCGCATCGCCCTCGATCACGGTCAGCTGTCCGGGGAACGCCCCAGCCAGTTCCGCCAGCGCGGGCAGGCAGCGGCGGTCCATCTCGATCGCGCTGACCCTCGCCCCGGCGCGCAGCAGGGCGCGGGTTAACCCGCCAGGCCCGGGGCCGACTTCGAGCACCTGCTGGCCCGTAAGGCGGCCCGGCAGCGCGGCGATGCGACCGAGCAACTGTTCGTCTAGCAGGAAGTTCTGCCCCAGCGCCTTGGAGGCGGCGAGGCTGTGTCTCTGGATGACCTCGCGGATCGGTGGAAGATCAGGCACCGGCACCCGCCCGCGCCGCCGCCATCCGCGCCGCCATGCGAATCGCTGCCGCCATCGCGCCCGGGTCCGCCAGCCCCGTGCCCGCGATGTCGAAGGCGGTGCCGTGATCGGGGGAGGTGCGGATGATCGGCAGGCCGAGCGTGACGTTCACGCCTTCATCGAATTCCAGCGCTTTCATGGGGATGAGGGCCTGATCGTGATACATGCACAGCGCCGCGGCATAGCTGGCGCGGACACGCGGGGTGAACAGCGCGTCACCCGGAACCGGACCGAAGGCGGCGACCCCTTCGGCCCGAAGCGCAGCGACAGCAGGGGCAATGATGCGCGCGTCCTCGTTCCCGAACTGGCCGCCCTCGCCGGCGTGGGGGTTCAGCGCGGCGATGGCGAGTCTGGGCTGCAACACCCGGAAATCCCGGCGCAACCCTTCTGCCACGATCCGCGCCTTGTGGAGGATCAGGCCTTCCGAAATCAGCCCCGGCACCTCGGCTAGCGCGACGTGGACTGTCAGCGGCACGGTGCGCAGCGAAGGCCCCGCCAGCATCATCACCGCATCGCGCCATGTCCGCCCGCAGGCATCGGCGAGGAACTCGGTCTGGCCGGGATAGTCCCAGCCAACCGCCGCCAGCGCGGCCTTGGCGACAGGGGCCGTCACCAGCCCCGCCGCCTCTCCCGACAGCACGAATTTCGCCCCCCATTGCAGCGAAGCGAGCGCCAACCGGGCACCATCGACCGTGGGATGACCCGGCGATGACATGCCATCGAGCCCGGCCATGACAGGCAAGCCCGCAGCATGGGCGAACAATGCTTCGGCCGCCTCCGCGATCGGCACGATCGGACAGTCGATCCCGAGCCGCTGCGCCGTCGCCCGCAAGAGCTGCGGCCCGCCCGCCACAAAGGCAGGCGGCATGAGGCCTGCCGCGCGCAGCCGCATCCACGCACCAAGGATCACCTCCGGGCCGATGCCCGCCGGATCGCCCAGCGTGATCGCCAGAGGGGCGCGAAGCGGCGTCAATTGTACTCGATATAGGCGTCGTTGCGCAGGTCGCGCAGGAACCTCTGGGCGCGCTTGTTGACGCGTTCCTGCTCGATCTGGTCCATCACCGCCGCAAAGGTCGGCGCGCCTGAATCCTTGGGATCGTCGCGCCCGCACAGCATCAGCACGCGCACGCCTTCCTCTATGCCCCCGAACGGCGGCGTCGACTGGCCGATCTGGAGGTTGAGGAGGATATTGCGTAGCTGTTCGGGCAGGTTGGCGGCCTTGATCTGATCGTTGGAAACGACCTGCGCCCCGATCTTCTTCGCCCCCTCTTCGACATCTGCGCAGCCGCGCAGCGACTGGAGGTAGGTGTTGAATTCGGCCACCCGCGCTTCGGCCTGGGCCTGGGTCACGCCGGCCGGGAAGTCGATCGAGATCTGCTTTAGGCTCAGCGTCGCCTCTGACGGATCGGCCATCAGCACCTGGCGCTTGTTGATGAGGTAGATGATCGAGAAGCCGCCCGGGATCTCGATCGGGCCCTGAAGCTGGCCGGTCTGCATGTTGCGCAGCGGAGCGGCAAGCTGCGAGGGGAGCTGGCCGAGCCGCAGCCAGCCCAGATCCCCGCCCACGACCGCGCTGCTTGCCTCCGAATATTGCCGCGCATAGGCGACGAAGCTGCCGCCCTGCTGCAACTGCTGCACGATCGCCTGGGCGTTCTGCAGCACCGTCGCGCGGTTCTCGGTGGTGGCCGAGAGGAAGATTTCGCCGATCCGGTATTCGTCCGTTCCCTTGGCCTCGTTCAAGCGTTTGAGCACATCATTGACCTCTTCGGCCGAGACGTTGACGAAGGGCATGATGTTGCGGCGCAGCAGGTTCTCCCATGCCACTTCGCCTTCGATCTGGCGCTTGAGCGAGGCCGCCGAGGAGCCGATCGAGCTGAGATAGGCGTCCATCTTCTTGGTATCGCCGCCGAAGTTCTGCCCGGCGAGCTGCTGGTAGGTCTGTTCGATTTCCTCCTGCCTGGCCGAGAGTTGCGCGGCTTCGGCGGCCTGGATCTTCAGCGTCTCGTCGATCAGGTTGCGCAGCACCTGCACGCGCAGGCGCAGCATCTCCTCTTCGGGGATCTGCGCTTCCGAGGCCGCCGTCACCAGCGCCACGCGCTGGTCGATGTCAGTGCCGGTGATGACATAGCCGTTGACGATCGCGGTCGCGGTGCGCTTGTCCGGGTCGGCCTTGCCGAACAGGGTGATATCCTCGGGCAGGCCGAAGGGATTGTCGGCGGTCGGCACGGCCACGGTCTGCGCGGGCAGGGTGGCCGGGGTCAGGGCCAGACCAACGAGACCGGCGACCGCCAGCACGCTTCCGGTCCGGGCCAGCAGGGCCTTGGAAAACAGCTTCACTCTCACTCGTCCAATCCGCCTTATCGAAATACCCGCGCGCGCCATGCGCGTGATGAAGCGCCGATGCCCCCCACCGGCTGAATGGAAGCTGAGTCCCGGGCCGTCAGCTTCCCGCCGCCCCCTTAACGCCATTTGCCCGCCCTGCCAATTGTCGCAGGCATCGGGTCGGGCGGGGCGTGCAAGCCGCCATTCCGATGCGCCGGGAACAGCTGGCCCCGCTTTATTGGAAACCCAGATTCCGCAAGGCGAAAAACACCTGAAACGCATTGCCGCGCCGCACATCGCCCACGTCGATGAAGTCGCGCCGCCAGGTCGCGCCGAAATCGATGCAGTCATCGGCATAGGCGATGCCGAGGCGGGTGCGGATCGGCTGGAAGCCGTCAGGCTCGAACAGCGGGTCTTCCTCGCGGTCGGTGAGGTTGATGACGCCCGATCCGAACACCGACCACCTGCGCCCGAACGCCACGCGCGCGGCGGCGCGCAGTTCCTCGCGGTCACGCAGGTCCTCCACGGTCTGGATGTTGCGGTCGAGCCGGAGATAGCCGACTTCGAGATAGCTGCGGCGCGAGCCGATGGTCGCGTCCACCTCGTTGCGGCGCACCGCGAAACTGTCCTTGTCGAGCCGGAAGCGGTGGGTGAAGCTGACAAGGTTCTTGAAGCGCACTTCGGTGCGGCCGACGAAGTCGGAAACGCGCTCGGACAGGCCCGTGCCCTCGGGGAACAGGCCGGGCTCGGGGGCTTCGAGCCGGAAGGACTGGCCGACGGTCGAACGCACCCGCCAGCCCGGGCGCTGCAATTCCCAGTCGACGCCCCAGGTCACGCGCTTGCCGTCCTCCACCCTGTCATAGCCGGGGAAGCGGTTGAGGGCGAAGAGGTTCGAATCCTCCAGATCGATCGCCCGCGCGTCCTCGTTGGGGACGGCGAGGTTGCGGATCGGCGGGCTGGCGACGAATTGCAGGCGCGGCTTGAACACCTGTGTGCCGCCGAATGCCGGGCCGGCAAAGGGCCATTCGATGTCGAGCGCGGCGGTGGCGATGCCGCGCGCGGTCCAGCCCTCGGTCCCGCGGTAGCTCAGCGTGGTCGTCGCCGCGACGTTGTTGGTGTTGTAGACATCGCCGCGCACCAGCGCGGTCAGCGTCACGAGCTGCCCCATGCCGGTCAGGCGCCGCCAGTCCCACTGCGCGCCCGCAAAGGCGCGCTGGGTGTCCTGACCGTCATTGCGCAGCAGGGCGAGGCTGTTGGCCTGCACCATCAGGTTACCGCCGAGCACGGTGTCGCCGATTTTCTGGTGGTAGTCGATTGCGGGCAGGGCAAGCGGGATCTGCCCCTGATCGGCGTTGAGCCTGAGCGTCTGCGTCGCCCAGCCGGCAATCGAGAGATAGGACCGGTCGGTGATGCGTTCGAGATTGATGGTCGAACGCAGCCGGTCGTCGCGGCTGATGTCGTAGCGGCGCAGGAAGGTGCGGTCGCTGGCGAGGCGGATCGAGCCGGTCAGGCTCCAGTCGGGCGAAAACTGGAAGCGCCCGTTGCCATCGAGATAGCCGCGCGGATCGTTGCGGAAGCCCTGGCCCCCGGTGAAATCGGTCGCGCGGTCGGAAAAGGTGACGTAGCCGCTGGCCTGATAGGCGCCCTTCTCGGTCAGGTGCCGCCACTTCGCGCTCGCCATCGGGGCGGCGTTGGAGAAGACATAGGCCCCCAGCGTCAGATCGGCATTGTCGGCCACGCGCCAGAGATATTCCCCCGAAAGTTCCAGACCGTTGACCTGCGTGACCCGCACGTCGGGAACCAGGAAGCCGCTTTCCGCCTTGCCGTCGGTGCGGATCGCGAGCCCGGGGAGGGGGAGGATGCGCGCGCCGAAGAGTTCGAGCATCGCGCCCTCGAAACGCACGCGGCTGGCCTTCTGGTCGTAGATCACCCGGCGGGCGGTGACCCGCCAGCTAGGATCCTGCGGGCAGCCCTCGTCATCGAGCACGGGGCAGGCCGAATAGGCAGCATCGGTCAGCACCGCCATGCCGTCCGCCCCGCGCTCCGCCGAGTGGGCGGCTAGGCGGCCCCCGGCGCGCAGGGCGATTAGCAGGTCGCTCATCGCGCCGGTGTCGAAGGTCTCGGTGAGTTCGACCTGATCGGTGAAGAGCTGGTTGCCGGCCTCGTCGACGAGGCGGATGTTGCCGCTGGCGATGATGCGGCCGGTCGTGCGGTCCCACATCACCTCGTCGGCGCGCACCGAACGGTCATCGGACTTCACGATCACGTCGCCGCGCGCAGTGACGACACCGCTCTCGCTGTTGTAGGCGAGTTCGCGCGCCTCGAAGTCGATCCGGGGGCCGGCTGGTTCTTCGGCTGCGGGAGACGGCGCGGCGGCGGCTTCGTCCTGCGCGGCGAGCGGCGCGGCGGCGGTGGAGGCGGCGAGAGCGAGGGTCAGCGCCAGCGCGAGGCGCGAAGGGCGCGCGCGAAGCGAGCCCTGCGCCGGGAAGCGCTGGGCGGGGTCCGCGGCAATGCGCGTGTCCACGTTAGAGCCTCCCGACATGGCCTTGCCTATTGCACCGCTCGGGCCTAATCGCAATCGCCATTGCACCCGGGGCGACGGGGCCTTTTGCACGGTTCGTCGCACCCGCGGAACACCACGCGGCCGCCCGTCCCCCGGCGTGCCTGCTCAAGCCTTTGCCGGAGTATCCATGCAGATCCATTTCACCCCCGCCCCGCCGTCCGATGTCCGCCTGCACGCGCGGGTGATCAATCAGGGGCAGGCCCTTGTCGGGCTGGACGAGACAATCGTCGAGGGGGCGGCCGCGTCGCGCTTCTCGGGCCGGGCCGGGCAGCTGTTTGAAAGCTTCGCGGGCGCGGGCGGAAATGTGCGGCGGATCGCGCTGGCGGGTCTTGGCGAGACCGGCTCCGCTGATCGCCGCCGCCACTGCGAGCGCGCGGGCGCGGCGATCACGGCCAAGTATCTGGTTTCGGGCGAGACCGCGCTGGCGCTCGACCTTGGCGGTGCCGGTCTTTCGGCTGACGACGCCGCAGCGCTGCTGCTGGCGCTGCGCCTGCGCGCGTGGCGGCACGACGCCTATCGCACGCGGCTTGCCGCCGACAAGCGCCCGTCGCTCGCCACGGTCCACGTCGCCAATGCGCCCGAGGGCACCGAGGCCGCCTGGGCCCGCGAGGAGGCGGTCGCCCGCGGGGTCGAGTTCACCCGCCGTCTGGTGACGGAGCCCGCCAATATCATCTACCCCGCCACCTTCGTCGCCGCCTGCGAGGAGGCCTTCGCGGGCACCGGGGCCGAGCTGACCGTGCTGGGCGAGCCCGAAATGGCGGCGCTCGGCATGGGCGCGCTGCTGGGCGTGGGGCAGGGATCCGAGCGCGAATCCAAGCTCTTGGCGATCCGCTGGAACGGCGGCGCAGCGGGCGAGGCCCCCACCGTGTTCGTCGGCAAGGGCGTCACGTTCGATACCGGAGGCATCTCGATCAAGCCGGCCCCGGGCATGGAAGACATGAAGTGGGACATGGGCGGGGCCGGCGCGGTCGCGGGCGCGATGCTGGCGCTGGCGACCCGCAAGGCGCGCGCCAATGTGATCGGCGTGGTTGGCCTCGTCGAGAACATGCCCGACGGCAAGGCCCAGCGCCCCGGCGACATTGTCACCACCATGAGCGGCCAGACGGTCGAGGTGCTCAACACCGATGCCGAAGGGCGGCTGGTGCTGTGCGATGCGCTGCACTGGGCGCAGGAGCAATATGCCCCGGCGCGGATCGTCGATCTCGCCACGCTGACCGGCGCGATGATCATCAGCCTCGGCAACGAATATGGCGGGATGTTCGCCAATGACGACACGCTCGCATCGCAGCTCGACGCCGCCGGCAAGGCCAGCGGCGACAAGCTGTGGCGGATGCCGCTCGGGCCGGCCTACGACAAGCTGATCGATTCGCCGATCGCCGACATCAAGAACATCGGCCCGCGCGAGGCCGGATCGATCACCGCCGCGCAATTCCTCCAGCGCTTCGTCAAGGAGGGCACCCCCTGGGCGCATCTCGACATCGCGGGCATGGTGTGGTCGAACAAGCCCGGCCACACCTGGGACAAGGGCGCGACCGGCTACGGCGTGCGCCTGATTGACTGCTTCGTGCGGGATGTGGTCGAGGGGTGAGCCGCCTTGGTCGGCCTCAGATAGCGCAGCGGTAGGCCGACAGGGATGCCGAAAATGCGGCGCAAGTCCGACCTGCCGACCAAGACCTGCCTGACGTGCGGGCTGCCTTTCGCGTGGCGCAAGAAGTGGGAGCGGGACTGGGACAATGTGAAGTATTGTTCCGACCGCTGCCGCAGGGGGAAGGGGGCCACGAATGTCCTCAAGTAGCGAAGCGGTAGGACGCCAGGGGCTCATGAAACTGGATTTCTGGCAGGTCACCGACGATCCGGTCGAGAAGGTCGTCACCCTGATCGCCCGGCGCGCGACCGGGCAGGGGGAGCGGGTGCTGGTGGTTTCGGCCGACCCCCCGCAGCGCACCGCGATCTCGCGTGCCTTGTGGGAAGGCGGGCCGGAGACCTTCCTTGCCCATGGCGAGGCCGACGCGCCGGGCGCTGATCGCCAGCCGATCCTGCTCGCCAAGGAGCCCGTTGCCGCCAATGGTGCGAGCCACCTGATCCTTGCCGATGGCACCTTCCGCGACAGCCCCGGCTTTGCTCGCGTCTTTCTGCTCTTTCCGCCCGATCTTGCCCCCGCAGCGCGGCAAGCATGGCGCGCGCAGGACGGGCGCGCGGGGGTCGAGCGCGCCTATTTCGCGCGGGAGGCCGGACGCTGGGTCAAGAAGGGCTGAGGGCTTGCGCCCGGCCCGCCGATGGGGGATGCTCCCGCCCCGGTAACAGGGGGGACATGATCCATGCGCAATCAAGCCACCATCCTCGCCGCATCCGCCGCGCTGGCGCTGGCCGCCTGCGGTTCGGAGACCTCGGGCGAGTTCGCCACCGAAGACGGCAGGAATGCCGAATACACCATCGACAAGAACACCGGCGAGACCAGCATGACGGTCGAGGGGCCGGACGGCACCGCCACCCTGCGCTCGGGCGCGGGGGTGCCGGTCAGCCTGCCCGACGGTTTCACGCTGTTCCCCGGATCGAAGGTCGTCACCAACACCGTCGTCAACCAGCCCGGCGGGCAGGGCACGATGATAACCTTCGAGGCCGATGCCCCGGCCGCAGCGGTCGTCGCCCATTACCGTGACGCGGCCAAGGCAGCCGGGTTTGACATCCAGCTCGAAATGAACACCAACGGCACGCGCATGGTCGGCGGCGAGCGCAAGGGCGACGGCTCCTCGCTCTCGGTCACCGCGACTGATGGCAAGCCGACCACCGGACAGATCATCATCGGCAGCGAAAAGGGCGGCTGAGCCCGCTCTTTACGCCTCGCCCGGCCCCTGCGGTCGGCGCGGGTCCGCCGCACCTCGGGGCGCGGCCTGCGCAGGCTTGCCATTTTGCAGCGCAGCATCTAGGGCCGCGGCCAACATCTCCCCCACAACAAAAGACGTTCACAGGAGCTTTCCCATGGCGGTCACCCGCACCTTTTCGATCATCAAGCCCGATGCCACCCGCCGCAACCTGACCGGCGCGGTCACCAAGATGCTGGAGGACGCGGGCCTGCGCGTTGTCGCCTCGAAGCGCATCCACATGACCCGCCAGCAGGCCGAGGGCTTCTACGCGGTGCACAAGGAGCGCCCCTTCTTCGGCGAACTCGTCGACTTCATGATGAGCGAGCCGGTGGTGGTGCAGGTGCTCGAAGGCGAGGATGCCGTCGCGAAGAACCGCGAAGTGATGGGTGCGACCAATCCCGCCGATGCCGCCCCGGGCACGATCCGCAAGGAACTGGCGCTGTCGATCGGCGAGAACACCGTCCACGGTTCGGACAGCGAAGAAAACGCCGCGATCGAGATCGCCTTCTTCTTCAGGGACGAAGAGATCGTCGGGTAAGATTTTCTGATCCGGCGCAATGCAAAGGGCCGTCCCGATGGGGCGGCCCTTTTTGCTTTCGGAGCCTATTCCGCTGCCGCAAACCGCGCGAGCTGCGCGCTGTGCGCGTGGTGGCGCCCCGCTTCGCTCGCCGCCATGACGCGGCGCATTGCTGCCCGGGCCTCGGGGGTGAGGGCGAGGCCGAGATCGGCATAGATGGCGGCGATGGCACCTTCCCAGTCCGCGTTGAGCGCATCGAAGCAGGCGTGCGCCACCCGCCCCTGCCACCCCTCCAGCGCCCGCGCCATGCGCGCCTCGCGCAAGGAAATCTTGTGCCGCCAGCGCGCTGTGATCGCATCGAGACAGCAGCTGTCCGACTGCATCGCCATCTGGTTCGCCGCGAGGCTGATCGCGCTCTTCAGCACCGCCGCGTGCTCGCGCTCGGCGATGACAAGGCGCGCATCGGGGAACAGGGCAAGCAGCGTCGCGAGGTCTTCGGCAAAGGCGGGGACTTTCAGCACGCGGGGGCGGGCCGCGATGCCCCGATGCGCCGCGTCGGTCGCAAGAATGCGGGCAAATTCGCGGTAGATGGGCAGCGGATCGCGCGCCTCGCTCCAGGCGGAATAGGCCGGGATGTGCCACTGGCTCTCGTAGATCGAGTGGTGGAGCGCGGCGGAGAGCCACGCTAGCTCCTCCTCGACAGCACCGGACGCCATGGGGTGGATCGACTGCATCCAGGGATTGAGCGCGCCCAGCATCGCCAGCTCCAGCACCGCCTTGATCCGGTTGATGCCGAGCGGGGCGGGCACGGGGTGATAGGCATCGCAATAGCGGGTGTGCGAAAAGGCCGGGTCTGCCGCCAGCAGCGTGTGGATGCGGGTGGTGCCGCTGCGCATATGGCCGATGATGATGATCGGCGGGGCGAGGGGGGTGGCGGTGAGA
>Ga0208370_100284_pt1 | contig 14448 bp, 14 predicted proteins | sample Subbio12Jun_QV11_FD_184822 | JGI IMG/M metagenome (GOLD analysis project Ga0208370, IMG submission 184822) | Serpentinite rock and fluid subsurface biosphere microbial communities from McLaughlin Reserve, California, USA -CR12Jun_QV11 (SPAdes) | ecosystem: Environmental > Terrestrial > Deep...
GTCGCTGCGCGACGCGGTCCCCCTCCCCTGAAGGGGAGGATTCAGCGCGTCGGATAATTGGGGGCCTCGCGGGTGATCGCGACATCGTGGACGTGGCTTTCGGACAGCCCCGCATTGGTGATCCGCACGAATTGCGCGCGGGCCTGAAGGTCGCCGATAGTGGCCGATCCGGTATAGCCCATAGCCGCCTTGATCCCGCCCACCAGCTGGTGGACGACATCTGCCGCCGGGCCCTTGAACGGCACCTGCCCCTCGATCCCCTCGGGCACCAGCTTCATGGCGGAAACGTCCTGCTGGAAATAGCGGTCGGCGCTGCCGCGCGCCATCGCGCCGACGCTGCCCATGCCGCGATAGGCCTTGTAGCTGCGGCCCTGATAGAGGAACACCTCGCCCGGGCTTTCGGCGGTGCCTGCCAGCATCGAGCCGATCATCACGCTCGATGCCCCTGCCGCGAGCGCCTTGGCCGCATCGCCGCTGGTGCGCAGGCCGCCATCGGCGATCACCGGCACGCCCGACTTGGCCGCTTCGGCCGCGCTCTCCAGAATCGCGGTCAGCTGCGGCACGCCGACGCCTGCGACCACGCGGGTGGTGCAGATCGAGCCCGGCCCGATCCCGACCTTGACCGCATCCGCGCCCGCATCAACCAGCGCCCGCGTCGCCTCGGCGGTGGCGACATTGCCCGCGATCACCTGCACCGCATTGGAAAGTTTCTTCACCCGCTCGACCGCGCGGGCGACCTCGACATTGTGGCCATGCGCAGTGTCGATCACGATCACGTCAACCTCGGCATCGACCAGCGCCTCGGTGCGCGCAAAGCCCGAATCGCCCACGGTGGTCGCCGCCGCCACGCGCAGGCGGCCCGCACCATCCTTGGTGGCGTGGGGATAGTTCACCGCCTTCTCGATGTCCTTAACCGTGATAAGGCCGATGCAGCGATAGGCGTCATCCACCACCAGCAGCTTCTCGATCCGGCGCGCGTGGAGCAGCCGCCGGGCCTCCTCCTGCCCGGTGCCGAGCGGCACGGTGGCGAGGTTTTCGGTGGTCATCAGCTCGCGCACCGGCTGCGCCGGGTTCTCGGCAAAGCGCACATCGCGGTTGGTGAGGATGCCGACCAGCTTGCCGCCCTCGCCCACCACCGGGATGCCGCTGATCCGGTGCGCCTGCATCAGCGCCTGCGCCTCGCCCAGCGTCGCATCGGGCTGGATCGTGATCGGGTTTACCACCATACCGCTTTCGTAGCGCTTGACTGCGCGCACTGCGGCGCATTGGGCCTCGATGTCGAGATTGCGGTGCAGCACGCCGATCCCGCCCAATTGCGCCATCGCGATCGCCATGTCGGCCTCGGTCACGGTGTCCATCGCGGCCGACAGGACCGGGATGTTGAGCCGGATGTCGCGCGTCAGGCGGGTCGAGGTATCCGCCATGCTCGGCAGCACGCTGCTTTCCGCAGGGCGGAGCAGCACGTCATCAAAGGTCAGACCGAGAGGGATATCCATGAACGCCACTTCCTGATCAGAGAGGGTTCTCCTCTGGCAGGAGAATCGTGGCGGCCCATGTAACCGCAGTTGCTGCGCAGCGCTAGGGCCGCGCGGGCGCAGGTGCGGGATAGCGCGCAGGGTCGGCGATCCGGCGGACCAGCGCCTCATGGAGCAACAGATCCTCGATCGCTCCGCCGAATTCGATCGCGTCCGCCTCGTCACCCGGCTTGTGGTAGCGCGCCGCGAGGAAAGGATCGAGCACGGCGCGGCTGCCATAGGTTCCCGATAGCAGCACCGCCGGCACCCCGGCCTGCACCAACGCCCAGCCGTCCTGCCGTTGCAGGAAGCTGTCGGCGAGCGCCTGATCTCCGATCCGCCGCCCGCTTGCCGCCACCGCCTCCAGGATCGCGGCGTCGAGCGCCGGGTTCTGCCCGCGCCCGATGAAGCCGACCGGGCTTCCCGCCGGGGCAACCGCCATCATGTCGAGATTGAAGGCGGCGACGATGCTGCCCAGCGGCATCGGCGGATTGCGCAAGAAAGACGTTGCGCCCAGCAGCCCCGCTTCCTCAGCCGTGGTCGCAAGAAAGTAGATGTCGCGCCCCATCGGCGGCCCTGCCTTGAGCCGCCGCCCCAGTTCGAGCAGCATGGCGATGCCGCTGGCATTGTCGGCCGCGCCGTTGCAAATCCGGTCCGACGCTGCGGGCGCGCCGCATTCGCCGAGATGGTCCCAATGCGCCAGCAGCAGGACCGCGCCGGAACCCGGAACGCTGCCGGGTATCATGCCGATAATATTCTGGCTCGGGAACTCGCGCCGGTCGGAGTTCGCCTCTAGGCTGACCGAGAGGTTGAGCTCGAGCGGGGCGAAGGTGCCGTCCTCGGCCTCGGTGCGCAGAGCCTTCCACCGGCGCGCCCCGACCACATCGGCAAGCGCCTTTTCGGTGATGTAGGCGGCGAGGTGGTCCTTCTCGTCGCTGGCGAGCTGGAGCCGCGGGCGCTCCTCCTGGCGGCGCACCTGCGCAAGCGCCTCGGCATCGGGCAGGACGGTAAGCACTGCGGTCGCGCGCTGGCGGAACAGGGCGTCGCGCCGCGCACCGTCGCGGCCCGGATCGGCAAGCATCACCGCCACCGCCCCCGCCAGCGCATCGCCGAGCACCGACCCGTCGCCATAGCCGACGAAGACCACAGGCACGCCCGTGCCCGGCCCGCCGATGGCCAGCGCCCGGCGGCGCGGGGTATAGACCGCAGCATCGCTGGCAGGCACCACCACCCGCCGCCGCCCCTGCCCCAGCACCAGCTGCGCGCTCTGCGGCTCGATCTCGAGCAGATCGACCGGCAGCCGCCAGTAAGACCCCGGATCGTGGGTGCCCGATACCAGGCCGACCTCGCCCATGCGCCGCTCGATAAAGGCATAGGCGGCCCGCCCGCCCGGCGTGCCCGGTTTGCGGCCCATCATGGCATCGTCGGCAAGGGCGGCGATGTCGGCCTCTAGCCGCGCGGTGATTTCAGCCCGGTCGTCGACCGGCACGCCCAGCGCCGGGGCGCGCGCGCAGCCCGCCAGCACCAGGCTCGCCAGCACCAACGCCAGCATGGGCCGCCGGAACGCGATCATGCGGCGGTCCAGCCTCCGTCGATCGCGTAGTTGGCGCCAGTGATGCCGCGCGCGGCCGGGCTGCACAGAAAAACCGCCAGCGCGGCGACATCCTCGGGCTGGACGAACTGCTTGGTCGGCTGCTTGGCAAGCAGCACGTCATTCATCACCTGATCGCGCGTCATTCCGCGCGCGGCCATGGTGTCGGGGATCTGGTTCTTGACCAGCGGAGTCCAGACATAGCCGGGCGAGATGCAGTTGGCGGTGATGCCGTGGGTCGCAAGCTCGAGCGCGATGGTTTTGGTAAAGCCCGCGAGCCCGTGCTTGGCGGCAACATAGGCGCTCTTGAAGGGCGAGGCGACCTGCGAATGGGCGCTCGCGGTGTTGATGATCCGCCCCCATCCGCGCGCCTTCATCCCCGGCACCGCGAGGCGCGTGGTGTGGAACGCCGCCGAAAGGTTGAGCGCGAGGATCGCGTCCCACTTTGCCGCCGGAAACTCCTCGATCGCGGCGACATGCTGCATCCCGGCATTGTTGACGAGGATATCGACCGGGCCGATTTCGGCCATCATGCCTGCAATGGCCGCAGGCTCCATCAGGTCGGCTCCGCTATGGCTCGCGCCGAGTTCCTCGCACAGGGCCGCGATGACGGCGGCATCGCCCAGCCCGTTGAGAATCACCGTCGCTCCCTCGGCCGCCAGCGCGCGTGCGATCGCAAGGCCGATGCCCGAAGTCGAACCCGTGACCAGAGCACGCTTGTCCTTGAGCATTTGCCGCATCTCCTGCAGGTTCGGGCTATCGGCGTTCGCTTTTGCCGTGGCAAACGCGGCTGTCCAGCAAATTGCTTTGGGAAACGGGGCGGCAAGGGGAGATTTGTTCATGCGTCTGGGGCCGTTTGACACCTCGCGGATCAATGTCCGTTCCAGCGCCGACGGCGGGGGCGGCGGCGGTGGTATCGGGGCGGGCAGGATCGGCTGCGGGACGCTGGTGATCGCGCTGATCGGGGCGCTCGTCTTCGGGCTCGATCCGATGCAGACCATAGGCATGGTCGAAAGCGTCCAGCAGCAGCAGTCGGCCCCGGGCGGTGCGGGCAGCGGGAACGACGGGCGGACGCTGACGGAAGAGGAAATCTGCGCCAGCAGCGCCTATGCAACCGAGGCCTGCAACGCGCTCACCAGCCTCAATGCGACCTGGGAGGCGAGCTTCGCGCGCGCCGGGATCCCCTTTGAACAGCCCTTCCTCAACCTCTATCGCACCGGCGTGGTCCGCACCGATGGTTGCGGCAGCGCGACCTCGGCGGCGGGGCCATTCTACTGCCCGGCCGACAGGGGCATCTATATCGACACCACCTTCTACGACCAGCTGGCGCAAATGGCGGGCACCGGCGGGGATTTCGCGCGGCTTTACGTGATCGCCCATGAATACGGGCACCACATCCAGAACCTCACGGGCCTTGCGCGGCAGGTGCGAGCGGCGCAGCAGCGCAACCCGTCGCAGGCCAACCAGCTACAGGTGGCGATGGAACTTCAGGCAGATTGCTATGCCGGGATGTGGGCGGGCAAGAACCGCCAGCTTATCGAGCCGGGCGATCTCGAGGAGGGTTTGAAAGCTGCCGGCGCGATCGGCGACGATACGCTGATGCGCAATGCCGGGCAGTCGATCAATCCCGAGACCTTCACCCACGGCACCAGCCGCCAGCGCATGGCCGCGCTGAGGCTGGGGCTGGAAGCGCGAAGCGACAATGCATGCGCTGTGTTCTTCGAGGGAGGCTGACCGAATGCGACCCGTTTTTCTCGCCATCGCGGCGCTTGCGGGATGCGGGCTTGCCGCCCCGGTCGCCGCGCAGGTCATGCCCGAGCCCGATGCCGGGGAGGTCGTCAAGACCCCCTTGCGCGATCTCAACATCGACCCGCGCGACATTCCCGAAGTGCTCAAGGCCGCTGCGCGCGATCCCTATGCCACGGCAGGGCTGGGACGGTGCAGCGCGCTGGTCAGCGCGATCGCCGAACTCGATGGGGTGCTGGGTGCCGATTACGACATCGCCGAGAACGACGGCGAGAAGCGCCTGAGCGAGGGGCGGATCGGACAGAGCGTGGTCGGATCAATGATCCCGTTCCGGGGAGTCCTGCGCGAAGTGACGGGCGCGGCCGGGAACGACCGACTGTTGCGCGCCGCCTATACTTCGGGAATGGTCAGGCGCGCTTTCCTGAAAGGCTGGGGCCTCGGGCGCGGCTGCGCCTACCCGGCACGGCCCAAGGCGACGGCGGCAGCGACGGGCCGGAGATAGGCAGCCCGCGCCGTGCCGCCTCCCGATCAACCTTCCCGGTTCTTCCAGCGGGCAATCTGGCGGTCGAGAGTCTCGAGGATCTGCCTGCGGGTATCCTCGGGAATATTCTTGTCGCCGGCAATTTCGGCACGGGCCTGCCCGAGCCCGTGGCGGGCCGAGGTCATGATGCGGCGCTGACAGATGCGGACAACCCGGGTGCCGTCCTTGCCGGTGGTCTCGCTGACCTCCTCGCCGCCGGGCGCGCAGCCGTGCTTGACCATCACGCGCGGATGGCCGGCGGCCCGGGCGGCCTTGGCCTTGGCCTCAACCTCGGCCTCGGCCTCGGCCAGGGCCTCGCCGATGATGCGCGGCAGATCGGCAAGCGCGCGGTCGGCTTCGGCAAGACCCGCGCGCAGTTCGGCGAGCATTTCGGCACGCTCGGCACGCTCGGCACGCTCGGCGGGCTGGACGCCGTCGGGCCGCCGCGAGAGCACCGTGCCATCGGGAGCCTCACGCACCACCATGCGCACGCGCCGTTCCTTGCCCTCGCCATCGCGCCAGACGTGTTCGGTGACCTCGGTGTTGTTACCGTGCTTGGGCTCGGTCGTCACGATGGACGGCGGCTTGGGAGCGTCAGGGGCCTCGGGCGGCTCGGGGGCGGGAGGGGCCTCGGGCGCTTCCGGCTCAAGCGTCGGTGCGGGCGGGACAGGGGGCGCGGGAAGCACCGGGGGCGCGGGTGCCTCCTGATGAAGGCTGTCGCTCGCGGCAAAAGTAATGCTCGCGGTCAGCGGTAGCGCCAGCAGCCCTGCACCCAGCAGCACACGGCCCGCCAGACGGCGACGCGGGGTGGGATCGGACATAGCCAGACTCCTCAGCCGGTGAATGATCGACTTCTCACCCAGCACGGGGCACGCCATCGGCGCGGTGAGAGCGGCATGATGAGCGATGCCCGGCGCGGCGGCGAAGCGGGCGATCAGCGCGGCATAGGCCGCGCGTTCATGGGCGCTGCGGCGAGCCATCACCCGCGCATCGCAAGCCGCTTCCTGGTCGCGCCGCAGCGCCAGCCAGCCATAGCGGCCGAGCGGGTTCCACCAGTGCAACGCAAAGAGCGGCTGGACCAGCACGTTGACGAGCAAATCCCCACCGCGATGATGCGCCATTTCGTGCGCCAGCGCGAGATCGCGTGCCGCGCGGTCGGGGAGCGCGAGGAAGCCTGGCGGCAGCGCGATTACGGGATCGAGCACGCCCATCGCCAGCGGCGCATTGGTGCCCGGGGTCTCGATCAGGCGCACCTTGCCGATAAGGCCCGGGGTGCGCCCAACCTCGCGGCCTTCGGCCAGCAGTTGGTCGCGCAAGGCGAAATAGGCGGCAAACCGCAGCGCGAGGAACACCCCCGCCCCGCCCAGCCAGACCAGCATCAGGGTTTCGGCCAGCGGCCATGCAGCGAGCACGGAGAAGAGATCGAACCCGGCAAACGCTGGCGGCGCGGGCGGCAGCGGAACCGGAATGCCCGCTTCCCATGTAACCGGATCGATGGGCGGCGCGGCCCGGAGCATGGAAGAATCCGGCGCGGCGGCGGCCTCGGCGAATGCCGGGCGGGGTGCCATCCACGCGGGAAGCTCCACCGGCGGCACGATCAGGCGCAGCAGCGGGAGGGCCCACAGCGCATAGGCCGCCTCGGGGCCGAAATGGCGCGCCACGGGGCGGCGCAGCACCAGCACGGCGGCGATCAGAACGCCGGTCCATGCCAGGGTCTGGAACAGCACCGCGGTCATGGTCGCAGCTCCTTCAGCAAGGCTTCAATCTCGGCAAGATCGTCCTCCGTCAGCGCCTCGGTTTCGGCAAGATGCGCCACCAGCGAGGCCGCGCGCCCGCCGAACAGGCGGTCCACCAGTCGGCGGCTTTCGCCCCCGACATAGTCCTCGCGCGCGATCACCGGAGTGTAAAGGAAGCGCCGTCCATCGGGCTCGGCGACCAGCGCACCCTTCTGTACGAGGCGCGAGAGCAGGGTCTTGACCGTGGCGAGGCTCCAGTCGCGACTTGCGCAGACTTCCTCGCACACCTCGGCGGCGGTCTGGCGCGGGCGATCCCACAGCACCTCCATCACCGCGTGTTCGGCATCGGTGATGCGTTCGCTGGGGCGGTCGGCAGGATTGTCGTCGGGCGAATTCACGGGGCGTCTCCCTCGCTCATGATTACACCTGTAGTCATGTCGACTACGCCTGTAAACCTTGCCCGTGGCTGAACCGGGCGTGCGGGTGCTTGCGCTTCGTCGAAGTGGCTATACACCCGGACAAATGACATGGTTGCGCGCCCCACTCACCCCCGGCCTCGCGATTGCCGCCCTGTTGCTTCCCGTCCCGCTTGCCGCGCAGGCCGAGGATGCCTTCCTGCCGATGACCGGAACCGTAGCGCTGGCCGAGGGCGAGCCCGACTTGAAGGTCGGCGAATTGGTGTTCCGCGGCGGGGTGGAGATCGCGCCCGACAAGGCCGATATCGGCGGCCTATCCAGCCTCCACTGGCACGAGGGCACGCTCTTCGCGGTGGCCGACGACGGACGCTGGCTGGAAATGAGCCTCAGCGAGGTCGGTGTCAGGCTGGTCGATATCATCGGCGTCCGGCTCGGGCGGTTGCGCGATGCGGATGGCAGGACGCTCGATGCCAAGAAGCGCGGCGATGCGGAAGGCCTGACCCGGCTGGCGACGGGCGAATGGCTGGTCGCCTTCGAGCAGGAGCACCGCATCTGGCGCTATGCCGACCTCGAAGGCCCCGCCACAGGCGAAGAGACGCGCGCCGCTGCGCTCATCGCCGGGGCCGCGGCCAATGCGGGGATCGAGACCCTCGCCGCCTATGATGGCGGCCTCCTCGCCTGCGGCGAATGGACCGATCCGGCGCGGCCCAATTGCCTGCGGATCACCGCTGCGGGCAGCGAAAGCTTCACCCTCGCTGCGCCCGAAGGCATCGCCGCTTTCGGCGGCGTGCCGACCGATGCCGCCTGCAAGGCCGATGGCACCTGCTTCGTCCTGCTGCGCAGCTACACGCCCGGTCAGGGCAACCGTGCCGCCGTGGTCGAGGTCGCCCCGGACGGGACAAGCCGCACCCTCGCCGTCCTCGCGCCGCCGCTCAGGCTCGACAATTTCGAGGGGCTGGCCCTGCGCGAGGAACCGGGGCGAACCTTCCTCTACCTCGCCTCGGACGACAATTTCCGCAATTGCGAGACCGTCAAGCGCGCCGATTGCCAGCGGACCCTGCTGATGAAGTTCGAACTACCGCGCCCGCCTGAGGCCGCGCCGCCCGCGTCGGCCGAGTTCGCAAAGGCCCCCACGGCGCGCCCCGGCATTCGTCCCTTCCCCGAGGCCGCCCATGTCGATATCGTGCTCGATACCGATCTCGGGCGCATCACCATCGCGCTCGAAACCGAACGCGCACCGGTCACGGCAGGCAATTTCCTGCGCTATGTCGACGAGCAGCGCTTCGACGGCGTGACCTTCTACCGCGCGATGGAGCTGGGGGGTGAGCGCCAGCCTGCGGGACTGGTGCAGGCCGGCGTCATCAGCGATCCGAGGCGCGTCCTTCCCAAGATCGCGCACGAGCCGACCACCGCCACCGGCCTCACTCACACCCACGGCGCGCTGTCGATGGCGATGCTGGCGCCGGGGGATGCGGACGGCGATTTCTTCATCCTGGTGGAGGACCAGACCGGCTTCGACGCCGATCCCGCCGCCAGCGACCCGGCATGGCAGTCGGGCTATGCCGCCTTCGGCTACGTCACCGAAGGCATGGACGTCATCGCCGCGATCCTCGCGAGTCCGCGCAATCCCGAAGGCGGCGAAGGGGTGATGAAGGGGCAGATGATCGACCGGCCGGTGACAATCCGCTCTGCCCGGCGGGTGCCTGTGCCTATTGTGCCGCAGCCCTGATAACTGCCTCGTCAAAGGCAGGGCGACCCACTGGGGTGCTGGCAACGCGCGGCATCGCCGCCTCGATCTGCGGCAGCCAGTCGCGCGCGCCCGCCCCGATATTGGTCTGCGGCAGCGAGGCGAGGAAGCGCGCCTTGCTCTCCCAGTCGGCGACCGACCGGCTCGCCATCCTGGCCGCCTCGTCGAGGCTGACCGGCTGGCGCAAGGCGCGGTTGATCAGCGCGTCGCCGAAAAAGGTCCAGTCGTTCTCGGCGAGGCAACCGAAGGAGGTGCGGGTGCTCGCCGCAGCGGTGAGGATCGCGGTGTCGGGGCTGGCGAGCACCGGTACGAACACCCCCGAATAGCACGCCGAGATAATCAGCACCCGCCGCTTGATCCCCGCCTCCTCCAGCGCAGCCTTCAGCCCCCGCGGGCTGAGCACGCCGTAGCCGGTATCGCCGTAGTGATAGGCCAGCCCCAGATCCAAGCCGTGGCTGGTAGTGTAAAGCACCAGCACATCCTCTGCCCCGTCCATCAGCGTGCCGATGTGGGCAATCGCCAGGAGCAGTGCGCTGATTGAGCCGTGGGGCGCATCGTCGCGGGTGCCGTCGGGCCCGGCGAGGATCAGGGTGCGCACGCCCGCCCCGTAGCGCGCGGCCAGCACCCGCGCCGCCTCGCGCGCCTCGCGGGCGAAGACGGGATCGCTGTCGAGCGCGACGGTGAGGACATAGGCGTCGAGGGTGCCCGGCGTCTGGCGCGGCAGGGCGGCGAGCGCGGCATCGAGCCGTCGGCCCTGCGCGCGCAAGCCCGCCGCCGAGACACCGCGACGCAGCTCGGGCGAGAGGTCGTAGCTGCGGCTGCGCTCGGCCCGGGTCTCGCCGATGGCCAGATCGGGAAAAGGCGCGGTGTGCGGCGGGGGCTGGAAGGGATCGGGCGCGGGGCGCTGCGGCGCAGACTGCGACAGAGCCGGCATGGCGGCGAGCGCCGCCAGGGCTGAAGCGATGATCCTTCCCCTGTTCATGCAAGCGCCAAGCTGCCTGCCACCCGGGGCCGGGTCAAGCGGCTTGCGCGCGGGGGGCGAGGTTGCGGGGGTTACCAGAAACTGGTAAGCCTTGCGACATGGGAAAGAACACCTCGATCTCGCTCGGCGAACACTACGAGGCCTTCGTCCGCCGCAAGGTGGAATCGGGGGAGTATGCAACAGTCAGCGAAGTGATCCGAGATGCGCTGCGGCTGCATGAGGAACGCTCGCTGTTCCGAGACAAGCTCATCGAGGCAATCGACAAAGGGCTTGCGAGTCCTATCGATGGCGACTTTGACATTGATCGGTGGTTCGACGACGAATTCGGTCCCGCGTGATCACACTGATATTCAGGCAAGAGGCCTCCGCCGACTTGCGCCGGATCGCCGCCGAAACTCGCCGCACCTGGGGCGAGGATCAGGCAAAGCGTTATGTGGCCAGCCTGCGGGACGAGATCAAATCATTGCGCAAGTTTTCGCTGCGCTACCCCGAGTTCGAACCGCGCCCGGGCCTGAGGCGGATGAATAGCGGACGCCACGCGGTGATCTATATGATCCAAGAAGACCGTATCGAGGTTATCCGAATCCTGCACGTGGCAAGCAATATGGAGCGGTGGGTCTGATCGCAACCCGACATCACCACTGTGGCTCAAGCCAATTCTTCATGGGCGTGCAATCGCAAATGCACTTCCACGCCCCAAGGTCTTCGTGATGACAACAGATCTAATCGTGACGATAAGAAGACCGTCTTCGAAATCGTCCATATCAACAACGTCACCGGGGCGCGGAAGTGTCGGCATTCTGCGCCGACGCTTCGCACCATTTATTGCAAACTCAACGACATCAATCAATACACCCGCGCCTTGGGCTCGATATACTTGATGTCGTCGGTCAGCGTGTATTCGTGGACCGGGCGGTAATCGATGCGGATGTTGCTGCCACGACCGCCCCAGCCGTCGAACCAGGCGATGGTGTGCTTCATCCAGTTCGCATCGTCGCGGTTGGGGAAATCCTCGTGCGCGTGGGCGCCGCGGCTTTCCTTGCGGTTGGCGGCGCTGGCCATGGTAACGTTCGCCTGGGCCATCAGATTGTCGAGCTCCAGCGTTTCAATGAGGTCGCTGTTCCAGATCAGCGAGCGGTCGGTGACGTGGATGTCCTCCATCCGCTTGTTCTGCTCGGCGAGCTTGGCGACGCCTTCGTCCATCAGCTTCTGATCGCGGAACACGGCGCAGTGCTTCTGCATCGCCTTCTGCATCTCGGCGCGGATCTGCGCGGTGGGCGACCCGCCCTGCGCGTAGCGGAAGTGATCGAGCCGGGTGAGGGCGAAATCGGCGCTGTCGGCGGGCAGTTCGGCCTGCTTGGCATTGGGCTTCAGGTTGTCGCGCAGGTGATGGCCGGTCGCGCGGCCGAACACCACAAGGTCGATTAGCGAGTTGGAACCCAGGCGGTTCGCCCCGTGCACCGACACGCAGGCCGCCTCGCCCACGGCATAGAGGCCGGGGATGACCTGATCGGGGTTCCCGTCCGGCCCGAGCGTCACGACCTGTCCGTGGTAGTTACACGGGATGCCGCCCATGTTGTAATGCACCGTCGGGGTGACGGGCAGCGGCTGGCGGGTGAGGTCGACGCCGGCGAAGATCTTGCCGCTCTCGGTGATCCCGGGCAGACGCTCGGCCAGCACCTTGGGATCGATGTGATCGAGGTGCAGATAGATGTGGTCGCCATCCGGCCCGACGCCGCGGCCCTCGCGCATTTCGAGCGCCATCGAACGGCTCACAACGTCGCGGCTGGCGAGATCCTTGGCGCTGGGGGCATAGCGTTCCATGAAACGCTCGCCCTCGGAATTGGTGAGATAGCCGCCCTCCCCGCGCGCGCCTTCGGTGATGAGCACGCCCGCGCCGTAGATGCCGGTGGGATGGAACTGGACAAACTCCATGTCCTGCAAGGGCAGCCCGGCGCGCAGCACCATCCCGCCGCCATCGCCGGTGCAGGTGTGTGCGCTGGTGGCGGTGTAGTAGCAGCGGCCATAGCCGCCGGTCGCCAGGACGACGCTCTGCGCGCGGAAGCGGTGGATCTTGCCGTCATCGAGGCACATCGCCATCACGCCGACGCATTGCTTCACCCCGTCGCGTTCCGACATGATGAGGTCGAGCGCGAAGTATTCGATGAAGAAGTCGGCGTCATACTTGAGGCTCTGCTGATAGAGCGCGTGGAGCATGGCGTGACCGGTGCGGTCGGCCGCCGCGCAGGTGCGCTGCACCGGCGGCCCGGCGCCCATGTTCTGCATGTGGCCACCAAAGGGGCGCTGATAGATCGTGCCATCGGCGTTGCGGCTGAAGGGCACGCCTGCGTGCTCAAGCTCATAGACCGCCGCCGGGGCTTCGCGCGCGAGATATTCGATCGCGTCCTGATCGCCGAGCCAGTCCGACCCCTTGACGGTGTCATACATGTGCCAGGTCCAGTGATCGGGCGAATTGTTGCCGAGGCTCGCCGCGATCCCGCCTTGCGCCGCCACGGTGTGGCTGCGGGTGGGGAAGACCTTGGAGATGTTGGCAGTGCGCAGGCCCGCCTCGGCTGCGCCCATCGTGGCGCGCAGGCCCGATCCGCCCGCGCCCACCACCACCACGTCATAGGTGTGATCCACGATGGTGTAGGCACCCTTCAGATGCGCCCCCCCCACATCATTGGCGGTTCCGTGTGCTGCCGACGTTGCCATCAGGCCTTACCTCCGAATGCGAGCGCGGCGACGCTGAAAATCCCGAAGGCGCCGCCGCCGATGGTTGCCAGATTGAGCGCGGCGATCAGTGCGAACTTGCTGCCGGGCTCGTGGATGTAGTCCTCGATCAGCACCTGCAACCCGAGCCGCGCGTGCCAGAACAGGCTGACCACCAGCAGGATCATCGCGGTGGCCGAGACCGGCTGCGAGAGCCACTTGACCACATTGCCATGGCCGAAATCGCCGAGCATGACGAGGCTGACGAGAAGCCAGCTCATCAGCACCACGTTGCCGATCGCGGTGAAGCGCTGGAGCAGCCAGTGATGCGGCCCTTCGTGTGCGGCACCCAGTCCGCGCACGCGACCGATGGAAGTTCCGTTACCCATGTCTCACCCCCCTCAGCGCGTCAGGATCAGGGCCCAGAAGGCCGCCGTCAGAACCATGGCGATGATTGGCGAGGCCACCGACCACAGGCGGTTGGTGTCAAGCTCATAACCCGCGCCGATATCAAGCACGAAGTGACGAAGCCCGCTCATGAGGTGGGTAAAGAAGGCCCATGACAGGCCCACCAGCACCACCATCCCCAGCGGCGATCCCATCATGCCCTGAAAGCTCGCATAGGCTTCCGGCCCGCTCGCCAGCGCGCCCAGCCACCAGACCAGCACGGCCAGGCCCACCAACGCCATGCCGTCGCCGGTCGCGCGGTGCAGGATCGATACCAGCATGTGCGGCCCCCAGCGCCACACCTGCAAATGGGGAGAAAGCGGTCTTTGGTTCATGGTGATCCCGTCTGGTCCCTGTTTTGTGCCCCTCACTTAGCGCCGCTGGCGCATGAGGCAAGCGGCGAGCAGTGGACATGGCTTGCAAAGTTTCGGATAGCGACTTGCATGGGACACATTCTTGTAACCGGATCAAGCCGCGGAATTGGCGGTGCGGCGCTGGAGGCTCTGGCGGCGCGCGGGGCGAAGGTCATCGGCCATTGTTCAGGGGGGGGCTCGCGCGGGGAGCTGGAAGGCCCCGGCGGCGCGCCCGTGATCGCCGCCGATTTCGCCGATCCGCTCTCGGTGAAAGCGCTGTGGGATCGGGCGCTCGACATTGCGCATGGCGAGATCGACGTGGTGGTCAACAATGCCGGACGGTTCGAGGCGAACCGGCTCGACCGGTCGGACATCGAATGGCTCGATGCGTGGGAGGATACGCTGCGGATCAACCTGACCGCCGCCGCGCAGCTCTCCCGCTCTGCCGTGCTGCACTGGCAGCAGCACGGCGGCGGCGGGCGGCTGGTCCACGTCGCGAGCCGCGCCGCCTATCGCGGGGACAGTCCGGCGCACTGGCACTACGCGGCGGCCAAGAGCGGCATGATCGGGATGCACAAGACGATTGCCCGGGCCTATGCCAAGGACGGCATCCTCAGCTTCGCCGTCACCCCCGGCTTCACCGACACGAGCATGGCGGGCGACTATCTCGCCAGCCGCGGCGGG
>Ga0208370_100285_pt1 | contig 14420 bp, 10 predicted proteins | sample Subbio12Jun_QV11_FD_184822 | JGI IMG/M metagenome (GOLD analysis project Ga0208370, IMG submission 184822) | Serpentinite rock and fluid subsurface biosphere microbial communities from McLaughlin Reserve, California, USA -CR12Jun_QV11 (SPAdes) | ecosystem: Environmental > Terrestrial > Deep...
CCCGGTGCTGTCGGCGAGCGCTGGCTGCCGCTGTTCGGCACCTCGCTGGTGATCTGGCTGGCGATGATCGCGGTTGGGGTTTACGGGCCCTATGCGCTGCGATCCCTGCGCTTTGCGGGCGCGCGCCTGCTGGTGGCGATCAGCCTCGGCATCATCGCGTTGGCGGTGATCGACTTCGTGTTCCCAAGCGACCTGTTCTGGCGTTCGACCCTGCTCTACACCATGGGCCTCGCCATTCTGGTGCTGGTGGCCGACCGGCTGCTGCTCAACTCCTTCCTCGGTTCCTCGGCCTTCCGCCGCCGGGTGATGGTGCTGGGTGCGGGCGACCGGGCGCAGCGCCTGCGCGAACTGGGCGACAAGCCCGAGACCGGCTTCGCCATCGTCGCCTATATCGCCATGAGCGACGACAACCGCGTGGTCGAGGAAGCGATCCCGCGCGCCGCGATCCACGATCTGGGGCGCTTCGTGGAGAACCTCGGGGTCTCCGAAGTGGTGCTCGCCCTTCAGGAGCGTCGCAATGCGCTGCCGCTGAAAGACCTTCTCAGGATCAAGACCAAGGGCGTCCACGTCAACGACTTCTCGAGCTTCATCGAACGCGAGACCGGCCGCGTCGATCTCGACACCGTCAACCCCTCGTGGCTGATCTTCTCGGACGGCTTTTCCAGCTCGCGGATGTTTTCGAGCGCGGTGAAACGCATCTTCGACATCACCGCGAGCCTGATCCTGCTAACCGTCACCCTGCCGGTGATCGTGATCTTCGCCCTGCTGGTGAAGCTCGACAGCAGGGGCCCCGCCTTCTTCCGCCAGCAGCGCGTCGGCCTTTACGGCGAGCCCTTCACGCTTATCAAGCTGCGCTCGATGCGCACCGATGCCGAGAAGGACGGTGCCAAGTGGGCCGAGAAGAACGATCCGCGCATCACCCGCCTCGGGCGTTTCATCCGCAAGGTGCGGATCGACGAACTGCCGCAGACCTGGAGCGTATTGAAAGGCGAGATGAGCTTTGTCGGCCCGCGCCCCGAAGTCCCTTCCTTCGTCGAAAGCCTGGAGGAGGAGATACCCTTCTATTCTGAGCGCCACATGGTGAAGCCGGGCATCACCGGGTGGGCGCAGATCAACTATCCCTACGGTGCCTCGGTCGAGGACAGCCGCTGCAAGCTCGAATATGATCTTTATTACGCCAAGAACTACACGCCCTTCCTCGATTTCGTGATCCTGCTCCAGACGTTTCGGGTCATCCTGTGGCCGGAGGGCGCGCGGTGATCTGGCCGGGCACACTGGTACCGCTGGCGGGATTCCTTGCATGGCTTGCGGGGGCCGTGCTGAGCGCAGGCGCGATGCTGTGGATCTGGCGAAACGGCGAGCGCGCGCGGCCTGACCGCACGGGGCTGATGGCGGCTTCCGCTGCGAGCGCCATCTGGTGCGCGCTGGCGGCCGGGGTCGGGCCGGAACACGGCGCGACGGCGCTGGCGGGGATGGTGCGCAACCTCGCGCTGATCGCCACCATCTTCTCGCTTTTTGCCGCCGATGGCCGCACCGCGAGCCTCAAGCCGGTGCGCCCGGTGATTGTCGCGCTGGTGCTGGTGCAATTGCTTCAGGCGGTGGTGCTGCTAGCCGGCAGCCCGCTGGAAGGGGGGCGTGCCGCCTTCGAGGCGCGGGTGCTGATCGACATGCTGGTCGCCATCGGCGCGCTGATGCTGCTCCACAACCTCTATGCCGGGGCCGCTAGCGCACTGCGGCCGGTGCTGCGCTGGACCGGTGTCGCGCTGGCGGGCATCTTCGCCTATGATCTCAACCTGCAAACGCTCGCCTATCTCGGCGGCGCAACGCCGCGCGCGCTGGCAGACCTGCGCGGGGCCTTTACCGGGATGATGGCGGTGATCTTCGCGCTCGGGGTCAACGCGGCGGGGCCGCGCGTGCAGTTCAGCCCGTCGCGCGCGGTGACGTTCCGCACGCTGTCGCTGCTGCTGATCGGGGGCTACCTTGCCACCATGGTGCTGGTCGCCAAGGCGCTGGCCCTGATCGGCGGCGATGTGGCGCGCGCAGGCCAGGTGATGTTCGTCGTCATGGCGATCGTCGCCGCCGGGGCGGCGCTGCCTTCGCCGCGGCTGCGCGCCTGGCTACGGGTGACGGCGACCAAGCATCTGTTCCAGCACCGCTATGACTACCGGCAGGAATGGATGCGCTTCACCCGCACGATCGGGCGCGGGGGAACGGGCGGGGCTAGCCTCGAGGAGCGCGTGGTCAAGGCGCTCGCCGATATCACCGAAAGCCCGGCCGGCCTGCTGCTGATGCCCAACGAACAGGCCCAGCTCGAACTTACCGCGCGCTGGAACTGGCCGACGCTTGCGGTCCCGGCGGTAGCAGGGGATTTTGCGCTTTCGGCGCTGCTCGAACAGCACAACCTCATCCTCGCGCTCGACGAGGCGCGGACGGGGATCGACCACCATGGTGAGGCGAGCGAGGTGCCCGCGTGGCTGCGCGATGCCGAGGATGCCTGGGCCATGGTGCCGCTGATCCATTTCGACCGTCTGGTGGGCGTGATCGTGCTCGCCCGCCCGCGCAGCCCGCGCCATCTCGACTGGGAGGATTTCGACCTGCTGCGTGTCGTCGGGCAACAGCTGGCAAGCTATCTGTCCGAACAGGCCGGGCAGCAGGCGCTGATGGATGCAAGCCGGTTCGACGAGTTCAACCGGCGCATGGCCTTCGTGATGCACGACATCAAGAACCTCGTCAGCCAGCTCTCGCTGCTCGCCGCCAATGCCGAGAAGCACGCCGACAACCCGGCCTTCCGCGCCGACATGCTGGTGACGCTGCGCAATTCCGCCGACAAGCTCTCGGCGCTGCTGGCGCGGCTCGGGCGCTACGGGGCCGGGCAGGTGGCCGAGCTTGTGCCGATCGACCTCCTCGACCTCGCCCGCACGGTGGCCGGGCGCTTTGCGGGGGTGCATATGGTCGCCCTGACGCGGGCGTTGCCAGTGCGGGTGATGGGCAACCGCGAGGCGCTCGAACAGGCGCTGATCCACCTCGTCCAGAACGCTATCGACGCGAGCGAACCGGCAAGTCCGGTGTTCCTCGACGTTTCCAGCGAGGGTCTCCGCGGCACCATCGAAGTGGTCGACGCCGGCAAGGGCATGAGCCCCGAATTCGTGCGCACCGGCCTGTTCAAGCCCTTTGTCTCGTCCAAGCAGGGCGGCTTCGGCATCGGCGCCTTCGAGGCGCGCGAGCTGGTGCGGGCGATGGGCGGGCGGATTGCGGTCGAGAGCCGCGAGGGGCTGGGCACGCGTTTTTCCGTCGTCCTGCCGCTTGCGGAGGCGGTGCGGCTGCTTGATGCGGGCGCTGTGCCCGATGAACCCGTTCAGGAGGCGATCTGATGCCGGACAGGAAACCCGTTCTGCTGGTGATCGAGGACGATCCCGGCCTGCAGGCCCAGCTCAAGTGGGCCTATGACGATTTCGAGGTGGTGATCGCGGGGGACCGCGATAGCGCCATCGCGGCGCTGCGGGCCGAGGCACCGGGCGTGGTAACGCTCGATCTCGGCCTCCCGCCCGATCCCGACGGCACCTCCGAGGGCTTTGCGGTGCTCGATGCGATCATGGCTCTGAAGCCCGATACCAAGGTGATCGTCGCCAGCGGCCATGGTGCACGCGAAAGCGCGTTGGCGGCGATCGCGCGCGGGGCCTACGACTTCTACCAGAAGCCGATCGACATCGAAGCATTGGGCCTGATCGTGCGCCGCGCCTTCAATTTGCGGGCGATCGAGGAGGAGAACCGCCGCCTCATCGCCTCGGCCAGCGCCGACAAGACCGTGCTCGGCCGGATGATCACCGGCGCGCCCGAGATGGTCAAGGTCGCCCGCACCATCGAACGCGTAGCGCGCACCTCGGTTTCGGTGATGCTGCTCGGCGCGAGCGGGACGGGCAAGGAACTGCTCGCCAAGGGCCTGCACGAGGCGAGCGAGCGCGCGGGCGGTCCGTTCGTGGCGATCAACTGTGCGGCAATTCCCGAAAACCTCCTCGAAAGCGAGCTGTTCGGACACGAGAAGGGTGCCTTCACCGGCGCGGTCAAGACCACCGAGGGCAAGATCGAAAGCGCCGACGGCGGCACGCTGTTCCTCGACGAGGTCGGCGACATCCCGCTGCCGCTTCAGGTCAAGCTGCTGCGCTTCCTCCAGGAACGCACCATCGAGCGGGTCGGCGGGCGCAGGGCGATCGCGGTCAACACCCGCATCGTGTGCGCCACGCATCAGAACCTTGAAAGCATGATCGCTGCCGGTGCCTTCCGCGAGGACCTGTTCTACCGCCTCGCCGAAATCGTTGTGCGCATCCCCGGCCTGGCCGAACGCCACGGCGATCCGGTGCTGCTGGCCAAGGCCTTCCTGAAACGTTTCGCCGCCGAAATGAACCCCGCCGTCACCGGCTTTGCCCCCGATGCGCTCGCCGCGATCGACGCGCATGAATGGCCGGGCAATGTCCGCGAGCTGGAAAACCGCGTGAAGCGCGCGGTTATCATGGCCGACGGCAAGCTGGTCAATGCCGAGGATCTCGATCTGGCCGGAGGAGAGGACGCCGATGCCGACGTGCTCAACCTCAAGGCCGCGCGCGAGGCGGCGGACCGCAAGGTGATCCGCCACGCGCTCGCCCGCAGCGAGGGCAATATTTCGAGCACCGCCAAGCTGCTCGGGATCAGCCGCCCGACGCTCTACGATCTGCTCAAGCAATATGATCTTCAGACCTGAGGCCTTCCTTGCCCTTGCCTTCGCCGCACTGGCGCTGGCGGGCTGCGCTGTCGATGCCGGGGAGGAAGCAGCAGCAGGCCTTGCAGCGCCCGATCCGGCGGTGCGGCGGCTACTTACAGAGGCCGATGCGGCGATGGCGGCAGGGGCGCTCGCCGATGCCGGGGCGAAACTCGACGAGGCGCGTGCGCGCGCGCCCGAAAGCCCCGACCTGTGGCTCGCCATCGCCCGGCTGCGGCTGCGCGGCGGCGAGCACCTGACCGCCATCGCCGCCGCCGACCGCGCGCTCGCGATTGCGCCCGGCCACGCGCCTGCCTTGCTGCTGCGCGCCCTTACGGTGCGCGACGCGCATGGTGCCGCCGAGGCGCGGGTGTGGTTCGAGGCGGCGCGCAAGGCCGATCCGGACAATCCCGACATTCTCGCCGAATATGCCGCCACGCTCGGCGACAGCGGCGAGGGCGGCGCGATGCTGGCAATGGTGCGCAACCTCGCGGCGGCCGCGCCCGGCGATCCGCGCGCGGCCTATCTTCAGGCCGTGCTCGCCGCGCGCGGGGGCCAGTTCACGATCGCGCGCAGCCTCCTCTCGCGCAGCGGCATGGCTGCCCGGGGCGTGCCTGCGGCGCTGCTGCTGGATGCGGTAATCAGCCTTGAGGAAGGCAATGCCGACAGCGCCGCCGCGACTCTGGAAGGCCTCGCCGCGCGCCAGCCCGCCAATGCACGGGTGCGCGAGCTGCTCGCCCGGGCGCTGCTGGTGGGCGGGCGCGAGGCCGAGGTGATCGCGCGCTTCGGGGCCGAGGCCGAAGGTGCCGAGGCTTCGCCCTACCTCGTGATGCTGGTTGCCCGCGCGCATGAGCGGCTCGGTGACCGGTCGGCGGCGGCACCGCTGCTGGCGCGAGCCTATGGCGGGGCGATGCAGGCCCCCGTCATCCTGGCGGCGCGCGAAGGCCTGCCGCGCCCTACGGCGGCGATGCGCAGGGTGCTGGCAGGCGGCAGTGCATCGGCCGCGCGCGATCAGGCGCTCGCCTTGCGCGAAGGTTTCCCTGCGTCGGCCGATCTTGCCGTGCTGGCGGGCGATGCGCTGCTGGGTGCGGGCGATCCGCGTGCGGCGCTGGCGGACTATGCCCGCGCGTCGCGCTATCGCCGCCCCTGGCCGCTCACCCGCAAGCTTGTCTGGAGCTTCGAGCGTGCAGGCGAGGCAGCTGCGGCAGACCATCTGCTCGCGCGCCATGCGGACGGGGATCGCAGCAATGCGGACGCCTTTGTTGCCCTCGCCGAACGCCGGGCCGCACGCGGGGATTGGAAACGCACCGCGCTGCTGCTCGATCATGCGGCGGTGCTGGGTGCGGGGCATGATCCGGGGCTGCTTGCGCTGCGGCTGCGCGCGGCTCGCGAAGCCAAGGCGTCGGCCGACGAGCAGCGCCTTGCCGCGAGGCTCGCCGAGCTGCGGCCCGTGCCTTTCGCGCCGCGCTGAGCGCCGGGCGCTCTCGACATTGGCCGGCGGGCAGGGCAGGAGCCCTGGCCTGATGCCCATGCCTTCCGCCCCGCGCGCGCCATTCCTGACCGACCCGATGATTGCGGTCCTGGTGATCGCGACCGCGCTTGCACTGGCGGTGCCTGCGGCGGGGGAAGCGCGCGCCGCGGCGACGAGCGTTTCCAACATCGGCATCTTCGTCCTGTTCCTCGTCAACGGTATGCGCATCCGCCGCTCGGAGATCGGACGAGGGCTCGCCAACTGGCGCTATTTCGGGCCGCTGATGCTGTTCATCTTCGGCGGCATGGCGCTGGCCGGGGTCGGATTTGCGAGCCTGGCCGGGGCCCTGCTGCCGCCGCTGGTGGCGCTGGGCTTCGTCTATCTCGGGGTGCTGCCTTCGACCGTGCAATCGGCGACTTCCTACACCAGCCTTGCCGGGGGCAATGTCGCCCTGTCGGTCGTCGGCGCAGCGCTGATCAACATCGCCGGCGTCTTCGTCAGCGCGCCGCTTTTCGCGCTGCTGGGCGGCGGCGGGGCGGGAGTGATCGGCAGCGAGGCGATCATGCGCATCGGGCTGATCCTTGTCCTGCCCTTTGTGCTGGGCCAGATTGTGCAGGACCGGGTGATCGACCGCATCGTCCGGCACCGCGCGCGGATCGTGTGGCTTGACCGGGCGGTGATCGGGATTGCAGTTTATGTCGCCTTCTCGGGCGCGGTCGAACAAGGGCTGGCGACGATGTTCGCCGCAGCCGATTGGGTGGTGCTGATCGTGCTGGTGCTGGCGATGCTGGCGCTTGCGCTCGGCGCGGCGTGGGGCGTGGCACGGCTGATCGGCCTGCCGCGGCCCGACCGCATCGCCTTCCTGTTTGCCGGATCGCAGAAGAGCGTCGCCATCGGCGCGCCTCTCGCCGCGATCCTGTTCCCCCCTGCGAACGCGGGCTTCGTGATCGCGCCGCTGCTGCTTTATCACCTCGCCCAGCTGGTGCTGGCCGCGCCGCTGGCGACGCGGCTGGCGCAGGGAGGCGGGGATGACGGCGCGGAACCGTAGCGCGCAAGGCAACGGGCGGCCGGCATTTTCCTATGGCGCGCCAGTGCGATAGCGTGCGCGCCGATCCTTGCAGTCGTCGGACGGTCGCTGGTGCCCCCCTGCCCGGCCGGAGCCGGGCTGTCCGGCAAAAAGGGGAAGGAGCCTCCCCTTATACCGCCAAGTGTCAACTTCGGCTTTTGCGCTGCAAATCGACGATTTTGCTATGAAATATCTGTAGGAACGGCGCTTGACACCCTGTCAACTTCGGCAGCCCGCGATGGCGCAGGCGCATCACGTCTTGGGCTGATAGGTCTGGTCGGATGTGGGGAAGGTTCGGCTGCGCACTTCTTCGGCATAGCGCGCGACGGTCCGGTCGATCACGCCTGCGATATCCTCATACCGCTTCACGAAGCGCGGCACGCGTTCGAACATGCCAAGCATGTCCTCTGTGACCAGCACCTGCCCGTCGCAGCGGGCCGAAGCGCCGATGCCGATGGTGGGGCAGGCCACCGCCTCGGTCGCGGCGATGGCGATGGGTTCGACCACGCCCTCGACGACGATGGCGAAGGCTCCGGCCTCGTCGAGCGCCTTGGCGTCGGAGACGATCTTCTCGGCCTCCGCATCCGACCGCCCGCGCGCGCCGTAGCCGCCGAGCACGTTGACCGCCTGCGGTGTAAGGCCGACATGGCCCATCACCGGAATGCCGCGACTGTTGAGAAAGGCGACCGTCGGTGCCATCGCCGCGCCGCCTTCGAGCTTCACCGCCGCAGCGCCGGTCTGCTTCATCAGGAAGGCCGCGCTCTCGAAAGCCTGTTGCGGCGAGGCTTCGTAGGAACCGAAAGGCATGTCGATGACCACGACCGAATGATACGACCCGCGCACCACCGCCGCACCGTGGTTCGCCATCATCTCGAGCGTCACCGGCACGGTCGAAGGTAGGCCGTAGATCACCTGGCCGAGCGAGTCCCCGACCAGCAGCAGGTCGCAATGCGCATCGAGCAGCTGCGCCTGGCGCGCGGTGTAGGCGGTGAGCATCACCAGCGGCTCGGCCGTCACGCCGTCTGCCTTGCGCGCCCGGATCGCCGGCACGGTCAACCGCCGCATCGGGGCAGGCGTGGGATTGGCGCGGCTCGTGCTCGTATCGAGCTGGAAGGTGGTGGACATGGACCGGCGGTCTAGCGTCTCGGTGCCTCGGGGGAAAGCCTCGCTTTGCCGCTTGTGTTGCGGGCGTGTTGCGCTAGCGTTGCGGCATGATGATCGCGCGGGGGGAACTGCCTGCGATCAATGGGAGACCAATTCCAGATGTTTCTTGACCGGATCAAGCCGCTCGATGCGATTCTCGCGACGGCGGAAAAGAAATCGCTGCACCGCTCGCTGGGTGCCGTGCAGCTCACCCTGTTCGGCATCGGCTGCATCATCGGCACCGGCATCTTCGTGCTCACCTCTGCCGGGGCGCAGAAGGCAGGCCCGGGACTGATGCTGGCCTTCATCATCGCCGGGGCCGTGTGCATCGTTGCCGCCCTGTGCTATGCCGAAATCGCTGCCATGGTGCCGGTGGCAGGCTCCGCCTACACCTATACCTATGCGACGATGGGGGAACTGCTTGCCTGGACGGTGGGCTGGGCGCTGGTGCTCGAATACGCGATCGCCGCCTCGGCGGTTTCGGTGGGCTGGTCGGGCTATTTTGCAGGGACAATCCTCAAGGAGTTTTTCGGGCTCAGTCTGCCCGCGTGGCTGAGCGCAGGGCCGCTGGTGCTGGGCGGGATGGAAGGCGGGCTGATCAATCTGCCCGCGCTGGTGATCGCGCTGCTCGTTACCTGGCTGCTGATGATCGGCACCACCGAGAGCGCGCGGGTCAACGCGGTGCTGGTGGCCATCAAGATCACCGCGCTGACCGCCTTCATCGGGCTCACCCTGACAAGCGCCTATTTCGACCCCGACAAGTTCAACCCGTTCCTGCCGGCGGGCATCTTCGGCGGCTTCGGCAGCGGGGTGGGCGCAGTCGGCGCGGCGGCGACGATTTTCTTCGCTTACGTGGGCTTCGATGCGGTCTCGACCGCAGCGGAAGAGACCAAGAACCCGCAGCGCAACGTGCCCATCGGCCTCATCGGCTCGCTGCTGATCTGCACCATCTTCTACATCTTGGTGACGGCGGGCGCGATCGGCACTATCGGCGGGCAGCCGATCATGGGGCCGAACGGGGTGCCGTTCCCGGCCGGTTCGGAGGAGCTGGCGCGCCAGTGCCTGCTGCCCGAGCACCGCGAGGCGCTGGTGTGCTCGAACGAGGCGCTCGCCCATGTGCTGCGCCAGATCGGGTTTTCGGGCATCGGCAACGTGCTCGGCATCGCGGCCTTTCTCGCTTTGCCCTCGGTGATCCTGATCCTGCTGTTCGGCCAGACCCGCATCTTCTTCGTGATGGCGCGCGATGGGCTGTTCCCGGAGAAGCTGGCCGAAGTCCACCCCAGGTGGAAGACGCCCTATATCGTGACCGGGCTCACCGGCATTCTGGTTGCGGTGGCGGCCGCGTTCCTGCCGGTAGGCCAGCTGGCCGACATCGCCAATGCGGGCACGCTCTACGCCTTCTTCATGGTGGCGGTGGCGGTGATGCTGCTGCGCAAGCAGGCACCCGACCGCGCGCGGCCCTTCACCGTGCCCGCCTTGTGGCTGGTCGGGCCGCTGACGATCATTGGCTGTCTGTTTCTGGTGCTCAATCTGCCGATCGAGGCGATGCTGGTGCTGCCGGTCTGGACCCTGATCGGGTTGGTGGTCTACTTCGCCTATAGCCGCGGCAACAGCCATCTGGGCCGCGGCGTGGTGGTTGTGGTCGACGATATCGAGGGCGAGGAGAAGATGGTGCCGATCCAGACTCGGGAGAGCTGATCGTCCTTGGGGAACCGAACCACGCAGGGCCGTCCGCGCGGGCGGCCCTTCGGCTTTCCGGGGACGGGGTGATTGCCAAGGCGGAGATCATGGAACATAATGCGAACATATGAGTCGCTCGTCCATGCCCTTCACGCCTTCCGCCCCCTTCAGACCCTCGCCCGCGCGCGTCCTTTCGCGTGCCGTGCCCGAGCCGCGCTGGCGGCCCGGCCTGCCTGCACAGCCGTTTCATTCCGAGATCTTCGCCCCTGCCGACGAGGCGGGCGGGGCAGGGCTGGCGCTGGCGCTGGCGCGTGATGCGCTGGCGGTGGCGGTGGCGGGGGCGGGCGAGGGCGCGGGCGCGGGAGAGGACGCGCGGCAGGTGTTGTGGGTGCAGGACCGCGCGGCGATCCGGCTCGGCGGACGCCCCTGCCTTGCGGGCCTGCCGCCGGACCTGCGCCACCGCCTGATCCATGTCGCCGCCAGCACGCCCGAGGACGCGCTCTTCGCGCTGGAGGAGGGCCTGAAGTGCCGCGACATCGCCTGCGTGATCGGCGAGATTGTGGGCAATCCGCGCGCGCTCAGCTTCACCGCCTCGCGCCGCCTCAGCCTCACCGCCGAGCGTCACGGGGTCCGGCTGTGGCTGGTGCGACTGGACGCTGCGCCCGACCTGTCCTCGGCGCGGATGCGCTGGCAGGCCCGTGCGGCGCCCTCTGCCGCCCCGCGCTGGAACCCCGCCGCCCCCGGCACCGCCACCTGGCACGCCGAACTGTTCCGCGCGCGCACCCATGCGCCGGGCCAATGGAGCCTCAGCGATGACGCCGGAACCCTGCGCTTCGCCAGCGATCCCGACATCCAAACCGCCGCGCCGGATCCTGTCCGTCTGGCTCGCCCGACTGTCGGTCGATCGCTGGCGGCGCGCGTCCACGCCTGACGCAGACAGCGCCCCCACCGCGCTGATCCTCGAGACCGCGCACGGCCCGCGCATCACCGCCGCCAATGAGGCAGGGACTGCGGCAGGGGCGCGCTCCGGGATGCTGCTCGCCGACGCGCGCGCGCTGTGCCCCGAACTCGCCGCCGTCCCCGCTGATCCGGCGGGCGATCTTGCGGCGCTCGAAAAGCTCGCCCTGTGGGCGCAGCGCTGGGGACCGTGGAGCGCGCTCGATCCGCCCGATGGTCTGCTGGTCGATGTTACCGGCGCGGCGCATCTGTTCGGCGGCGAGGAGCGGCTGCTCGCCGATGTCGCGCGCGCCTTCGCCGCGCGCGGCCTCACCGCCCGCTCCGCGCTCGCGCCCACCGCCGGGGCGGCCTGGGCGCTGTCGCATTACGGGCGGGGTGCTGCGATCCTCGCGCCCGAAGACGATCCGCTGCGCCTGCTCGGCGATCTGCCGGTGGCGGCGCTGCGCCTTGATGCCGACGTGCTGACCGTGCTGCGCCGTCTCGGGATCAAGCGGCTCGGCGAACTGGTGGGGGTGAGCGGTGCCGAGGATGATCCGGCGCGCGAGGCTGCCGCGCGCGATGCGCTGCGCCGCCGGTTCCGCAACCGCCATTCGCCCGCCGCCAACCCGCTGCTGCGTCTCGATCAGCTGCTCGGCAAGGTGCCCGAGCCGCTGCTGCCGATCATCGCGCGGCCCATGCCGCTGGTCCAGCGCCGGTTGATGGAGCCGCTGCGCCATCGTGCCCTGCTCGACACCGTGCTGGCCGATCTCGCCGCCGACATGGTGCGCGCGCTCGAGGCGCGGGGTGAGGGCGCGCGGCGGCTCGAACTCGCCTTGTGGCGGGTCGATGGCGAGGTCCTGCAACGCCGCATCGAACTTGCCGCCGCCACGCGCGAGGCCGCGCACATCACCCGGCTCTTCGCCGCGCGGCTTGACGATATCGAGGCCGGGTTCGGAATCGAGATGCTCCAGTTGCGCACCAGCTGGAGCGAGCCGCTGCCGCTTACCCAAGCCGATCTCGATGCAGCCGCCGAGAGCCACGGCACCGCGCTTGCCGCCTGCATCGACCGGCTGACCATCCGCCTCGGGCCGCAGGCTGTCACCCGCCCGGTCGCCCGTGCCAGCCACATCCCCGAGCGCGCGCAGATCTGGCAGCCGCCGCTCGCCCCCGTCGCGGCTGCCCAGCAGATGCTTGCCTTCCACGCCCGCCCCTTGAAGCTGCTTGACCGGCCCGAGCTGATCGCGGTGCTCCATGCTGCGCCCGACGGCGTCCCCCAGCGCTTTCGCTGGCGCGGGCAGGCGCACCAGGTGGCGCGGGTCGAGGGGCCGGAGCGGATCGCACCCGAATGGTGGCGCGAGCGTTCGACCACGCGCCTGCGCGACTATTACCGGATCGAGGACGAGGCCGGACGGCGCTACTGGATCTATCGCCAGGGGATGCCCGGGGATGGGCGCGGCGGGGTGCCGGACTGGTTCCTGCAAGGCCTCTATGCCTGACGGTTCAGGTGCTCTTGCTCAGCTTTCCTTTACCGCTTTGTGCGATCATCATTACATGAACCTCGACTCTATCCCGCGCAATTCTGATCGCAGGCCGATGCACCTGACGGTGAAGAGCCGCGTGCGATCGCGCGTGGTGTTCGTCGACCTGCTCGATCTGTCCGAGGGCGGGTGCAAGATCCGCGCGAAGCCGGGCTTTGCCGAGGTCGGCGATCGGGTGACGATGAAGGTCAACGGGATCAACGCCCCGCTCGGCTCGATCGCCTGGATCGAAGGCGGGCTCGCCGGCGTCGCCTTCGAGGGGGCGATGCACCCGGCGGTGATCGATTTCCTGTGCAATGGCGGCTCCGCCCGCGAACAGTCCCCGAGGCTGCGGCGCATCTACTGATCGCAGGCCAGACCCGCTTGCAAGCTTTGCATTTGGCACCGGCTGTTTGGGAACATATAAGGAACGCACGAAAGGTGTTCCTCCGTTCCCATGCCCCAGCAGACCCTCCGCCAGAAGCTCGAGATCCTCGCCGATGCGGCGAAATACGATGCTTCCTGCGCGTCCTCTGGCACGGCGAAGAAGAATTCGCTGGGGGGCAAGGGCGTGGGTTCGACCGAGGGGATGGGCATCTGCCACGCCTACGCGCCCGACGGGCGCTGCATCTCGCTGCTCAAGATCCTGCTGACCAATCACTGCATCTTCGATTGCCACTACTGCATCAATCGCAAGAGCTCGAACACCCAGCGCGCCCGCTTCACCCCGCAGGAGGTGGTCGACCTGACGCTGAGCTTTTACCGGCGCAACTATATCGAGGGGCTGTTCCTCTCCTCCGGCATCGTCAAGAGCGCGAACCACACGATGGAGCAGCTGGTCGAGGTCGCCCGAGCCTTACGCGAGGAGCACGATTTTCGCGGCTATATTCACTTGAAGACCATCCCCGAGGCCGATGCCGAAATCATCCATCGTGCGGGCCTTTATGCCGACCGGGTCTCGATCAATGTCGAGCTGCCGACGGACACCGGCCTGACCCGGCTCGCGCCCGACAAGAATGCAAGGCAGATCGAGGGCGCGATCGCGCGCACCAAGGCGCGGATCATCGAGGCCAAGGACGAGCGCAAGCGCTTCCGCCACGCACCGCGCTTTGCGCCCGCGGGCCAATCGACCCAGATGATTGTCGGTGCCGATGATGCCAATGATGCGGCGATCATCGGCAAGGCGAGCCGGCTCTATGACAGCTTCGGCCTGAGGCGGGTCTATTACAGCGCCTTCTCGCCGATCCCCGATGCTTCGGCGGTGCTGCCGCTGAAGCGCCCGCCGTTGCTGCGCGAACACCGCCTGTATCAGTCCGACTGGTTGATGCGCTTTTACGGCTTCGCCCCGCAGGAGGTGGCGGACGCCGCCGGGGCGGACGGCAATCTGCCGCTCGATATTGACCCGAAACTGGCCTGGGCGCTGAAGTTCCGGGAGAGCTTCCCGGTCGATGTCAACCGTGCGCCCAGGGAAATGCTGCTGCGCGTGCCAGGGCTGGGGACCAAGGCAGTGGCGCGCATCCTCGCCTCGCGGCGTCACCGGCGGCTGCGATTGGACGATGTGGCGCGGCTGACGGCCTCCATCGTCAAGGTGCGTCCCTTCATCTGCACCATCGACTGGCGCCCGACCTTCCTTACCGACCGTGCCGACCTCAGAGGGCTGATCGTGCCGAAGTCCGAGCAGTTGGAGCTGTTCGGATGAAGGCGATGCAGAACGTCTCCCTCGGCGCGCATTACGCTGTCCACCTGCCCGCATCCGACGACTTTACTGTCTGACGCGATCGCGCGCGCGGGCTGATCCAGTGTGATGTGCCGCCCGACCGGGTCTCGTGGGTGGAACCGGGCGGCACGGGCGATCTTTTCGCGCCCGAAAGCCCG
>Ga0208370_100286_pt1 | contig 14354 bp, 16 predicted proteins | sample Subbio12Jun_QV11_FD_184822 | JGI IMG/M metagenome (GOLD analysis project Ga0208370, IMG submission 184822) | Serpentinite rock and fluid subsurface biosphere microbial communities from McLaughlin Reserve, California, USA -CR12Jun_QV11 (SPAdes) | ecosystem: Environmental > Terrestrial > Deep...
TTGATCACCGGCAGGCCGCTGGCGCTGCGAAATTCGGCTCCCAGCAGGCCACCGGGGCGCTCGTCCTCGTACTGCAGGCCGCAGGCGTCGGTCGGGTTCTCGCCCGCCGCAGTGACCCCGCCCCACGCGGCGCAACTGCCCACCGCCAGCACGTGCCGCGCCCGGGCGGCCAGACGGCGCACCCAATCGATCATCGGCACCCCGGTGCCCGCCAGCACATGGAAGCGCCCCGTGCCGTGCGGGCCGCGCAGCAGCGCGCCTTCGATGCACAGCGCGTCGAGCGGCTGGCGGCCATCGGCGCAGCGCTGCAGCAGCTCCAGCACCTCGGCGCCGCTGGCCAGCGAGAGCGAGGGGTGCCAGAGCAGCTCGATGTCGGCGGCGCGCAACTGGCCGTGCCAGTCGGGGGTGTCGGCGCACAGCAGCGACATGCTGCAGCCGCCACAGCCCCCGGCTTGCAACCAGAGCAGGTTCATGCGCCGGGCTCCAGCCCAAAGCGCTGGATTTTGCTGCGCAGGCCCACGCGCGACAGGCCCAGCTCTTGCGCTGCACGGGTTTTGTTCCAGCGCTGGCGCAGCAGCGTTTCGCGCAGCAGCATGGCCTCGATCACTTCGAGCCGCTGCGCCAAGGTGCCGCTGCTGGGCACCAGCGCCGCCAGCTGGGCCGCGGCGCTGCCGGTGCCGTGCCCTTGCAGCACGCGCGGCGAGAACACCTCGGGGGGCAGCCGCGCGCCGTCGTGCAGCGCCAGCGCGCGCGCGATCTCGTTGCGCAGCTCGCGGATGTTGCCCGGCCACGGGTAAGCCAGCAGGCAAGCCAGGGTGCCATCGGGCAGTTCGGGCACCGGGCGGCGCAGCTCGGCGGCCACTTGGTGCAGCAGCTGCTGCGCGATCGGCCCGATGTCGGCCACGCGCTCGCGCAGCGGCGGCATGGTGAGCGTGACCGCGGCCAGGCGGTAGTACAAGTCTTCGCGAAACAGCCCGTCGCGCACGCGCTGCTCAAGATCGCGGTGCGTGGCGGCCAGCACGCGCACATCGACCGGCAGCGGCCGCGCCGCACCCACCGGCCGCACCTCGCCCTCTTGCAGCACGCGCAGCAGCTTGACCTGAAACGCGGCCGAGGTCTCGCCGATCTCGTCGAGCAGCACGGTACCGCCGTGGGCACGCTGAAACAGCCCGACGTGGTCTTCGTAAGCGCCGGTGAAGGCCCCGCGCTTGTGGCCAAAGAGCTCGGACTCGAGCAGCGTGTCGGTGATGGCGGCGCAGTTTTCGACCACGAACGGGCCGCTCGCGCGCGGCGAGGCGTAGTGGATGGCGCGCGCCAGCAGCTCCTTGCCGGTGCCCGATTCGCCCAGCACCAGCACCGGCAAATCGTAGCGCGCCACCTTTGCCGCCAGCGCACAGACGCCGTCGAGCGGGCTGCCCGCTGCACGCACGATGCGCTCGAAGCCGTACACCTGCTGCACCTGCTGCTGGCGCTGGCTCACGCGCTGGCGCAGCGCCGGGGTGCTGGTGCGCAGCTCCAGATCCAGACGCGCGGTCTGGCGCTGCAGGGCTTGCGCCTCCACCGCGTTGCGCACCGAGTCGAGCAGGTGCTCGGGCGCCCAGGGTTTTAGGATGTACTGGTAGATGCCGGCTTCGTTGATGCCGGCCACGATGTCGGCGCTCTCGGAGTAGCCCGAAACGATGATGCGCACCACCTCGGGCCAGCGCTGGCGCACCTGCCTGAGAAAAGCCACGCCGCTGGTGCCGGGCATGCGCTGGTCGCACAGCAGCACCGCCACCGGCTCGCGCTCGAGCAAGGCGCTGGCCTGTTCGGCGCTGCCTGCGGTGAGCACGCGAAAGTCTTCCTCCAGGGTGCGCCGGATCGCTTCTTGCGAACGCAGTTCGTCATCGACCACCAGCACGGTGGGCTCGGGGTTGAGGGGCAAAGGGGGCGTGGTCAAAGCACTGGGCCGATCGGGAAACAAGGGTTGCGCGCTGGCCATTGTAGGCAAGCGCCAAACCAATGCTCGCAGCCGGGTCGTCGGCGGCGATCGCTTTGGCCTGCAGCTGCAGCTTGGGCTGCGAATCAGGCCTCAGAACCGGGCTTGAAATGCTGCACAATCCTTCGCATCCCACCCATCATCACCCACCCTCAGAGAGGAGCACCCGCGCCATGGCATCCGTCAACAAAGTCATACTGGTCGGCAACTGCGGCCGCGACGCCGAGATCCGCTACCTGCCTTCGGGCCAAGCAGTGGCCAACGTCACACTGGCCACCACCAGCCGGCGCAAAGACCGCACCAGCGGCGAAATGGTCGAAGACACCCAGTGGCACCGCATCACCTTCTACGAGCGGCTGGCCGAAATCGCCGGCGAGTACGTGAAAAAAGGCCGCCCGATCTACGTCGAAGGCCGCCTGAAATACGGCAAGTACACCGACCAGTCCGGCGTCGAGCGCAACACGGTCGACATCGTGGCCTCCGAGCTGCAGCTGCTGGGCGGCCGCGAAGGCATGGGCGCCCCCACCTCAGACGACGCTGGCGCCGCCCCGCGCGCTGCCGCCCCGGCAGCCAACCGGCCCGCCCCCAGCCGCCCCGCCGCCGCCAAACCCGCCGCCGCCTCGACCGACTTTGGCGGCATGGAGGACGATATTCCATTTTAGGCAGTTTTTTGCTGTTTGCCTCCCGACTGCTACACCGCCGCCGACCTCGCTTCATGGTACCCCGCGTGCTCGAACTCACCTACACCGCGCACGACCTGCAAGCTTGGGGCCAGAGCCTCGCCGCCTACGACCCGCGCCCGGCAGCCGACCAAGGCCGCCCCTACACCTGGAACCGCGAGCGCCGCGCCGTGCTGCGCGCCGAGCTCGACGCCTACTTCGCCCGCCTCTACGGCCTCAGCCGCGACGAGCTGCGCTATATCCTCGACCCCAGAGACGTGCTGGGCGCCGACTACCCGAGCGAAACCTTCCGTGTGCTCAAAGAAGGCGAGCTGCGCGCCCACGCCGAGTACCGTACGCGGCGGCTGGTGCTGCAAGCGTGGGACCAGCAGAACAACCACTGACCACAGGGAGTGCCCATGGACTGGAACAAACTTCTGTCGATGAAGCGGCTGGGACGAACCGCCGGACCTGTCGATGCGCCACCGCCGAGAACCGAGTTCACTCGGGACTACGACCGCATCATCTTCAGCTCGGCCTTCCGACGCCTGCAGGACAAGACCCAAGTCTTTCCGCTCGCGAAGAGTGACTATGTCCGGACGCGTCTGACCCACAGCCTTGAGGTTGCCAGCGTGGGCCGCTCGCTTGGCATGCTGGCCGCCGAGGTGATTGCCCAGAAGCAGCCCGAGTTCAGGTCAGTCGCACAGCCTCACGACATTGGAACCATCGTGGCCACGGCCTGCCTAGCGCATGACATTGGCAACCCACCATTCGGGCATGCGGGTGAGTCGGCCATCCAAGAGTGGTTCGAATCCAGCGGTGCCATCGACGGGCTCAGCGGCGCCGAGCGCATGGACTTGTTGATGTTCGAAGGCAACGCGCAGGGCTTTCGGACCCTGTGCACGCTGCAGCAGGCCCCCAGCGCGGCGGCCTGCAGCTCACCTCTGCTGTACTCGGCACGTTCACCAAGTACCCACGGGCGTCAGAGGTGGATGAGACGCCAAGGAGCGGCATCAGCGGGAAGAAGTTCGGCTTCATGCAAATCGAGGCACCACTCTTCCAGGAGCTCGCCGATGAACTAGGCCTGACTCGAAAGCCGGGCACCGCAACAGCTTGGCACCGACACCCGCTTGCATTCCTGGTCGAGGCAGCCGACGACATTTGCTACCACGTGATGGACGTCGAGGATGGCTACAAGGCGGGCTGCATCTCGTTCGAAGAGATTGCCAACCTTCACAAGCCTTTGCTCACGGATGAGCGCTGGAAGCGAGGGAGCGAAATTGATGACCGAGGGCGCCGAGTGGAGTACTTCCGGGCTGTAACAGTCGACGCCATGATCCAAGCGGCGGTGAAAGCGTTCGCCGAGAACTACGACGGGCTCATGGGCGGGTCGTTTGACGAGGAACTGACCGCGAAGGTGGAGCGGAGTCTAGAGTTCAAGGCGTTCAAGACGCTCGCCAGAGAGAAGATCTACAGCGCCCGACCCGTGGTAGAGATTGAGGCATGCGGCTTCGAGGTCATTGCCGGCTTACTGGAAGCCTTTGTGGGCGCCATCAACGCGGAGGCGACAAAGTCTGAGACCGGCAAGGTTCGTGCGTGCACCTTGCTCAGTCTGATGCCCAAGCGCGAGGCAGGCCTCGAGCGGCTGAGTGTCTATGAAAGAACCCTGCTCGCGACCGACTTTGTGTCTGGCATGACCGACACTTTTGCCGTCGACCTGTACCAGCGCATCCGGGGAATCTCGCTGCCATGATCGATGCAATGACGATCGTCGTCGAGCACCGCGACGGCCGACTGATGCCGATGCTGAACAACTGACGCGCGGGAGCACAACCATGCCGCAACCACAGCAACAAACAGACCGCGATCGACAGCGGTCCGATGAGATGTGTCGATACGACACTGAAGGCAACCAAGCCCCGCTACCTTTAGACAAGCATCGCTATCTGCATCCAGATGGGCGCCGACTCATCACCACGTGGTTTGACCGAGCTTGGCAGAAGCGCGACAACGAGGACGCCACATTCGAAGCCTTCATCTTCGCGTGGGTGCGCGTGCGCGTGACCGGTGAAATGGGCTTTGAGTTAACCGCCTCAGACCCGGCCCTATTGGACCAGAAGGCCGGCGGCGCCCCTTTGAAGATCGAGGGTTATGGCGGGCTCTACGCGGTGCTGCGCACGACGGCAGCCCATGCCCGCACCAAACCGAACCGGGTCGCAGACGAGTTCAAGCAAAAGACCGCGGCGCTGCCTACCGCCACCGAGGCCGAGCGGCTGGTCGTACAGCGCGTGGGGCAAGGCCTGTTTCGCATTGCGCTGCTGGACTATTGGCAGGGGCAGTGCTGCATCACCGGCTTGGATGTGCCGGCCCTGCTGCGGGCCTCGCACATCCGCCCTTGGGCACAGTGCGAGACCGACGAGCAGCGGCTGGACGTGTACAACGGGCTGCTGCTGGCGCCGCACCTTGACGCACTTTTCGATGCCGGGCTGATGACGGCGGACACCGCGGGCGTGGCACAGCTTTCTGCCCAGCTGACCGCCAAGCGGCGCGCTGCGCTTGGCCTCGAGGGCGAGATGCGGATTGCCGACCTGCGCGCCGAGCACCACGCCTACCTGCGCTTTCACCGGCTTCACGTTTGGGCTGGCTAAAAAAATTTACCTGATAGGTAAATATTGGTAGAATGGAGGGCTCTTGCAGATTCGTTACAAAGACAAGAAGGTTCGCGATCTGTGCGAGAAGCGCGTTGTCGCTGAGCAGAAATTGGGCGCCGCGTGCGCTGGGAAACTGCGCCGCCGCTTGAGTGATCTGGAGGCCGCCGGTCGGGTGTCAGAGCTGGTGGCAGGCAACCCCCACCCACTCAAGGGAGACCGGTCCGGCCAGTTTGCACTCAACCTTGCGGGTGGCTGGCGGCTCGTGTTCTCTCCTGCCCACGACCCCTCGCCGACCCGGCCAGATGGCGGGGTTGACTGGTCCCAAGTAACCATCGTCTGCATTGATTTCGTAGGGGATTATCATGACTGAGCTGAGTGCTCCTTTCGCGCCAGACTGGGTCTCCCCGCCTGGCGAAACCGTCCTCGACATTGTCGAGGAACGCGGCTGGACCCAAGCCGAACTGGCCCTCCGACTGGGGTATAGCGAAAAACATGTCAGCCACCTCATCAACGGCAAGGTGCCGCTGAGTGTCGATGCGGCCCTGCGCCTAGAGCGTGTGCTGGGCAGCTCGGCCGATTTTTGGTTGGCCCGCGAAGCCAATTTTCAACGCCACAAGGCACGGCTGGAAGCCGCCAAACGACACGCCACTTGGGCAGGTTGGCTGGACGAATTGCCGCTCAAAGAGCTGATGGCCTGCGGTGCAGTACCCAAAATGCGTGCAGATGCCAAAAACAAGCCTAGGCTGGTTGAAGCTTGCTTGCGATTTTTTGGCGTCGCATCGCCCGATGAATGGCGCAACCTTTACGCCGGCATGCACGTGGCCTTTAGGCGCAGCCGCGAGGACCAAAGCGACGTGGGTGCGATATCGGCTTGGCTGAGACTGGGCGAACAGCAAGCTGAAAAGCTGGACGGACCCAAGTACGACAGGGCCCGCTTCGAAAAAGCACTGGTGGCCATCCGAGCTCTGACCCGTGAGCAGCCCCAGGTTTTTGAACCCAAGCTGCGCAGCCTGTTGCAGGACGCGGGCGTGCTGCTGGTGCTGGTGCCTGCCATACCCCGCGCCCATGTGAGCGGGGTGGCGCGCTGGCTCAGCCCCACGCGCCCCTTGATCCAGCTGTCGCTCTACGGCAAGACCAACGACAAATTCTGGTTCAGCTTTTTCCATGAAGCCGCCCATATACTGCTGCATGCCAACAGCCCAGAAGACAAAAAATCCATCTTTCTGGATGACCCCAACGCAGCACACACCACCGACCCGCGGGAACATGAAGCCAACACTTGGGCAGGCAACTGTCTCATCCCTGAGCAACATGCGTCAACCCTTGCGAAGCTTCGCACCAAGAGGAAGGCGGAAGAGTTTGCGCAAGCCATTGGCATCCACCCTGGCATTGTGGTGGGCCGCCTGCAGCATGACGGGTACATCGAACCCTCATGGATGAACGACCTCAAGCAGAGCTTTAGCCTCGAGGCGTCAGCCTGCGCGCAACCTGCATGCGCTGGCTCGTCTGGGTCGTAGCCGTGATTGCAAGGGCGCCCACGCAAACCCTGCCGCACCCGTCCCTCTGTCAGAGTCAGGTCAGGGACTTGCGCTAGCAAACCCTCAGCCTTGATGCCTGCATAATGGTGGGCCCAGCGCAGGCCTTCAGTTTGGCCTGAACGCTGCGATCACCACTACAAGCAGGAGCATCCATTGTCCACCCTCCCCAACGCCGCCGACCGCCCGTGGCTGAGCGCCTACCCAGACGGCGTGCCCGCCGACATCGACCTCTCGCCGTACCGCTCGCTGGTGCAATTGCTCGACGAGAGCCTGGCCAAGTACGCCGCGCGCAGCGCCTACCACTACATGGGCCACGACATGGCTTATGCCGAGGTGGACGCGCAAGCGCGTGCGCTGGCGGCTTATTGGCAGAGCAAGGGCTTGGTCAAAGGCGACCGGGTGGCGGTGATGATGCCCAATGTGCTGCAGTACCCGGTGGCGGTGGCGGCGATCCTGCGCGCCGGGCTGGTGGTGGTCAACGTCAACCCGCTCTACACCGCACGCGAGCTCGAGCACCAGCTGAACGACTCTGGCGCCAAGGCGATCGTGATCATCGAAAACTTTGCCGCCACCTTAGCCGCCTGCTTGGGCCAAACGCCGGTCAAGCACATCGTGCTGGCCTCGATGGGCGAGCTGCTGCCTTGGCCTAAGCGCTGGCTCGTCAATTACGTGGTGCGCCACGTCAAAAAACTGGTGCCGCCCTTTGAACTGCCCAGCGCGGTGCGCTTTGCCGACGCCGTGCACCAAGGCCGCGCGCTGAGCTTTAAACCGGTGGACATCGGCCCGGACGACATGGCGGTGCTGCAATACACCGGCGGCACCACCGGGGTGAGCAAGGGCGCCGTGCTGCTGCACCGCAACGTGCTGGCCAATGTGCTGCAATCCGAGGCCTGGGACGCGCCGGTGATGCACCGCATTCCGGCCGGCGAGCAGCCCACCGCCGTGTGCGCGCTGCCGCTCTACCACATCTTTGCCTTTACGGTGAACATGATGCTGAGCCTGCGCAGCGGCGGCAAAAACATCCTCATCCCCAACCCGCGCGACTTGCCGGCGGTGTTCAAAGCCCTCAAGGGCCAGACCTTTCACAGCTTTCCGGCCGTCAACACGCTGTTCAACGGCTTGCTGCACCACCCCGAGTTTGGCAGCGTGGACTGGAGCCACCTCAAGGTCTCGATCGGCGGCGGCATGGCGGTGCAGGCGGCCGTGGCCAAGCTCTGGCTGGAGCGCACCGGCTGCCCGATCTGCGAGGGCTACGGCCTGTCCGAGACCAGCCCCTCGGCCAGCTGCAACCCGGTCACGGTCACGGCTTTTAGCGGCAGCATCGGCGTGCCGCTGCCGGGCACGCGCATGAAGTGCATCGACGACGAGGGCCACGAGGTGCCGCTGGGTCAGCCGGGCGAGATCGCCATCCAGGGCCCTCAGGTCATGGCCGGCTATTGGCAGCGCCCCGACGAAACCGCCAAGGTGATGAGCGCCGACGGCTGGTTTCGCAGCGGCGACATCGGCGTGATGGACGAGCGCGGCTACTTTCGCATCGTGGACCGCAAGAAGGACATGATCCTGGTCAGCGGCTTCAACGTCTATCCCAACGAGGTCGAAGACGTGGTCATGGGCATGGGCGGGGTGCTCGAATGCGCGGCGGTGGGCATCCCCGACGAGCACTCGGGCGAGGCGGTCAAGCTGATCGTGGTCAAAAAAGACCCGGCCTTGAGTGAGCAGGCGGTGCGCGACTACTGCCGCGAGCGCCTGACCGGCTACAAAATCCCCAAGCTGATCGAGTTCCGCAGCGAACTGCCCAAAACCCCGGTCGGCAAAATTTTGCGCCGTCAATTGCGCCAGCCAAGCTAATCCGGAGTGTTCATGGGTCAACGCATCGCCCTCATCAGCGCCGTCCACGAAGAACTGGCCGAAATCCTGCAGCTCATGCCCGACGAACAGCAGGTGGCCTTGGGCGGGCGCACGTACTGGCAGGGGCACTTGCAAGGCCACGAGGTGGTGGCGGTGCTCAGCGGCATAGGCAAGGTGGCGGCCGCGACCACCACCGCGCTGCTGATCGAGCGCTTTGCTCCGCAGCAGGTGATTTTCACCGGCGTCGCTGGCGGGCTGATGTCGGGTGTGGAAGTGGGCGACATCGTGGTCGGCAGCGCCTTGGTGCAGCACGACCTCGACGCCACACCGCTGTTTGCGCGCCACGAGGTGCCGGGCTACGGCCGCAGCCGCTTCCAGCCCGATCTGGCCCTGACCCAAGTCCTGCACGCGGCCGCCAAAGACGCCGTCACCTGGTTGCCCAAGCTGCTCAACCCCGAGGTGTTGCGTGCCATGGGCCTGCACTCGCCCAGCGTGCACCAAGGCGAGATCGCCACCGGCGACCGCTTTGTGGCCACCGAGGCCGACAGCGCCGCCCTGCGCGCGGCCTTGCCCGAGGCCCTGGCAGTGGACATGGAGAGCGCCGCCGTAGCGCAGGTGTGCCACGATTGCGGCCTGCCCTTTGCGGTGGTGCGCACGATCTCGGACCGCGCCGACAGCCAAGCGCACGTCGACTTCCGGCTTTTTTTGCACGAAGTGGCGCGCCACTACAGCGCGCGCATCGTGCGCAAGGCGCTCAACTTGCTCTAACGGGGGCTGGGCCAGCCTCTAATCGGCTGCGCGGCTTAGCGGCCCTAGCGCAGCCAGCCGCGCTTGCGGAAGTACAGCATCGGGATCACCGCCGCCAGCACCATCATGCCGATGGCCATCGGGTAGCCGAGCTCCCATTGCAGTTCGGGCATGTGCTCGAAATTCATGCCGTAGCTGCTCGCCACCAGCGTGGGCGGCAGCAGCGAGACCGCGGCCACCGAGAAGATCTTGATGATCTTGTTTTGGTTGATGTTGATGAAACCGATGGTGGCGTCCAGCAAGAAGTTGATTTTCTCGAACATGAACGCGGTGTGGCTGTCGAGCGAGTCGAGGTCGCGCAGAATCTGGCGCGCGTCCTCGTGCTGCGCCGCGCTTAGCAGCCGGGTGCGGATCATGAAACTGACCGCTCGCCGGGTGTCCATCATGTTGCGCCGGATGCGGCCCGACATGTCTTCGTGGCGCGCGATCGCCGCCAGCACCTCGCTCGCCTTGTGGTCGGTCACGTCGCCGGCCAGCACCTGGCGGCTGACCTTTTCGAGGTCGTCGTAGATGTCTTCGACCGTGTCGGCGCAGTATTCGGCGTCGGTGTCAAATAGGCTCAGCAGCACGTCTTTGGCGTCTTCGATCAGGCCCGGCATGCGGCGCGCGCGCAAGCGCAGCAGCCTGAACACCGGCACGTCTTCGTCGTGGATCGAAAACAGCACGCCGCGGCTTTTCAGGGCGTCGTTGTGTTCGTTCAGGATGAAAGCCACGCGCACCGCGCGCGGGTCGGCGTCATCGGCGATCAGAAAGTCGCTGCGCACGTGCAGCTCGCCGTTGTCTTCTTGGAAAAAGCGGGCCGACTCTTCGATGTCCTCGTCCATCGCGTCTTCGGGGATGGACAGGCCAAAATGCTGGCGCACCCAGCGCCGCTCTTCGGGCGTGGGCGCTTCCATATCGACCCACACCGGCGTGAAGCGGGCCAGGTCTTCGAGCGATTCGATTTCTTCTTGAAACAGGCGGCCGTTGGCCAAGGTGAACACGTTGAGCATGGGGCAAGCTCCTTGGGGCTACAGGTGGTGGTTTGGGCAGCAGCGGGCGCTGCCCGATGCGGCAAGGTGGGAGCGATGCGCTTTCGGCATCCCAGGCACCCCTTGCGCCACCCCCCAAAGGGGCTCGACGTCAGCGAAGCGCTGCGGAAACCGAAAGCGCGCGACTAGGGCTACTGTCCAATCGGGGCTTTCAGTGGTTGATTCAACTTCTCATTATGCCCGCAAAGTGTGACGCCCAAGTGGATGCCGCAGCTGCGCTTTGAGCCAGCTCAAGGCCTTTGCGCCCACATTCGTGGCACACTTGTCCCTAGCCACCGAACATGGCATAGTGCCTACAAGGCGGCGGCCAATTTTCGCCGGCCGGCCCTGCGGGGTCGGCCTTTACTTCCCGAGCTTTAGGAGGCTCTCCATGAACCTGTCGATCAACGGCCATCATCTCGAAGTCACCCCGGCGCTGCGCACGTATGTCACGACCAAACTCGACCGGATTACTCGGCATTTCGACCAAGTCGTCGATGTGCGCGTGTTGCTGACGGTGGACAACCAGACCGAGAAGGCCCTGCGCCAGAAAGCCGAGTGCACCATCCGCATCAAAGGCAAAGACATCTTTGCCGAAAGCAGCCATTCGGACCTCTACGCCGCCGTCGATGAGCTGGCCGACAAGCTCGACCGGCAGGTGCTGCGCCACAAAACCAAGATGCAAGACCACCACCACGAAACGGCCAAGCGCGAAACGCACTGACGCCGCCCCCTGAGCCCGCGCAGCTTTTGTGCTGCGCTGCAACAAGCCGCCCATTTTGTCAAGCGGCTTGTTTGTTTTCTGCACTTGCCAACGCGTCGCAAAAGCGCATAATTCGCGCCTTGCGAGGTCTTTATGAACCGTCTTTCTGCCATTTTGCCTGCCGATCAGGTGCTGGTCGCGCTCGATGCCACTAGCAAAAAGCGCGCCTTCGAAGAAGCTGGGCTGCTGTTTGAATCCCTGCACGGGCTCAACCGCGCCCTCATCACCGACAGCCTGTTTGCGCGCGAGCGGTTGGGCTCGACCGGGCTCGGGCACGGGGTGGCGATCCCGCACGGGCGCATCAAAGGCCTCAAGCAGCCCTTGGCGGCGGTGTTTCAGCTCGCCGAGCCGATCGGCTTTGACGCCCCCGACGAGCAACCGGTGCGGCTGATGTTTTTTTTGCTGGTGCCTGAAGCGGCGACGCAAAAACACCTGGAAATTCTGTCCGACATCGCCGAGTTGCTCAGCGATGCGGCGCTGCGCGAGCAGATGAAGCGCAGCACCGCCGCGTCCGATCTGCACGCCCTGATCCACAACTGGCACTCGGCGCACGCACTGGCCTGAGCGGCACAGGCGCAAACCAGTCATGGCCGCACACTGCCGATGAAGCCGGTTGCCATCAACGCCGACGCCTTGTTCGAAGAGCACCGCGAGACCCTCAAGTGGCAGTGGGTGGCCGGGCAGAGCGCGTCCGAGCGCCGCTTTCTCGAGCAGGCGGTGAGCGCAGCGCGCTCTGGGGCCGACTTGGTCGGCTACCTCAACTACATCCACCCCTACCGGGTGCAGATTCTGGGGCGGCGCGAGGTGGACTACTTGCTCAACGCCAGCGCCGACGATTGCCGCCGCCGCGTGGCGCGCATTGTGGAACTCGAGCCCCCGGCCTTGGTGCTGGCCGACGAGGTGCCCCCACCGGCCGAACTGGTGGCCATGTGCGAGCGCGCCCAGATTCCACTCTTTATCACCGCATCTTCAGCCGCCTTTGTCATCGACGTGCTGCGCGCACACTTGTCGCGCCTGTTTGCCGACAGCGCCACCTTGCACGGCGTGTTCCTGGATATTTTTGGCCTCGGTGTGCTGATCACTGGCGAATCGGGCCTGGGCAAGAGCGAACTCGGGCTCGAGCTGGTCTCGCGCGGGCACGGCTTGGTGGCCGACGACGCCGTGGACATCGACCGCATCAACCAAACCGTGCTCGAAGGCCGCTGCCCCGAGCTATTACAAAACCTGCTGGAAGTGCGCGGCATCGGGCTGCTCGACATCAAGGCCATTTTTGGCGAAACCGCCGTGCGGCGCAAAATGCGGCTGCGCCTGATCGTCTATCTGGTGCGCAAAGAGACGCTGGAGCGCGACTTTGAGCGCCTGCCGCACGAGCCGCTGTACCACGACGTGCTCGGGGTGGCGGTGCGCAAGGTGGTGATTCAGGTGGTGGCAGGGCGAAACATGGCGGTGCTGGTCGAAGCCGCCGTGCGCAACACCATTTTGCAGCTGCGCGGCATCGATACCTACCAGGAGTTCGCCCAGCGCCAGCGCGCGGCGATGCTGCGCGGGGGGTGAGCAGGTGCGACTCAGCCTCTGAGGCCGCAGGCTGAAAGCGAGGGGGGTGCCTTCAGCGCCGGCCCGGCACGCGGTGCGCGCAGTCGGGCTTGGTGCAGTGCGCGTACAGCGACAGCGCGTGCTCTTGCAGCTTAAACCCGCGTTGCTCGGCCACCGCGTGCTGGCGCTGCTCGATCTCGGCGTCGTAGAACTCCTCCACCCGGCCGCAATCCAGGCACACCAAATGGTCGTGGTGCTGGCCTTCGTTGAGTTCAAACACCGCTTTGCCCGACTCGAAATTGCTGCGCACCAGCAGCCCGGCCTGCTCAAACTGCGTCAGCACCCGGTACACGGTGGCCAGCCCGATGTCGGCGTGGTCGGCCAGCAGCACCCGGAACACGTCTTCGGCCGTCATGTGGCGCTGGCGGCCGGTCTGAAAGATCTCCAAGATTTTCAGCCGCGGCAGGGTGGCCTTGAGGCCGGTGCTTTTGAGTTCGTCGATGTTGCTCATGCGGTTGGTGCGGGTGGCTGCCTGGGTCGGCAAGGGCTACAATGGCCTGCATCATAGTACGGTGCGCCTTGGTGTGCACCGGTGGTTTCCATCATCCGCACCGCCCACATGTTCAAACCTTTGTTGTCGTGCGCTCGCCCGGTCGGAGTGGGCGCACTCGTGGCTGCCGCCTTGGCCCTGTCGGGCTGCGCCAGTTTCCAAAACGCCGGCACCCAAATGAGCACCTTGGGCGGCCTGCTCACGCCACACCGCATGGACATCCAGCAGGGCAACGTGGTGGTGCGCGAGCAGCTGCAAGCGCTGCAGCCGGGCATGCCGCGCGCGCAGGTGCAGGCGATCTTGGGCACGCCGCTGGTGGCCAGCGCCTTTCATGCTGCGCGCTGGGATTACGTCTTCACCTTCAACCGCCAAGGCCAAGAGCCACAGCTGCGCCGCGTGACGGTGTTCTTTGAGGGCAACGCCTTGCAGCGCGTCGAGGCCGACGAACTGCCCACCGAGCAAGAGTTCGTGGCCGCGCTGCAAGCCGAACGTGCCGCCGGCCGTGTGCCGGTGTTGCAAGCCAGCGAGGAGCAGTTGCGCGCCTTTCGCGAACGCCACCCCGCGCCTGCGGTCCAGCCAGCCCCGGCCCCCGTGCCCGCCGGCCCGTTCCCGCCGCTCGAAGCGCGCTAGGCGCTGCGCAGGCGTCGCCGCCAAAGCTTCCCGAACGGTTGTTGGTGCTCGCCCTGCCCCTTTCCCAACCCCCTTCTTTTTTCGCGCACCGTGACCCCCTCTCCCCCCCACCGCGTCGGCATCGCCGGTGCCAGCGGCCGCATGGGCCGCATGCTGGTCGAGGCCGTGCTGGCAGCCGACGACTGCCGGCTCGGCGCCGCCTTTGACCAGCCCGGCAGCGCGGCGCTGGGCCAGGATGCCGCCGCCTTTTTGGGCCAGACCAGCGGGGCCGTGATCGGCGCCGACCTGTCGGCCTTGGCCGGCTGCCAGGTGCTGATCGACTTCACGCGCCCCGAAGGCACGCTGGCGCACCTGCAAGCCTGCGTGCAGCAGCGGGTGCAGATGGTG
>Ga0208370_100289_pt1 | contig 14268 bp, 14 predicted proteins | sample Subbio12Jun_QV11_FD_184822 | JGI IMG/M metagenome (GOLD analysis project Ga0208370, IMG submission 184822) | Serpentinite rock and fluid subsurface biosphere microbial communities from McLaughlin Reserve, California, USA -CR12Jun_QV11 (SPAdes) | ecosystem: Environmental > Terrestrial > Deep...
GGCAGCGAGGCAGGAGCCGAGCGCCGCGCGTGAGCCCATGGATGGGCGATCGCGCGGAAAGCAGGTGGCCCGATCCGCCGACAGGCTCGCCATCCCGAGTGCACTGTTCCGGGCTCGCCCCGGGTCGTTCGGCGCGGTACATCGCGCTACCCTTGCGCCAGCCACGAAAGGACTGCCCATGACGCGCCGCGACGAGCCATCGACGATCCGCCTCGCCAACCGCCTGAACGCCGCCGGCGCCTCGCGCCGCCAGGTGCTGCGCGCCGCCAGCGCGCTCGCGCTGGCGGCCTTCGTCGCCCCCGGCGCACTGGCCCAGCCGGCACCGCCGCGGGTGCGCTTCAAGGCCTACCCGTTCACGTTGGGCGTCGGCTCGGGCTACCCGCGGCCGGACCGGGTCGCGTTGTGGACCCGGCTCGCCCCTTCGCCGCTGGAGGCTGGTGGCGGCATGCAGCCGGAGAACGTCGACGTGGCCTGGGAAGTGGCGAGCGACGAGGGCTTCGGCCGCATCGTCGCCGCTGGCCGCGTACGGGCGGTACCGGAGACCGCGCACAGCCTGCACGCCGATGCCACCGGCCTGCAGCCGGGTCGCTGGTACTGGTACCGCTTCCGCAGCGGCGAGGCGGTCTCGCCCATCGGCCGCACGCGCACGGCGGACGCCCCCGACGCCGAGGTGCAGCGGCTGCGGCTGGCGGTCGCGTCCTGCCAGCACTACGAACAGGGCTGGTTCAGCGGTTACCGGCACCTGCTCGCCGAGGACCTCGACTTGATGCTGTTCGTCGGCGACTACCTCTACGAGAACAGCTGGGGCGACGACCTGGTACGCCGCCATGTCGGCTCGCTGCTGATGACCCTGCCCGAGTACCGCGCCCGCCACGCCCAGTACCGGCTCGACCCCGACCTGCAGCGGATGCACGGCGCCGTGCCCTGGCTGCTCACCTGGGACGACCACGAGGTGGACAACGACTACGCCGGCGACCAGTCGGAGCACCTCGATCCCGGCTTCCTCGTCCGCCGCGCCGCGGCCTACCAGGCCTACTTCGAGCACATGCCGCTACCGCGCGCGATGTGGGCGAAAGGCGCCCGCCTGCGGCTCCACAGCCACACCGATTTCGGCCGGCTGGCGCGCATCTGCATGCTGGACAACCGCCAGTACCGTTCGCCGCAGGCCTGTCCGGACCCGTTCAAGCGCGGTGGCTCGACCGATGTGCTGGTGGGAAGCTGCCCGGAGCTGCTCGATCCCTCGCGCACCCTGCTCGGCCGCGAGCAGGAGGCCTGGCTGGAGGCGCGGCTTGCCGAATCCGGCCGGCGCTGGAACATCCTCGGCCAGCAAACCCTGATGACGCACTACGCCACGCCCCGCGAGGGCGGTGCCGAATCCGTCTGGACCGACGGCTGGGACGGCTACCCGCTGGCCCGCGAGCAGGTATTGGCCGCGTTCGAGAAGCACGCCGTGCCGAACCCCGTGGTGCTGGGCGGCGACCTGCACGCCACCGTGGTCGCCGACATCCACCGCCATCGCGATCCGGCCTCGCCGATCATCGCCAGCGAGTTCTGCGGCACCTCGATGACCGCACAGGGCTCGGCGGCCGCGGTCAACGACGCCCGCACCCGCCACAACCCGCACGTGCACTTCGCCGACATGAGCCGGCGCGGCTACCTCACCTGCGAGTTCACGCCGCGCGAGCTGCGGGCGGCGATCCGCGTGGTCGACTCGGTCAAGGCACCGACCAGCCGGGTCGAGACCCAGCGCCGTTTCGTGGTCGAAGCCGGGCGACCCGGCGTGCAGGCCGGCTGAGGCGCGGCGTGGCGATCGGGGTGGGCAAGCCGAAGGCGAAGACGGCGCACGTCTGCACCGAGTGTGGTGCCAGCCACGCCAAATGGCAGGGCCAGTGCGAAGCCTGCGGGGCCTGGAACACGCTGGCGGAGATCGTCGTCGAGCCGGCCGCCGGCAAGGCGGCCCCGCGCCACGGCCACTGGGCCGGCGCGCCCGAGCAGGCCCGCGTCACGCCGCTTTCGGCGGTGCGGCACGAGGCCGAATCGCGCGTTTCGACCGGCATCGGCGAGCTCGACCGGGTGCTCGGCGGCGGGCTGGTCGAGGGCTCGGTGGTGCTGGTCGGTGGCGATCCGGGCATCGGCAAGTCGACCCTGCTGCTGCAGGCCATCGCGCAGATGGCCGCCCGCGTGCCGGGGCTCTACGTCACCGGCGAGGAGTCGCTTTCGCAGGTGGCGGGCCGCGCGCAGCGGCTCGGCCTGCCCGTCGAGGGCGTGCAGGCGCTGGCCGAGACCTGCGTCGAGCGCATCCTCGCCCAGGCCGCGCAGGCCCGGCCGCGGCTGATGGTGGCCGACTCGATCCAGACCCTGTGGTCGGAGCTGCTCACCGCCGCCCCCGGCTCGGTCAGCCAGGTGCGCGAGAGCGCCGCCAAGCTGGTGCGCTTCGCCAAGGAGACCGGCACGGCGGTCTTCCTCGTCGGCCACGTCACCAAGGAGGGCGGCATCGCCGGCCCGCGCGTGCTCGAGCACATGGTCGATGCCGTGCTGTACTTCGAGGGCGAGGCCGGCAGCCGCTTCCGCGTGCTGCGTGCCTTCAAGAACCGCTTCGGCGCGGTCAACGAGCTCGGCGTGTTCGCGATGGGCGACAAGGGCCTGCGCGAGGTGTCGAACCCGTCGGCGATCTTCCTTTCCGGGTCGAGCTCACCGCAGCCGGGCAGCGCGGTGATGGTCACCCGCGAGGGCACGCGCCCGCTGCTGGTCGAGGTGCAGGCGCTGGTGGACCAGTCCCCGCTCGCCAACCCGCGCCGCGTGGCGCTGGGCCTCGAGCAGAACCGGCTCGCCATGCTGCTCGCCGTGCTGCACCGGCACGGCGGTGTGGGCGTGTTCGACCAGGACGTGTTCGTCAACGTGGTCGGCGGCATCCGCGTGCAGGAGACCGCCGCCGACCTGCCGGTGCTGCTCGCGGTGATCAGCTCGCTGCGCGACCGCCCGCTGCCGGGGAAGACCATCGCCTTCGGCGAAGTGGGCCTCTCCGGCGAGCTGCGGCCGGTGCCGAACGGCGAGGAGCGGCTGAAGGAAGCCGCCACCCACGGCTTCCGCCGCGCCATCGTGCCCAAGGCCAATGCGCCGAAGTCCGGCCGCGTCGGCGAGCTGGACGTGATCGGCGTCGAGCGGCTCGCCGAAGCGCTCGAGCAGGCGCTGGCATGAGGCCCCGGCACGGATGAGCCTGTTGGCCTCACTGCTGGCGCGATGGTCCGGCCCGGGCCGGACACCGATCGATCCGGATGCGTTCACCGACCGTTTCGCCGACCGCCTGCGGATCCGTCTGCCGGCCGCCGGGATCGAGATCCTCGCGCCATTGTCGCTGTCGATCACCTACGATGGCGACCGCGGGCAACTGTTCCTCGACAACCTCTTCCGGCGGGCCTGCGCGGCCGCGGATGATCTCGAGCGCGCCGACATCGTCGAACGCCATCTCGCCGCCCTCGTCGAATCCAAGGCCGGTGCGGGCGCTGGAGCCGAAGACATCGTGCCGGTACTCAAATCCGATGCCCGGTCCTTGGGTTTGCCCGAATCCGACCACGAAGACCAGCCCCGCCACCGCATCGAGCCACTGGTCGCGGGCCTCTCGATCGTCTACGCGGTCGATAGCGCCGACACCATCACCTTCGTCCCCGAGTCATGGTTTGCCGAACGTGGCATCCCCGCCGAGGGGCTGCGCCGTCAAGCGGTCGACAATCTGCGCGGCAAGCTGCCGCGGCTCGACGTGCAGCGCGGCGGCGGGTTGAACATGGTGATGGCGGGTGGCCACTACGAATCCTCGTTGTTGCTGTTCGACGACTTCTGGGTGGGCGAGGCGGCACGTCTGCGCGGCGATCCGGTGATCGCCGTTCCCGCCCGCGACGTGCTGCTGTTCGCCGATACCGCCCATGCCCGGGCCCTCGTCGAGTTGCAGCAGCAGGCGCAGGCGGTCCATGCCGATGCGGCCTATGCACTGACGCCGCGCTTGTTCCGGCGTTCCGTGGACGGCCACCTCGCGCTGTTCGATCGCTAGCGGACCAACACGAACTCGTAGACGAACTGGCTGCCGAAGAAGGCGAGCCCCAAGAGCAGCATGGCGGCCAGCGTCCAGCGCACCGCGCGCGGGCCGCGCCAGCCCCAGCGCCAGTGGCCGAACAGCAGGGCGGCGAGCACCGCCCAGCTCAGCAGCGAGAGCACCGCCTTGTGCGCCAGCGACTGGGCGAACAGGTTCTCGACGAACACGAGGCCGATCGCCAGCGCCAGGGTCAGCAGGACGAAGCCGGCGACGAGGATGCGGAACAGCAGGGACTCGGTCTGGGTCAGCGGCGGCAGGGCCCGCACCAGCCGGGTGATGCGGCGGCGGCGCAGGGCGCGCTCCTGCGCCCACAGCCCGAGTGCGAACAGCGCCGCCAGCGCCAGCGCGGCATAGGCCAGCAGGGCGAGCCAGGCGTGCAGCTTGATCGGCCACGGCAGCGGCGTGCCGCTCTGGCCGGGCTGGCCGCCCAGCACGTAGGCGAGCAGGCTGGCCGCCGCGATCGGGAACACCAGCACCCCGAGTGCCTCCAGCCGCTCCAGCCAGGCCCCGGCCAGGGTGAGGGCGGCCATGCCGAGGGCGACGAGCGAGAGCGCCGAGAGGAAATGCAGGTCGGGCAGGCCCTGCGCGGCGGTGGCCGCCATGTGCACGACGAGGTGCGCGGCCGCCCCGAGCCCGCCCAAGGCCAGCCAGGGGCCGCTGCCGTGGGCCGTGCCCTGGCCCAGCACGCGCCCGGCGAGGCCGCTGCCGGCGGTGGCGTAGGCGAGGGCGGCGAACAGGGCGAGGGCCAGGACCAGAGTCATCCAGCAAGTGTTGCACAGCGGCCCCAAGGCCGAGAACGCGGGCCAGGCACCTCGGGGCCGTCGGCGAGGCTGCGGCTATACTTCGCGCCCGGCCGTTTCCGCCCGCTGCCCCTCCCGCCATGTTCGAGTCCCTGACCCAGCGCCTCTCCGGCACCCTGCAGCGGCTGCGCGGCCGCGGCCGCCTCTCCGAGGAGAACATCCGCGAGAGCCTGCGCGAGGTGCGCATCGCCCTGCTCGAGGCCGATGTCGCGCTGCCGGTGGTGCAGGCCCTGATCGAGCGCATCAAGGTGCGCGCCGTCGGTCAGGAGGTGCTGACCTCGCTGACGCCGGGCCAGGCGCTGATCAAGGTCGTCCGTGACGAGATGACGCTGGTGATGGGCGGGCAGGGCGCGGAGCTGTCGCTGGCCCAGCAGCCGCCGGCGGTGATCCTGATGGCCGGCCTGCAGGGTGCCGGCAAGACGACCACGGTCGGCAAGCTCGCCAAGTTCCTGAAGGAGCGCCGCAAGAAGAAGGTGATGGTGGTGAGCTGCGACGTCTACCGTCCGGCCGCCATCGCCCAGTTGCAGACGCTGGCCGGCCAGGTCGGCGCGCTGTTCCACCCGTCCGAGGCCGGGCAGAAGCCGGTCGACATCGCCCGTGCCGCCATCGATGCCGCCAAGCGCAACGTCGCCGACGTGCTGATCGTCGATACCGCCGGTCGTCTGGCCATCGACGCCGAGATGATGGCGGAGATCAAGGCCCTGCATGCCGCGGTCGATCCGGTCGAGACCCTGTTCGTGGTCGACGCGATGACCGGTCAGGACGCGGCCAACACCGCCAAGGCCTTCGCCGAGGCGCTGCCACTGACCGGCGTCGTGCTCACCAAGACCGACGGCGACGCCCGCGGCGGCGCGGCGCTGTCGGTGCGCTACCTCACCGGCAAGCCGATCAAGTTCGTCGGCGTCGGCGAGAAGCCCGACGGCCTCGACGTCTTCCATCCGGAGCGCGCGGCCAGCCGCATCCTCGACATGGGCGATGTGCTCTCGCTGGTCGAGGAGGTCGAGCGGAGCGTCGACCGCGACAAGGCGCAGAAGCTCGCCGAGAAGGTCAAGAAGGGCAAGCGCTTCGACTTGAACGACCTGCGCGACCAGATGCTGCAGATGCAGAACATGGGTGGTCTCAGTGGCCTGATGGACAAGCTGCCGGGCATGGGCCAGGTCCCGGACAGCGTGAAGGCGCAGGTCACCGGCAAGGAAGTGCCGCGGATGATCGCCATCATCAACTCGATGACGCCGAAGGAGCGCCGCAACCCCGACCTGCTGAACGGCTCGCGCAAGGCGCGCATTGCCCGTGGCTCCGGCACCAGCCCGGCGCAGGTGAACCAGGTCTACAAGCAGTGGCAGCAGATGGAGAAGATGATGTCCAAGCTCTCGCGCGGCGGCATGAAGGGCATGCTGCGCGGGATGCAGGGGATGCTGGGCGGCCGCGGCGGTTTCCCGGGGTCGGGCGGCGGGGGCTTCCCGCGCTGAGCGCCGGCGGGGCCCGCCTGAACGGAGGCCCGGCAGGCTACGGCTCGTCCAGCCCCGGCGTCTTTGCCTTTCGGGGCGGCTCCGGCTAGACTTCCCAATTCCCTGCCCCGAACGGGCCAGGGCCTGACCCCAAGAACGACAGAGCTCAAGACCCATGGTCAAGATCCGCCTGGCCCGTGGCGGCGCCAAGAAGGCCCCCTTCTACCACATCATCGTCACCGACAGCCGCAACGCCCGCGACGGCCGCAACATCGAGCGCGTCGGCTTCTACAACCCGGTCGCCCGCGGTGCCGAGAAGCGTGTCGAGGTCGATGCCGAGCGCGTCAAGCACTGGGTCTCGCACGGCGCCCAGCTCTCCGACAAGGTTGCGGTGCTGGTCAAGGAAGCGGCCAAGGCCGCGGCCTGAACCCCGGCCGCCCGCCTCCGGCGGCCACCCCGGAAGCCCCCGCATGGACCCCGAGCGCCGCATCCTCCTCGGCCGGGTGGCGGGGGCCTTCGGTATCCAGGGCGAGTTGAAGCTCGAGTCCTGGACCGAGCCTCGCGACGCCCTGTTCCGCTACCAGCCCTGGATCCTCGTCCATCGCGGCGGGGAATCCGCCGTTTCCGGCACCCGCGGCAGGCTCGCGCCGAACGGCTCGGTCACCGCCCGCTTCCCGGGGGTCGCCGACCGTGACGCCGCCGAGGCCCTGGTCGGGGCCGAGATCTGGGCGCCGCGCTCGCGCTTGCCGCCGCCCAAGCCCGGCGAGCACTACTGGGTCGATCTCGAGGGCCTCAAGGTCTCGACCGTCGAGGGCGTCGAACTCGGCACCGTCTCGCACCTGTTCAACAACGGGGCCAACGACGTGGTCGTCGTCCGCGGCGAGCGCGAGCGCTACCTGCCCTACAGCAGCGACGTGGTCCGCGAGGTCGACCTCGCGGCCGGACGCATGGTCGTCGACTGGGACCCCGAGTTCTGACCATGCGCATCGACGTACTCAGCCTGTTCCCCGGATTCATCGCCGAGTCGGCGGCCCTCGGCGTGGTCGGCCGCGCCGCCGGCCGCGGGCTGGTCGCGGTGAAGGCCTGGAACCCGCGCGACCACGCCAGCGGCATCCACCGCCGCGTCGACGAGCGCCCCTTCGGCGGCGGCCCCGGCATGGTCATGCTGCCCGAGCCGCTCGAGGCCTGCCTCGCCGCCGCCCGCGCCGACGGCGCCACCGGGCCGCTCATCCACCTCTCCCCGCAGGGGCCGCGCTTCACCCAGGCGAAAGCGCGCGCGCTGGCCGCCACGCCCGGTTTCCTGCTGCTCTGCGGCCGCTACGAGGGCATCGACGAGCGTTTCCTCGCCGCCCACGTCGACGAGGAGCTCTCGATCGGCGACTACGTGCTCTCCGGGGGCGAGCTGGGGGCCGCCGTGGTCGTCGACGCCGTGGTGCGCCTGCTCGAGGGCACCCTGAACGACGCCGACTCGGCGGTCCAGGACAGCTTCGAGGACGGCCTGCTCGACTGCCCGCACTACACCCGCTCCGAGACCCTCGGCACCGAGGGCGTGCCTGGGGTGCTGCTCTCGGGCGACCACGCGAGGATCGCGCGCTGGCGCCGCCAGCAGGCGCTGGGCCGGACCTGGCGGCGTCGCCCGGACCTGCTCGCCCGCATGGCCTTGAGCCCGCAGGATCGCGCCCTGCTGGCCGAGTTCATCGCCGGGCAAGCTTCCGGCCCCGGCCGCCCCTAGCGCGGGCCTCCGCGAAAAGGTTATACTTGCCGACTCGCCCGGGCGCAGGCCTGCGTGGCGCGGCAGCCCGAAGAATTGCACAGGTCCAAAGCCATGAGCCAGCTCAACAAGTCGATCGTCGCCCAGTTCGAGGCCGAGCAGATGCAGCGCCAGCTGCCCGAGTTCAGCCCCGGCGACACCGTGGTCGTCAACGTCAATGTGAAGGAAGGCAACCGCGAGCGCGTGCAGGCCTTCGAGGGCGTCGTGATCGCCCGCAAGAACGCCGGCCTGAACTCCTCGTTCACTGTCCGCAAGATCTCCCACGGCTTCGGCGTCGAGCGCGTGTTCCAGGCCCACAGCCCGACCATCGACTCGGTCGAGGTCAAGCGCCACGGCAAGGTCCGCGCCGCCAAGCTCTACTACCTGCGCGACCTCGCCGGCAAGGCCGCCCGCATCAAGGAAGACCTGGCGGCCCGCAAGTCCGCTGGCTGAGCCGTTTCCAAGGCCCTGGGCCCGAACGCCTCCCGCGCCGCCGTCGCCGAGGTCCGGCTGGACCTCTGGCTCTGGGCGGCGCGCTTCTTCAAGACCCGCGCGCTGGCCAAGCAGGCCATCGAGCGCGGGCAGGTCCGCATCGACGGCCAGGCATCCAAGCCCAGCCGCGCGGTCCGCATCGGCCTGGTGCTCGCCATTGAGCGCGCCGGCGAACGCTACGAAGTGGAAGTGCGCGGCCTCGCCGACCAGCGCGGCCCGGCCAGCCTCGCCCAGCAGCTCTACGCCGAGTCCGAAGCCTCGATCGCCGCGCGGCTCGCCGAGCGCGAGAAGCGCCGGCTCGAGGCGCAGGGCTACCAGCCGCCCGGGACCCGTCCGAACAAGCGCCAGCGCCGGCTGATCCAGGCCCTGGGCGATCTCGACGCGTCGTAGTCGACGCCGCCGCCGCTCACGGGCGGTCGTCCGCCTCACGGAACACGGGCAATGCCGGGTTGCGTTCGAAGGCGAAGATCAGCCGGGTTTCGATGTGCGCCACCTCGGGACGTTCGGTGAAGGCCTGCAAGGCGAAATCGCGCAGGTGCTGGCTGTCCCGGGCCCCCACGTGGCAGAGAAAATCGTCCTGCCCGCCCAGGTGGTACCAGGCCAGTACCTCGGGCAGGGCACGCAGGTGGGCGATGAAGCGTTCGACATCGGTCCGCGTGTGGCGGGCCAGGCGCACGGCCACCTGGGCTTGCAGGCCGATTCCGATCGCTTCCGGCGCGATTTCGGCGTGGTAGCCGAGGATGGCTCGCGACTCGCGCAGCCGGCGCACCCGTTCCAGGGCCGTGGAGGGGGCGATGCCGCAGCGTGCGGCGAGTTCCTTGTTCGGCAACCGAGCGTTCTTGCGCAGCAGGCGCAGAAGCTCGACATCCGTTCGATCGAGGCGCATGGGAAGGGGCCTTCACGAAATTTCCTTCGGGGATTCTGCCCTTCATCCGCCTGCTGTTCCATGCTGTGGGCTTTGAATGGAACCGCCCCCATGACCCTCCCGGAACCGCACGCACTTTCGACCCTGCTGGTCCATGCCGGTCGCGAGGACTTCGATGCGCTCGGGGTGCACGCCCCGCCGATCGACCTGTCCAGCACCTACCCGGTGCGCGATCTGGCGGCCGGCACCGCCAGCTTCGATGCCCTGGTCGCCGGAGCCGCCCGGGCCGAGAACCCGATCTACGCCCGCCTGCACAACCCCACGGTGGCGCGGGTGGAGCAGGCGATGGCACGGCTGGAGGGGGCCGATGCCGCCGTCGCCTTCGCTTCGGGCATGGCGGCGCTCACGGCGGTGCTGCTGGCGGCGAAGGCGCGGGGCGGGCATGTGCTGGCCGTCCGGCCGCTCTACGGCACGGCCGACCACCTGCTCGCCAGTGGCCTGCTCGGCATCGAGACGGAGTTCGTCGAGGCCGGAGCCATCGCGGCGCGGCGACGCCCCGACACGGCCCTCGTCCTCATCGAGACCCCGGCCAACCCGACGCTGGACCTGGTGGACATCGACGCGGTGGTGGCGGCCGCCGGCCCGGTGCCGGTGCTGGTGGATTCCACCTTTGCCACGCCGGTGTTGCAGCGGCCGATCGCCCGGGGCGCGCGCTACGTCCTGCACAGCGCCACGAAGTTTCTCGGCGGCCATGGCGACGTGGTGGCGGGCATCGTGGCCTGCGGCGAGGCCGAGGCCACCGCCCTGCGCAGCATCCGTGCGGCGACGGGGGCGCTCTTGCACCCCTTGGCGGCGTTCCTGCTGCATCGCGGGCTGCCCACCCTGGCCCTGCGGGTGGAGCGTGCCCAGGCCAATGCCGGCGTGCTCGCCCGCCGCCTGGCCGAGCATCCCGCCGTGACGCGTTGCTGCTACCCGGGCCTCGGCACCGTGCGCAATGCCCATCTGCTGGGCACGCAGCTCGCCGGCCCCGGCAGCCTGCTGGCCTTCGAACTGGCCGGGGGGCATGCGGCGGCGGCGGCGGTGATGCGGGCGGTACGGCTGTGCACGCCGGCGGTGAGCCTGGGGAGCGTGGATACCCTGATCCAGCATCCCGCCGGCCTGACCCATCGGGTGCTGGCCGGGGACGAGCAGCGCCGGCACGGCATCACGCCGGGCCTGATGCGGCTCTCGGTGGGCATCGAGGATGTCGAGGACCTCTGGCGCGACCTTAAGGCCGCGCTTCAGAGCATTCCCTTCAGCCGGTAGAGCGCCTCCAGCGCCTGCTTCGGCGTGAGCACGTCCGGATCGAGCGCGGCCAGCGCGTCGAGCGCCGGCGGCGGGCTGCGGAACAGGGTCATCTGCGCCGGCTGCTCGATGGCGGCGGGCGAGGTGGCGGTGGCCGGCATGTCGCGGCTGCGCTGTTCCAGCTCCGCGAGCGTGCGTCGCGCTTCACCGAGCACCGCGCGCGGCAGCCCGGCGAGTGCCGCCACCTGCAGGCCGAAGCTGCGGTTGGCCGGGCCGTCCTTCACCGCGTGCATGAACACCAGCTTCTCGCCGTGCTCGACGGCGTCGAGGTGCACGTTGGCGATGCCGCTGCCGCCGTCGCCGGCCAGCGCGGTCAGCTCGAAGTAGTGGGTGGCGAACAGCACGAAGCTGCGGTTCACGTGGGCCAGATGCAGGGCGCAGGCCTGTGCCAGCGCCAGGCCGTCGTACGTGGACGTGCCGCGGCCGATCTCGTCCATCAGCACCAGCGAATGCGGGCTGGCGTGGTGGAGGATGTAGGCGGTCTCGCTCATCTCGACCATGAAGGTCGACTGGCCCCTCGCGAGATCATCGCCGGCACCGATGCGGGTGAGGATGCGGTCGATCGGCCCCAGCAGGCAGCGCGCGGCCGGCACGAAGCTGCCGGCATGGGCCAGCAGCACGATCAGCGCCGCCTGCCGCATGTAGGTGCTCTTGCCACCCATGTTCGGGCCGGTGATCACCAGCATCCGGCGCTCGGGCGAGAGCATCAGGTCGTTCGGCTCGAACGGTGCATCACGCACCGCCTCGACCACCGGATGGCGGCCGCGTTCGATGCGGATGCCGGGTTCTGCCACGAGTTGCGGTTCGGCCCAGTCCAGCGCCAGCGCACGTTCGGCGAAGGCGGCGAGCACGTCGATCTCGGCCACCGCCTCGGCGGCGAGTTTGAGCGGGTTCAGCACGAGGTTGAGCGCATCGAGCAGGTCCTCCCAGAGCTGCTTCTCGCGGGCGAGTGCGCGGTCGCGCGCCGAGAGCACCTTGTCCTCGAAGGCTTTCAGCTCCTCGGTGATGTAGCGCTCGGCACCGGTCAGGGTCTGCCGGCGACGGTAGTGCAGCGGGGCCTTGTCGGCCTGGCCGCGGCTGATCTCGATGTAGAAGCCGTGGACGCGGTTGTAGCCGACCTTCAACGTGGCGATGCCGGTGGCGGCGCGCTCGCGGGCTTCGAGCTCGAGTAGGAACTGGTCGGCGTTCGTCGAGAGCACGCGCAGCTCGTCGAGCTCGGCGTCATACCCGTCCGCGATGACGCCGCCATCGACCAGCTTCAGCGGTGGCTGCGGCGCGACGGCCTTCTGTAGCCAATCCGAAGTGCCGGCATGCTCGCCGAGCCGGTCGAGCAGGGCGGTGAGGCGCGGCGAATCGAGCGCGGCCAGCGCCTCGCGCAGCGTGGGGAACAGCGCCAGGCCATCGCGCAGGGTCGAAAGATCGCGTGGCCGGGCCGAGCGCAGCGCCACGCGCGAGAGGATGCGTTCCAGGTCGCCGACGCGGCGCAGGGTCTCGCGCAGGCCCTCGAACGCGCGGGATTCCAGCAGGCTGCGCACCGCGTGGTGGCGCTCGGCGACGACGGCCTGCGTGCGCAGCGGCCGGTGCAGCCAGCGCCGCAGCAGGCGGCCGCCCATCGGCGTGATGGTGGAATCGACCACGCCGAGCAGGGTGTGCGCGCTGTTGCCGTCGATGCGACTGTCGATCTCGAGGTGCCGGCGCGTCGCCGCATTCAGCGCGATCGCCTCGTCGGCGGCCTCGACGGCGATGGCGGACAGGTGCGGGAGCTGCTGCTTCTGCGTTTCCTCGACGTAGCCGAGCAGGGCACCGGCGGCGGCGGCGGCGAGCGGCCTGCCTTCGAGGCCGAAGGGCGAGAGGTCGTGCAGGCCGAAGAAGCGCAGCAGGGCGCGACGCGTGCTGTCGGCGTCGAACAGCCAGGGCGGGCGGCGACGCATGCCCTGCCGCTGGGTCACGGCGGCGGGCCAGCCGTCCTCGTCGGGCACCAGCAGTTCCGCCGGCTCCAGCCGCGCCAGCTCGGCCGCCAGCGCTTCCTCGTCGGCGACCTCGTTGGCGAGGAAGCGGCCGCCGGCGAGGTCGGCCCAGGCAAGGCCGTAGCCGCCTTTCTTTGACGACGTGCCGCCGCGCACCACCGCCATCAGCAGGGTGTCGCGGCGTTCCTGCAGCAGGGCCTCGTCGGTCACCGTGCCGGGCGTGACGATGCGGACGACCTTGCGTTCGACCAAGCCCTTGGCCAGCGCCGGGTCGCCGATCTGCTCGCAGATCGCCACCGATTCGCCGAGCGCGACGAGCCTCGCGAGGTAGCCCTCGCAGGCGTGCACTGGCACGCCGGCCATCGGGATCGGCTGGCCACCGGACTGCCCGCGTTGCGTCAGCGTGATGTCGAGCAGCCGCGCCGCCTTGCGGGCGTCGTCGTAGAACAGCTCGTAGAAGTCGCCCATCCGGAAGAACAGCAGCAGCTCCGGATGCTCCGCCTTGGCGGCGAAGAACTGGCGCATCAGCGGGGTGTGCTGCGGGGCGTCGCTGCTCATTCCGGAAGGGGCGGGCTGACCGGTGGGCGGGGGCCGGCTAGTCTAGCGGCATGGACACGCCCGCCATCCCCAATGATGCCGAACTCGGCGCGCTCGCCCGCCGCCTCGCCGACACCCTGGTCGCCCGCCACCACCTCGTCTGCACCGCCGAGAGCTGCACCGGCGGCTGGATCGCGAAATGCCTCACCGACATCCCCGGCAGTTCGGCCTGGTTCGACTGCGGCATGGTGGCCTACAGCTACGAGGCCAAGCAGGCCATGCTCGGCGTGCGGCCGCAAACGCTCGAACGCGAGGGCGCGGTGAGCCGCGAGACGGTGATCGAGATGGTCTCCGGCGCGCTGGTGCACTCGGCCGCCTCGATCGCGGTGGCGGTGACCGGCATCGCCGGCCCCGGCGGCGGCACCGCCGGCAAGCCGGTCGGCACGGTCTGGATCGCCTGGAAGCGCCGCGGCGGCTACCCCAAGGCCGAGGTCTTCCATTTCACCGGCGACCGCGAGGCGGTGCGGCGGCAGACCATCGCGGCGGCCCTGCACGGCCTGCTGGAGCTGGCGACGGCCTGAGCGAGGATCCGCTCTTGGCGTTCCGACAGCTGTCCCCGGAAGCCTTCGCCCTGCAGCGCGCCATCGCGAGCGCGCCTGCCTTCGTGGTTCATGAGCCTGATCATCCCGGGCGCGCCTGCCTTCGTGGGCCACGGGGTCGCGGCCGGCGACGGCTACGCGACCGCCACGGCCCACGGGCGCGGCGCGGATCGTTTCCGGCGGGTCCGGATCGCGAGTCCGCAGCGGCAACGTGCACGCCACGGTCGTGGCGAACAGCAGTCGCGAGCGCGGTGCCTGGTGGGCGAGCCGCGGCGGTGAGGGGCCGTCCTGCGGCAGCGAGGCAGGAGCCGAGCGCCGCGCGTGAGGGCAGGACGCCCGATCGCGCGGAAAGCAGGTGGCCCGATCCGCCGACAGGCTC
>Ga0208370_100290_pt1 | contig 14210 bp, 16 predicted proteins | sample Subbio12Jun_QV11_FD_184822 | JGI IMG/M metagenome (GOLD analysis project Ga0208370, IMG submission 184822) | Serpentinite rock and fluid subsurface biosphere microbial communities from McLaughlin Reserve, California, USA -CR12Jun_QV11 (SPAdes) | ecosystem: Environmental > Terrestrial > Deep...
CGAGCGCGGCGCAGATCAGCACCAGCGCCAGCAGCATCGTCCCCACGCCCACGAAGCGCCCGCCGCGTTCGAGGACGAGGAAATCCAGCCCGCAGTTCGCGCATTCATCCGCCAGCCCCGCAGGCGCGGCGAACAGCGTCTTCGCGCCGCACCGGGGGCACAAACCGGAAAGGGCAGCCGAGACCAATCCCGGCTGCCCCTTGCTTTCCGTCGGACTCTCGTCCGGCATCATCAGTGGAATTCGGCACCCCAGCCGCCCCAGACATAGACGGCGACGAACAGGAACAGCCACACCACGTCGACGAAGTGCCAATACCACGCCGCCGCCTCGAAGCCGAAGTGCTGGCGCGGCGTGAAGTGGCCGAGATAGGCACGATAGAGGCACACCGCGAGGAAGATCGTGCCCACCAGCACGTGGAAGCCGTGAAAGCCCGTCGCCATGTAGAAGGCGCTCGAATAGGTGTTCCCGCCGAAGGAGAAGGGTGCAACCGCATATTCGTAGGCCTGGATGCAGCTGAACAGCACGCCCAGCGCGATGGTGGCCCACAGGCCCTGCTTGAGGCCTGTGCGGTCGCCGTGGATCAGCGAGTGGTGCGCCCAGGTCACGGTAGTGCCCGAACACAGCAGGATCAGCGTGTTGAGCAGCGGCAGGGCGAAGGGATCAAGCACCTCCATGCCTTCGGGAACGAAGGTCGCTGCGGTCGCAGCGCTTGCCTCGCCGAACAGGCTGGTGGTCGTGCCCGTATCCGGATCATAGGTCAGCGGCGTAGGGAACAGCGCGAAGTCGAAGAAGGCCCAGAACCAGCCGACGAAGAACATCACTTCGGACGCGATGAACAGGATCATGCCGTAGCGCATGTGGAGCTGCACCACCGGGGTGTGATCGCCGCGCTGGGCCTCGATCACGATGTTGCGGAACCAGAAGAAGAAGGTGGCGATGAGCCCGGCCAGCCCCGCCCACAGAACGGCCGATCCAGCCAGCGGCCCAAGCACGGTCGGGTGCCAGGACAGCACCATGCCGCTGGTGAAGGTCAGCGCCGAGATCGAGCCGACCAGCGGCCAGATGTCGGGTTCGAGAATGTGATAGTCGTGGTTTGCCTTGCCAGCCATGTGGTCGTTCCCGTCCCTGGGTTTAGCGGATCATTGGGTGGCGGAGGAGGCCGGGCCAGCCGGGTCCGCCGCGCGGTGGAAAGTGTAACTCAAAGTGATCTGCTCGACACCCTTCATATTCGGGTCCGCAAGCGCCGCCGGATCGACGAAATAAAGCACGGGCATGGTGACTTCCTGCCCGGGCTGCAACGTCTGTTCGGTGAAGCAGAAACACTGGATCTTGTTGAAATACTTGCCGGCCTGCTCCGGCTCGACATTGAAGGTCGCCATGCCGGTGATGGGCTGGTCGCTGTTGTTGCGGGCCACGTAGGTTGCGATATCGCGCTCGCCGATGGTGACGATGTCGGTCGCCTGCGAGGGGCGGAAGCTCCAGGGCATCCCCATCGCCGCGGTCGCATCGAACCGGATCGAGATGGTCTGCCCCGTAGCGAGCTGAGCCGCGCGGGCGGCGTCACTCTCGGTCGCCTGCATGGTGGTGCCGCCGAAACCCGTGACCTGGCAGAACAGGCGATAAAGCGGGACCGAGGCATAGCCGAGGCCGAGCATCGCCAGTGCGCCCGCGAAGGCCATCAGCCCCACACGCAGGTTGCTGCGCGCGGTTTCGACGCTGACGGGAGCGGCGCTCGGCATCAGCCCTGCCCTCCGATGCGGACCATGGTGATGGCGTAGAACAGGATCACGAAGAACAGCAGCGCGCCCGCGACCACCAGATTTCGCGCCTTGCGGCGACGCAGGAACTCGCGCTCGTCATCGGGGGTCATGCGATCCACCCCTGATAGGCGGCGAGGCGGTCAGCCACGAGCGCGGCAAACAGCACGAAGAGATAGGCGATCGAGAACTTAAACAGCGTCTTCTCGGGCGTCATGGCGTCGGTCTCGGCACGCGTCCGGGTGAACACCGGCATCGCCAGCACAACGAACAGAACGGAAAGCACCACCGCGACCGAACCGTAGATCCACCCCGTCCCGCCGATATACCAGGGCGCGATGGCGATCGGTGCAAGCAGCAGCGTGTAGAGCATGATCTGGCGGCGCGTCGCCTTCTCGCCCGCGACCACGGGGAGCATAGGGATGCCGACCTTGGCGTAGTCGGATTGCACGAACAGCGCCAGCGCCCAGAAATGCGGGGGCGTCCAGAAGAAAATAATCGCGAACAGAAGGAGCGGCATCGCCGTCACCTCACCCGTCACCGCCACCCAGCCGATCAGCGGCGGAAAGGCACCCGCACCGCCGCCGATGACGATGTTCTGCGGGGTGCGCGGCTTGAGCCACATGGTGTAGATGACGGCGTAGTAGATGATCGCGCCCAGGAGCAGCGCCGCCGCCAGCCAGCCCACCGCAAGGCCCATCAGCGCGATCGACACGCCAGAAAGGAAGAACCCGAAATCGCGCGCATCCTCGCGGCGCATCCGGCCACCTGGCAGCGGTCGGTTCATGGTGCGCTTCATGCCCGCGTCGATATCGGCTTCCCACCACATGTTGAGCACCGCCGAGCCGCCGGCCCCCATGGCGATGGCGAGGATTGCGGTGAAGCCGATTACGGGATGGATCGACCCTGGTGCCGCCAGCACGCCGCAGATCGCGGTGAAGATCACCAGCGTCATGACGCGCGGCTTGGTCAGCGTGAAGAAATCACGCCATTCCGTCGGCATCGTCGCGGCAGTATGGGGTGCGGTGCTTGCCATTCTCTCGTCTGTTTGACGGGCAAGGAGCGCGAGGTCCCAGACCTGCGCCCCTCCCCTTTTTGCGTCACGCTCCCGCGCGGGAGCCGATCACGCGCCCGACCTTACGCGGTGGCCGGACGGTGATCGTGATAGTCCATGCTGTCGGTGATCACCGGCAGCGTCTCGAACTGGTGGTAAGGCGGCGGGCTCGGCAAGGTCCATTCCAGCGTCGTCGCGCCTTCGCCCCACGGATTGGCGGCAGCCTTCTTCCCCGCCATCAGCGCGTAAAGGATGTTGACGAAGAAGAACAGCATTGAGGCAGCCATGATGTAGTAACCGTAGCTGCTGATCTGGTGCCAGAAGTGGTAAGCCTCCGGATAGTCGGGATAGCGGCGGGGCATCCCCTGCATGCCCAGGAAGTGCTGCGGGAAGAAGATCACGTTCACGCCGACGAAGAAGGTCCAGAAGTGGACGTGCGAGAGGAACTCGCTGTGCATCCGCCCGCTCATCTTCGGGAACCAGTAGTAAAAGCCCGCGAACATGGAGAACACCGCGCCCATCGACAGCACGTAGTGGAAATGCGCCACGACGTAATAGGTGTCGTGCAGGTTGTCGTCGATCCCGCCGTTGGCGAGCACCACGCCCGTCACCCCGCCCACGGTGAAGAGGAAGATGAAGCCCATCGACCAGACCATCGGCGACTTGAACTCAAGGCTGCCGCCCCACATCGTTGCAATCCACGAGAAGATTTTCACGCCGGTCGGGACCGCGATCACCATGGTGGCGGCGGTGAAATACATCTTCGTGTTCACGTCGAGGCCCACGGTGTACATGTGGTGCGCCCAAACGATGAACCCGACCACGCCGATCGCCACCATGGCGTAGGCCATGCCGAGATAGCCGAACACGGGCTTGCGGCTGAAGGTCGCCACGATCTGGCTGATCATGCCGAAGCCCGGCAGGATCATGATGTAGACTTCGGGGTGACCAAAGAACCAGAACAGGTGCTGGTAGAGCACCGGATCGCCGCCGCCGGCCGGATTGAAGAAGGTGGTGCCAAAGTTGCGGTCGGTCAGCAGCATGGTGATGGCCGCCGCGAGCACCGGCAGCGCCAGCAGCAGCAGGAAGGCGGTGACCAGCACCGACCACACGAACAGCGGCATCTTGTGCAGGGTCATGCCCGGTGCGCGCATGTTGAAGATGGTGGTGATGAAGTTGGTCGCACCCAGGATCGACCCGGCACCGGCAAGGTGGAGCGAGAAGATCGCGAAGTCGACCGCCGGGCCTACAGCGCCGGTGGTCGAAAGCGGCGCATAGACCGTCCAGCCAACGCCCGCGCCCGGCCCCGTGCCGCCGGGCACGAATAGCGAGAACAGCAGGCTGAAGAAGCCCGCCACCGTCAGCCAGAAGCTGACATTGTTCATGCGCGGGAAGGCCATGTCGGGTGCACCGATCATCAGCGGCACGAACCAGTTGCCAAAGCCGCCGATCATCGCCGGCATCACCATAAAGAACACCATGATGAGGCCGTGCGCGGTGATGAACACGTTCCACATGTGGAGCGCGGTGTTGATATCATTGGCACCGCCCATGAACTGGGCCCACCATTGCAGATACTGGATACCCGGCTCTTGCAACTCGACGCGCATGATGCCCGAGATGGCACCCCCGATGATCCCCGCGATGATCGCGAAGATCAGGTACATCGTGCCGATGTCCTTGTGGTTGGTCGACATGAACCAGCGAGCGAAGAAACCCGGCTTGTGGTCCGCGTGATCATGGGTGTCGTGCCCATGATCCTGGTGGATGTCGAAGCCTTCTGCGGTGGTTGCCATGATCAGCTACTCTTCTGCGTGAAAACTATGGATCGGGTTCAGCCGGCGGTCGCCGGAGCGGGGACGGAGGCGGCAGCAGCAGCGGGGGCGGCGGCGGTAGCGGGCGCAGCTTCCGCCTCACCCGGCATGGACCCGCCTTGCGCCTTGACCCAAGCCGCGAATTCGGCCGGAGGAAGGGCCTCGATAGCGATCGGCATGTATCCGTGACGCGCGCCGCACAGTTCGGAGCACTGGCCGTAATAGACGCCCGGCTCCTTGATGGTAAGCATCTTTTCGTTGAGCCGCCCGGGAACCGCATCCATCTTGAACCACAGCGAAGGCACCGCAAAAGCGTGGATCACGTCCGATGCGGTCGTCTGGATGCGCAACGGGACACCCGCAGGCACCACCATGCGATTGTCGACCGCAAGCTGCCCCGGCTCCCCGCGCTTCACCGCCTCGGCTTCGTCGAGCATGTTCGAGATCACTTCGATTTCGCCATGATCGGGATAGGTGTATCCCCAGTACCATTGGTATCCGGTCGCCTTGATGGTCACGGCATCTGCAGGCGGGGTTTCGTATTGACGCGCCAGCAGCGTGATCGAGGGGACGGCGATGATCACGAGGATGATGACCGGCACGATCGTCCACACCACTTCGATCATGGTGTTATGGGTTGTCCTGGAGGCAACCGGGTTCGCACGACGGTTGAAGCGCACGACGACATAAAGCAGCAGCCCCAGAACGAACAGGCTGATCACGGTGATGACCGGCATCAGAATGCTATCGTGCATCCACAGCGCGTATTCGCCATTGGCCGAATACTGATCCTGAAAGGTCAGGCTCTGGACCGGATCGTCCTGGTAGGAGGTCGGCATGCCCTTGCCCTTGGTCGGGGCCATCGGGGTGTAGGCGCTCGCCATATCGGGCGCAGGCTGCGCAGCTTCGGCCATGCCGCCCTCTGCCGAGGCAGCTACGGGAGCGGGAGCGGGAGCGGCAGCATCCTGCGCCGCCACGGCGAGCGGCGCAAACGCCGCGAGCCCGGCAGCCAGCGCCGCCAGAATAGCCTTCTTCATACGGGTGTCCCTCTGACCCATTCTCATGTGCCTAAATGCTACGTATCTGATCCCATACCGCCCGGCTACCGGCCCCGTTGGAGCTGTTGCGAGCGACGTTCCGCCGACCTTGGGCCAGCGTCACCGTCGCCCTTAGCGATGCTTGCCGGGGGCCTCAAGCGGTTCTAGGGAGAAAATTATGCACCGGCCCATGTGGCTCGCGCAAGTTTTAGCTTTCCCTTAAGTTTTCTAAGAGGTTCGTTCGTGACGCAAGAGGAAGTTCTGGGCGAGTTCCGCAGCTCCGGCGCTTTGCTCGAAGGCCATTTCAAGCTGTCCTCGGGCCGCCACAGCGGACACTACCTGCAATGCGCGCGGGTGCTGATGAACCCGGCCCGCGCCGCCCGTCTGGCCGAAGCGGTGGTGGCGGGGCTGCCTGCCGAGGTGCGCGCGGCGGTCGACGTGGTGGTCTCCCCGGCGATGGGCGGGATCATCATCGGCCACGAAGTCGGCCGCGTGCTGGGCAAGGACGCGCTGTTCCTCGAACGGCCGGACGGCGTCTTCCACCTGCGCCGCGGCTTCGCGCTTGCCGCCGGCGCGAAGGTGCTGATGGTGGAGGACGTCGTCACCACCGGCCTCTCCAGCCGCGAAGCCATCGCCGCTGTCGCGCGCGAAGGCGGCGAGGCGATCGCCGAATGCGCAATCATCGACCGTTCCTGTGGTTCGGTCGATCTCGGCGTGCCCTTCTACCCGCTGCTCGCCATCGATTTTCCGACCTACGACCCCGACAACATCCCCGAGACGCTGGCGCGCGTAGAGGTGACGAAGCCCGGCAGCCGGAAGGAATGACCCTGACCCACTCCCCCTCTCACCTCCGCCTCGGCGTCAATATCGACCACGTCGCCACGATCCGCAATGCGCGCGGCGGGGATCACCCGGACCCGGTGCGCGCAGCTCAGATCGTCGCGGCCGTGGGCGGTGACGGCATCACCGCCCATCTGCGCGAAGACCGCCGCCACATCCGCGACGAGGATTTGGCGCGCATCCAGGCGGCGACCGACCTGCCGTTGAACCTCGAAATGGCAGCGACGCGCGAAATGCTCGCCATCGCCCTCAGGCACAAGCCGCACGCCGCCTGCATCGTCCCCGAGAAGCGCGAAGAGCGCACCACCGAAGGCGGGCTGGACGCGGCCGGGATGCACAACACGCTGGTGCCAATCGTGGACGAGCTTCGGTCAGCCGGCATCCGCGTTTCGCTGTTCATCGAGGCCGAGGAACGCCAGCTCGACGCCGCGCTGCGGCTGGGAGCGCCGGTGGTCGAATTCCACACCGGCGAATATGCCCACGCCTTTCTCGATGGCGATGGCGAGCGGGTGGCGCGCGAACTCAAGCGCATCGCCGACATGGCAGCCCTTGCCGCCAAGAACGGGATCGAGCCGCACGCGGGCCACGGCCTGACCTTCGACAACGTGCAGCCCATCGCTGCCATCCCCCAGATCGCCGAACTCAACATCGGCCACTACCTCATCGGCGAGGCTGTCTTCGTGGGGCTGGAAAACGCCATCCGCCGGATGCGCGAACTGATGGATGAAGCGCGATGAGCGCGCCCGACCTCCCGCCGCTCACCGGCGAGCAGAAGCGCTGGGCTTTGGGCGCGGCCGCGCTGTTCCTGCTGGCAGTGGGCTTTCTCGGCTTTGCGCTCAGCACCGGGGTGATGAAGGTGTTCGCGGTCGGCTGGGTGGCGCTGATGATCGTCGGCTTCGTCGGCGCTGGCCGCGTTGCCAAGGGCGATTTCGCGCACCCGCTGTTCAAGGCGCAGGTGATGCTGCACGTCGTCGCCCTCGGCCTGCTGGTGGCGGTCATCATCAGGGCGTTCAAGGGATGAAGGTTGCGACGAACGGCGCGCCCCCGGGTCAGGCCTGCGGTGATGCTGTGGGGCCTGCGCCGTGATCATCGGGATGGGCAGCGACCTGTGCAATATCGAACGGATCGCAGGTTCGCTCGCCCGCTACGGCGAGCGGTTCGAGAGCCGCGTCTTCACGCCCACCGAGATCGCGAAGGCCCGCCGCCGCCCTTTCACGATCGCCGGCACCTATGCCAAGCGCTTCGCCGCCAAGGAGGCCTTTTCCAAGGCCGTCGGCACCGGGTTCCGGCGCGGCGTGTTCATGAAGGACATCGGGGTCGTCAACACCCCCTCGGGCGCGCCTTCGCTCGCGCTGACGGGCGGGGCGGCTTTGCGGCTTGAAGAAATGACGCCAAAAGGCCATGAGGCCCGCATCCACCTTTCTCTCACCGACGATCATCCATGGGCGCAGGCCTTCGTGATCATCGAAGCCATCCCCCAAGTGCCCCTCGATTGACAGGCCCGCCTTATGGCAACCATCGAAAGCCCGCAAGTGACTGACAGCGCCACCCCGGATAAGGTCAACTGGCTCGCCGAGATCCGCGGCCTTGCGCTGATGCTGCTGGCGGTTCTGGCCTTCCACAGCCTCGTCGCCAAGCCGTTCTACATCCCCTCGACCTCGATGATGCCGACCCTGTGGGTGGGCGACCGGCTGGTGGTAAGCAAATATCCTTATGGCTGGTCCTGGGCCTCGGTAAGTTTTCACCTGCTGCCGCGGGGGGACTGGCGCGTGCTGGGCTCGACCCCGGAATACGGCGACATCGTCATCCCCGTGCATCCCACCCGCGACGAGGACTACATCAAGCGCGTGGTTGCCTTGCCGGGCGACACGATCGAGGTGCGTGGCGGCCAGATCATCCTCAACGGCACCCCGATCAGGCGCGAGGTCGTTCCGCAGGTGCGCATCCCCTTCGAGCCGGAACTTATGTGCAAGGACGGCCCCTGCCTCACCGCATGGGAACTGTTCCGCGAGACAGGCCCCGACGGGCGGGAATATTACGCCCCGCCGACCTGGCGCGAGACCCTGCCGAACGGCGCGACCTATCTCACCATCGACTATGTCGACCAGGAACTCGACAATTTCGGGCCTTACACCGTGCCCGAGGCCAATGTCTTCGTGATGGGCGACAACCGCGATCTTTCCGCCGACAGCCGGGCACCGGCCATCGCCAACGGGTTGGGCGGCGGCGTGCCGCTCGCCAATATCGGCGGGCGCGCGGAGTTCATCACCTTCAGCCTCGACGGATCGACCACCTGGAACCCCGCATCCTGGTTCTCGAGCCTGCGGGGGAACCGCGCCTGGAGCACCCTGCGCCCGCCACTGGCCGAGGGCGCGGCGGCTCGGTGATCTGAGAATACAGGCAAAAAATGGCCCGCAAGTTCCTCTATTTTGTAGCGTTCTGCATCGTTCTGGCGATTGCCGGACGGATCGCCTATGAGCTGTTCCAGAAGGAACTGGCCGAAATCGCGCTGGTGCCCTCGGCCGAATTCGCCCCGGTCAAGCCGCTCGAGGCCAACGCCTACGAAGACCCGAAGCTGTGGTACTCGCGCCCCGGCATCGGGGTGAGCGATCCGGCCCGTTGGCAGCCCGCCTATGCCTCGGACCGCGGCCCTGTGCCGACCCCGGCAGAACCCAAGCAGCGCTTCGCGGTGTTCTTCGTCCACCCGACAAGCTACCTCAACCGCGCGAGCTGGAACGCCCCGCTCGAAAACGGCGGCGATCCCGAGGCGGAGCGGATCGCGCGCATCTATCTGCGCGGCATGGCGAGCCCCTTCAATGCCGCATCCGAGATCTGGGCGCCGCGCTATCGCCAGGCGACCTTCGGTGCCTTCCTCACCGATGCGCCCGAGGGCAGGCAGGCCATCGACGCCGCCTATGCCGACGTGCGCGAGGCCTTCCGCTTTTTCATCTCCAGCATCGACCCCGCAACACCGATCGTGCTGGCGGGCCATTCGCAGGGCGCGCTGCACGTGAAGCGCCTCATCGCCGAGGAGGTCAGGGGCTCGCCGCTCGCGGCGCGGCTGGCGGCGGCCTATGTGATCGGCTGGCCGGTCTCGACGCTGCACGATCTGCCGATCATGGGTTTTCCGGCCTGCGCCACGCCCGAGCAGACGGGCTGCATCATCAGCTGGTCGAGCTTCGCCGAACCGGCCGATCCGGGCACGCTGCTCGAGACCTATGCGAGCACCCCCGCGCTCGACGGCAAGCGGCCGGGGAGCGATCCGATGCTCTGCTCCAACCCGCTCAACGGCACCCCGGGCACGGGCGCGTCGGCCAGCGCCAATCTCGGCACGCTGGTGCCCAAGGACAGCATGGAGAAGGGCACGCTCCAGCCAGGCCTGGTGCCCGCCCGCTGCGACAAGCGCGGCCTGCTGCTGATCGGGCCGCCACCGGAGATGGGCTCCTATGTGCTTCCGGGCAACAATTACCACGTCTATGATCTGCCGCTGTTCTGGGCGAACACCAAGGCGGACGTGACGCGGCGGGTGGGTGCGTGGAAGCCCGCAAACTGATCTTCGAGGACGCGCTCGGCTTCGGGCAAGCCGTGGGAGACGGCGGCGTGCTGCTCGGGCTTGACCTCGGCACCAAGACACTCGGCACTGCGACCTGCGACGCGGGCTGGCGCTTCGCCACCAACGGCACCACCATCCAGCGCGGCAAGTGGGGCCGCGACCGCGAGACCCTGGGGGCGCTCATAGGGAACCGCTCCGTGCGCGGGATCGTGCTCGGCCTGCCGCGCAACATGGATGGCTCCGAAGGCCCGCGCGCGCAGGCCTCCCGCGCCTATGCGAGGAACTGCGCCGAGGCCTTCGCCCTCCCCCTCCTGCTGTGGGACGAGCGCTGGTCGACGCAGGCTGCCGAGGCCGCGATGATCGGGATGGACATGAGCCGCGCCAAGCGCGCCGCCGCGATCGACAGCCATGCCGCCGCCGTGATCCTGCAAGGCGCGATCGACCGGCTGGCAGGGGGCGTGCTGTAGATTAGCCCCCTCCCTTGAGGGAGAGGAGACAGAAGCACCGTCGCAAAAAGTGCGTTGCCACCCCGGCACCCTCGCCCCTATGGCCTCGCCGATGAACACCCCCCCTGCCCGCTTCGACGCCCGCGAAGCCTCGCGCTGGTTCTTTCGTCACGGCCACACCGGCTGGCTGGGCCTGAGGTTCACCGACCAGGGCGACAACTGGGTCGAGCTCGAACTGCCGTGGCGCGAAGACCTGCTCGGCGACCGCAGCCAGCCCGTGCTGGCCTCGGGCCCGATCATCAGCCTGATGGACATGGCGAGCGGCATGGCGATCTGGCAGACGCGGGGCACCTTCCAGCCCGTCGCCACGCTCGACCTCAGGGTCGACTACCAGCGCCCCGCGCGCGAGCGGGCAAGCGTGAAGGGCCGGGTGGAATGCTACCGCATCACCCGCTCCGCCGCCTTCGTGCGCGGGATCGCCTATGACGAGGATCCGGCCGATCCGGTCGCGCACGTGGCGGGCTGCTTCATGACCATCGGCGCCGATCCGCGTCAGGCGAACCCCGCGCTGCACGGAGGCAAGGATGCCTGAAGGGCTGGAACTGCCTGCCTATGCCCGCTCGCTCGGGGTGGCGCCGACCGGCGAGACCGAGGGCGGAATGCCGGTGCTGACGGTCGATTTCGGACCGCTGGTCGAGGGCCGCCCGCAGCATTTCCATGGCGGAGCCACGGCCGGGCTGCTTGAGAACGCGGGCTATGCGGCCCTGCGCACCGCGCTGCTGGCGGCGGGGCGCGATCCGCTGCTGAAGCCGATCAACATCACCGTGCAATATCTCGCTGCGGGCAAGTCGCAGGCGAGTTTTGCGGTGGGGCGCATCACCCGGCTCGGGCGGCGCAACGCCAATGTCACGGTCGAGGCGTGGCAATCCGACCGTGCGCGTCCCATCGCCACGGCGGTGATGAACATCCTGATGGTCTAGGGTGGCGGGCTGACCGGCGAGGGCGAAGGCGAAGGCGAGGCCCGGGGCGAGGCCGGGGGCTGGACCACCACTCCGCCGCCATCGACGCGCACCTCCACCGGAACACCGGGCTGGCTGAGAGTAACGCCGCCCTGTTCGATCCGGAGCGTCGTGCCGTCCTGCCCGACCACAATTTCCTCCCCATCGAGCACGTCGAGCGGCTGGACCGGGCCTTCGGGGTCGGGTGTGTCCTGCGCCTTGGGTGCGGGCGCGGCCTCGATCTTGAGCGCGCCGCGCAGGAAATCGCGCCAGATGCGCGCCGGGGTGCTGCCGCCGGTCACACCGGCAAGCGGCGTGTTGTCGTCATTGCCGATCCACACGCCGACCACGAGGTCGCCCGCATAGCCCACGAACAGCGCGTCGCGGTAATCCTGGGTCGTGCCGGTCTTGCCGTAATTGGCGATCGGCAGGGAGGCATTGCGCCCCGTGCCCCGGTTGATCGCGGCGCGCAGCATGGCTTCGAGGTCCGCGTGATCGCCCGAGGACATCGAATCCCGGCGTGTGGTCAGCCAGTCCCACCAGCTGCGTTGCCCGCGGGCGAAGGCGTGCGGCTCGACCGGATATTCGTTGGCAGCGATCCCCGCATAGGCGGCGGTCAGCTCCAGCAGGGTCATTGCGGATGTGCCGAGCGCGAGGCTCGGGTCGCCCTCGGTCATGGGGGCGGTGATGCCGAGGCGGCGGGCGGTCGCGATCACCTTGTCGCTGCCCACCGCCTCGAACAGCCGCACGGCGGCGACATTGCTGGACGAGGCGAAGGCATTCTCCAGCGTGATCTGGCCGGAATATTGCTCGCCAGCGTTTTTCGGGCGGTAGCTTCCGACCGTGATCGGGGTGTTGGGGATGGTGTCTTGGGGCTCCCAGCCTTCCTCGAGTGCGGTGAGATAGACGAAGGTCTTGAAGGTCGATCCGGGCTGGCGACGCGCCTGCGTGGCGCGGTTGAAGGGGCTCTTGCGGTAATCGCGCCCGCCGACCATCGCCACGACCTCACCGTTGCGGCGCATCGCCACCAGCGCGACCTGGGCACCCCCCAGCGGAGCGCGGGCGACGATCCGGTTCGCCAGCGCCTGCAGGCGGGAATCGAGCGTCGTGGTGAGGGTCTGCCTGGAATAGCTCGCCTCCATCCCCTCGCGCGCCAGCGGCAGCGCCCAGTCGGCGAAATAGGTGCCGGTCGGCAGGTTGTCGCCCTGCGTGCGCACATCGATGCGCGGATCGGGAAGGCGCTTTGCCTCGGCGGCGGTGAGATAGCCTTCCTCGATCATCGCGCCGATCACCAGCTCCATGCGCTTCTTTGCCTTGTCGTAGTGCCGGGTCGGCGCATAGCGCGAAGGGGCCTGCAACAGCCCCGCCAGCATTGCCGCCTGCTCGGGCCGCAGCTTTTCGGGCTGGCGGTAGAAATAGTGCAGGCTCGCCGCGCGCAGACCATACTGGTTGTCGCCGAAATAGGCGTTGGAAAGGTAGCGTTCGAGGATCTCGTCCTTGGTCAGCCAGCTTTCCAGCCACAGCGCGATCAGCGCCTCGCGCGCCTTGCGGCTGAGGCTTTGTTCGGGGGTGAGGAACGTGAACTTGGCGAGCTGCTGTGTAATCGTCGAGCCGCCGCCATAGCCGGTCCACGCCGCCCGGGCGATGCCGCGCGGGTCGATGCCCCAGTGGCTGTAGAACCGCCGGTCCTCGATGGCGATGAAGGCCTCGACCACGTGCGGGGGCAGGTTGCCGACCTTGACCGGCGCTTCGACCACGGCACCCTGACGCGCGATCGGCGTGCCGTCACTGGCGAGCAGCGTCACCTGCGGCGGGGCGATCGGCTCAAGGCTCTTGGAAAGCGGCGCGGTAACGGCGAGCCAGCCGATCAGCAGCGCGAACACTGTAAGAAAGCCGAGGATGCCCCGCCCCGTCCACCACAGCCGGTTGCGCGCGCGCCAGTAATCGCGTTGCCACCAGCGCAGGCGGCGCTTTTCCTCGCCCTCCAGCGCCGCGTCGACGAGGCCGAGTTTGGCGTCCCATGCGTCATAGGCCGGGGTCGCCGAAACGCTCGGGGCCGACAGGTCGCCATCCTCGTCGTCAACAAGGGGCCGCTGCGATTCATAGAGCGGAAAGAACTCCGCAGGCGTGCTCCCGGCGTCCGGAGCACCGGCACGCGAGCCTTTCCAGAATCGGTCGAAGAACGCCATGGTAAAGGCTGTGTTACCAGCCTAGGACACTATGGGGCAAGTCAGAGAAGTGGCATCAATCTCCAATGAGTCTTTGCATCTCTCGTCGATGGAATTCCTCAAGCTCAGCGCGGAAGCGGCTAACCTCAGTTTCAAGATGATGGCACATCTGCTTCATATCACTTAGTCTTGCTTCCAAGCTGACATTTGCCGACTTGAGCCCATTGTTGTCCGCTTCAATGTTTGCGAGAATGTCCATCTGCGCCTTGCATCGCTCGCTAAGCTTGTTTTTGTCAGACATTAATTGTGCAATTGCGCGCCTCTTATCACATAATTTTTCTTGTAATTGACTAATTTTTTTTCTTAACCTGTCATTTTCCGATGATGCAGTTTTCAGTTGGAGAACGAGCACTTTCTCATCAACGCTCTGCCGCAATTGCTGATACTTATCTTTTTCATTAGCCAAATCTTCACAAAGATTCGCAACAATGACTTGAAGATTATTTGATTTTTCAACCGCCTCTACCCACATTTCAGTAAGT
>Ga0208370_100291_pt1 | contig 14184 bp, 9 predicted proteins | sample Subbio12Jun_QV11_FD_184822 | JGI IMG/M metagenome (GOLD analysis project Ga0208370, IMG submission 184822) | Serpentinite rock and fluid subsurface biosphere microbial communities from McLaughlin Reserve, California, USA -CR12Jun_QV11 (SPAdes) | ecosystem: Environmental > Terrestrial > Deep...
TCGATGCCGGCGGCGCCATCTGCTGGGCCAACAATGCGCTCGAAGACGCGGTGGGTCTGTCGCGGCGCACGCTGGCAGGCTTGCCCCTGGCCGACTGGTTTACCGAGCCAAACCTGCTGCAAAATGCCGTTTCAGGCGCCAACAGCCACGAATACGCCGTCATCCGCTACGACGCGTGGCTGGTGCGGCTCAACAACGAGCCGCTGCCGGTGCATGTGGTGCTGGCCAAAACCGAGCACGGGGGCGAGTTGGTGGTGGAGCTGCTGCCGCTGGAGCAGCAAACGCGCCAAGAGCGCGAGCAGCGCCTGCTCGAGCAGGCGCACGCCAACAAAGAGCTGATTCGCAACCTCGCGCACGAGATCAAAAACCCCCTGGGGGGCATCCGCGGCGCGGCGCAGTTGCTGCAGCTCGAACCCGATGCGCGCGAATTGGCCGAATACGCCCAAGTCATCATCCACGAAGCCGACCGGCTGCAGGCCTTGGTCGATCGCTTGCTGGCGCCGCACCGGCGTGCCCGGGTGGTGGACGATGTCAACATCCACGAGGTCTGCGAACGCGTGCGCGCGCTGGTGCTGGCCGAGTTTCCGCGCGGCTTGCGCGTGCAGCGCGATTACGATCCTTCGATCCCCGAGTTTCGCGGCGACCGCGAACAGCTCATCCAGGCCGTGCTCAACCTGGCGCAAAACGCCGCCCAAGCGCTGCGCGCACGCATCGCCGCCGGCGACGCCGAGATCGTGCTGCGCAGCCGGGTGCTGCGCCAGGTCACGTTTGGGCGCCAGCGCTACCGCCTGGCATTGGAATTGCATGTGATCGACAACGGGCCCGGCGTGCCCGAAGCGATCAAAGACCGCATCTTCTACCCCCTGGTGTCGGGGCGCGAAGGCGGTTGCGGCTTGGGGCTGACGTTGGCGCAGACCATCGTGCAGCAACACCACGGTTTGATCGAGTGCGACAGCGCGCCGGGCCGGACCGATTTCAAGCTGCTCATCCCCCTGCCTTGAGCGCGTGCCGGCTGCCGGTTCAGGCCGCAACCGAGGCCGCAACCGGGCTGGCTGCAGGGGGGCACCCAAACGACGAAAGGAACGCAGGCATGAAACCCATCTGGATCGTCGATGACGACCAATCGATCCGCTTCGTGCTCGAAAAAGCGCTGCAGCGCGAGGGCCTGCCCACGCGCAGCTTCAGCCAGCCGCGCGAGGTGATGGAGGCGCTGGTGGCGGGCGACGACGCCGGCCCGCAGGTACTGGTGAGCGACATCCGCATGCCGGGCGGCTGCGGGCTGGAGCTGTTGCAACAGGTCAAGCAGCACCTGCCGGGTCTGCCGGTGATCATCATGACCGCCTATTCCGACCTCGACAGCGCCGTGGCCTCGTTCCAGGGCGGGGCCTTCGAATACCTGCCCAAGCCCTTTGACCTGACGGCGGCGGTCGAGCTGATCCGGCGCGCCATGCAAGAGAGCCAGCGCGAGCAGGTGGCCGATGAGGGCGCGGCCGGCGCGCCCGAGATGCTGGGCCAAGCCAGCGCGATGCAAGACGTGTTTCGCGCCATCGGGCGCCTGAGCCAAAGCCTAGTCACGGTGATGATCACGGGCGAATCGGGCACCGGCAAAGAGCTGGTGGCGCGGGCGCTGCACAAGCACTCGGCGCGCGCGCGCGGGCCGTTCGTGGCCATCAACACCGCCGCCATCCCCAAAGACCTGCTCGAGAGCGAGCTCTTTGGCCACGAACGCGGTGCCTTCACCGGCGCCCAGACCATGCGCCGCGGCCGCTTCGAGCAGGCCGAGGGCGGCACCTTGTTCCTCGACGAAATCGGCGACATGCCTTTTGAGCTGCAAACGCGGCTGCTGCGCGTGCTCTCCGACGGGCAGTTCTACCGCGTCGGCGGCCACAGCGCCGTCAAGTCGCAGGTGCGGGTGATCGCCGCCACGCACCAAAACCTCGAGCAGCGGGTGCGCGAAGGCGCCTTTCGCGAAGACTTGCTGCACCGCCTCAACGTCATCCGCCTGCGCCTGCCGCCGCTGCGCGAACGGCGCGAAGACGTGCCGCTGCTGACGCGTTTTTTCTTGCAGCAAAGCGCCAAGCAGCTCGGGGTCGATCCCAAGCGCATCAGCACCCCAGCGCTGAACGCCTTGGCCGCCTTTGATTTTCCGGGCAATGTGCGCCAGTTGGAGAACATCTGCCATTGGCTCACCGTCATGGCGCCGGCCCAAGTGGTGGAGCGCAAAGACTTGCCGCCCGAGGTGCTGCAGGCCTTGGCGGCTTCTGGAGCGGGTGCTTTGGCTGCAGTGGGAGCGGGGGCTGGCGCGGCTGGGGTAGGGGATGGGGTTGGTGCGGCCGGTGCGGCGGATGGGGCGGGCTCAGCAGGTGGGGTGGGTGCAGCGCTCGCCGCCAGCGGCACGGGCTGGGTCGGCGCGCCACAGGACAGCGCATCGCCGGGAAGTGCGCCGCCGGGAAGCGCATCCCAGAGCAGCGCACCATCGGCCTGCGCCGACGGCGCGGCGTGGGAGGTGGGCCTCTATGCCCAGGCGCAAGCCCTGCTGGCGGCCGGCCACGACGGGGTGTGGGACGAGCTGCTGCACCGTTTCGAGGCGCGTTTGCTCGAGGCCGCGCTGGCGCACACCCAAGGCCGGCGCATCGAAGCGGCGCAGCAGCTGGGCATCGGGCGCAACACCCTGACGCGCAAGCTGCACGAGCTCGGTCTGGGCTAGCAGGGAGCCAGCCCCCCGGATCAAAGCCCTTGCAACTGCACCCACAGCGGCGCGTGGTCGCTGGGTTGTGGGTTTTTGCGCGGGCTGCGGTCGATCTGGCAGGCCGTGGCCAGCGGGCGCAGCGCATCGCTGAGCAAAATGTGGTCGATGCGCAGGCCGCGGTTTTTTTGAAAGCCGAGCTGGCGGTAGTCCCACCACGTATAGCTCTTGGGCGGCTGCGCAAACAGGCGGTGCGCGTCGTGCAAGCCCAGCGCCAGCAAGGCCTGCAAGTGCGCGCGCTCCACGCTGCTGCAGTGGATGCTTTCGCGCAGGCCCTCCGGGTCCCAGACGTCGGCGTCGTCAAAGGTGATGTTGAAGTCGCCCAGCAGCAGCAGCCGTGGGTGGCGCCGCATTTCGTCGGCCAGCCAAGCGCGCAGCGCCTCGAGCCAGCGCAGCTTGTAGGCAAACTTGTCGCTGCCCAGCGCCTGCCCGTTGGGAAAATAGGCGCCGACCACGCGCAGCGCGGGCGCGCTGGCGCCCCCTTCGCTGCCTTGCGTGTCATCGGCGCCAAGGGTGGCGGCGATCAGCCGCGCTTGCTCATCCTCAAAGCCGGGGAGGTTGCGCTGCACCGCGTTGAAAGGCGAGCGCGCCAGCAAGGCCACGCCGTTGTAGGTTTTTTGGCCGTGCCAGACGGCGTGGTAGCCGGCCTGCTCGAAAGCGGCGGCGGGAAACTTGTCGTCGCTGAGCTTGAGCTCTTGCAGCGCCAGCACCTCCACCGGCGCACCGGCGCTGGCCTGCGCCGCCAGCCAGTCCAACACCTGCGGCAGGCGCACGGTGAGCGAGTTCACGTTCCAGGTGGCGATTTTCATGGTCGAACCAAGTATAGAGCCCCTGCAGAGAGCGCTGCGTGCGGCCCCAGAACGCGTATCCAGTCGGGGTGTGCTCTTGGCCACAGCGCGCGCCCCAAACGCCTGCAGCCAAGCCGCGATCGGCCACAATGGAGCGTGTCCCTGCACCAGACGCCCATGAAACCCCCCGCCACCCTGCCCGATTTTCGCAACCTTGGGGTGTGGCTGCGCATCTTGCTGCTGGCGCAGGCGCTGCGGTTGGCTTTTGTGGTGCTGGGTGGGCCCGGCGGCCAGCCGTGGCTGGAGCAGCTGCTGCAGCAGTCGGTGCGTTTTGATCCGCCCTTGTTGGCGACTGTGTTGCTGCTCTATCTGCTGCAGCCGCTGCTGGCACGAACCAGCTACCGGCGCGGGCTGGTGCTGGTGCTGTTGCTGGCGGCGAGCGTGGCGGCGCTGTGGCACGTGACGGTGGAGCAGGGGCTGGGGCTGGCGCTGGCCGGGTCGGCGGCACACAGCGCCAGCGTGGCCGCGCTGCTGACCGGGGCGCTGCTGTTTTATTTCGATTGGCGCCAGCAGCGCCTGTCGCCGGCGCTGGCCGAGGCGCGGCTGGCGGCGTTGCAGGCGCGCATTCGGCCGCATTTTTTGTTCAACAGCCTCAACAGCGTGCTGGCGCTGCTGCGCCGCCAGCCGCAGCAGGCCGAGGCGGTGCTGCACGATCTGGCCGATTTGTACCGTGCGCTGCTGTCGGATGCGCGCACCCTGGTGCCGCTGGGGCAGGAGCTGGCGCTGGCGCGCGCCTACATCGAGATCGAAACCCTGCGCTTGGGCGCGCAGCGCTTGCGCATGCAGTGGCGCACCGAGCACGCACCGCTGCAGGCGCTGGTGCCGCCGCTGCTGCTGCAGCCCTTGCTCGAAAACGCGGTGCGCTACGGCGTCGAGCCCGCGCCCGAGGGCGCCGAGGTGTCGTTGGAGGTGTACCTAGACGGCAGCGAGCTGCGCCTGTTCGTGCGCAACACGCTGGCGCCGGGGCCGTTGGCGGCAGCAGCGGCTGTCGCCGGGGGCAACCACATGGCGTTGGGCAACATCCGCGAACGGCTGCAGCTGCATTTCGATGCCGAGGCGCAGATCAGGCGCTACCACACCGACTGCGAGCACGTGGTGCTGGTGCGGTTGCCGCTGCGCAAGGGCGCGGCTGAATCAGCGGCTGAATGAGTTGCTGCAAGGGCGTAAAACCGACGGCAGGCGGGTTCAGTGCGCCAGCACAGCCTCGGTCAAACACACCTCACCGCGCAGCGAATGCGCCCGTGCTTCGGTGATGCGCACGTCCAGCAGCTGCCCGATCAGGCGCGCGCCTTGGGTGCCGGCGTCGAAGTTGACGCTGCGGTTGCAATCGGTGCGGCCGGTGAGCTCGTGCGCGTGTTTGCGCGACGGGCCTTCGACCAAAATGCGCTGCACGCTGCCCACTAGGCGCTCGGCGATGGCTTGCGCCTGCTGCTCGAGCAAGGCTTGCAGCGCGTGCAGGCGCTGCAGCTTGAGCGCTGGCGCCGTGTCGTCGGGCAGATTGGCTGCCGGGGTGCCGGGGCGCGGGCTGAAGACGAAGCTGAAGCTGGAATCGAAGCCCACGTCGCGCACCAGCTTGAGCAGCTGCTCGAAATCGGCCTCGGTCTCGCCGGGGAAGCCGACGATGAAGTCGCTCGACAGCGACAAGTCGGGGCGCACGGCGCGCAGCTTGCGTACCGTGCTTTTGTACTCGAGCGCGCTGTAGCCGCGCTTCATGGCGGCCAGCATGCGGTCGCTGCCGTGCTGCACCGGCAGGTGCAGGTGGCTCACCAGCTTGGGCAGGCGCGCGTAGGCTTCGATCAGGCGCGGCGTGAACTCTTTGGGGTGGCTGGTGGTGTAGCGGATGCGCTCGATGCCGGGGATTTCGTGCACGCATTCCAGCAGCAGCGCAAAATCGGCAAAGTCGGTCACATCGGCGCTGGGTGCCATGGCGCCTTGGTAGGCGTTGACGTTTTGCCCCAGCAGCGTGACTTCTTTCACGCCCTGCTCGGCCAGGGTGGCGACTTCGAGCAGCACCTCGTCGAGCGGGCGGCTGAACTCCTCGCCGCGGGTGTAGGGCACCACGCAGTAGCTGCAGTACTTGCTGCAGCCCTCCATGACGCTGACAAAGGCGCTGACGCCTTCGACCCGCGCCGGCGGCAGGTGGTCGAATTTTTCGATCTCGGGAAAGCTGATGTCCACTTGCGGCCGCTGCTGCGCCGCCCGCGCCTGCAGCAGCTCGGGCAGGCGGTGCAGGGTCTGCGGGCCAAACACCACATCCACATAGGGCGCGCGGCGGATGATTTCCTCGCCTTCTTGGCTGGCGACGCAGCCGCCGACGCCGATGAGCACGCCCTTTTGCTTCAGGTGGCGCACCCGGCCTAGGTCGGAAAACACCTTTTCTTGCGCCTTTTCGCGCACCGAGCAGGTGTTGAATAGGATTAGGTCGGCCTGTTCCACGTCGCTGGTGGGCTCGTAGCCTTCGGCGGCGGCGAGCACGGCGCCCATTTTGTCCGAGTCGTACTCGTTCATCTGGCAGCCGAAGGTTTTGATATAGACTTTTTTGCTCATGGCGGGCAGCGGTTCGTGGTGTAGATCCAGAGGCTGTCGGGGGGCAGCAGGGCCGCGGATTTTAGCCCGGGCTGGCGGCTTCTTGTGCGGCGCGCTCCATGGCTGCGGCCACGCCTTGCATGAAGCCCAGCAAGGCGGGCGGAGCGTGGGTGTGTTGCTGCAGCAGCAGGGCCAGTTGCCAGGCGTCGCGCGCCTGCCCGATGCGGGTTTGCCACAGGGTGGCATCCTTGACCCATTGCTGGCTCTGGCGCAGTCGCTTGGCCGGCAGGGTGCTGGCCATGGCTTCGCTGCCGTAGCGCAACCGTTTGGCCAGCAGGCGCGCTTCGTGCAGGGTGGCCACGTCGAGCAACTGGGCCTTTTCGCCTTGCAGCAGGCGGTGCAGGCGTTGGTGCCAGCGCGCCAAGCGTGCGCCGATTGCGCGTTTTTCGATCGCCATGGGTTGCTGCCCCGCTTGCCACAAATAGCGCGTCAGCGCCAGCAGCGCTTGGCCGGTGGCAGGCTCGAGCAGGGTCTGGCGCAAGCGCGTGCGCTGGGCGCTGCGCGCCGCTTGCAGCTCGGCCAAGGCTTGCGCGCAGGCGTTGGTGGAAGCGTCGGGCGGGGGCGGCAAGGCTGCGGTGCCGTCGGCTGCGCCGGCCTGCGCACAGGCCCAAGCGCCGCTCCAAGCGGGCAGGGTTTCGCTGCAGCCCACGTCGAGGTTGCGCTGTGCGCCCAAGGCATCGAGCAAAGGGCGCAGCTCGGTGAAATCGGGGCCGGGCCCCACCCACGGGCGCAGCAGGCGCAGCAGGCTGCGCCAGCGCCGCCAGCCCACCCGCGCCTGGTGCACCCATTCGGGCGCATCGCTGTGCAGCAGGCCCTCGAGGTTGCGCAGAAATTGATCCTGCGCCTCGCCCAGCACGCGCAAGGCCAGCGCCGGCAGGGCCTCGCCGCGCTGGCGCTCTAGGCGGCGCGCGCGCACCGGCTGCAGCAGTTGCCCGTTGGCCAGCAGACCGGCGCGCTCGGCCTTGCTCAGGTTGCAAGGCAGGCAGGGCAGGCGCCGGGCCAGTTCGTCGGCCAGCTCGAACAAGGCCGTGGGCGCGCCGGCCAAGAGTTCGAGCTCGACTTCCAGCAGCGGCTGCGTCTGCCCGTCGGCGAGCACTTCGCCGGCGTCGAGCGAGACCTCGAGCAGCGTGCCGTCGCGGCGCGCCACCAGCCAAGTGGTGCGCAGGCAGCGGGTTTCGAAGCAGGGTTGCAGGCGCTCGAACAGCGCGCCATCGGGGTCGAGCGCGTCCCAAGCGGTGCCGCGCAGCCCGGCGCGCTCGGGCTGGTCGGCGGCCACCAGGCACTCCCACTCGCCGCGCTGGCTTAAACCCGCGCTGGATGAGCCCGCCGTCTTGAGGGTTTGCACCCACACCGAAGCGCCCGTGATGGTGTCGCCCTCGGAGCCCGTGCCGGCGTGCACATCGCGGCGCTGGCGCACGCGCAAGGCGCAGCGCTGCTGCTGCAGCAAGCGCTCGGGGGTGTCGAAGTAGCGGTTCACCAGCTGCTGCTGACGCAGCTTGCGCCGCGCCAAGCTGGGTGCGCGGCGCAGCAACTGCAGGGCCGCCGCGGCCGTCAGGCCCGGCACCAGCAGCTTGAGTTCGATTTCTTGCGGATTGCTCATGTCGGGTCTGTGGTGCTTGGGGGCCGAAGGTTCCTCTGCCTGTTCATTATGGGCCGGCGGGTGGTCTTTTGGCAAGCTCAAAGCAGCGGCCAAGCACGGGCTAGGCAACGGCCAAAGGGATGCGCTTGCGGCACAATGCGCAGCATGGATGCGACCCCACCACCCCAACCGACCCCAACTCAGCCCACCCTAACCCCAGCCGAGCGCGCCGCCGTGCTGGCCGAGCTGTTGCCCAGTTTGCGCGCGCAGCAGGGCCAGACGCTGGTCATCAAGTACGGCGGCAACGCCATGACCGAGCCCGCGCTGCAGCTCGCTTTTGCCCAAGACGTGGTGCTGCTGCAGCTGCTGGGCATGCGCCCGGTGGTGGTGCACGGGGGCGGCCCCCAAATTGAAAACCTGCTGCAGCGCTTGGGCAAGCAGGGCCGTTTCGTGCAGGGCATGCGCGTGACCGACGCCGAAACCATGCAGGTGGTCGAGTGGGTGCTGGCCGGCCAAGTGCAGCAAGAAATCGTCGGCCTGATCAACCAAGCCGGGGGCCGGGCGCTGGGGCTGACCGGGCGCGACGGCGGCCTGATCCGCGCCCAGGCGCTGCGCCTGCCCGACGCCACCGACCCCAGCCGCTGGCACGACATCGGGCAGGTGGGCGATATCGTGGCCGTCGATCCGGCCTTGTTGCACACCGTGCAGGCGCAGGGCTACATCCCGGTGGTGAGCCCGATCGGCTATGGCGCCGGCAACGAGCGCTTCAACATCAACGCCGACGTGGTGGCGGCGCGGCTGGCCACCAGCTTGCAGGCCGACAAGCTGCTCATGCTCACCAACATCCCCGGCGTGCTCGACCGCCAGGGCCAGCTGTTGGCGCGCCTGAGCATGGCGCAGATCGAGGCCCTCATGGCCGACGGCACCATCAGCGGCGGCATGATCCCCAAGATCGCTGGCGCGCTCGAGGCCGCCCAAAGCGGCGTCAAGGCGGTGCACATCATCGACGGCCGGGTGCCGCACGCCATGCTGCTCGAGGCGCTGGGCCAGCACGCCTGCGGCACCACGATCTGCGTGGCTTGAGCATGGGCCCCGTCAGGGGCCGATAGGACTGAAAAATTTAGGGTAAACCCTGATCACCAAAGGTGCGTTGCACGCCTTGACAGGTTGCGGCTTGGGCATAAAATAGCACGATCGTTCGTATTTTTTGCCATGACCCTTGCCCCTCTCTCTCCCCATGCCAAGCCTACGGCGGCCCTGCGCCCGCGCCGGGCGCCCGCTGTGGGCACGCGCGCCGGGCGGGCGTTGCAAAAGGGCCAGCAGACGCGCGCCGCCATTTTGGATGCGGCGCTGGCGCTGGCGGCTCCGGTCGGGCTCGAGGGCCTGAGCATCGGGGCCATCGCCGAGGTCATGGGCATGAGCAAGTCGGGCGTGTTTGCCCATTTTGGCTCGCGCGAAGAATTGCAGATTGCGGTGGTGCGCGAATACCACCGGCGCTTTGAGCGCGACGTGTTCTACCCGGCGCTGCAGCAGCCGCGCGGGCTGCCGCGGCTGCGCGCCCTGTTCGATTTGTGGATGCACCAAACGGCGATCGAGATCGATGCGGGTTGCGTCTACATCAGCGGCGCGGTCGAGTTCGACGATCGCCCTGGCCCGGTGCGCGACGAGCTGGTGCAGACCGTCAAAACCTGGCAGGATGCCATCCGGCGGGCGGTCGAGCTGGCCATCGCCGAAGGACATCTGAAACCCAGCGCGCAGCCGCAGCAGATCGCTTTCGAGATCCATGGCCTGATCCTGGCGCTGCACTACGACGCCCGTTTTCTGCGCAACCCGCAAGGGTTGAGCTTGGCTCGGCAAGGCTTTGAGCACTTGCTGGAGCGCCACATTTCTTGACCCCCCTTTCCCTCGTCCTTTTCCATCAGGAGACCTGTTTCATGCCCGCTTACACCCCGCCGCTGCGCGACATGCAGTTCATTTTGCACGAAGTGTTGCACGCCGTTGATGCGCTCAAGGCTTGCCCGGCGCACGCCGACGCCGATGTCGATACCCTCAATGCGGTGCTCGAAGAGGGCGGAAAATTTGCCGCCGAGGTGGCGTTTCCGCTCAACCTCAGCGGCGACCAAGAGGGTTGCACGCTGGACAAAACCACGCACGAGGTGCGCGCGCCCAGCGGTTTCAAGGCCGCCTACGAGCAGTACGTGGCCGGCGGTTGGCCAGCCCTGAGCTGCGACCCCGAATACGGTGGCCAAGGGCTGCCGTTCGTGGTCAACCAGTGCTTTTACGAAATGCTCAACAGCGCCAACCAGGCTTGGGCCATGTACCCGGGCCTGAGCCACGGCGCCTACGAGTGCCTGCACGCCCACGGCACCCCCGAGCAGAAAAAAACCTACTTGGCCAAGCTCGTGAGCGGCGAGTGGACCGGCACCATGTGCCTGACCGAACCGCATTGCGGCACCGACCTCGGGATGCTGCGCACCAAAGCCGAGCCGCTGCCCGATGGCACCTACCAGATCAGCGGGCAAAAGATATTCATCAGCGCCGGTGAGCACGACCTCACCGCCAACATCCTGCACTTGGTGCTGGCGCGCTTGCCCGGCGCTCCGGCGGGCAGCAAGGGCATCAGCCTGTTTCTGGTGCCCAAATACCACGTGCAGCCCGACGGCTCGCTGGGCGCGCGCAACCCGATCTACTGCGCCGGTCTGGAGCACAAAATGGGCATCCACGGCAACTCCACGGCGCAGCTGGTGCTCGACGGCGCCATCGGCACGCTGGTCGGGCAGCCCAACAAGGGTCTGCAAGCCATGTTCGTGATGATGAACGCCGCCCGCTTGGGCGTGGGCAACCAGTCGCTGGGCCTGACCGAGGTCGCGTACCAAAATGCGCTCGCCTACGCCAAAGACCGCATCCAGATGCGCTCGCTCTCGGGCGTCAAGGCCAAGGACAAACCGGCCGACCCGATCATCGTGCACCCAGACGTGCGCAAAATGCTGCTCACCGCCAAGGCCTACGCCGAAGGCGGGCGCGCGCTCATGAGCTACTGCGCGCTGTTGCTCGACCAAGAAATCAACCACCCCGACGAGAAAGTGCGCAAAGACAGCGCCGAGCTGCTGGCGCTGCTCACGCCGATCGCCAAAGCCTTCGTGTCCGACAACGGCTGGCAAGCCACGGTCATGTGCCAGCAGGTGTACGGTGGCCACGGCTACATCAAAGAGTGGGGCATGGAGCAATACGTGCGCGATGCCCGCATCAACATGATCTACGAAGGCACCAACACGGTGCAAAGCCTGGATCTGCTTGGGCGCAAAGTGCTGGGCAACAACGGCGCCTCGCTGAAAAAATTCGGCAAGCTGGTGGCGGCGCTGGTGGAGCAAGAAGGCACCAACGAGAAGATGGCCGAATTCATCAACCCGCTGGCCTACCTGGGCGAGCAGATGACCAAGTTCACGACCGAAATCGGCTTCAAGGGCATGCAAAACCCCGACGAAGTGGGCGCGGCGGCGGTGGACTACCTGCGCGTGGCCGGGCACTTGGTGTTTGCCTACTTCTTTGCCCGCATGGCCTCGGTGGCGCTGCGCCAGATCGCCACCGGCAGCACCGATCCGTTTTACACCGCCAAGCTGCAAACGGCGCGCTTCTACTTTGCCAAGCTGCTGCCCGAAACCGCTATGCTGATGCGCACCGCGCGCGCCGGCAGCGCCGCGTTGATGGACACCGAGGCCGCCTTGGCCTGATGACCTGCCCACCCCACCCCGGAGATACGACATGAAACACGCACTTCGCACCCTTGGGCGCTCGTCCCTGCTGGCCGCTGGCCTGTTGTTGGCCGCATCGGCCTGGGCCCAGATGACCCCGGTCGGCACTTGGCAGTCGATCGACGACCAGACCAACCAGCCGCGCACCGAAGTGGTGATCAGCGAGCAGGGCGGCGTGCTCAGCGGCCGCATCACGCGCCTGCTGCGCCCGGGTGCCGACCAAGCCGCGCGCTGCACCGCCTGCACCGACGACCGCAAGGATCAACCCCTGATCGGGCTCGAGATCATCCGCGGCGCCCGCCAAGCCGAAGGGCGCGCCGTGTGGGAGGGTGGGCGCATCCTCGACCCCGAAGACGGCCGCAGCTACACCCTGCGCCTGACGCCGATCGAAGAGGGGCGCAAGCTGCAAGTGCGCGGCTCCATCGGCCCCTTTGGCCGCACCCAGACCTGGGTTCGCGTCCAGTGACGGCAGCCCGCTTTAACGCAAGGAACATTCCGTGAGCCGATTTCAAATCAAACAAGTCGCCGTGCTCGGCGCCGGTGTGATGGGGGCGCAGATCGCGGCGCACCTGGTCAACTGCAAGGTGCCGGTCATTTTGTTCGATCTGCCCCAAGCCGATGCGGGCACGGGCGACCTGAACGCCATCGCCAACCGCGCCATCGCCAACCTCAAAAAGCTCAAGCCCGCGCCGCTGGGTGTGGCCGACGACGCCGAGCTGATCGAGGCCGCCAACTACGAGCAGCACCTCGAGCGCCTGCGCGGCTGCGACCTGATCATCGAGGCCATCGCCGAGCGCATGGACTGGAAGCGCGAGCTCTACGCCAAGATCGCGCCCTTTGTCGCCGAAGGCGCGCTGCTGGCCTCGAACACCTCGGGGCTGTCGATCGGCGCGCTCTCCGACGTATTGCCGGCGGCTTTGCGCGCGCGCTTTTGCGGCATCCACTTCTTCAACCCGCCGCGCTACATGCCGCTGGTCGAGCTCATCGCCACCCCAGGCACCGGGCCGCTGGTGCTCGATCAGCTCGAGATCTTTGTGACCAGCGTGCTGGGCAAGAGCGTGGTGCGCGCCAAAGACACGCCCAACTTCATCGCCAACCGCATCGGCATCGCCGGCATGCTCTCGACCATGCAAGAGGCCGAGCGTTACGGCCTGACGTTCGACGTGGTCGATGACCTGACCGGCAAGCGCCTCGGGCGCGCCAGCAGCGGCACCTTCCGCACCGCCGACGTGGTGGGCCTAGATACGATGGCGCACGTCATCAAGACGCTGCAAGACACCCTCAGCCCGGCCACCGACCCGTTCTACCCCAGCTTCCAAACCCCCGAGGTGCTCAAGGCCCTGCTAGAACTCGGGCACCTGGGCCAAAAAACCAAGGCCGGTTTTTTCAAGAAGGTGGGGCGCGACATCCACCGCTTCGAACTCGAAAGCCGCGACTACGTGCCCTGCGCCGACGGCAAGGGCCAGAAGGCCGACGAAGTCTATGGCCGCATGCTCAAAAAGCCGGCGCCCGAGCGCCTCAAGCTGCTGCGCAACGCCGAAGGGCCGCAGGGGCGTTTTCTGTGGGCGATACTGCGCAACAGCTTTCACTACGCCGCGCTGCACTTGGCCACCATTGCCGACTGCGCGCGCGACGTCGATCAGGCCATGCGCTGGGGCTTTGGCATGCAGCAAGGCCCATTCGAGCTCTGGCAAGAAGCCGGCTGGCTCGAGGTGGCGCAGATGGTGCAAGCCGACATCGACGCCGGGCTGGCGCTGTGCCGCACGCCGCTGCCCGATTGGGTCTTTAACGGCCCGGTGGCCGCGCGCGGTGGCGTGCACCAGCCCGAAGGCTCGTGGAACCCCAGCCTGGGCCAGTTCCAGCCCCGGCGCGAACTGCCGGTGTATGGGCGCCAGCTGTTCCGCGAGACCTTGCTCGGCGAGGGCGCTCAGACCTTCCACAGCGCTGGCCAAACCGTTTACGAAGACGCCGACATCCGCCTCTGGACGCTGGAGCAAGGCGACGTGGCTGGCGTGCTCATCGCCAGCATCAAGAGCAAGATGCACGCCATTGGCCCCGGTGTCACCGAGGGCTTGAGCCGCGCCGTCGATCTGGCCGAGGCCGGCTACCAAGGCTTGGTGATCTGGTCGGGCGACGAGCCGTTCAGCGTCGGCGCCGATTTGCAAGCCGTGATGCCGGCCTTTTTGGCGGCGGGCGTGGCGGCGATCGAAGACGTAGAGGCCGAGCTGCAGCGCGTCATGCTCAAGCTGCGCTACGCCCAGGTGCCGGTGGTGGCGGCGGTGCGCGGCATGGCGCTGGGCGGCGGCTGCGAGCTGCTGCTGCACTGCGCACACCGGGTGGTGCACCTCGAGAGCTACATCGGGCTGGTGGAAGTGGGCGTGGGCCTGATCCCGGGTGCCGGCGGCCTGACCTATATCGCCCGGCGTGCGGCCGAAAACGCCCGCGCCAGCACCGGCACCGATATGCTGCCGTTCCTGAGCGAAGGCTTCAAGGCCGCGGCCATGGCCAGCGTGGGCACCAGCGCCCTCGAGAGCCGCAAGCTCGGCTACCTGCTGCCCAGCGACACCATCGTGGCGCACAAAGACGAGCTGCTGTACGTGGCCATCGGGCAGGCGCAGGCGCTGCAGCGCGCCGGCTACCGGCCGCCGCTCAAGCGCCTGTTCCCGGCCGCAG
>Ga0208370_100293_pt1 | contig 14024 bp, 9 predicted proteins | sample Subbio12Jun_QV11_FD_184822 | JGI IMG/M metagenome (GOLD analysis project Ga0208370, IMG submission 184822) | Serpentinite rock and fluid subsurface biosphere microbial communities from McLaughlin Reserve, California, USA -CR12Jun_QV11 (SPAdes) | ecosystem: Environmental > Terrestrial > Deep...
TCGCCGCAACCCGGCGCAGCGCGTGGGCCCGTAGCTCAGTAGGTAGAGCAGCTGACTTTTAATCAGCGGGTCACAGGTTCGAATCCTGTCGGGCTCACCATTTTGCGTCCTTCCGCTTTGCGGCGGATCGGCTGGGGACGGAGCACCTTTCCAGTCGGTGCCGCACCGGACGGCCTCACATGCCGCGCGGCACGGCCACCTTGCGGCAGGTCATCGGCGCCATCCGGCCCACGGTCCAGATCGCCTCGTCGCCCTTGTTCCAGAACTGGTGCGTCGGGCTCATGTATTTCGCGCCCGAGGCCGAACGGTCGCCCGGAATGGTGACGGGGGCATTGTCGTTCATTTGCACCATCACCCGGTCGCCCGGGAGATAGTCGACCTTGAGCCGCGTGCCGCCGCCGCAATCATAATAGGTGCTCGCGCCCGGCCCGCCAACGCTCTGGGTGCAACCTGCCAGAGCCAGCGCGCTGCCGACCGTGCAGAGGATAAACTGTCTCATGTGCGTCTCTCCCTTCCGGTTGATCTCGAGAATATGGCCGAAGCGTGACACCTTTGTGGCTAGGCCTGCCCCTTCGTCGCATCGAGCCAGCGCGCTGCCTGCACCCCGAAGGTGATGAGGAAGGGCACCAGCACCAGACTGAGGAACACCTTGGCCAGCACCTGCCCGATCATCAGGTCGGTGATGTCGAATTCGCCGTAGAAGGCGAGCGTGATGAAGATCACCGAATCGACCGCCTGGCTGAGCGCCGAGGCCACCGCGCCGCGCACCATCAGGCCGATCGTGCTCTCGTCGCCGCCGCTCCCGCGCAGCCGGTCGAAGATCCAGATGTTGAGCAGCAGCGAGGCGATGTAGCTCGCCGGGCCTGCCATCCACACGCGCCAGGTTGACTGGTGCACGCGCTCGAAGGCGGTCAGATCGTCCGGGCGGAAGGCGAGCATCTCGGAGGAGGCGGGCAGGGCCAGCACCAGCTGCATCAAGAGCGCCGACAACCCCAGCGGCAGAAAGCCCCACCACACGATCCGCCTCGCCGCATCGCGCCCGTAAAGCTGCGACAGCGTGCTGGAGATTACCACCAGCAGCAGGAAGGGGAATATCCCGCTCTCCACCGCGAGACTGGTCGGCCACAACCGCACCTGCTTGAAGGCCAGCACGCCTGCCAGCACCGTCATCCCGCCATAGAGCAGCGTGAAGACGAACATGCCCAGAGGCATCGCGATCCCCGAAGGCGCGGTGGCGGCAAAGGGTGCGGCGGCCGGAACGGCGGGTGCGGGCGTGTCCATCGCGCCCAGTGCTAGCCAGCGCGCCGGCAAATGAAAAGCGCGGGCACCCGGTCTGTCACCGCACCTTGCCTGCCGCTTCGCGCCGCTGCGCGCCCTATCGCCGCTTGCAAGACGTGCCGCAAACTGCCACCCCAAGGCGGCGCATGCCGGAGCCGGATTGCGGCGCGCCAGGGATCGACACGCTTTTCCAGCCAGAACAAGGGCCATACGCTGCCGTGAACGAGAGTATCACGTCCATCCTGCTGAGCCTTGCCGGCGTGCTCGCCATCCTCGCTATCGCCTACGCGCTGTCATCGGCGCGGCGTCAGATCAATCTCAGGGTGGTGGGCTCGGCCTTCGCGCTTCAGGCACTCACTGCGCTCGTCGTCTTGCGAACCGATGCGGGGGTGGCGGTGATCGGCGGACTGTCGAGCGGGGTGATCGCACTGCTCGATTTCTCCAAGATCGGCATAACCTCGGTGTTCGGGCCGATGGAGAACAACCCCTTCGCCAACACCTTCGTGATAGCCGCGCTGCCGGTGATCGTGTTCTTCGCAGCGATTGTCTCGATCCTTTACCACCTCGGAATCATGCAGCGGCTCGTGCGCTGGGTGGGCGGGGCGATCGGCTGGATCACCGGGATCAGCAAGGTCGAGGCGCTGGGCGCGGCGGCCAATATCTTCGTCGGCCAGTCGGAAAGCCCGCTGGTGGTGCGGCCCTATCTCGCCGCGCTAAGCCCGGCGGGCCTGTTCACCCTGATGAGCGTCGGCATGGCGGGCGTGGCGGGGACGATTCTTGCCGCCTATGCCAGTTTCATCGGTGAAGAAGCCGTGCCCTTCCTGCTGGCGGCGGCCTTCATGTCGGCACCGGGGGGCATCCTGATGGCCAAGATCATGATGCCCGATGTGATCGGCCCGGGCGGGCGCGATTCTATGATCGGTGCCGCAGCGGTCGCCCGGGCACGGGGCCGCAGCCAGACCCTGACCGAGGCCACCCGCGTCGTCATGTATGACGAGAACGGGCAGGAGGTCGAACTCCCGCAGGCCCGCATCAGCGCGCTCGGCCCGGCCTCGATCCTGGAGGGCGGGGCCAAGGCCGACGAGGTGAGCGCGGCCGAGACCTTCGAGGAAGGTCAGCGCCCCGCCAACATCATCGAGGCCGCCGCGCAAGGGACCCAGACCGGCGTCAAGCTCGCAGTCGCGGTTGGCGCGATGGTGATGGTGTTCGTTGCCCTCGTCGCGCTCGCCAACGGGATGCTGGCGGGGATCGGCACCGGCATCGTCAACCTCGCGGCTGGCGTCGGCAGCCCGCTGTCGCCCGATGTTGCAGCGTGGTTCGAGGGGATCAGTTTCCAGAAGCTGCTCGGCTACGTGTTCGCGCCGGTGATGTTCCTGATCGGCATTTCCGACTGGGAACAGGCGCAGATCGCGGGCGGACTGTTCGGGACCAAGATCGTCCTCAACGAATTCGTCGCCTTCATCGATCTGGGCGCGATGGTGCCGGGCGAACTGACAAGGCGCAGCCGCGCGATCATCACCTTCGCGCTGTGCGGCTTTGCCAATTTTTCCTCGATCGCGATCCAGATGGCGGTGACGGGCGGTCTTGCGCCGAACCAGCGCCCGGTAATCGCCAGACTCGGCTTGAAAGCGCTCGCCGCCGGTAGCCTCGCCAATCTCATGAGCGCGGCGCTCGCCAGCCTGTTCCTGCCCTACTGACCGGTGCGCCCTCTTGGCAGGGCTTCCCGTGCAGGTGTAAGGCGCTCGGCATGACCAGTATCGCCCCCGGCATCGCTTCCGTCAGCCTCGCCCTCCCGCTCGAAACCATCGCCGACGAGCTTGGCCGCAGCTTTTCCGAATACGGTTTTGCGGTGGTGCGCGATCATGGCATCCCGCAGGATCTGATCGACGCGGCGGAAGCCGTATCCCGGGCGTTCTTCGCCCTGCCCGACACCGCCAAGCGCGCCTACCTGATCGCGGGCGGCGGCGGAGCGCGGGGCTACACCCCCTTCGGGACCGAGAAGGCCAAGGATGCCGAGGTGTTCGATCTCAAGGAGTTCTGGCACGTCGGCCGCGATCTTCCGGAAGGCCACCCGCTGGCTGAGTTCATGGCCCCCAACATCTGGCCCGCCGAGGTCGAGGGCTTCCGGGAGACCATGAGCGCGCTCTTCGCCGCTTTCGAGACCGTCGGCGGGCGCGTGCTCGAGGCGATCGCGCTGCACCTCGGCCGCCCGCGCGATTTCTTCGCGGCGAGCGTCGCGGACGGCAATTCGGTGATGCGTCTGCTGCACTACCCGCCGCTCGGGCCGGGCGCGCCCGAGGGAGCGATCCGGGCCGCCGCGCATGGCGATATCAATACCATCACCCTGCTGCTCGGTGCCGAGGAGGCCGGGCTTGAACTGCTGACCCGGCAAGGGGAATGGCTGCCGATCCCGGCGGTGAAGGGTGCGCTGGTCATCAATGTCGGCGACATGCTCGAACGCCAGACCGCAGGTCGGCTGCGCTCGACCACGCACCGGGTGGTCAATCCGCGCGGCGAGGCGGCCCAGCGCTCGCGCTATTCGATGCCGTTCTTCCTGCATTTCCGGCCCGATTTCCTGATCGAGCCGTTACCCGAATGCATCGATGCGGACGCCGCCACTGCGCCGCCTGCGCCGATCACAGCGCATGATTTCCTGATGCAGCGCCTGCGCGAGATCAATCTCGCCTGACATCGCTCGTGCAGCACGCTTCGTCGCGGCGGTTCTGAATTCGCGGCGGCGTTGCTGCGATGCAACACTGCCTGCGAGAAACGGCAGAAATCCTGAACTTTTTCTGCCCTGCGGCAACTCTGCATTAAGGATTCCGGGCGCGCGCGGCGGCGATTTCATCAAACAGTCACAGAACCGTCGCTTTTGCGCAAGCCTCGGGGCCTAATCCGCCTTCGTTCCGTGTTCCTCTCCATTGTTACCAGGGGCTTTCTTCCATGAAGCTGAAGTATTTTCTAGCCGCGAGCATCGTCAGCCTCGCCGCGACGACCATGATCGCGACACCCGCTTTCGCGCAGGAAACCACCTCTTCGATCCGCGGTAACGTGACCGACCAGAACGGCGCTCCGGTCGGCGGCGCGACCGTCACGGTGGTCCACGTTCCCTCGGGCACGACCTCGACCCAGACCACCGATGCCAGCGGCGGCTTCAACGCCGCTGGCCTGCGTCTCGGCGGCCCCTTCAACGTCATCGTGACCGCCGACGGCTTCGAGACTGTCGAGCAGGAAGTCGGCTTCCTCTCCGCCGGCCAGGCCCAGCGCCTCAGCATTGCGCTGGCCGAGCAGGGCCAGGCGATCGTCGTCTCGGGCGCGCGTCAGCGCTCGGCGATCACGCTGGCGACGGGCGCTGCCACGGTGCTGAACGCGCGCGAAGTGATCGGGGTCTCCAACGTCAACCGCACCATTCAGAACCTCGCGCTGCGCGATCCGCTGGTGACGCCGCAGCCCGCCGGTCAGGGCTTCTCGATCGCGGGCCAGAACAACCGCTTCAACCGCTTCACGGTGGACGGGGTGGACTTCACCGACCCCTTCGGTCTTGAACCGAGCGGCCTCGTCTCGGGTCGCGGCCCGGTCCCGCTCGACGCGATCGGCGAATTCGCCATCGAAGCTGCGCCGGTCGACATTCAGCAGGGCCTGTTCCTCGGCGGCGCGATCAACGCGCAGCTCAAGTCGGGCGGCAATGATTTCACCTTCCTCGGTGCCGCCTTCTACCAGGACGACAGCCTGCGCGGCACCCGCGCGCGCAATCTGACGCGCACGGGCGCGTTCGAATCGCAGATCTACACCGCGCAGGTCACCGGCCCGATCATCAAGGACAAGCTCTTCTTCGCCGTGACCTATGAGCGTACGCGCGACACCGTGCCGGCCGCGATCGGCCCGGCGCAATTGGGGATCACGCAGGCGCAGATTGACCGGATCACCAGCATCGCGAACACGGTCTACAACTTCAACACGCTGGGGGTGGCCGATGCCGTGCCCGAGCGCGATGACAAGCTTATCACCAAGCTCGACTGGAACGTCGCCGATGGTCACCGCGTCACCGCGACCTACATCTTCAACGAGGCGGCAGCCCTTTCCGGTCAAACCGGGGCCGGCGCGCTGGCGGCGGCGAACCCGAACTTCGCGCTCAAATCGAACAACTTCACACTGAGCGCGACCAACCACTTCGGCATTCTGCAATCGAACAACCAGTGGTCGGACAACTTCTCGACCATGCTCCGCGTCTCCTATGCGGACTATGTTCGCGGCCAGGTGCCGGTGGGCGGCAATCGCGAGTTCGGCCAGTTCCGCACGTGCCTTGACGAAACCTCGGTTGCTCCGCCGCTGGCGTGCTCGCCCGGCCAGCGCCTGCTGACCTTCGGCCCGGACATCAGCCGCCAGGCCAACGAAAACTCGAGCAAGCGACTTGCGATCGAATTCGCCGCCACGCTCAAGCTGAACAATCACACCGTGAAGTTCATCGCCGAACGCCGCGAACAGAACATCGTCAACCTGTTTGCTCAGCGCGTGTCGGGGGACTTCTTCTTTGACAGCATCAACGATCTTCAGGCGCGCCGCGCCAACGAACTCGATTTCGCCGCCCCGCTGCGCGGCGGGCTTGATACCGTCACGGCCGACTTCCGCAACAACCTGTGGACCTTCGGGATCCAGGACACGATCGACGTGACCGATAACCTTACGGTGGTTGCCGGGATGCGCTACGATCTGTTCGACATGCCTGATCGCCCGTTCCTCAACGACTTCTTCACCGAGCGCTTCGGCTTTGCCAACAATGCCAACCTCAATGGCCGCGACATCTTCCAGCCGCGCCTGGGCTTCAACTGGACCGCGACTGATCGTCTGCGGGTGCGCGGCTCGGCGGGTATCTTCGGCGGCGGCAACCCGAATGTGTGGGTGTCGAACAACTTCTCGAACCCGGGGCCGACGCTCCAGCGCGTGCAGGTGCGCCGCGTGCCCGGCGCGGGGGGCGCAGCTGATACCTTCACCATTTCGGGCATCACCGGCCTTTCGGCAGCGCAGCAGAACGCCATCGGTGCAGCCACGCTCAACAATGTGAGCGGCGGCCCCGGCATCCCGGCGGCGCTGCTCCAGGCGATCCGGACGGCAGGCTTCCGCAACGCGCCGACCAACGCGCTCGATCCCGATTTCGAGCCGCAGTCGCAGTGGCGCCTCTCGGGCTCGGTGGATTACCGGGCCAACCTCGGCCCGCTTGGCGATGACTGGGATCTCGGCGTCGACGTGCTCTATTCCAAGGTGCGCAATGCACTGGAATGGACCGACCTTCGCTCGGTGCCGACCGGGGCCACGCTGCCCGACGGTCGCCGCCGTTTCGGCGTGCTTCCGGGCGGGTTCACCGGCAACAACGCCGATATCCTGCTCACCAACGTGCAGGAAGGCGACAGCCTCAACCTGGTCGCGCGGTTCCGCAAGGTGTGGAACAGCGGCTTCTTCATGAACGGGGCCTACACCCTGCAACGCGTGACCGATTGCAACCCGGGCACCTCCTCGGTGGCGTTCTCCAACTACATGAACACCGCGGTGAGCGACCCCAACAGCGCGGCATGCGGCACCTCGATCAACCAGACCGACAACAGCCTGCGGTTCAACTTCGGGGTTGATCGCGAGTTCTTCGGCGACAACAGCACCCGGATCGAGATCTTCTACATCGCCAATTCGGGCCAGCGCTTCAGCCACACCTTCAACGACCAGGCCTCGGGTAACCTGCGCTCGAACGTGTTCGGCGTGCTGCCCTCGACCACACCCGGTCAGGCGCATACCCGTCACCTGATCTACGTGCCCAACGTGAGCGGCCCGACCGCTGACCCGCGGGTGGTCTATGCCCCCGGCTTCGACTTTGCGGGCTTTCAGAACTTCATTCTGAACTCGCCGCTCAACGACTTCCAGGGGCAGATCGCGCCGAAGAACCTCGGTGACGGCACGTGGTGGCACAAGGTTGACGTGTCGGTGCGCCAGCAGGTGCCGTTCTTCCTCGGCGGCAAGATCGAACTGTTCGGCGACCTTGAGAACCTGCTCAACCTGATCGACAGCGATCTCGGCAACTTCCAGCAGGTTGGCTTCCCCTTCACCGCGCCGCTGGTGAATGTGAGTTGCGCCAACCCGGCCTGCTCGCAATACCAGTATTCGAATGTGCAGGGCACGACGTTCCGGGAACCGCCGCTGACGACCATCCCGTTCAGCTCGCTGTGGGGCGCCCGCTTCGGCGTCCGCGTGGTGTTCTGAGCGAAGCTCTGATCAAGACGCAGTAAAGAGGGCGGCCCGGCAACGGGCCGCCCTTTTGCTTTCGGGAGCGGGAGCGGCCGCCCTCCGCGGTGTCAGGAACGGGCCATGCGCGCCGTGGCGGCGGCTGCCGAGCGGTCGGCTTCGGCGAGCAGCGTCGCGGCCAGCGCCGCGCAGGTCGCTGCGTCGGCACCACCCGTCAGGGCCCGTTCGAGCGCGCCGGCGGCTTCGCCCAGCGCCGCCTCACCGAACATCGCCGCCGTGCCCGCAAGCTTGTGCAGCAGCCGTGGGAGACTGTCAGCCTTATCTCGCGCAACTTCCGGCCCGCAGGACGTGGCCGACCCGAACCGTCTTGCGGCCAGCTCCGCCTGCACCGCCGCCAGAGCATCCGCGCGCCGCGCCTGCCAGCGCGCCACCAGCCGCGGCGAGCGCACGAGGGCCGAGGCGCGGTCTGCCCGGCCCGTGGGAATGCGCGCGATCGGCGCATCGCTGCCCGCCGTTTCGACGATCCGCGTCGGTAGCCAGCGTTGCAGGGTGCGGGCGAGCTCGGCGAAGACCACCGGCTTGGCGAGGTGCCCCTGCATCCCCGCAGCCCGCGCGGCGGCGACATCTTCGGGAAAGGCATTGGCGGTGAGAGCAATCACCGGCAGCAGCCCCGGCCCGATTCCTTCGTCGCGGATCGCGCGGGTCGCGGCGAGCCCGTCGCAATCGGGCATCTGCACGTCCATCAGCACCAGATCATAGGGCCGCCCGCGCATGACCTGATCGATCACCATTGCGATCGCCTCGCTGCCGTCATGCGCAAGATCGACCTCCTGACCGCAGCGTGCGAGCATCTCGCCGATCAGCTCGCGGTTGATGTCGTGATCCTCGGCGAGGAGAATGCGCGATGGCGCGAACGCCGACGGGGAAAGGGCGGTGGCCGGTGGAGGCCCGGGACGGGCAGTGCCGGTCTCGGGCGGGGCGAGCGCCGCAGGCAGCACCAGCGTGAAGCGCGAGCCTTCGCCGGGAACGCTTTCGACCTCGATCCGTCCTCCCAGCAGCGCGGCGAGCTGGCGACTGATCGACAGGCCAAGGCCCGTCCCCCCGAACCGCCGCGCGGTGCTCGTCTCGCCCTGCGTGAAGGGAAGGAAGATCGTCTCAAGCTGGTGCGGGCTGATGCCGATGCCGCTGTCGGCAACCGTGATCCGCACTTCCTGGCGGCACAGGCGGTAGCTGACCCGGATCTGTCCCGCCTCGGTGAACTTGACCGCATTGCCGATCAGGTTGAGCAGGATCTGCCGCAGCCGCAGCCCGTCCGTCAGCACCCAAGGCGGCCGTTCCTCGGTGTAGCTGCAATCGGGATCCTCGCCGCAATCGCATTCCACCTCCAGCGTCAGGCCCTTGCGGCTCGCGGCGGGACGGTGAAGCGCGGCGCATTCGGCAATGCTCGCATGGAGATTGACCGGCGCCCGGTCGATCGCGAACTGCCCGCTTTCGATCTTGCTGAGATCGAGCACGTCGTTGAGCAGCATCATCATCGTCCGGCCTGACTGCACGATCAGCTCGGCAAAGCGCCGCTGGTCGGCCGCCAGTTCGCCCTGAAGCATCAGCTCGGCAAAGCCGAGGACGCCATTCATCGGGGTGCGAATCTCGTGGCTCATGTTGGCAAGGAATTCCGACTTGGCCCGCGCCGCGTTCTCGGCATGGCGGCGGGCGCGGGTGAGCAGCAGCTCAAGTTCGACCCGCTCGGTCACGTCGCGGGCCGCCACCACCACGCCCTCACGCGCGCCGGTCAGCGGGTCGTGGAACACCGCGCAGTCGGCTTCGAGGAACACGGGCGAGCCCTCTGGCCCGTCGGCCATGCGGCGATAGGTCACCCGCTCACGATCGCTGGTGCCGTCCAACAGGCGGTTGAGCGCCTCAAGCGCGCGGTCTTGTGCATCGGGGTGCAGGCGGGCACTGGCGTGGCAGCCGAGAAAGGTTTCGGGCGGCACCCCCATCACGGTGCGCACCGAAGGCGAGGCATAGGTGCACACGCCGGCAAGGTCGAAGCGGAGGATCGCATCGGTGATGTTGTCGGCGAGCAGATCGACCTCGCGCTTGCCCGCAGCGAGCTGCGCCACCATCCGGTCGCGCCCGGCGAGGATCGCGGCAACCGGAAGGCCGGTCAGGAAATTGGCGGCGATGAAGGCCTGCAACAGGTGCAGCTGCGCGATCCCGCCGCCGCTCGCCGCCGCGATCGGGCCTTCGCCCGCGAAGGTCATCGCTCCTGCCACCACCCCTACCCCGGCGACATTGAGCGCGCTGCCGAGGCTGCCAAGGCGGAAGGCGTGGAGCAGGGTGATCGGCTGGATCAGGAACATCAGCGGGTAGAGCGTCTGGTCGAAAACCAGATAGGCGCTGACCATGCCGCCGCCGAGCAGGCCGACGGTTTCGGGCAGCCGCGCGGGTGACGGGGGAAGGCGGCCGCGCAGCCAGTCGGCCAGCAGCATCGCGGGCGGCACGATCAGCACCATCGCCATGCTATCGGTGAGAAACCACGTCATCGCGCCGGCGCGCAGCTGCTCGAGGTTCGTGCCCGTCACCGGGAGCGCCACCAGCGCCGAGAGCACCGGCCCCACCAGCCCGCCCGCCCACACGAAGCGGGCGAGATCGCCAAGGCGGCTCATGTCGGGCACCCCCCGGCCCGGCACGCGCGAGAGCGCCAGCACCGCCACAATCTCGACCACGTTGGCGATCGAGAAGACCAGTGCGACGCTGTCGGGCAAATGCACCACTGCGTTGGCCGCGAGACTCGCGGCGAAGCAGGCGAAGAGGAAGGGCACCTCGCAGCGCAGCCGGGCGCGCAGCAGCACCGCGACGGCGCAGGCATTGGCTATCCAGATCGGGCTGACAGGTTGGCCCGCACGCGACAGCGCAAGGCTGAGGCAGGCGAGCGCGAGGTAGCCCGCCCCGCCGATCAGCGCCGCAACAAGGCTTCGCCGGTCGAGCGGCCCGGTCGCGATCCCGACAAGCGCCAGCAGCTTTCCGGCAACCGCCGGAGCAGCCGCCATCAAGACCGCGCGCGACCGCGCGGCGGCCGACATCGCCGCTTCGCGGGCAACGCCCGTGTCGGCATCGGGCGGATCGCTGCCGCCGGGCCTTTCGTGATTGCCTGCGCGCCCGATCGCTGCGCTCCATCGCCAATTGCCGGACTGTTGCTATAAGCGACACAGGCGGATTGCGGGGACAACCGCATCCGGAACGGAGCAAATGGACAGGCAGGCAGGCGCACGGCGATGGCGACACCACAACCCTTCGGCACCCGGCGCAAGCGTTTGAGCTGGCCGCTGATCGTGGGCATCGTGCTGGTCCACATGGCCGCGCTCTACGGTTTCGCCCGCGCGCTTGCGCCCGGCATCACCGCGGCGGTCGAGCGCGAGGTGGTTTCGGCTTTCAGCATCGCCGCGCCGCCCCCGCCCCCGTCCCCGCCCCCGCCTGAAAACCTCTCCGAACCGGATGAAGGCGCGCAAGGTGCCCCCGGGCGTGAGGCGTTGGCAAAGCCCGTCACCGCCCAGCCGCCCAAGGTGCAGGTCAAGCAAGACGAGCCGCTCCCCCGCGCCGCCTCGACCGGCACCGCGACCCGCGCGGGCGCGGCGACGGCGGGCGAGGGCACGGGGGCGGCAGGCACGGGGCTGGACACCGGCAGCGGCAATTCCGGCAGCGGACGCGGCGGTGTGGCGGTCTCCAAGCCCGTCCACATTTCCGGCAGCATCGACAATGCCCGCGACTTTCCCGTGCCTCCCGGTGGGCGCGAAGCGCGGCGCGGCACGCAAGTCATCGTGCGCGTGATCGTCGGCACCGATGGCCGCGCGCGCGATTGCAGCGTCTACCGCCCCAGCCCCGATCCCGAGGCTGATCGCATCACCTGCCGCCTCGTCGAAAGCCGCCTCGGCTTCCGTCCGGCGCGCGATGCGGCCGGCAATCCCGTGGCCGCGCCCTTTTACTGGCGACAGCAATGGTTCTGATGCGATAGGCGGCAAAACAAGATCGCCCGGCGATACGTTTCGTCAAAATGTGCTGATAAGGTCGGGTAGATAAGGGGAATGCGCGTGACTGCAATCCATCCCGTAATTCTGTGCGGCGGCGGCGGCACGCGGTTGTGGCCTGTGAGCCGCAAGGCGCAGCCCAAGCCGTTCCTGCCGCTGTTGGGCGAGGAGACGCTGTTCCAGCAGGCGGTGCGCCGGGTTGCCGGGGATGATCGCTTCGCTTCGCCGATGGTGGTCGCGGGCGCGGATCACACCGATCTGATGACCGCGCAGCTCGGGCCGGGCTCCGCTGCGCGGCTGGTGATCGAGCCAGCGGCAAAGAACACCGCCCCCGCCATTGCGCTCGCCGCCACGCTGCTGCCGGATGACGCGGTGATGCTGGTCTGTCCGAGCGATCACCACATCGCCGACAGCGACGCCTTCCGCGCTGCTGCACTCGCTGCGGCGGCGCTCGCGCGGGAGGATCATCTCGTGAGCTTCGGCATCGCCGCCGACCGGCCCGAGACCGGCTATGGCTACCTGCGCCGCGGCGCGCCGCTCGCCGGGGGCTACGCGATCCGCGAATTCGTCGAGAAGCCGGACCGGGCGCGGGCCGAGGCCTATCTCGCAAGCGGCGAATACAGCTGGAACGGCGGGATCTTCGCCTTCCGCGCCGGGCACCTGCTGGCGGAACTCGCCGCGCACCGTCCCGCAATGGCGCGGCTGGTGGCCGAGGCGGTCGCGGGCGGCCGGTGGGAGGGCGCATTCTTCCATCCCGCGCCCGCGCCCTTCGACGCGATTACGGGCGATTCGATTGACTATGCCGTGATGGAGAACACCGCCCGTGCAGCGATGGTCCCGGCCGACATGGGCTGGTCCGACATCGGCAACTGGGCCGCGCTTGCCGAGGCGCTGGCGGGCGAGGCGGACGGGCAGGGCAATGTCCTGCGCGGGCCGGTCGACCTGGCAGGCTGCCGCGATGTCTTCGCCACGACCGACGGGCCGCGCATCTCGGCGGTGGGGCTCGGGGGGGTGTGCATCGTCGTCTCGGGCGGCGAGGTGCTGGTCACCACCCGCGAGGGCGCGCAAGGGGTGGGCAAGCTGCCGGGGGCGGTCGGCCAGTGACGGCGCGGCGGCTCTCGACGCTGATGGTCGAAAAGGTCTGGGGCCGCGAGGTGCTGCCCGCCCCCTTCGCCGCGCCGCCCGGCACGCGGATCGGCGAGATCTGGTTCGAGCCCCCGGCGGAGCTGCCGCAGGTGCTGGTCAAGTATCTGTTCACCAGCGAAAAACTCTCGGTTCAGGTGCATCCTTCCGATGCCACGGCGCGTCCGGGCGAGGCGGGCAAGGAGGAGTGCTGGCTGGTGCTCGACGCCGAGGAGGGGGCGAGCCTCGCGATCGGCTTCACGCGCGAGGTGACGCGCGAGGAGATCGCCGTTGCCGCGCGCGACGGCAGCATCGAGACGCTGCTCGCCTGGCATCCGGCGCGGGCCGGCGATCTGTTCTACCTGCCGGCCGGCACCGTTCATGCGATCGGTCCCGGCCTCGCGCTGGTCGAGGTCCAGCAAACCAGCGACACCACCTTCCGGCTCTATGACTATGGCCGTCCGCGCGAGCTGCATCTGGAGCGGGCTCTCGATGTCGCTAGCGGTAAAACCTATCCGCCCGAATACCGGCGCTCCATCGCCGCCGGGCCGGTGCTGGTCGATGGTCCGCATTTCCGGCTCGACCGGATCGAGGGCGCTCCCGACGCGGCGGCCCTGGCGAACTGGCGCGGGGCGCTGCTGGCGCTGCCGCTGGCAGGCGAAGTCGCTGCAAAGGACGGGTCGGCCCGGGCGGCTGCGGGAGAGTGCCTGGTGGCGGACGGGCTCGACAGTCTCGATTTCGCCCGGGCGCAGGTGACTCTGCTGACATGCGCCGTTTGAACCGCAATCCCTAGGCGGGCTCGGTGCTGACCAGCAGCCGCTCGATCTCGGTCATGCCGTAAGGCTTGCGCAGCACCGCCGCCGCGCCCAGCCGCTCGAAGCTGCCCGCCCCTTCGGCATAGCCCGTCGCCAGCACGAAGCGCACGCCCGCTGCCCGAAGGGCCTCGGCGATCGGCTCGGAGCTCTCCCCGCCTAGGTTGAAGTCGATGATGGCGAAATCGGGTCGGCTCCCGGCGATTGCCGCCAGCGCGCCGGTGACCGAACTTTCCAGCCGCACCTCCGCCACCCCGAGGCGCTTCAGATTCTCCTCGGTATCGAGCGCGATGATGATGCTGTCCTCCACCACCAGCACCCGCGCGGGGGCGTCGGGCGGCAGGCGGTCGGCACGCAGCGGATCGGGCGGAGGCGGGGCGAGACGCCGCCCGGACACGTCGGGCGCGGCAAGATAGCGCGCGGGGACAAGGAATTCAGCCTCGACCCCGGCGAGCCGGTAGCGCACGTCCGCCTCGCCGCCGAGATCGTGGGGGATCGAGCGGGTGATGATGGTCGAGCCGAAGCCATGGCGCGTCGGCGTGGTCACCGGCGGCCCGCC
>Ga0208370_100295_pt1 | contig 13890 bp, 12 predicted proteins | sample Subbio12Jun_QV11_FD_184822 | JGI IMG/M metagenome (GOLD analysis project Ga0208370, IMG submission 184822) | Serpentinite rock and fluid subsurface biosphere microbial communities from McLaughlin Reserve, California, USA -CR12Jun_QV11 (SPAdes) | ecosystem: Environmental > Terrestrial > Deep...
CGGCGCAGACGCCCGCCAGCCGCACCGAGGCGCTCCAGATCGAACAAATCCCTGAGAGCGCGGGCGGCAAGGCCTTCATCGGCCCCGAACGCCGCGCCCCGCAGGTGCCCGGTCCGACCATGACCGAAGCGCCCGGCGCGCAGATCTCGCGCGGGGCCGGCAACGCACCTGCCAGCCAGATCACCAGCCGCGCCCAGGGCACGCCGGGCATGGCACAGCTTTCCAGGGCCGATCTCGACGCCACCCTCGCCCAGCTCAGCCCGGCTGAGCGCCGCGTGCTGCTGCAAGCGATCGAGGGCACCGATATCTGCGATAATCCGCCCACCGTGGCGGCAATCCTGACGCTGTGCCAGAACCGCATTGAGACGCGCTCGCAGGAGTTCGGCGCGATTGCCGAAAGCGCCCCCAGCGCCGAGGAGCAGCTGATGCGCGGCGACCTGGAGAATGCCGCCCTGCCAACCGTTGGCCAGGTGATCGAGCGGCTTGCGCGCGGGGGTGCCTCGAGCGGTGATTTCAGCAACCAGGCGATCGCCTCGATTGCTCTCGCAACGCCCGCAACCACGCCGCCGCGCCCGCGCGAAGAGGAACAGCCCGCCGCCCAAAGCTTCGCCGAGGAGTCGCAGGCGCTGATCAACGCGCTCATCAACCAGCTCGGTGGCCGCGCGCCATGAGCCCCACCCTGCCTGCCATCGCGCCTGCCCTTATGCTGGCGCTTCTCCTCGCTCCAGCCACGGTGCCCGCGATGACCGAAGAACCCCGCGCTCTCACGCTTGACGTCCGTCCGCTCCAAGGGGGCATCGAGGTGCAACTGATCGGCCTCTCGCCGCGCCGACAGCAGGTAAGCTACACGCTCGAAGTGACGGGGCAGTCGACCTCGCGCCACAGCGGCACGACCACGCTCGCCGCAGACACGCGGGCGGTGCTTTCGACATTGCGTTCAAGCGCCGGTGAAAACTGGTGCGTGACGCTGAAGGCCGAGGAGGAAGGCCGCCCGCCCTACGAGATCACGCAGGGCAGCTGCGCTGCGGACGAGCGCTAGCGCCGGACCTGATCGATCCCGGTCGCGCCGATCCCGCGCGCGGGCGCAGTGATCTGGTCCATGTGCACCTTGCGCCCCGCCTTGGGCCGCGGGTCGACGTGGCCCACATTGAACTCGTCATAGACTGGATCGTAGCTGATCGGGATGCCCTGTGCCCGCAGTTCGGCAAGGGAAAGCCAGGTGTTGCCGTCGTGCGATCCGCGGATGCGGGCGAGCTGGGCCGGGTCGAAGCGGTCGGCAAGCACCTCTGCGATCGAGCCGATCCGGACCGCAAGCCCGGTTTCGGTCTGCCGGAAATCAACCGCACCGGCGGTTTTGCCGTCCACCCGGGTCACAAGCTGCGATTTGATGTCGAACCGGAAGGCGGGTTTGGCGCTCCCCAGCCCGGGCGCGGCGGCGAGCGGCGCAGGGGCGCGGGGCACGGCGGCGATAGCGGGCGTGGGCGCGGGCACAGCGGTCGGCGCAGGCGGGGAGGCGGCGCGGGCGGGTGCCGCGACCGGTGCTGAACCGGCGACCGGCGGACGAGCACCGGGGCGCGCCGGCCCGGCGGCGGCCACGACCGAGGGCACCACCGCCAAGGCGGCTTTGCTTGGCGCAGGCACGGACGGTGTCGGCTGCGCTGCGGCGGGAGCGGGCGGCGCAAGCTGCTGCGGCACCGGCCCGGCCCGCGCGATCTGCTCGATGCCCCTGCGGCCGACCGGCGGCTTCACGCCCGGAGCCGTGGCGGCAAGCGTGGCGGGCTGAGCGGCTACGGAAGTCTGGACCGGCAGCGGAGTAAATGCAGAAGCAATCGGCACGGCAGCAGCCGCCGTGAGCGGCACGGCGAGCGCGGCACGCTCCTCGGGCTGGAACGCCGCCAGGGCCGGGGACTCCAGAGCGGCCAATGGCGCGGAAACGGGTGCTGTCACTGCGGGCAGATCGGGACGGACAGTGGGCGGTGCCTCGGGCGGCACCGGAAACACGGCTGCGGCGACAGCCGCAAGGGGCGTGGCAGGCTGCGGCGGGGCGGTGATCGCAGCGGCTGGCGGGATTGCTTCCGGAACGACGACCGGGGCAACCGCGACGGGCGATGGCGTGAGGGGCGCGGAGGGCGCAGGTGGCGCGAAGGCCTCTGCCTCGATCACCGGAACACTCGGCGCAAGATCGGGAATGCGGGCGGTGCCAGCGCTCCGGCCGAGCGGGGGGACGGAGGTGATCGCCGGGGCAACCGGGGCGGCGCGCGCGCTGCTCTCGCCCAGCGCCAGCAGGCCGACATAACGCACCCCGCCGAGCGGCCCTGCGGCGAGCGGCTGGGTCGGCCCCCCCGCCTTCACGCCGCGCCTTGCTGACGGCGCAGGGAGCGGTTCGCGGCCCTCCCCGCCTCCAAGGTCGCCCGCCCCCACCGACATGTCGGGCAAGGTGAGCGCTGCGACGATTGCCACGCCGCCGGGGATCCAGCGGGTGACGAACTTGCGCGCGATCCGCCCGGCGCGCGCTGAATCCTCCGCAGGCGCGGACACCGCTTCGCACTCGGCATCGAAATCGTGTCGGAATGCGTTCACACAGCCCCCCAAAAGCGCTTCCGTTATGCTGAGATCGCGCGATTCGGCAAAGCGCAATCGGCCAAGGCGCTGATTTCAAACATCCCGTTATCCTGCGAAGGAACAGCAGCGCAGGCTTGCGGCATTTGCGCTTCCCCCGAATCACCCGCGCGCCTATCCCGGCCAACTTGCCTGACGGCGGGCACCGACACGACCATGCAACAGGCCATCACCCTCGATACGCCCGGCTGGGGGCAGGAACTGCGCGCGACCCTCGGGATCGCGGGGCCGCTGGCGGCTGCCAACCTGCTCCAGATGCTGACCTATGCCGTCGACGTTATCTTTATCGCCCGGCTCGGCGAGCAGGAGCTTGCGGCATCAGCGCTGGCGGTGTCGCTGTTCGGTCTGGTGCTGTGGGCGCTGACGGGCTTCACCGGAGCGGTCGCACCGCTGATCGCCGAGGCGGTCGGCGCGCGTGCCCCTGCCCTGCGGCCCGTGCGGCGATCGGTGCGCATGGCGCTGTGGCTGGCGATGCTGGCGGGGATCGGCGGGATGGGCCTGTGCCTGATGCTCGATCCGCTGATGCGCGTTTCGGGCCAGCAACCGGGGATCATCGCGCTGGCCAATCAATACAACACCGTGATCGTGTTCTCGATGGTGCCGATGCTGCTGTCGGCGGTGCTGCGCAACTTCGTCTCGGCGCTGGGTCGCCCGATCTTCGCCACGGCGATCACCGGGCTTGGCATCTTCGTCAATGCCGTCGCCAACTACGCCTTCATCTTCGGCGAGCTGGGCGCGCCTGCGATGGGCCTTGCAGGAGCGGCGGCGGCGACGATCATCACCGCGCTGTTCACGCTCGGCGCCTATGTGCTGGCGATCCGGCTCGATGCGCGGCTGCACCGCTATCGGGTGTTCGGGCGGATGTGGGCACCGGACTGGGCGCGGCTGAGGCAGATTGCGCGGATCGGCACGCCGATCGCGCTCACGATCACGGCAGAGGCCGGGATTTTCGGGGCGGCGGCATTCCTGATGGGGCGGTTCGGCGCGGCAGAACTGGCGGGGCACACGGTTGCGCTCCAGCTCGCGAGCCTCGCCTTTCAGGTGCCCTTCGGGGTCGGGCAGGCCGCCGCGATCCGGGTCGGCTACCACCTCGGCGCGCGCGATCGGCTCGGCGCGGGCCGGGCGGGTTGGGTGGCGCTGGCGATCGGGGCCGGCTTCATGAGCCTCACCGCCGGCGCGATGATCCTCGCGCCCGAATGGCTGCTGCGCATCTATGTCGATCCCGACGCCCCCGCCAATGCCGCGCTGGTGGGCTTTGCGCTCCAGTATCTGGCGCTGGCGGCGATCTTCCAGCTGGCCGATGGCGTGCAGGCCGTCGCCGCAGGGTCGCTGCGGGGGTTGCAGGACACCCGCGTGCCGATGTGGATTGCGATCTTTTCCTACTGGGTGCCCGGCATCGGCCTGTCGGTGGGTCTCGGGTTCTTCACCCCGCTCCAGGGGACGGGGGTGTGGATCGGCCTGGCCACGGGCCTGTTCTTCGCCGCCGCCGGGCTGATCTGGCGCTGGCATCGGCGGGATGCGCTGGGGCTGACGCGCTCGGCATGACCCCGACCCAGAGCCTGTCCCGGTCGGGAGGGCGGAAAGGCTCTATCCCTTGAGCGGGATGGTCCGCACCTCGCGCTGCGGGAAGGGGATGGTGATGCCTTTTTCCGCAAAGCGGACCTTTGCCGCCTCGGTCAGGGCCCATGACAGGCCGAGGTAATCGTCGGTCTTGCACCATACCCGCATGCCAAGCGTGACCGCGCTTTCGGCCAGGGCCGAAACGAACACCACCGGTGCCGGATCGTCGAGCACCCGCTCGTCAGCCTTGGCCAGCGCCAGCAATTCGCCGCGCGCGGCCTCGATGCTGTCGTCATAGGCTATCCCGATCAGCAGTTCGAACCGCCGCGTCGGCATACGCGAAAAATTGATGATCGGCTTGTTCCACAGCTCGTTGTTGGGAACCATGACGTAGAGCCCGTCATACTGAAGCACCTCGGTGGTGAACAGGCCGATGCCTTCCACCACCCCGGTGACGGTGCCTGCCGTGATCGCCTCGCCGACGCGGAAGGGGCGCTGGATGAGGATCATGACGCCTGCCGCAACATTGCTGAGCGTGCCTTGCAGCGCAAGACCCACCGCCAGTGCGAGGCCGCCCAGGGCCGCGATGATGGTGGTGGTCTGCACCCCGAACTGGGTGAGCACGGTCACGACCACCACCACCCACAGGGCATATTTGATGATATTGCTGAGGAACTTGGCGACGGTCGGCTCGATGCGGCTGTTGCGGGTCAGCGCCCGATCGGCCCAGCGCGACAGCACGCGGGCAAGGATCACCCCGATAACCAGCACCACGACCGCCCCGGTCAGTTGGGCAAGGTTGACCTTGAGCCATAGCCAAGCCTCTGTGGCGACGGTGATTTCTTCGTTCAGTCCCGCAGCAAGGCTGGGGGGCAGCTTGGGTGTGAGTGTCGTCACGGGCGCTCGCATCAAAAGGACGGCGCAGCGCGGCGCAGATGCCGCAGCGCCTTCCGGCTGGTGTTACGCCGCGAGGCTTAGCCCGGTGTGACGGTGATTTCCACCCGCCGCGCCGACGACAGGTCGACAGTTTCGTCCGAACTGTCGGCCGGTTTGACCAGATCGATACGGTCGCTGGCAATGCCTTGCGCTTCGAGCGCGGCTGCGACCGCCTGCGCGCGGTTCTTGGCGAGTGCGGCATTGGCGGCGGCATTGCCGGTGGGATCGGTAAAGCCGCTGAGCTGCACGCGGTCGCCCGGATTGGCCTCCAGCCATTCGCGCACCGGCGCGGCGGCGGCAGCAAAATCGGGCGCAATTTCGGATGCGCCGACGGCGAAATAGACCGAGACCTTGGGCCGACCCTCAACCACCTCGGAGACGATCCCCGCGCCTTCGGGAATGGCCGGCGCGGCCACCGGTGCGGCGGCCACGGGTGCAGCGGGCGCAGCCGGTTCCTCGGTGTCGAACCGTCCGGCGATATAGCTCCCGGCAATGGCGGCAGAGCCGAGGATCGTCACCGCGCCGGCAAAGACGAGAAAGGCAAAGCCGCCGAAGCCGTCGTCCGCACGGCGCGCAGTGTCTGTGGCGGCGGCCACCGGTGCTGCGGCGGCAAGGGGCACCGCAGCGGCAAGGGGTGCCGCAGCGGCCACAGGGACGGCGGCGGGTGCGGGCGCGGCACCGCCGAACACGCCGAGCTTTCCGAAATGTTCGGCGAGGAGGTAATAGACCGTCACCCGGTTGCGGTAGGGCGTGTCGCTCATCCGTTCGCCGACGCTGGCGATGGCGGCATTGATAACGTCGTCGCTGTCCTCGAGGGCGAGTTTCTTGCGGCAGTAATTTTCGCGCACCCGCGCGATTTCCGCAGGGTCGCCGAAAGACACGAGCGAGGCATCGCGCGTGCGCAGGGCGATCCCGCAATATCGAACGATCGCGGCAATCACGCCGTCATCAGCATCGCGTGCATAGCGCTTGACGTCGGCTGCCCAATCGGTGGGCGCGTTCTCTTCTGACACATCGACCTCCATCCACCCCTTGCGGAGTACCCCGTTCCCGATCCCGACTCGAATTTACCAGAGCTTTCATCATCGCCCAAAATTTTTATGGGCCGCACGCCTTGACTCTGCTTCCTGCGACAACCATCTGCGCCGCACTGGCACTCTCGAGGGGAGAGTGCCAAGCAACCCCTAGTCCCATTCAGGAAAGGTCATTATCATGGCATTTCGTCCGCTGCACGACCGCGTTGTGGTCCGTCGCATCGAAGCCGACCAGAAGACCGCTGGCGGCATCATCATCCCCGACAGCGCTCAGGAAAAGCCGAGCGAAGGCGAAGTCATCGCCGTGGGCGATGGCGCCCGCGACGAAGACGGCGAGCGTATCCCGATGGACGTCAAGCCGGGCGACCGCGTGCTGTTCGGCAAGTGGTCGGGCACCGAAGTCAAGATCAACGGCGAAGATCTGCTGATCATGAAGGAAAGCGATATCATGGGGATCATCACCCCCGATGCCGCCCAGGCGAAGGCCGCCTGATCCCCTGATCCATCTCCCGTCGCCCGGCTATCCCCCGCGTAGGCGGGGGTGTTGGGCATGAGGTCCCCGCCTGCGCGGGGACGCACCAAAAATCTGAAAGGAAGCAATCATGGCTGCCAAGGAAGTGAAATTCTCGCGTGACGCGCGCGAGGGCATTCTGCGCGGGGTCGATATCCTCGCCAATGCCGTCAAGGTGACGCTCGGGCCCAAGGGCCGCAATGTCGTGATCGACAAGAGCTTCGGCGCGCCCCGCATCACCAAGGACGGCGTCACCGTCGCCAAGGAAATCGAGCTCAAGGACAAGTTCGAGAACATGGGCGCACAGATGCTGCGCGAAGTCGCCAGCAAGGCCAATGACAGCGCCGGGGACGGCACCACCACCGCCACTGTGCTCGCTCAGGCGATCGTGACTGAAGGCATGAAGTCGGTCGCCGCCGGGATCAACCCGATGGATCTGAAGCGCGGCATCGATCTTGCGGTCACCGCCGTGGTCGAGAACCTCAAGAGCCGTTCGAAGGAAGTGTCGGGCTCGGAAGAGATCGCCCAGGTCGGCATCATCTCGGCCAATGGCGACACCGAAGTCGGCCAGAAGATCGCCGAAGCGATGGAAAAGGTCGGCAAGGAAGGCGTGATCACGGTTGAAGAAGCCAAGGGCCTCGAGTTCGAGCTCGATGTGGTTGAAGGCATGCAGTTCGACCGCGGCTACCTCAGCCCCTACTTCATCACCAACCCCGACAAGATGACCGTGGAACTGGATAACCCCTATATCCTGATCCACGAGAAGAAGCTGTCGAACCTCCAGTCGATGCTGCCGATCCTCGAAGCCGTGGTGCAGTCGGGCCGTCCGCTGCTGATCATCGCCGAGGATATCGAAGGCGAAGCGCTGGCGACCCTCGTGGTCAACAAGCTGCGCGGCGGGCTCAAGGTCGCGGCGGTCAAGGCCCCCGGCTTCGGCGATCGCCGCAAGGCGATGCTCCAGGATATCGCCATCCTCACCGCAGGCGAGATGATCAGCGAAGATCTCGGCATCAAGCTCGAGAACGTCACCATCGGCATGCTCGGTCAGGCCAAGAAGGTCTCGATCGACAAGGACAACACCACCATCGTCGATGGTGCAGGGTCAGCTGACGACATCAAGGCCCGCGTGGGCGAAATCCGCACTCAGATCGACGCCACCACCAGCGACTATGACCGCGAGAAGCTCCAGGAGCGCCTCGCCAAGCTTGCTGGCGGCGTGGCCGTGATCAAGGTCGGCGGCGCGACCGAGGTCGAAGTGAAGGAGCGCAAGGACCGCGTTGACGACGCGCTTCACGCCACCCGTGCGGCGGTCGAGGAAGGCATCGTTCCGGGCGGCGGCACCGCGCTGCTCTATGCCACCAAGGCGCTCGAAGGCCTCAAGGGCGCTAACGACGACCAGACCCGCGGCATCGACATCATCCGCAAGGCGATCACCGCCCCGATCAAGCAGATCGCCCAGAACGCGGGCCATGATGGCGCCGTGGTCGCGGGCAACCTGCTGCGCGAAGGCGACGAGACGCAAGGGTTCAACGCTGCCACCGACACCTATGAGAACCTGGTGAAGGCGGGCGTGATCGATCCCACCAAGGTGGTGCGCACCGCGTTGCAGGATGCGGCCTCGGTCGCCGGCCTGCTCATCACCACCGAAGCGGCGATCGTCGAGCGTCCGGAAGACAAGCCGGCCGCGCCCGCGATGCCCGACATGGGCGGCATGGGCTTCTGAGCCTAAGGCGGGCGGGCCAGCCCCGGCTGACCCGTCCACGCCGCAGGCCGGCCAGCGGGGCACCCGCGCCCCGACCGAGGACTCCGGTTCTGCCGGTGTCGGTCCGGCCTCAGGAAAAAGAAAACCCCGGCGGAGCGATCCGTCGGGGTTTTTCATTGCCCGGCAACGATGTCTGCGATGGGGCGACGCAAGCCTGCTCGCTAATGACCGGGGGTGGCTTTCTGCCGCCACCCGCTACCGTCGCCCCTCACCCGATCCGGTGTTCGCCCCTGATCCAGCGCACCGTGCCGCTCGAGGCGCGCATCACCACGCTTTCGGTGGTCAGGATCGTCTGGCCGGTCGGCTTGCGGCGGCGCTTGACCCCGCCGAGCAGCGAGCCGTCGGTCACGCCGGTGGCGGCGAAGATGCAATCGCCCTTGGCAAGGTCTTCAAGCTTGTAGATGCGGTTCAGATCCTCGATCCCCCACTTCCTCGCGCGGGCCTTTTCGTCATCGTTGCGGAACAGCAGCCGCCCGTTGAACTGCCCGCCCACGCAGCGCAGCGCGGCGGCCGCCAGCACGCCTTCGGGCGCGCCGCCCTGGCCCATGTAGAGGTCGATGGTGGTTTCCTCGTCGGTCACGGCGATCACCCCGGCCACGTCCCCGTCGCCGATCAGCACTACCCCGCAGCCGATCCCGCGCAGCTCGGCGATCAGATCGGCATGGCGCGGGCGATCGAGCACGCAAACGTTGATGTCCGAAGGCTTGACGCCCTTGGCATTGGCGACCGCCATGACGTTTTCGGTCGGCGATTTGGCGAGATCGATGATCCCTTCGGGGTAGCCCGGGCCGACCGCCAGCTTGTCCATATAAACGTCGGGGGCGTTGAGCAAACAGCCTTCTTCCGCCGCCGCCAGCACCGCCAGCGCGTTGGGCCCGGCCTTGGCGGTGATGGTGGTGCCTTCCAGCGGATCGAGCGCGATGTCGATCTTCGGTCCTTTGCCCATGCCCACCTTCTCGCCGATGAACAGCATCGGCGCCTCGTCGCGCTCTCCCTCGCCGATCACTACCGTGCCGTCGATGTAGAGATTGTCGAAAGCCTTGCGCATCGCCGCCACGGCGGCCGCGTCGGCCGCCTTCTCGTCGCCGCGCCCGACCAGCTGCGCCGCCGCGATCGCCGCCGCCTCGGTCACGCGCACCATCTCCAGCACCAGCACGCGCTGGATGGCATTGTCGCTGGCGGCCGAGGCGGTGGGTTGTGCGGCCACATCAAGCTGGGTATCGGTCGCGGAGTTCATGGGAAATTCAGCCCCCTGTAGATCTGGTGAGCGTGCTGTATGCGGCCACTTATGAAACTGCCCCCGGCGCTTAAGCGGATGGAGACGGGTTTGTCGAGCGATGCCACGCCGGTCCCGCCCTGTTTTCGTCTCGCCCTGTCGGCGCTGATGGTCGGATCGGCGATGCTTGCCGCTGCACCTGTGGCAGCGCAGGATGACAGCGGTGCGGCAGCGCCAGCCGCTGCGGCACCCGCGCGCGCCCCGCAGCAGCCGCGCGTCAACCTGATGGTCACCGTCCCGCGCGAAGAGCCCAGTCAGGCGGACCTGCGCGAATGCCGGGATGACGAAGAAGCGGCCGCTATCAGCGGCGAGATCGTGGTGTGCCGTTTACGGGGCAATGACGGAACGGGCCTGACCGGCACCCGTGCCGAAAGCCGGAAACGCTATGCGCAGGAGACCATGCTCAAGGGTGCCCCGCGCGCGCCCGAGGCTTTCGGCATCCCCGACCACGGCAACAGCATCGGCATAGGGGGCGTGCCGCCGCCAGCCTATGTCGTCGATTTCGGCGTCCTGCCGCAGGCCCCCGCCGGATCGGACGCGGACCGGATCGCGCGCGGCCTTCCTCCGCTGGACCAGGAGCGCGAGCTTTCCGAGGAGGAGGAGATGGCCCGGCGCGAGGCGGCGGGGATCAAGACCACCGTGCCGCCCCGCCCGCGAAAGAAGGGCTGAGGGCGCGGGCAGGTGATCCCACGGGGCCTCGCTGCGGCGCTGCTGGCGCTGGCCGCCCCAACCGCCCCGCCGCCTGCCGCCGAGCGCATTCCGATCGATCTTGGGCCCGGTGCGCCCAACAGCGGCGCGCCGCCGCAGCAGATCGACATCCTCGCGCCCCCGCCCGCTCCCGATGAAGCCACCGCCGCGATCATCAAGGCCTGCGAGGATCAGCGTGAAGCGGGGATCGTCGCGGGTGAAATCGTGGTGTGCCGCGAGCTGGAGGGTGATCAGGGCCACCTTTACAGCGGCAGCCGCGCCCAATGGCTGCGGCGCTTTGCCGAACGCACGCAGGGCACAAACACCATCCCCGCGCCCGATGTTGCCGGTGAAGGCATCTTTCGCGGCCCGGCCACGATCAGCGGGCTGTGTTTTGTGCCGCCCTGCCCGAAAGACCCGGCGCTGATCGTCGACGTGGAAGCGATCCCGCCCCCGCCCGCAGGCTCGGACGCCGAACGGGTGGCGCAGGGCCTCATCCCGCTGGAGGGTGACGACGCGCCGCTGTCAGAAGAAGACCGCCGCCGCAAGGAGGCCGATCTGGGATTGCCCAAGGCACCGCCAGGGGAATGACCGGCTAGAGCGGCAGGATCGGCAGCACCAGTGGCTCGCCCGCGAGGCTCTCGGAGCCCTCGAGCAGCGCCAGCGCCTTGGCGACGCAGCGTTCCGGCCCCTCGTGCGTCACCATCGCCACCATCACCTCGCCCCCGCTCTGCGAGCGGCCCTGCTGGATCAGGCTCTCGATCGAGACGTCGCCATCGCGCAGCGCCGCCGTGAGTTCGGCGAGCACGCCGGGGCGGTCCTTGACCATGAAGCGGATATAGGTGCGCTCGGTGCGGTGGCCGGGCTCGGCGGGGGGCAGGGCGGCAAGCTGGGCGACGGGGATCGAGAAGGGCGCACCGACCTCGTCGCGGGCGATGTCGATAAGGTCGGCGGCAACCGCGCTTGCTGTCGGCCCGTCGCCCGCGCCAGCGCCCTGGAACAGCAGGCGACCGGAAAAATTGCCCTCGGCAACCACGGCGTTGGTCGGGCCGTCGACCGCGCTCAGGGGGTGGCCCCTGGCGACAAGGCAGGGGCGCACGCGCTGGAGCAGGCGCGGGCCTTCGGGCGTCTCTTCGACATCGGCCTCGCCGATCAGCCGGATGACAAAGCCCAGCGCGTCGGCCTGCGCGATGTCGGCGGCGCGCACCCGCGTGATGCCCGACACGCGCACGCCTGCAAAATCGACCCGCGTGCCGAAGCCGATGCTGGCGAGGATCGCGAGCTTGTGCGCGGCGTCCACGCCCTCGATGTCGAAGGCGGGATCGGCCTCGGCAAAGCCGCGCGCTTGCGCTTCGGCCAGCACAGCGGCGAAATCGGCACCGGTCGCTTCCATCTCCGAGAGGATGTAGTTGCAGGTGCCGTTGAGAATGCCGTAAACCTTGGTCAGCGCGTTGGCGCTGGTGCCCTCGCGCAGGCCCTTGATGACGGGGATGCCGCCTGCCACCGCCGCCTCGAACTTGAGCGCGGCGCCCGCCGCTTCGGCGATCTCGGCGAGTTCCAGCCCGTGATGCGCGATCATCGCCTTGTTGGCGGTGACGAGGCCCTTGCCCGCCCCCAGCGCCGCGCGCGAGCAGGCCAGCGCCGGGCCGTCGGAGCCGCCGACCAGTTCCACCACCACGTCCACGTCATCGCGCCGGGCGAGCGCGGTCATGTCGTCTTCCCAGGCAAAGCGGGCGATATCGACGCCGCGATCCTTGCCGCGGTCGCGCGCCGAGACGGCGACCACCGCGATCGGGCGACCGGCGCGGGCCGCGACGAGGTGCGCGTTGGTGTCGAGCAGGCGGATGACCCCTGCGCCGACGGTGCCGATCCCGGCGATGCCGATGCGCAGCGGCGCGGTGCGAGGCGATGCGGTGGTGGTCAAGCGGCCCTCCCTTGGTGATGCGAGGGCGCGCTTAACCGTGCCGCGCGCGCGGTCAAGCGCCGATGCGCCTCGGGGCGCTGCGGATCACCCTTGCGTGATTCGCCGCTCGCACGGCCCCAGCGCCGCAAGAACGAAGGCATAGTCGCCCGCAGCCAGCCGCCGCTCGGCCGGATCGCGGGCGAGGTTGGCGTTGCTGGGCAGCTGCGCGGGCAGCGAACAGGCGAGGCGATACCAGCGCAGGGTCTCGGGCACCGGCGGGCGGGCGGCCGAATCGATGATCTCGCCCCATGATACGCCCCATTGCACCCGCTGGCCCGGGCGGCGCAGCACGGTGATCGAGACCGGGGAGCGGTTTTCGGTCGTGAGAAAGATCTGCGTCTCCGACTCGCCGGTCAAGGTCCCCGGCACCGCCAGCGCATCGCTGATCCCGGTGATCCGCGGCGGCGGGCCTTCGGCGGCGTAGAATTCGGTCAGGATCGGCCGCAGCCGCGCTTCGAGTTCGGGCGTGAAGGCAAGGTGCGCGCCCGGGCCGACCAGCTGGACCTCGCCCGGACGGCCCGCGACGGGCTTGGCGAACAGCAGGAATTCGCGCTTCCTGAGCCGGGGCACCTTGCCCTTCGCATCGAGCGGCACATCGACGAGATAGGCGAGCGTGCTCCCCACCCCGCTGCGCCCCGCAATCAGGGCGCGAGTATCGGCTTCGACATAGAGCCGCGCGAATCCCGGCGCGAGGCCGGGGGCGCGCTCGGGCTTGAGAGCGCTCTGGCGGCGAATCTGTGCCCGCACGACCAGCGTCGAGGCCTCCGAAAGCGTCGCCAGATCGGCATAGGTCGGACCCTCGGCAGGCGGCCCAACCGGTGCGGGCGAAGCCTGCGCAAGGCCTGCCACCGGTATCAGCAGGCACCCGGCCAGAAGCCCTGCGCGAACATGCATTGCTTTGAAAAACAGCATTAATCTTCCCTTTACCATCCCGCCTCCCCGGATGCAGGCTCCAGGCCCCCGATCCGGGCCTGACACCCCCTTTATTGCACATGGCGCGCCGTGAATCCGCCCTGAACCGCAAAAGCGTTTGATCGGCTAGGGGTTGCCCGTTAAAGCCCGACAAGCTGATTGCGCGGGACTGGGGACATTGCCGCGGGAACAGTTCAGGTTGCGTGCTGGGCTGCCTCAGCGCAGCGCGTGCCAGCCGGGGATAATTCGGGGCGTTGCGGCTTAATGCGCGAGCCTGCGCTTTCGTTCCCGGCGTGGGAGGACCGAAATGACCGGGATCTGCTCTCCGACCTTCACGGTCGGGGCGTGGGGAGTGTGCCGATCGCAGGGTCGGCGAGTAATTGGAGAGAAAGCGCTGGATGTCCTACGCTAGCCAACAACAAGGATTGACCGGGCCCAAGCTCGTGTCGCTGATAATCGCCTTGTCGATTGTCGGCGCCGTGGGAGCGGGGATGGTCCTGTTCCTTGCCGTCGACGCCGTGAAGCAGATTGTTGAACGCGTGACGACTGTCGACGTCACGGAAGAACCGCCGCCGCCGCCGCCCGAGGAAGAACCGCCGCCGCCGGAAAACGTGCCGGAGCCGACGTCGC